>Ga0190275_10000332_pt1 | contig 44632 bp, 53 predicted proteins | sample Popmic550T_FD_133745 | JGI IMG/M metagenome (GOLD analysis project Ga0190275, IMG submission 133745) | Populus adjacent soil microbial communities from riparian zone of Yellowstone River, Montana, USA - 550 T | ecosystem: Environmental > Terrestrial > Soil > Riparian zone > Trees stand | place... | reverse complement strand
CCTCCACGAGCCCCTGTAGCCCTCGAGGATCTGCCGGGTGCCCTGTCGGTTGACCAGGCAGCGATCCGTGAAGGGAAGGACCAGCCTGCCGGTCTCTGCGGCGATCTCCACCCCGCGCCTGATCGGATCGACGTCGAGGATCGTGTCGGCGTCGAGGATCACGGCCACATCCCAGTCGCCCTCAGCCGCAGTGTTCAAGGCAGCCGAGCGGTTGAAGGGCCCGTCCGTCTCGTCGTGCCCCTCAACGATCTCCAGCTCTGGGAACTGCTCAGCCCAGTGGCCTTGGCAGTAGCGCCAGAGCCGATCACGTTCGCCGCCATCGGAGAGACGAGGGACCAGGCCGACGATCCTCATGCGGCCTTCTCCCACTCCGCTTTCCGAGCATGGAAGAGAGCGTCATCGGCCTCTCGGTTTCGCATCTGCCCCTTGCGGTCAGTGTCATCGACCGGTCGGGTACTCCACTCAGGATGCAAGTGCTCGATGACCGACTCGCGCTCGAAGATCGCCACGTCCCGATGTAGGGCCAGGTGCCATAGCTCCGTCTCGACTCGCGAGTGGTGGTAGCCCTCGAAGAAGACCTTCCCCGGCTCTCCCCACACAGCCCCCGGATCCTCGATGTAGGAGCGCCTGAGGATCGGCATCGTCACGTGCCCCCCGTCCTCAGTGATCGGAGACGTGTCGCAGGTGCCGACTACCTGCCAGCCAGCTTCGAAGTGTGGGAGGACCGCCTGTAGCCAGCCGTCGTGGAAGACCACGTCATCAGCGGTAGGGAGGATCAGCTCCTCATCGGCGCTGGCCGCATGTCCGGCATTTGACTTCTCGGGATAGGTACCGTCACACAGGACCGACGTGAAGTCGAAGCCCGGCATCTTGTCGATGACATCCCGGGTCTCCTGGTCGTCCTGGTCGACCACGAAGTACACCCGGTAGCGGAATTCGGTGGTCTGTCGAAGATTGGTTAGAAGCGGCTGGAGGGCATGGGGCCTTCCCAGGGTCGGAATCAATATGGCGACGTTCACGACACGCCCTCATCCACTTCAAGGGGGAACGAGAAGTCCATGTCGACCGGCGCCCGCGTCTCGGTGAAGGGCGACTCAAGGGCCACGCTCTTCGCAGAGGAAAGACCGGCCGCACTCCGCACAACTCGCCGCTCATTCGGGGTGAGTTCAAGGTTCGTCGGGCCGTTGGCGCGGTAGCTGATCGAGTACTCGCCGAGCTGCTCACGAGCGATTCCGTCGCCGGCCTGAAACTCCCTGCGCACCGCTGCAACGCAGGTGAAGATGACCGAGCGAGGCACGCCAACTTTCTCGTCGGTGATCCACTCTGCATCCGATCCCGAAACAGCCCGAAGGATCAGGTCGGAGGCATCTCCGAGCAGCGTGTCGACCATCGAAGCCTCATCCTCGGATAGCTCTCCGAAGCGGGCTTCGTAGTCAGGGTGTTTAGCGAGCGTTCGCATCAGCGTGGACGCAGGAGAGGGGCCGACCGTGACGGCCGACCCCTCTGTCTGCTTGGGCTCCTTACGAGCCCGCCGTGAACGCGATCTCGACAGCGCGAACGTTCTCTTCGCGCAGCTCGCCGAAGTCCTCGCTCTCGGTGTCGAAGACCCGGCCATCCTCCACCGAAGAAGCACCGGCGAACGAGGAGTAGACCGAGCGATCACGCAGGTAGTCCGAGTCGTAGTCCCGGATCCAGCGCAGCGCGAGTCCGGCGTAGTCCATCTGGGCACCGGCTTTGGCGCCATCCGGCACTACGGGAGCGACGTTGCCCAGGACGAACGCGGTCGGGTGGAAAGCCACCGCGAAGTCCGGGTCGATCGAGTTGCAGTTCCCGATCACCTCGAACCCGGCGATCCGCCCGATCACCGCACGCCGAAGCGCGTCATCCGAGCCGGAGCGATCGACGTCCTGGAGGGTGCCCGAGTTGAGGGCTGCCTCCTCGACGTTCGCACCGAGCAGGATTTTGCGCCCGGAGTTCGGAACGTTCTCGAGGTTCAGCCACTTGTTCGCAGCGTTGGCTGCGCGCTGGAACGAGCGGTCGTTGTCGTTGTCGGGATCGGGCTCATACGTGACCGTATGCGCGTATTTCGCATCGGATTCCATCGCTTTGGCGATGTAGCCCTCCAGCATGTACGCGACGGCTTCGATCTGAGGCCGCGCAACCTGGTAGCCCCAGTTGTCGATGTCGAGCGTCAGCTCCTCATCGGTGACCCCCACGGCGTTGTAGACGTGTTTGTCGAGTTTGATATCGATGACCGTCTCGCTGAGGTCATCGACCACGATTTTCTGGTTGCGGGTACGCCATTCGTACTCGCGCCCTTTCAGAACCGAGGGAATGCGGATGTTGATCGTGTCGTCCTTGGCGCCTTTGAAATCGCCGACGCCGAGGCGCTGGACGAGGCGGGGCAGAACGATGTCATCGCGGAGCAGGCCAAGAGCCTGTTCGATAATTTTCTCTGCTTTCAGGAAATCATTAGGCACGGTGGTACCTCCCGTTCATTTCGGGTTGCATGGACCGCGCTCCGACCACCGTGCCAGGGGGTCGTGCGGCGGGCGCTACCAGTCGCGCGGAACGCTTGCCGCGAGCTCTTTAGGCCCGCGAACATCCGGCTCTGCGCTGGGGGCGGCACCCGGCCGCAGTCGCTCTTTCGGGCGACGCTGGGAGGTGGACTCCTGGTCCTTCTCCTCTTCTTCCTTCTCGTCCTCCTCAGCCTCTTTGGGCTGGAAGTCGGCGAGCAGCTCATCGGCGTCTGCCTCGAGCTCCTCCTCGGTCTCACCGACCAGGCGCTTGGCCTGCGTCTCGGTCAGACCTTTTTTCAAGGCCACACGTAGTCGAGCAGCCTCCTGCTCGGCCTTGGTCGCGCGGCCCTCAAGGGTCGCCGCTTTCTCGTTGAGCTTCTCGCTCTCCGATTTCTGAGCGTCCTCAAGCTGGTCGTATTTTTTTGCCTTCTCCTCAGCCTCTTTCAGGCGTTTGCGGAGACTTGCCGCCTCGCGATTCTTCTTCGTGAGATCAGCCTTGGCGCGGGCTTCGTCCCAAGGCGTGTCGCCCGTCTCCTCGTCGCCGGGCTCTTCGGCCTCGGCCTCCGGCGTCTCCGGGTTCTCCTCGATTTCCGGCTTCTCGGCCGGTTTCTCGTCCTTTTTGGACATGCATCCCTCCGGGGGTGTCGTATTGCCGCCTCCTGGGGCGGATTGCTAAACCGCTTCGCCTTGGTGATTCAGGTAGCGGCGAAAAGCGTTCAAAAGGTCGTTGGAGGTGCCGCGGCGCAGCTCACGGGCTTGTCGTGCCTCGCGCACGGAGCGGTCATAGAGCGCCTTGAACTCCCGGCCCCTTGCGGGCCAGTCGGCGCCCTTGTAGAAGGGCATCGCGGCACACGTACAGTGGTCGTGGGCCTCAAAATCCACCGTCTCTTCCTTGTAGACGGGGCCTCTCGAGGCAAGCAAGGCGCAGAAGGGGCAAGGGTTGCCATCGGTGACCCGCCCCCAGCCCAACGCCTCCTTGTCCTCAGCGACGGAGCGCACCAACGTCTCGCGGCCCCCGGTGAGCACCTGGCGGGTGATCGACCCCGAGGTCCGAGTCAGCGCGGCTCGCCGGGCGTCCTCGGGCGAGCGGCCCGCCCGCAGAGCATCAGCTACGGAATCCCGGCCAGTGACCACAAGGCCCGAGAGCACCTTGCTCTCGTCAATGGGGCCTGCGGGTCGGATCGCTGCTTCGCCTGCCACCTGCTCAGCGAGACGAAAGCTCTGGAAATAGGAGCTGGCGAGAGTCGCTGAGAGACCGTGGTAGGCGCGAACCAGGACGATCGCCGCCGCAGCCATCTGGTTGAAGGACTCCTCATCCCCATTCCAGATGGGCCACAGCCGCAGGTAGTCGCGCAGCGCCCGGGCGCGGACCTGGATCTGGGCGGTGTGGTGCTGCTCGGTGAGCAGCCGCCCTGCCTCCGTGCGCGCCATCTATGCGACCCCTGCCAGGTCTCCTGCCTGCCGATCCAGTAGCGCTGCGAGGTCGCCGAAGGCGCTGCCGCTTTGGGCGGTTTTCTTCCAGCGGTCCACGTCGTCTTTGGTGACCCCGGGGATCCGCTCCCACAGTTCCTCGGGCGGGACGTTCAGCATCTGAGCGAGCTTGCCGAGCCCATCGACGGTAGCTGCGAAGGCGCGGGCCGACGTATCGCGCCAGACGACCTGGCCGTTGAGAGGGACGTCGATCTGGGGCGATGAGGCTCGCCCGACAAGCCACAGCATCTGCTCGTGCGACTCGCCCATCCCCGTCTGCCGCTCGTTGACCTTGCGATCCTTGCCCGCCTCGGCCGCGGCGAGAGCCTCGGCCGAGAGATTGATCAGAGATCCGGTCAGCTCATGAACAGGCGTCTGCGAGAGGGTCGCTGCGTGGCGCAGGGAGGACTCGCGGGATTCGAGGAAGCCCTTGACGTCGGTCTGCTCGAACTCACCGACACTGATTTCGCTGGGGTCCTCGTCGAAGGTCCAGACGCGCGCCGCTGAGGCTTTGAGCTTGTCGGCCTCGCCGTCAGCAACCCATCCGAGGATGTAGCGCTGGCGGAACGCGCCGTAGTGCTGCGCGATCTGCAAGTCGAAGGTCGTCAGGTCGATCTGGTCCTGAAGCGGCATTAACGGGGACACCTGGCCCCGCACCGGAAGATCGGCCGCGCCGTTTTCGGCCTCTACTTCGTCCTCGTCATCGAGGTCTTCTTCATCGAGGTAGCGCACGATCGGCGTGACTTCTAGGCCGTGCTCTTTCGTGTCGATGACGGTGATCTCAAGCGAGTCATCTCCCGAGTACAGCGGCGACTTCGCTTTGATCTCCGCGTAGTAAAAGGCTTCGTCGTCGTAAAGCTTCCAGAGTCCGTTCCCCAGCTTCTCCAGTCCCCAGATCGGCCATTCGGGATCCTCGCCGTAGAGCACGGTGAGACTTCGGGGAGAGACCCCCCTGATGACAGGATCAGGATCTCCCGGCACGACCACGCCATAGGAGGCTCCGAAGCCGAACCCGGCTCGGTGGATTCCCGACTGCCGTTTGTCCATGCGGTTTGCCTGCCAGACCTCCCAGACCTGCAGGTCGTCCGCGCTTTCGTTTGCTCGGAAGCCGTCTACAAACAGCGACTGCACCAAGCTGTTGACGACGATCGGCATCACGTTCACCCGCGAGCTCTGCGACATGACGTGAACCTCGTTGGGCGCTGAGCTCGGGATCACGGCCGGCAGGGCTTGCCGCCCCTTCCAGTAGCGGCGAATCCGGTCGAGCTGTAGTCGTTCGGCAAGGTGATACCCGTGGAGAAGGCGCACCTGCTCGACAACCTGCTTGGAGTTCAGCGGCACCTCTCACCTCCCTCAGGGAATGAACACGGCCTTGCCGGAGCGCTTGCGCCGGCGCTTGTCGCTGTTGAGCACCAGCCGTCGCCCGAGTCGGGCTCCAACGGAGGAGACCGCGTAGTCGACACGTTTGGTGCTCGAGCGAGACTGCTTCCCGATGGAGATCCCGAATTGATTCGGGCGCCTGCGGGCGTTGTGGAGGTGCTGGCGCAACATCGGGTCGCCGTCCCAGCTAAAGCCAGAGCCTTCTTCGATCGCCTGTGCCGTCAGTTCGGCCTCTTCGGTGATCTGCCGGACGCGCTCACGGCCGCCGGGCGTTGAGAAGCGCATGTCGAAGGACACGGCCGACCCCCGCTTCTCGCCGGGAGTCGCCCAGAGGAACACCTCGCGCCTGTACCGGCGGTGCCACTCGTCAACCAGGTCACCCCAGTAGGCGGCCTCGGTCTCATCGTCCTTCGCGGGCGACGGATCGACACCGAACCAGACGATGTCCCATCGCTCGAAAGCGGCCGCCACTTCGACGTCGACCTCGTCGCGAGGAGCAAGCCACCCGCTGCCGCGTTCTCCCTTCGGGGCCTGCCAGCCGCCTAGAGCGATGACGTGACCATCGGAGACCCTGCACCCGCTGAAGGTGGTCGCGTCTTCGGACTTCGAGCAGTCGAGGAAGAGAGCAAGCTCCTCCCTGTCCATGACCACGATGTTGGGGAGGGCGAGCTTGTCGACGTTTCGCGGCTCGACCCAAGCGTCCTCTGCCGTAGGCAGCGAGGAGAAGTAGAAGCGCACCGATTCCGAGAGCGAGATGCGCGGGTCCTGCGCCTCGTCTCGAATCCGTTCCAGATCCGTCCAAGGCGAATCGGCGTACGCGGCTTCGAGGCCGCGCATGAGGTCTCCCTCGTCATGGATCGAGAGGTCGGGCGGCGCCTCGCGCGAGTCGTAGAGGATGTCCTGCCGGCGGGTTTTGCCCGAGACTTGAGCCTGCCAGGCCTCGTAGGAGTCCTCAGCCACCGAGTTTTCACCCGGCATGTGGGTGTTCGTGTACTCCAGCAGACGGGCTAGGCCACCCGGAGACTTGCCGACGTTGCGCCGAGCGACCCCGGCCAAACTCTGGCCTCCCGAGGACTCGGTCATGTGGTGGGACTCGTTGAGGAAGATCTCCGTTGCGGGATCACCCTCGCTCGATGCCTCTGAGCGGGTCAGAACCTCTATTCGCGACCCGGTGTCGAGCTGGGTTCGCTGGATGCCCTTGTCGAAGCCGAAGTGTTCGGCCATCTCCCGGCCGACCATCGCGTTGGCGACCCGGAGCGGATCCTTCGCCTGTCCTTCGGAGTTGGCGGCGATCTGCACCAAGGCCAAGCGATGAGGAACGCCGATCCAGCGTCCCTCTTCCTCATCCCACTCCGGCCGGGTCGGCCCGCACAGCGCGGCGAGTGCCATCGCGGCAAGCAGAGGATCCTTGCCGGTTCCCTTGGCGCCGCGTTTGACGCCGGAGCGATACAGCCACTTCGGGCGCTCGGGAGTGGAGACCGGATCAAGGGCGTACCAGAGGTGCAGAAACCGGACCTGCCCTCGGGTGAACCGCCAAGTCTCCCCAGTCAGGTGGTGGGTCAGTCCCCACGGGTTGTCCGGGTGCCGGCCCTCGCACCAGTCGACAATTTCCGGCGCGATGCTGATGACCGATGCAGGATCCTCCGGCCACGGCAGCGAGAGCCACGCTCCGGTCCCTGGCTCTACGTAGTAACCGGGTAGAAGCTCCTCAGCCGAGGCGAGTGCGGTAGTCATCGAGTTGCGCTACTCCTGCTGCCTCGTCACCCGCCTTATGCAGCAGCGATTGAAGGGCGGCCTTCTTGGCCTTCGGGCTGAAGGGCACACCGCGCTTCTTCAGCTCGGCCTTCAGCTCTTTGACGTTGAGCTCGCCGCCTGGGAGGTCGGGTTGATCCGCAGGATCAGCGATTACCCAGCGGAGATCGCCAAGCGCTTTCGGGTTCAGCCCGAGCCGGTTATCCAGCTCGCGCATCTCCTTCATGACGCTGACCCGGCCGCCGGCGAGACCCTTCAGCTTTTTGAACGTCAGGGTGAGCTGCGTCAGCCGGTTCTTGAAGTTGAGCGGATCGTCCTCGGCAACTGCCTCGGCGATCATGTCGTCAATGACGAAGGTCAGGCGATCGGCCTCGTCTAGTGCCGCAAGGTCGTCCTCGAGCACCGCCCGGCGAGCAACGAAGAAGAGGGAGCCGTCATCCCATTTGCTCGCCTGCGGAAGTGCCCACGCCCACTCCCAGAACGCAGAGCCGGCGATCCCGAGCTCGTAGGCCTCTGGAACCTCTGGCGGCGGGCCGATCCGAGGGGTGAGCTCGGCGGCTTCGATGGTTGGCTTGTTCCGACGCCGACTGTTCGGGTTCGGTAGAGGGCCACGTGGCATTTGAGAGCCTCCTGGACTCGGTCCGGCACCGGGCCGGCAGCGGGCGCGACGAAGATCAGAAAACCCGTACAGGATGGGAGGGGCTAAATCCCCGGTTTTGATCCTGTATGGAGGGGGAGCACCCCCCCACCCCTATATGGCATCGACACCTTCGCGCCCTTGCGGACGTTGCATCGCAGGTGGGCGAGCTGCACGTTGTCCGGGTCATGCGGACCACCGAGGCTGAGCGGAAGGATGTGGTCGAGGCTGGGGCTCAGCGGGTCGGGCCAAATCAGGCCGTGATCCACGTGCCCTTCGCAGATCCCGCAGGTCCAGTCATCGCGACTGGCGATCTCGGTCAGCAGCACGGGCCGCCCAGTTGAAGCGCCCTTCTTGATGGCCTTGCGGCGGTGGTAGCCGTCGCGGCGCTGGTCGTCCCAGACGTGCGGCTGGCGGTTCTGGCAGTAGTCGGGATCCTGCTGGCGTCGCTTCGCCATGTACTCGCGCAGTCGCTCGCGCATCGGGTCACCGCAGTGAGGGCAGGGCTGCTGAACGGCCGCCGTGTTCAGTGCGGCAAGCCCGAGTGCGAGCGGGCCTACCAGCTTGTGGATCCTCGCGGCCTCCCTGCGCTGGCGCTGCCTCTCTCGCCACTCGTCAAAGCGTCCGTCCTGCTTGGCTCGTACGTCGCCTGCCCTTGCCCTGCAGGTACTGGAGCAGTAGCGGGCCGCAGGTCCACGCGACTTACGCGGGAACTGCTCAGCTGCTTGGTGGCTACGGGCCGAACCAACCTTCAGTTCACGACGGCGGGTCGAGAGAGCGGATGACGGCCTCGCTGGTACCTCGCAGCCCACTGAGATCCATGCCGCACACGTCTTCCGCGTAGTCGTGGACCTGCTTGGCGAACTGCTCCTGCTCATCGGGGTCTTGGCTGGCACGGATGCTCCGGACAACCGACGAGCCGAGTTCCAACACGAAGGCGCTGGAGCTGCCGTCCTGCCAGCGAACCGACACACTCATCGTTCCGCCTTGAGCACGCTTGTCTTCGACCGAGTCGACCACGCCGCTGCCGAGGTCCGCATGACGAACGTGCTCGACTACCGTTCCTTGAGAAATCACTGCGCCTGCTTCGTCTTTGATCACGATCCGGCGCTCCCAGGCTTCGTCCGCTTCCTCGTGCTCCCTTGCTTCAAGCGCGTCGTGGTGATCGACGTCGAGGACTTCCTGCTGGCGGCGCATCTCCCAAAGCTTCCGTTCGGTGTCGCCCATCTCAGCCACCAAGACGCTCCCTTGCACCTTGGGCACGGGCAACTTCGTCGGGCGTGGCGAGCAGGAATGAGGGCAGATACCGCGCCACTCGACCGGGGATCACCATGGATCCCGCGATAGCCAGGCTCAGGTCGTAAGAGAGGTTCTTCTGGAAGGTGATCGTGTCGACGGTGTCGGCCTGAAGGGTCTCCTGGTGGACCCCGACCTCGTCTGCGGCTACTACGTGTTCAGCCATCGGGAGTCCTTTCAGTCGATCAGGCCGGGGTGCTGGTCTGCCGGCCGGCGTCTCTGTGGTCGCCTGCTTCCAGTCGCCCGGTTACAACTCCGGTGCTCTGCTCCTCGGTAACGAGAGCGATCGTCGTCGTCGTGACCTAGATCCCACTCTCCATCGGGTGCGATCCAGGCTTCCTCTTTGGTCTTGCCTTCTGAGAGGCAGCGCCAGCAGTAGGCGGTTCCTGCTATAACCTCTCGAGCGACCTTCTTGCGAAGCTGCTGGTGAGCGTGACCATAGCCTCGCTGGGTGGAGGTGGGCCGGCCCACTGCTCAGGCCTTGCAGCGATGGGTGCCGTACGGGGATTCGCCGTGCTCGCCGTGCGTCGAGATGACGTGGGCGATCCGGTTGACCAGCTCCTCCTCATCTGCGATGCGGCCTTGCTCGTAGGCGTGGAAGACAGGTGGGGGAACGTAGTCCCGAAGCACCTCGGCGTGTCCGAGGACTCGGTCGAGCAACGGGTGCAGCAGCTCGTGGACGATGATCCGGTCGATCTGATCGGCGTCGAAGGTGAGAACTTCTGGCTTGACGTACAGCCGTGCCTCGGCGATCGTCGGGTCACTCCCGCTGCACGCGACCCAGTCGTCTTGGCCATGAGCATGGTGGCTGCGGATGTTGCCTTCCGGCTCTTCGAAGAAGAGGGCGACTCGCCACTCGGGCATCAACAGCCGACGCCATAGCTCGACCCGCTCGGTGAACGCCTTGCGCTTCATGCTGCCTCGAAGACGGGGGTGCCGCGTTCGCCTACGAACCACAGACGATCCGCGGGGACCGGGTTGTAGAGCTTTACCTCTTGGATCTCCGGGCCGAAGTCAGACCGGATGCGAAGGTCGTCGTGCTCGGCGAGGCGTACCTGCCACAGATCCCAGTCGTCGCATTCGTGCCAGTCCATCGCCCCGCTGAGTGACCAGCCTTTTGCTGGATCGGGGCTCAGGGAGAGGTACGGGGAGACCAAGGTCTCGTCAGAGCAGACGGTCGGTGCTTGGTAGGGCTTTAGCCCCTCGCTGCGGATCGACTTACGACGAGCCGTAGGTGCCCAGTGGTAGAGCGCCGGGAGGATCACCCGAGCACCTTCCTCTTCATCGCCACCACCGCTCTCCGATGTACTGGGAGAGGTCTGCAGTACTCCCGTACCAAGACGATGGCTCCAAGGGATGCCGCTGCTACTGAGAGGAGGGTGTAGTCGAGGCGGTCGAAGGTCACAGGAGCGCCCGATCAACCGCTGGCCAGAAGGCTTGAACTCTCCACTCGACGTCACTGCCGGGTAAAGCCGGGGAGGTCGGCGTCAGGTCGACTCCAATCTCAGCGGCTATTGCGGCATAGCTGGGCGACGGGTCGGCATCCCACGCTTGCTGTTGCTCGGGAGTCAAGCCGCAGCACCGATTCCGCCGCCACTTCGCCTCTAGCTTCTGCCGGTAGGTGAAGTGATCGGGGATGCCGTTGAGCGTCTTGACGGGGAGCCGCCGGCGAGCCTTGTCCTTTACTGGCATCTGCTGCCGTCCTTTCCTTGCGAAGATCGCCGGTCGCGGGTGCTGCACCCCCACCGGCTCATGCCTCTGCGGTCATGCGATGCCCGGCCTTACCCGCTGCTTGGCTCGGGCGCCCTGTCGTTGAAGTGCGGGGAGGGCGATTTGGAAATGAAGCGGCCACCGGCCTGCCCGTTGGAGACATCGCTGCCTTGATCCAACGACTTGCGAGGTCGCGGTGGTCCATAGCGGTGGCGAGAGTCGAACTCGCTTCTTCGGCTTATGAGGCCGACGACTTACCCTTTGTCCTCACCGCAGCGAAGTTGGCCCACCGTGACCGCATCGCATGAGGTTCGGGCTGCAGACCCTTGCCTCCTCCGCTCCCAGCGGGGAAAGAGCGGAACACCCGTGCACAGGTGCCGGACCGGGGGCGGGCTGCGCACAGACGCAGGAGCGACCCGGAGCGCGAGAAGAGTGACCGTGGGCCGGTACCGACCCGAATCTCACTGCGGCAGCGGAGAGACAGGGACTCGAACCCCGAAGGCGGATGAACCGCCCTACGCGCTTAGCGGGCGCGCTCCTCGTCCGGCCGGACTCTCTCCAGGGTTGTGAAGCTCGCGTTCGTATCGACGCTGGGCCCGTTCTGCCGCAAGCTCAGCGAGGCGACCGCTCTTGCCCTTGGCACGATCCTTTTCCGACTGCTTCGCGTACCCCCGGGCGTGCGCCTCGTGGCGGTTCAGGCGCTCGACCTGGGAGTTGCGCTCGGCCAGCGTCTTTGCCGGCGGCGCGGGCTTCAGCTTGGACAGCTTCTTGGCCACGCATTGCAGCTGTCGGTCAATGAACCGAACGGTGCTTGCCCTGTTGGCTCCCGCCGCTGCCTGACGACGACGCTGTAGCTCGGTGCGGGTGCCTTCAAGGTGCTTGCGTTCGATCTCCCGCGCACCGTCGTACTGAGCGTGGCAGGCGGGGCAGGCGGGGCAGAGATCCGAAAGCCGCTCATCGCCAACGCGCTCGTACGTGCGGTGGGTGGAGCGAAAGCGGGCCATCTGTGGTGCCGCAGAGAGCGCAGTCCTTCAGCGTCTCCGGATCGTTCCAGTAGGCGGCCCGCTTTCTCTTTCCAGGTCGCGGAGTGCAGGTACGCCTCGTAGGTGCGAAAGCCGAGGCGGTGCAACCGCGCTTCCCGTGCCTCGCGTCGAGCCTGCGCCCTGATGTAAGAGTCCCCGACTTGGTGCTCCAGCAAGCTCGTGTGTGAAGTCCCTGAAGGCATGGCCGATTCAGAGACCCGAGCTAGGCGCGACCGCTTCTCGGTCGGTTCGGCAGGGCTGCGCCAAGTATAGGTCTCCAGCGGACAGCATCTATTGCTCGGCCTTCTGGGCGTGCTTTTCGGCGGCCTTCAGCTTCCGTTCCAGAACTTTGACCGTTGACCGTTGATGCTTTTTCCGGGCCTCGTTGAGGCGTTCCTCGAGCCTGAAGCGCGATGCCCGCACCCGACCTTTGCTCTGAGCCATGGCATTTTTCATCGCCGCCTCTCGATGCAGCCGGGAGTGCAGCTTGTCCTCCAGCACGTCGCCAGCGTCGAAGGTGTCCTCGCTCTGGGTGTAGGCCCCGTCTAGTCGAGCCTGCTCCTCAGTGGTCGGGTCGACCGGAACGCCGAAGCCGTGCTCGTCTGACTTCGGTTTGGAGCTGCCGCTGACGATCGGCTTCAGGTAGAAGCTGCGGAAGTCCTCGATGACGACGGTGGTGCGGTAGCCGTCGTCAATCTCTTTGACCGCCTCCACGATCGCGGTGATCTTGTCGGTGATCGGGAGGCGGTCGCCCTTCTCCCACGCCGGCTCGAAGGGGCGGACGACGGCGACGATGCGGCCGCGAGAGAGATCCCGGCGCTCCCGCCGCGTCAGTTTCTCGGCGAAGTGATCCCAGTACTCCTTGGCCTCGACCTTGTACCGCTCCTTAGCGGCTTTGAAGTCCTCTTTGCGCTGCTCGTAGGCGGGCCACTGCACAGCGATCCAACCGATCGAGCCGGTTGGGGGATTCGGCTTGGTGGGGAAGGCGGGCGGGTCGGGGATCTGGGCCTCGTCACGGAACTCGCCAACGGGTACGGCTCCACGGATGACGACCTCTCCCGTCTCTGGATCGGGTCGGGTCCACTTAACCTTGCCCTTGTCCGGGAGGCCGTCGAAGGTCGGGGGCGGGAAGTGCGGCTCCGGCTTGGTGGTGGTTCCGCTCATGGTCTCCCTGCTCTCGATAGCTCATCGGGGTTGTAGCGGCAGATCCCTGCTCCGCATTTGGGGCAGTGGCGCTCGAACTGGCCGATCACGGCACCCGCACCTCCCTCTCCTTCCCGACCTTCAAAAGCTCGATGCGGTCGATGTCCGAGGGTTGTCCGGCCTCACGTAGGAGCGCTTCTGCTTTGGTCCTTGCTTTTAGGCTGACGTGAGCCTCCACAAGCACGGTGACCACTGGGCCTTCGCCTACATGGGCTGCCCACAATCCCGGCCCTACGTCGGTGCCGAGCTGGCGAGAGAGTGCGTCTGAAGGATCGTCAGGTACGACGCTCCACGATTTGCTGCAGTTGTCGCAGATGAACGTCTGGGGGTCACCGCTCTGCCAAGAGGCGATTGCGGTGTAGGAGTGGCCGTGACGAACGCACTCGGCTGCTCTGACGCGCTGCACTTCCTCAAGGGTGGGGCTGCCTAGATCGCTCACTGATCGACCGCCTCGGCAAGGTCAGCGAGGCACCTGATCCGAACCGTGCCAGGTACCTCGATCTGGTCAGCGTGGTCTACATCGGGAGGCCAGCTATAGCGGCCTCGGTCTCTTCCGGAGCGCCATCCGAGGAAGAGATTGCGACCGGGAGGGCCGGGGTGCTCGCACCAGACGACCCCGGCGAGAAAGGTCAGCCCCTCGATCTTGAAGCGCCAAAGGAAGGACTCGCCCTCGCCGGCAACCGCCTCAAGCCCTTCGATCTCGCCCGGCTCGCACTCCAGCGTTGAGGTGACCCAGCTGACCACCTGCTCTCGGTCGCGGTCGCGGTGAAACTGTGCGTAGCCATCTTCGGAGGCCCGGCGGGCTCCCAAGGCTTGGTGAGCGCGGCTTAGGAGGCTCACACGAACACCCCCTCAGTAGTTGCTTCCTGCTCGGGCCACCATTCGTGACCGAGTGCTTCCCAGATCCGGTCACGGGCTTTGAGGTAGCGCTTTTCAAGGCCTTTGCGTTCCTGCTCGGGAAGGCAGGCTTGGCGCTCGGGCGAGAGGTTGTGCCAGAGGTCTGCAAGCTTGACGAGGCAGGCGAGCGGTTCATCCGCGAGCCGCTCGATGTAATTCGCGTAGGTCTCGTCGGAGTAGCGGGTCAGGCTGCTCAGCGGCTCCGCGAGCCTGCCGGGGAGCGGCGGGAGCTTGTAGTCGGTGTCCTCCCAAACGTCGTGGAGCAGGGCGACGACTACGGCGTCCTCCCTTGGAACCGAGCCCGAAGAGTAGGAGAGGTAGGCCGACTCTCCGTCGACAGCCTCAGCGACCGCGATCGGGTGCAGGATGTACGGCCGGCCGCACTTATCGACAGCGCCTGCATGTGCGCGAACAGCATGCTTGAGAGCTTCAAACCGATTCAACGGAATGCGGCCCTATCGCGAGAGCAGAAGCGGCGACGTATGAACCACCCGCTGGCGAATCCCCAAGCAGCCGCCTCTAGTGCGTTGCCCCAGAGAAGCGCCGCTCCCGTGAGTGCGAGCGGGGCGATCCAATCGGCCTCTCGCCAGAAGCGGTTCACGTCGCCGCTCCCGCTGCCGCCCGTTCCTGCTCAGCGAAGTGACCTGAGAGGGCTTGAGCAGAATCGAGATCGGACAAGACGAACAACTGACGCCCATCGGCGAGAGAGACCCATCCCGGCCGCTTCCCGTGACCGCAGCAAGAAGCGACGGTGCGAATGCCGTCTGGGTTGTGCTTTGAAGCCACCGAGGGCAGATCAGACTCATGCAGTGCCTTGACGATCGGGGCGATGCAGGGATCGCAGTGGACACCGGGGGCGATGACGACCATCGCGGCCTCTTTGCCGCCGGGGTCAGAGGAGTGGTCACACACCTAGACGAACACCCCCCTCTGCGGCAGCTTCCTGCTCAGCAAGTACTTGCCCTGGTTCAGAGAGGGCCTTGAAGCGAAGAATCACTTGCTCTCCTCAGTGAGGAGCTTGCGGAGTTCGTCAAGGCCGACCTCGGTCTCTTTGTAGCCCTTCCCGTCGCAGCCTTTGCAATCAGCGGTTTCCGGATTCGGGGGATCACCGGCTGCCGTGCGGGCGCGGCTGTACGCCGCCGTCTCTGCGGCTCCGAACTCCGCCTCGGTGTCGACCCGGATGCGCTCGACCTTGGCCTGCCACCCCGCCATCTCTGGAGTCGGCACCTTCCCGTGGCCATGGCAGCCATCACACATCTCTCGGGCATTAAAGACAGGGCCAGGGAAGACCCTCGCCAGCGATCTCTTCATCAGCAACCTCTTTCAGGTAGAGAGCGAAGGGCTTGTAGACGGAGCTTCACGAGATGCCGTCCGGGATCGGAGGCGGAGTGAAGAAGGCCGCTACGTCATCGGCGTCGAAGACGCGCTGCCCATCGTTGAGCTGGTAGACGCGAAGCTTGGCCGCGCCGATCTCCAGCACGCCCTTGTGGGTCGCGTAGAGCGCGTCGGGTTCGTCGGTGAAGCGAGCGCCAGCTAGGTCGATCTCCTCCCAGTCGACCTCCCGTTCCAGAAGCTTGTCGATCGGAGCGCTCACGACCGCACCTCATGCCCGTAGAGGAAGGCGCGATCTCCTACAACCTCTCGCTTCCACCGCTGCCGTTCACGGCGCTTAGCCCGGCGGCGCGCAGGAACGCGATCTCGAGGCGGTGCCCCGCAGAGGCGGCAGGTGCAGTGGCCGTAGTAGGGCGTCCTCCCCAGCATCCGCTCCGGACTCACGGCCGCGCCTCGACTTCTTCTTCGGCCGCCTCAAGAACCAGGGCCGCAGCAAGGAGACTCAGGGCATGGGCGCGAAGCTCATCGGCGCTCGCCGGTCGGTTGACGTGTCCCCCTTCGACGTTGAGAGAGATGCGAGCGCGCTCCGCGGCGAACACGTGGACGCCGAGGCCGGCGAAGGAGCGGAAGAAGAGTGGTAGAGGGCCTGCTTGGCGGTGAAGCCCTCCCGGGGAGCGCGCCTTGATATACGACCCCCTGACGATGGCGCAGCTTCTCTCTGATCCGCCCTGGTAGGCGTCGAAGATCGACCAGATGGTCGCCAACGCGCGATCGACCGGCATGTCGTCGCGGGGCTCTTCCACCTAGACCGCCTCCCCCACCTGCATAACCGACTGAGGCGCGCCCCCGATTCCGAAGATCCGCATTGCGCGGATTCTAGGGTTCTAAACGGATGCTCTCATGCGCCAGCGTCGCCTCCCCCGGGCCCGGGGGCGCGCCGCCGCCGATTAGCCCGGCGGCGCTGATCGTGTGATGGGGCGCCCGGAAGGGCCGGCCGCCCGATAGTGCCGAACCCAGCCGGCCGCAGGCGCTGGCGATCCGCGCAACTTCCAGTGCCTCTCCCGGGGCGAGCGGCGGCAGGATCGAGGGCAGGCGACTGGCCGCCAGCGACTTACCGGCTCCGGGTGGCCCAACCATCATCAGGCTGTGCCCACCTGCGGCGGCAACCTCGAGCGCGTGGCGCAGGTGCGGTTGTCCTCGCAGGTCAGCCAGATCGGGAGATCCCGGCGCGGCGCTGAGCTGCAGCGGCAATGGCCTCGGCCGCGGTGGGTTCCACTCTCCCCCCACGAGCCCTGGCAGCTGGCCCAGGGCCTCTACCGCAATCACTCCGACCCCCTCCACGAGCGCCGCCTCGGGGCCGTTCTCGGCCGGGAGCACGATCGACTCCGCACCGCTCTCCCGCGCCGCCTCGGCCATCGCCAAGGCCCCCTGCACCGGTCGCGTCGATCCATCAAGCGCCAGCTCTCCCGCCAGCGCCACCCGCGCCAGCCCCTCCCACTCCAGCTGGCCCGAGGCGCTGAGCAGGGCGGCGGCGATCGCCAGGTCCATGCCCGGGCCCGCCTTGCGCAGGCTCGCCGGCGCCAGGTTGACGACGATCCGCCGCAGCGGGAACTCGAAGCCGCAGTTGACGAGCGCCGCCCGCACTCGCTCCCGGGCCTCCCTTACAGCCGCATCGGGAAGGCCGACGATGGTGAAGTTCGGGAGCCCCCGATGGACGTCGACCTCGACCCGCACCGGGCGGGCGGAGATGCCGTCGAGAGTGAAGGTGCGGGCGGTGGCGAGCATGGACGGGACGCTAGGAGGCGCCGATTCATGTGTGACGCGCAGGAACTAACTTCTTCGACCCAGGGGTGGGGAGAGTTCGTCACTTACACGCCTTAGAGCCACATGACCCACGCCCGCCGCCGCACTGGAGAGATTGCCGAGGAGTTGGTCGCGCGCCGGTTGGCGGCAGCCGGGTGGGTGATCGTCGAGCGCAATGCCCGCACCCGCTATGGCGAGCTCGACATCGTCGCCCGCGATGGCCGCGCCCTCGTCTTCATCGAGGTCAAGGGCGCCCGCCAGGCGACCCAGTTCGGTCCCGAGAAGCCGATCCTCTCGATCGACTTCCGCAAGCAGCGCCGGGTGCGCCGGCTCGCCACCGCCTGGATCTCAGAACGGCGCGACCAACCGCCCTACGACGAGATCCGCTTCGACGCCGTCGGCGTCACCCTCGACGGCCGCGGCCAACCGCTGGACGTCGAGTACGTGAAGGGGGCGTTCTAGCCGAGCTCGAGCTGGGAGTAGGCGACGCTTTGAAACGAGCGCCGGTGCAGTGGCGAGATCCCGATTTCCTCGATCGCCTGGCGGTGCTCCGGGGTCGAGTAGCCAACGTGTTCGTCGAACCCCCAACCCGGGTGCAGGGTGGCGACCTCGCGCATGTAGCGGTCGCGGGTGACCTTGGCAATGACCGAGGCAGCCGCAATCGCGGCGCTGGTCGCGTCCCCCTGTACGACTGGTCGGTGCGGGACCGTGCAGCGGGGCAGGCGAAAACCGTCGACGAGGCAGGTTGCCTCCCCCTCGGGCGCCAGCCGTTCCAAGGCCTGCGAGAGCGCTTCGATGTTGGTCACGTGCAGGCCACGACGGTCGATCCCGGCGGCGCTGCGGACGACGACGCTGACCCGCTCGGCGGCTCGCAGCACGCAGGGGTACATCTCCAGCCGCCGTTCCTCGGTCATCTGCTTGGAGTCGTGTAGGCCGCTGAGGGCGCGACGATCGGAGTGCGAGAGGCGCTCGTAGTCGATCAGCACCGCCGCGGCGACCAGCGGCCCCGCCAGGCAACCGCGACCGGCCTCGTCCGCTCCCGCGACGAAGCGACTCTGCAGGCCGCGGTCGAACGCGAACAGCCGACGGCTGCGCGCCAGCCGGCGGCGATGGGTCTTCGGTTTCGAGCTCTTAGAGCCCGCCGACGCGGTTCGGGGGCCAGTAGGTGGCAAAGGCCTCACCGATGATCCAATCTCGGGGGACGGGTCCCCAGAAGCGGCTGTCGTCACTGGCCCCACGATTGTCGCCCATCATGAAGTAATGGTCGGCCGGGATTTTGATCGTTCTCGGCATGTTGCAGACTTCGCTGGCACCGCAGGGGTTGATGAAGGACTCTTCTTTCTGCTCAACGCCGTTGACGACCGGATGCCCATTCCTGATCGAGAGGCTGTCCCCCGGGCCGGCGACGATTCGCTTGATGAAGTTCTGATCCGAGCGCTCGGCGGTCGGCTTCGGACACGGTTCGCCGGTTCTCGGGGTGCCGCCGGAGACTCCGCATTCCTGGCCGTTGTCGGCGCCCACGGGCGGGTGGAAGACGATGACGTCGCCGATCTTCGGGTCCTTGAAGTGGTAGACGAAGCGGTTGACGAGGACGCGCTGGCCGACGTCCAGCGTCGGCTCCATCGATTCGGAAGGAATTTGGTACGGCTTGACCACCCAGGCCTGAATCGCCAGCGCCAGCCCCAGGGCAAGCGCAACGATGACGACCAACTCGAGGAGCCCGCCGCCTTTGCTCGTCGGCTTCGGGATCTTGGGATTCAGGCTGCCGAGTCCTCGTCGGAGTCACCGGCTTTTGCCGGCTTCTCGTCCTCGGCATCCTCGGGCGCTGGTTTGTCCTCGGTCTCCCCGGCCTCGGGCGCATCCGCGTCCGTCTCCGCCGCCACCTCGGTGTTCTCTTCGGCCTGCGGCTCAGCAGCAGCCTCCTCGACACCTTCGCCGCCACCCTCAGCCTCGGCCGGAGCGGCTACTGCCTCCTCCTGCCCGACCCCCTCCGCGTCGACCGCGGTGGTCTCGTCGCTTGCCGCCGCCGCAGGGGCCGCGACAACGTCGTCGTCGATTCCCCAGCGCCGCTCGGCGACGCGTGCGGCCTTGCCGATGCGACCGCGCAGGTAGTAGAGCTTCGCCCGGCGCACGTCGCCGCGTGCCGCAACCTCGAGTTTCTCGATCTTCGGCGAGTGCAGCGGGAAGGTCCGCTCGACGCCAACCCCGAACGACTGCTTGCGGACGGTGAAGGTCTCGCGTACGCCGGAGCCCTGGCGCTTGAGGACGACGCCCTCGAAGACCTGGGTGCGTTTGCGGCTGCCCTCGACGACCTGGAAATGGACGCGGACACGGTCTCCAGGGGCGAATTTAGGCAGGCCCTGCCTCAGCTGGGCACGCTCGATGCTGTCTATTACGGAGCTCATCTGATGTGTGTTCCTGAGGTTTTGCTGCGAGAAAAAACCGCCGGACCCCGTTGCGGGAACCGCGCGGTCGCGGAATGGTAGCTACTCCGCCGTTTTTTCGGACTGCTCGGCACGTTCGCGACTGCGCTCGAGCCGCCATTGGCGCACCTTGCCGTGGTCGCCGGAGAGCAGGACCTCGGGCACGTCCCAGCCGCGGTAGCTGGGGGGACGGGTGAAGTGCGGGTACTCCGGCATCCCCTCCAGCACCTGGCTGAAAGACTCCTCGGCGGCGGACTCGGCGTGGCCGAGGGCGCCCGGGAGCTTGCGCATGACGACGTCGGCGACGACCATCGCCGGCAGCTCGCCGCCGGCGAGGACGTAGCGGCCGATCGAGAGCTCGTCGTCGGCCAGGTGCTGGTGGACGCGGTCGTCGAAGCCCTCGTAGCGTCCGCAGAGCAGGGCGACGTGCGGCTCGGCGACCAGTTCGTCGGCGATCTCGTCGCTCAGCAGGGGCCCGGTCGGCGAGAGCAGGACGATCCGCGGCCGCGGTCCCTCGCCGTAGGCGGCCTGCAGCGCCGCATCGACGACGTCGACCCGCAGCACCATCCCGGCGCCGCCTCCGTAGGGGGAGTCGTCGACCTGACCAGCGTTCAGCGGCGTCGCGTCGCGGTAGTTGAAGAGGCGGAACTCGTTGCCTTCGCGCAGCGCGTTCTGCACCGAGCGCTGCGACTGAAACCAGTCGAAGGCCTCCGGGAAGAGGGTGAAGACGTCGAGCTTCAAGCGGGCGAAGCCGTTTTCAGTCGAGGATGTCGACGACCACGCGGCGGTCGATCCGCACCGCGGCCGCCTTGGCGATCGTCCGGATCGCGTTGGCGATCCGTCCCCCTTTGCCGATCACCCGGCCAAGGTCGCCCTCGGCGACGGTGATCTCGTAGACGAGGTCGCCGTCCTCTTCGAGCTCCTCGACAACGACCGCCTCCGGCTCCTCGACGAGGGCCTTGACGAGAAACTCGAGAAGCTCGGTCATCGCCGCAACCGGCTAGCTGCCGGTGGCCTTGATGCCCTTGGTGCGCAGCAGGGTTGCCACCGTCTCCGACGGCTGTGCCCCGTGCTCGAGCCAGTGACGCGCGCGCTCCTCGTCGATGTTGATCGTCGAGGGCTCGGTCTGCGGGTTGTACTGGCCGATCGTCTCGATCGTCCGACCGTCACGCGGGGAGCGTTTGTCGGCGACGACGATGCGCCAGATCGGGTTCTTCTTGGAACCCACTCGTCTAAGTCTGATTCGGACTGCCATGAAGCCGGGCAGGTTACAGAAAAGACGCGCCCGGACGCGAAGCGGAGGACGCGCCGACTGATCTGGGATTAGCGCCTGCGGGCCTTCGGGCGCTGCGCGCGCCCTCCGCCCTGCAACTTGGCCATCTGCTGCGGGGTCGGCATTTGGCCGTTGGCCATCGATTTCATCAACACCCGCATCTGGTCGAACTGCTTGACCAGGTTGTTGACGTTTTGGACCTTGGTGCCGGCCCCATTGGCGATTCGTTTGCGGCGGGAGCCGTTGATGATCCCCGGGTGGGCGCGCTCCTGCGGGGTCATCGAGAGGATGATCGCCTCGACGCGATCGAGCTCGCGCTCGTCGATGTCGGCGTTCTTCAACTGCTTCATCGCCCCCATCCCCGGCAGCATCCCGAGCAGCCCGCTCAGGGGACCCATTTTGCGGACCTGCTTCATCTGCTTGAGGAAGTCCTCGAGCGTGAACTGGTCGCGCCGCATTTTCTCCTGCAGCGCCTCGGCTTCGTCTTCGTCGACCTCCTGCTCGGCTTTCTCGATCAGGCTGAGGACGTCGCCCATGCCGAGGATCCGCTGGGACATGCGGTCGGGATGGAACTTGTCGAAGTCCTCGATCTTCTCGCCGGTCGAGGCGAAGAGGATCGGCTTGCCGGTCACCGCTTTGACCGAGAGAGCGGCGCCACCGCGGGCGTCGCCGTCGAGCTTGGTCATCACGACCCCGTCGAACTCGGCGATCTCAGCGAAGGATTCGGCGACGCCGACGGCGTCCTGGCCGGTCATCGCGTCGACGACGAGGAGGACGTCGTGGGGCCGCGTCTGCTTGCGGATCTTCGCCAGCTCGGCCATCAGGTCCTGGTCGATGTGGAGGCGGCCGGCGGTGTCGACGATCAGCACGTCGCGACGCTCGGCCCGGGCTTCGTCGAGGGCCCAGGAGGCGATATCGACGGGGTCGGCGTCGGTTCCGCGCTCGTAGACGTGCGCCCCCGCGCGTTTGCCCATCGTCACCAGCTGCTCGACGGCGGCCGGGCGGTAGACGTCGCAGGCGGCGAGGGCCACGTCTTTGCCCTGCTTGCCGAAGAACTGGGCGAGCTTGGCGCAGGCGGTGGTCTTGCCGGAACCCTGCAGACCCGCCATCAAAATCACGGTCGGGCCGCTGGTGGCCATCGCCAGCTCCGAGCCGGTGCCGCCCATCAGCGAGGCCAGCTCCTCGTTGACGATCTTCACCACCTGCTGGCCGGGGTCGAGGCTCTCCAGCACGTCGGAGCCGAGACAGCGCTCCTTCAGCGTCTTCGTGAAGGTTTTGACGACTTTGAAGTTGACGTCGGCCTCGAGCAGGGCGAGGCGGATCTCGCGCATCGCCGAATCGACGTCGGACTCGGTCAACTTGCCGCGCGAGCGGACGTCGGAGAGGGTCGACTGGAGGCGTTCGGAGAGCTGGTCGAACATGCCCGACCAGCTTAAAGGCCGCGAAGCCGCTCGGCGCGCATGGCCGCAACTCCCCTGCTCAACCGAGCGGCGTCGGTCGCTCCGTCGGGAACGGGGACGGCGCGGAAGGTCGAGGCCGGCAGCCGCAGGCGGAAGGCGATCCTCCCCTCGGGGTCGAAGCCGGTGACCAGCGGGTTGTCGCCCCAGCTGACGAGCCAACCGCCGTCGCTCGTTTCACGGGCCGAACCGCAGCAGTGGCTTCGCTTCACCTCCGGATCGTTGAGCTGACCCCGGTACAGAGCCTTCCCCTCCTGCAGGTCGAGCCGGTAGAAGACGACGCGTGGGCGCCGCGGGCGGTCCTTGCCGTTGTCGAAGACGGTGAGGCGGCCGTGGCGGTCGATGCGGGCGTCGTGCTGGCCGCCGAGCGGTCGCGTGGCGGGGTCGCCCGTAACCTGCAGCGACTTGCCGGTCGGGGTCCCCCCCAGCTTCCATTTGATCTCCCCGCTGGCGCGGTCGATCCCGTAAACGGCATCGGTGTGGCGGGTGGAGATCACCACTTCCTCGGGACCGCGCGGCTCGATCGAATTGATGTGGACGGGGTCGAAGACCTGGCGCTGCAGGCGCCGGCGCGGGTTGCTGAGCACGTTCCGCCACCAGCGACCGGTCTCCTCGAGGGCGATGTGGCCGCGCGAGTTCCAGCTCCAGAGCACCTTGCCGATAGGGCTGACTTCCTGGACTTCGGCGGAGACGATCGCCGCTCGCCGCGGCCCGCCGAAGCGGCGCAGATCGGCGGTTTCCGGGACGTAGGTGTCGAGCAGGACGTTCCCGTTGGGGAGCTCGCGGTACTCGTGGCCGTCGACGATCGAGCCCTTCGTCCTGACCAGGCGGAGGAGCTTCCCCGACTCCGAGCGGACCTCGTGCGCCATCCGCGGATCGAGCCCGTAGCCGTCGCCGAAGGAACGAGCCCAGACCAGGCTGCCGTCGCTGATGACCTGGGCCCAGAGCGCACGGGTGTCGGGCGAGTACCACCAGCGGGGCGTGCCCTTGTTGTCGTAGACGATCACCCACGGCCGCTTCTCCGAGAAGGCGACGGTGAAGAGTCCCGGCGGAGTCGGGCGCAGGGATTCGAAGCGCGAGGGTGGGAAGTCGTCCGGGAGAGGGGCGATCCGCACCGGCGTCGCCGGCGATGGGAGATCGGTTCGCCCGGTCTCTTCGCTGTCGCCGCAGCCCACTAGCGAGGCGCTGGCGCCGGCCACGAGGGCGACGAGGCAGACCAGCAGCCGCTTCACTCCGCCAGCAGGGCCTCAGCGTAGTCGCTCGGATCGAACGGGCGCAGGTCCTCGAGGGTCTCGCCGACGCCGATCAGCTTCACCGGGATCTCCAGTTCGGAGGCGATCGCCAGGGCGATGCCGCCCTTGGCGGTGCCGTCTAGCTTGGTCAGGACGACGCCGTCGACCTCGACCGCTTCGGAGAAGACCTTGGCCTGCCGTAGGCCGTTCTGACCGGTGGTGGCGTCGATCGAGATCAGGGTCTCGTGCGGTGCCTCGGGGATCTGCTTCTGGATCACCCGCCGCACCTTCGCCAGCTCCTCCATCAGGTTGCTCTGGGTGTGGAGGCGGCCGGCGGTGTCGACGATGACGACGTCGGCGCCACGGGCGCGGGCGGCGTTGATCGCGTCGTAGGCGACGGCGCCGGGGTCGGAGCCCTCCTGGCCCCGGACCAGCTCGGCGCCGGCTCGCTCAGCCCAGGTTTCGAGCTGCTCGGCGGCGGCGGCGCGGTAGGTGTCGGCGGCGGCCATGATCACGGTCAGGCCCATTTCCTTGCTCAGATGCCAGGCGATCTTGCCGATCGTCGTGGTCTTGCCGGTGCCGTTGACGCCGACCATCATCAGGATCGCCGGCTCCGCCCTGAGGTCCATCGGCGCCCGGCCGGTGGAGGCAACCTCGGCGAGGATCTCGATCAGGCGGTCGCGGACGGCGACACCGTCGGCCGGCACCGCCCCGGACTCGACCTCGTGCTCGAGCCGCTCCACCACCGCGGCCGTGGTCGGCGCCCCAACGTCGGCGAGGATCAGCGCCTCCTCCAACAGCTCCCAGGTCTCGTCGTCGATCCGCTCGAAGAGGCTGGCCGAAATCTCCTCGGTCAGCGCCTGGCGGCTTTTGGACAAGCTCTCTTTCAGGCGCTTGAAGACACCCCTGCGCTTCTCAGGAGCTTCTTCCTCAGCAGTCGCAACCGCAGAAGGGCTGCGCGCCCCAAGATCAACAATCTCCTGCCAGCTGGTCGCCATGCTGCGAACGGTAACGGAGGGGGGCGGGTGGCCCTCCCCAGACACTCAACCACGAGCCATAGCGAGTGGTGTCTGGGGAGGGCCACCCGCCCCCCTCCCTACGCCACCGCCGAAAGTCCCGGCGCCGCGCCCTCGTCCTCTTCTTCGTCCTCACGAATTTCCCGAGGCAAGCGACGAGAGACCACCTTGGTGACGCCGTCGCCCCCCATGCTGACGCCGTAGAGGACGTCGGCGGCGTCCATCGTCCGTTTCTGGTGGGTGACGATGACGAACTGAGCGCGGTCGGCGAAGCGCCGGATCAACTGCAGGAAGCGGTCGATGTTGGCGTCGTCGAGAGCGGCCTCGACCTCGTCGAGGATGTAGAAGGGGCAAGGGCGGGCGAGGAAGACGGCAAAGACGAAGGCCAGCGCCACCAGCGACTTCTCGCCGCCGGAGAGCAGCTGCAGTTTGCGCGTCGACTTGCCAGCCGGGGTGACCTCGATCTCGACCCCGAACTCTTCCCGCTCCTCTTCTTCTGCCTCCTCGGGCTCGGGCTCGGCGTCGGTCGGAGCCTCCTGCTCGCCGGCCGGGCGTTCGTCGTCGCGCACCGGCCGCAGGCTGACCCGGCGCAGCCGTCCGCGGCCGCCGGGGAAAAGGTGCTCGACCATCTCCTCGAAGTTCTTGGCGGTTGCCTCGAAGGTCGCCTCGAAAGCGCGCTCGATCTCGGCGTCGATGTCGCGGATCAGCGACTCGAGCTCGCGCATCGAGCGCTCGATGTCCTCGCGCTGGACCTGCAGGCCCTCGACGTGCTCGCGCGCCTCGTCGTATTCCTGCTCGGCCAGCGGGTTGACCGGGCCGATCTGGGCACGGCGTCGCTCGAGCCGCTCCAGCCGACGGTCGATCTCCGCCCGCGCCTCGTCGCTCAGCGCCTCCTCGGCCGCCGGGATCTCCTCGCCGAGGCGCTCGGCGATAGCCGCCAGCTCGCGCTCGGCCTCGGCTCGCCGGTCGCCCAGGTGCGCGGCCTCGACCTCGGCCCGGGTCAGCTCCTCGGAGGTCTGCTTCATCTGCGCCTGCAGCTCGAACTCCTGCTGGGAGCAGGAGCGCAGCTCTTCGGCGATCTCGTCGCCGTCGTCCTGGCCACCGACCACCCGGCGCTCGATCCCGTCGACCCGGGCACGAATCGCGGCGCCGGCGGCCTCGGCCGCGACCCGGGCGGCACGAGCGTCGTCGAGCAGCTCCTCGCCGGCGGCGACGCGTGCGCGCAAAGCCTCGCGGTGGCGCTCGCCAAGCAGACCCTCGGCGCGGCGGGCGTGGCGGGAGGCCTGCTCGGCGCCGGCACGGACATCCCCCAAGGCCGACTCGCGAGCCGACTCGGCGGCGTCGCTGGAGCTGGCGACCCGAAGGCCCTCGCCGGCGGTCCGCAGGCCAGTATCGATCTCCCCCAGCTCCTCGGCCAGCTTGCGCGCCCGCTCGCCGGGGGCGGCGCCGGGGCCGACGTCGAGCGTCAGCGGTCCCAGTTCGACCCGCAGGTTCTCCAGCGCCACCTCTAGCTCGGTCTCGCGGCTGGAGAGGCTGGCGGCCCGCACGGCGACCCGCTCCTGCTCCCCGCGCAGCTTCGTCAACAGGCCCCAGGCCTGGGTGCGCTCACGGTCGCGAGCGGCGAAGCGCTCCTCGGCGGCCGAGCGTTTTTTCGAGACCTCCGCCAGCCGTTGCTCCAAGCCGTCCCGCACGCTGCGTGCCTTGACAGCAGCCTTTTCGGCCGCGGCAGCCCGATCGGCGCCGAATCGCAGTTCCTCGGAGACGAGCTGCGCCCGCAGACCCAGCTCCTCGCGCTCGATCCGCGCTCCCAACTCCGCCGCCTGCGCCTGGCGCTTCAGCGGTCGCAGCCGCGCCCGCGCCTCGCGCTCGACGTCGAGGGCGCGGTCGAGGTTGTCGCGCGCGGAACGCAGCTTCAGCTCCGCCCGGCGCCGCCGTTTGCGGTGCTTGCCGAGGCCGGCCGCCTCCTCGATCAGCAGGCGGCGCTCCCGCGGCTTGGAATGGACGATCGTCTCGACCCGGCCCTGGCTGATCACCGAGTGCATCTCGCGGCCGAGGTTGGTGTCGGAGAGGACGTCAGTGACGTCGGCGAGGCGACAGCGGGCCCCGTTGAGCCGATAACCGCTGTCGCCGGCGCGGTCGAGGCGACGTTCGACGGCGATCTCGGAGAACTCGGTGGCGGCGCGACCGTCGGAGTTGTCGATCGTCACCTCGACCTCGGCGGCGCGGCGCTGGCCGATCCCTTTGCCGCCGGCGGAGATCACGTCCTGCATCGAGGCGCCGCGTATCGCCCCCGGGCTCTGCTCGCCCAGCGCCCAGAGCACGGCGTCGGTGATGTTGCTCTTGCCGGAGCCGTTGGGGCCGACGATCACGCTGACGCCGGGGGAGAACTCCAGGGTCGTCCGCTCGGGGAACGACTTGAAGCCCTTCATCGAGATCGATCTCAGATACATGCGCGCATTCCTCGCATAGGCAAAAGGCTCGCGGTCCAGTCGGACGCAAAGGCCGGCCGATTAACCCCCAAGATGCGCCAAAGCCTCCTCGGCGGCGATCTGCTCGGCGGCCTTCTTGCTCCGCCCTTTCCCCGCCCCGACCTTCTCCTCGTCGACGATCGCGGCCACCTCGAAGGTTCGCCGGTGCGGGGGGCCCGTCGCCGCGACCACTTCGTAGGTTACGCGCGCTCCCCGTTGGGCCAAAAGCTCCTGCAAAGCGGACTTGAAGTCGATCCGCGTCTCGGAGGCGAGCTCGATCCGGGGATCGAAGGCCTCAGCCACCGCCGCCGCGGTGCGCTCGAACCCGAAGGCGACGTAACAGGCCCCGATCAGGGCCTCGGTCGCCTCCGGCAGCGGCCGGCCGCCGTCGAGCAGGACCGCGGCCGGGATCGCCGCCACCACGCCCTCGGGCTCGTTCTCCCGCAGCATCGCCGGGACCCCGAGCTGGGCCCCCACCTCGGCGCAGGAGACGCCGCTGACCGCCTGGTTGTGGACCTTGGTCAGGCCGCCGGCGGCGAGCTTCTCGAAGCTCTCGTAGACCCTGGTGGCGACGGCGAGTCCGAGGACGCTGTCGCCGAGGAAGGCCAGGCGCTCGAAGGAGTCGATCCGGCGCTCAGTCCAGGAGGAGTGGGTCAGCGCCTGGCGGCGCAGGTCAGCGGGAAGCTCCTCGATCAGCGCAGCGAGCGCGGCGACGGGCGAGTCCGGCGGCGACGCCACGCTCAGGCGGGCGCGTGCTCGACCACGAAGCCGACCGCGTCTCCCACCGTCTTGATGTGGGTGGCCTGCTCCTCGGTGACGGTGACGCCGTAGCGATCCTCAAGCTCCATCACCAGCTCGTAAAGGTCGAGCGAATCGGCGTCGAGGTCCTCCTTGAACCGGGTCCCCTCATCGATCTTCGCGATCTCAACTTCGAGCTCCTCGGCGAGGTGCTCGCGGACGAGGGTGAGGACTTCGTCGCGGTTCATCTGCTGACGGTGTTTATCACGGCGCTATCAGGCGCCGCCCTCGGCGGCGAGGGCCCCACGGCCGGCGCCACCCTCGGCCAGCAGCGCCGCCGTGCGGCCAACCGCGTCGACCTCGGCGCAGCGGGCGGCGAGCCGGATCGCGTTGGCGATGCCCGCGGCGCCGGAGCTGCCGTGGCCGACGACGGCGATGCCGCGCAGGCCCAGCAGGATCGCGCCGCCGGTGCTGTCGGGGTGGAGCTCGCGGCGGAGGCCGTTCAGAGCTGGTTTCAACAGCAGGCCGCCGGCCGCGGCCATCGGGTTGGAGCGGGCGGCGTCGCCGACGGCCGCGGCGACCGTCTTCGCGGTGCCCTCGAGCAGCTTCAGGGAGATATTGCCGGTGAAGCCGTCGGTGACGACGACGTCGGTCACCGCGGCGGGCAGGTCCCGTCCCTCGACGTTGCCGGCGAAGCGGATTCCCGGCGCCTGGCTGAGCAGGCGGTGTGCCTCGACCACCTCCTCGCGACCCTTGCCCGACTCCTCGCCGACCGTCAACAGCCCCACCGAAGGGTTCTCGACGCCGAGGACGGCGGCGCTGAAGGCGGCGCCGAGGAAGGCGAACTGGACCAGGTGCTGGGCGCGGACCTCGACGTTGGCGCCGACGTCGAGGAAAAGGACTGGTTTGCCGGGCACCGGCAGCTGGACCGCAAGCGCCGGCCGCTGCACGCCCTTGAGCCGGCGCAGTCCGAAGGTGGCGGCAGCCATCGTCGCCCCGGTAGAGCCACAGCTGACCAGCGCCGCCGACTCGCCCGCGGCGACGTCGCGAGCGGTGCGGACAACCGAGGCCTCCTTCTTGGCCCGAACCGCCGGCACCGGGTCCTCCTCGTTGCCGATGTGATCCGAGGTCTGAACAACGTCGATCCCCTCGACGCCATCCAGACCAAGCGCCCGTTGGGGACCGAAGACGCGGACCCCGATCCCGTCGGCCGCTGCCAGACGAGCACCCTCGGCGAGAACCTCGAATCCCTGCTCAGCCCCAAATCCGTCAAGGGCAACCGTCACCGCGCGTCCGCGCGCCACGGGTTACTCCTCGGCGGCGGTGGTGACCGTCGGATCTTTGATCCCGCGCTGGGCAACAACCTCACGCCCGGCGTAGGTGCCACAGGTCGGACAAACCCGATGTGGCAACCGCGGGCTATGACACCGCGGGCAGCTGTTGAGATTCGGCTTCCCAGCCTTGTGGTTCGCACGTCGCTTGTCGCGGCGGGCACTAGAAGTTCGCTTCTTAGGGACGGCCATTAGTCGCGGGATCGTAGCGGTTCGCGGAGGGGTCGGCACCCCCTCACAAAACACTCAAGCGCGAAGCGCGTTTTGAGAGGGGGTGCCGACCCCTCAGTAAACGGCTCGAACAACCGCCAGATCGTCCTGCTCCCAGGCAATCTCACCACCAGTCCAGGCGGCCAGATCAGAGGCGGTCTCGGGGAAGTCGTAGCTGGGATCAATCGGCATGACTTCAGAGTCGGCCTTGACCACATCACCGATCACGAAGGCTTTGGCGTGGGCACGAACCTGGCGGAAGAGGTTCTTCTTCTGGTCGCTGGGGAGGTGGTGGATCGAAAGGACGCTGATCACGAGGTCCCAGGGACCCTCCGGCAGGGGGTCCTCCATCCGCGCCAGTTGCACGTCGTCGTACATCTCCCGCGCCCGGAAGACCATGTCGGCGCTGGCGTCAAGGCCGATCACCCAGGCGTCCGGGTAGGCCTCGATCAGCCGCCGGGTCGTCTCCCCCGTCCCCATCCCCAGCTCGAGGACCCGCTTCGGCGGGGACGGGATCGCCGCGATCGCCTGCTCCTGAAGTTCGTCGTAGCGGGGGACCTCGGCGCGGATTTGCTCCAGGTAGGTCTCTGGTTTCGAGTGGAATTGGCCCATTACGTAATCTCGTCGGAGCAGTCCATCGTAAGTCCCGACGCAGCGGAGGTGTGGCATGGCCCAAGCGCCAACGACGATCGTTGATCTATCGCGCCTCTCGCTGGGCCATGGTGAGGGCAAGCGACTGGAGATGCCGGTCGCTCTCGAGCCCTTCGAGCTGGCGGGCCAGACCTACAAGCCCGAACCCTGGTCGCCGACCGTGCGGCTCGAGGTCTCCCGTCCCAGCAACGGCTTCGCCTTCCGGCTCCAGTTCCCAGTCCACCTCGAAGGGCCCTGCATGCGCTGCCTCGAGCCGGCTACCCTCGATCTCGAGATCGAGGCGCGCGAGATCGACCAGGCCGGGACCGACGACCCGGAACTGCGCAGCCCCTACGTCGAAGAGGAGGAGCTCGACATCGGCCGCTGGGCCCACGACGCCACCATCCTCGCCCTCCCCACCCGCATCATCTGCCGCCCCGACTGCGCCGGCCTCTGCCCAATCTGCGGCGAGTCCCTCAACGAGGCCAACCCCGCCGATCACGAACATGAAACGGTCACGGACCCCCGCTGGGCAGCACTTAAAGACCTGAAGCTCGACTAGCGATCGACGAGGGGGCGGTGTGCCCTCTCAAAACACTCCCAAGCGCGAAGCGCGTTTTGAGAGGGCACACCGCCCCCTCCACCAACGCTAAGGCTGCTGATCCAGCTCGGGCTGCGGCTGATCCTCCTCGCGACCGGCGAGGCGGTCACGGCCGCGCTGCACGGCGGCGAGGAACTTCTGCAGATTCACTTCAAGGGTGTTGAGGATCTCGTCGGCGTAGTCCTCGGCGCCGAGGCGGATTTCACGCTCGCGGGTGCGAGCGTCCTCGACGATCTCGTCGGCGGCGCGCTCGGCCTGCTTGGTGACCTCCTCGTCGGAGATCAGGCGCGCCTGCTGCTCGCGGGCCTCGCGGACGATCCGCTCCGCCTCGCGTTTGGCCTCGGCCAGCATCTCTTGGCGCTCCTTGACGATCCACCGCGCCTGCTTGATCTCCTCGGGGATCGTGGCGCGCATCTGATCGAGGAGGTCGTAAATCTCCTCTCGATCCACGCGCACTTGATCCGTCAGGGGGACCGGACGGGCGTTGTGAACTACGTCATCGAGCTTGTCTATGAGGACCAGGACGTCCATAAGAAGGTCGTAAGCCTACGTGTATGCGGGGGTTTTTGGGCTGAAGCGGTTCATCGAGTGATTTTTTGCAACGCGACGCCCAAGCGGACGGACTGGTGTTGCACAGCCTACCTGTCGTCCAGGCGGTCACCGAGTGCGGCAGCGACAGCCGGGGGAACGAGGTCGGAGACGTCGCCGCCGAAGGTGGCCATCTCCTTCACCCCGGTGGACGAAAGGAAGCTGTAGTGCGGGGAAGCGATCACGTAGATGCTCTCGATTCCCGGGTCGAGCTTGCGGTTCAACTGCGCCATCTCGAACTCGTACTCGAAGTCGGAGATCGCCCGCAGGCCCTTGACGATCGATCTGGCTTCGTTGTCGCGGGCGAACTCGACCAGCAGGTTGGCGAAGATCTGCACCTCGACGTTGGGCAGGTCCGCGGTCGCCTCTTCAATGAACGCTTTTCGCTCCTCGGCGGTAAAGAGCGTCTTCTGCTTGCGGACCGGGTTGTTGACGACGCCGACGACAACGCGGTCGAAGACGTTCGAGGTGCGGGTGATGATGTCGATGTGGCCGTTGGTGACCGGGTCGTAGCTGCCGGGGCAGACGACCGTCCCGTTGCGCTCGCTCACGCGGCCGCCTCTCCGTAAATGGTGACGTCGGCGGCGCCGTAGCGGCGCTGCCGCAACGGCTCCAGCGAGTCGATCCGCAGCGGCGTGCGAGCACCGCTCTCGACCACGGCCCGCCCACCTGCGGCAAGCAGGTGGGGAAGGTGGGTGTTCAGATCTTGGGCCACGGCGTCGGCGAGTTTATAAGGGGCATCGACGAAGACGAGGTCGAACTTCCCCGCTACATGCAGGGATGAAACCTGGGACAGCCAACGGCCGACGTCGGCGCGGACGAGCTCAGCCCGCTCCCCCAGCCCCAACCGCTGCACGTTGCCCAGTGCCGGGCGGGTGTCGCGGTCGACGAGGACGGCGGCCGCGGCGCCCCGCGAGAGCGCCTCGATCGCCAGCGCCCCGGTGCCGCAGTAGAGGTCGGCGACTCGTGCATCGAGGACGCGGTCTCCGAGCGCCGAGAAGATCGCCTCGCGGACGCGGTCGGAGGTCGGGCGGACCTTCCAGCCGCGCGGCGCCACCAGGCGCTGCCCTTTCAGCTCTCCGGCGATCACCCTCATCGGGGGACCTTCATAAGGGACGCTTCCCAAGGGACACTCATAAGGGACGCCTCATAAGGGAATTGGATCAGCCGCGCCGGTCCCGAAGCGGCGGTGGGCGGCATCCAGCAGCGGGCCGAGAGCGGGATCGGAGAGGGAGCCGTGGCGCCGCATCAGCTCCAGCACCTCCTGCCGGGCCTCCATCAGCTTGGCGCCGTCCTCCGGCAGCTTGGCGACTGCGAAGCGCGGCAGGCCCGATTGGCGGGTGCCGAGGATCTCCCCCTCGCCGCGCAGTTCGAGGTCGATCTCGGCGAGCTTGAAGCCGTCGCGCTCCTCGGCCACCGCTTTCAGCCGCCGCCGCGCCATCTCGCCCGCCTCTTCGGCGAAGAGCAAGCACTGCGAGGGGTGCTCCCCCCGCCCCACCCGGCCGCGCAGCTGGTGCAGCTGGGAGACGCCGAAGCGCTCGGCCCCCTCGATCAGCATCACCGTCGCGTTGGGGACGTCGATCCCGACCTCGATCACCGTCGTCGAGACCAGCGCGTCGGTCTCGTGGGCGGCGAAGGCGCGCATCGCCTCCGCCTTTTCGGTCGAGTGCATCTGCCCGTGCAGAAGGCCGACGCGGAACTCGCGCAGCTCGCCCGCCCGCAGCCGCTCCGCCTCGACCGCGGCGGCTTTGCCGGGCTGTTTGTCGGACTCGCTCACCAGCGGGCAGACGACGAAGGCCTGGCGCCCCTCGCGCAACTGCCGGCGCAGGAACTCGAAGGCGTCGGGCCGTTGCACCTCCTCGACGAGGTGGGTCGTCACCGGCTGGCGCCCGGCCGGCAGCTCGTGCAGGGCCGTCGTGTCGAGGTCGCCGTAGGCGGTCAGCGAGAGGGTGCGCGGGATCGGCGTCGCAGTCATGTGGAGGACGTGGGGCGCCATCCCCTCCACGCCCTTCTCGTCGAGCGCGCGGCGCTGGCCAACGCCGAAGCGGTGCTGCTCGTCGACCACGCAGAGGCCGAGCCGGGCGAAGCGGACCGTCGGCTCGATCACCGCATGCGTCCCCAGGATCAGGCCCAGCTCGCCGGTGGCGAGTTGGTTCAGGGCCTGCTTGCGGATCGGCGCCGGCGTGGCCCCCGTCAGCAGCGCGAACGGGATCGCCTCTTCGGCCAGGAGGCGGCCAAGGGTGATCGCGTGCTGCTCGGCGAGCGTCTCGGTCGGCGCCATCAGCACCGCTTGGTAGCCGGCTTCCAGCGCCCGCAGCATCGAGTAGACCGCGACCACGGTCTTGCCCGAGCCGACCTCCCCCATCAGCAGGCGCTGCATCGGCTCGCCGCAGTCGAGGTCGGTCTCGATCTCGTCGAAGGCCTTGAGCTGGTCGCCGGTGGGCTCGAAGGGCAGCGACTCGAGCCAGCGGCCGACGAGGTCACCGGGCTTGCCGAAGCGGGGCGCCGGGCGGGCCGTGCGATGGGTCCGCTTGCGGGTCGTCAGCAGGGCTTGGTGGAGGAAGAGCTCTTCGAAGCCGAGGCGCTCGCGAGCTTCCTCGACTTCCTCGATCGATTCGGGGAACTGGATCGCGCGCAGCGCGTCGCCGACACCGGCCAGCCGCCGGCGGGCCCGGAGCTCGGATGGCAATCCCTCGACTGCATTCGAGGCCAGCCGAACCACCTGCTCGACCCATTCGCGGATCTTCCCTGGGGGGAGGTCTTCGGTCGCCGAGTGGAGAGGGACGAGCGCCTCGGGCGCCGGGTCCCGTCGCGGGCTGTTCGGGGATGCCTGCGCAGGATGCTCGGCATCCCCGGCGCCCGCGCCACCCGCCGCAGAAGCGAGCTCCGGCTCACCTCCGGGAGGTAGGAGCTCCCATTCGTTGACAGCCAGGCCTCGGCCGGAGTACTTGCCGGTAAGGAGCAGCTGCGCTCCCGGGGTCAGCTTTTGCGCGACCCAAGGCTGGTTGAACCAGGTGGCGCGGACATGGCCGCTTTCATCGCCGACTTTGACGCTGACCATGCGGAGGCGACCTTTGCGGAAGGGGCGGGGTTGGGAGCCCTGGACCTCGACCTGGACGGTTGCGGTTTCGCCAGGCTCGAGCGACCCCAGCTGGCGGATCCGCAGGTCCCGGTGGCGGCGGGGGACGCGGTAGAGGAGGTCGCCGACGGTGTTGATGCCCGCCGCGGCTGCCGCCTCGGCCGTTTTCGGCCCGACTCCTTTCAAGGCGCCGAGGCTGACCTCGAGGACGCTCGGTCGGGGCCAGTGGACGGGCGCCCCGAGCAGGTCGCCGCGCTGGAGCTCCTCGCTACCGGCGCCGGCGAAAGGGCGCACTACTGGGCGGCCAGCAGCCACCACCAGCTCGGCTGTCCCCCCTCGTGGGTCTCGACCTCGACCCCGTCGGGGACGTGGGTGTCGATCTCAGCGAGGGCGATCGGCGCGCCCTCGCCGGCGATCACGGTGACGATCTCGGCGTCGCGGGCCAGGTGCTGGAGCGTTTGGGAGAGCGTCGACCCGGTCCCGCCCCAGGCGATGATCTCGCCGGCGGCAAAGCCCACCGCGTCGCCCTTCTTGAAGCGACCCTGGGCGTCGTCGCGGGCCGCCGGGGCGATGCCGCCGGTTGCCACGCCCTCCAGTGCCTCCCCCAAGCGCCCTGCATTCTCCTCCAGCGGCGCCTCCGGATCGAGCTCGACCAGCGCCAACAGACTCGCCTGCTGCGATGTCGCCGGCACCACCCGTGCCGGCTTCTCGGAGAGCTCGCAGGCGCGCTCGGCGGCCATGATCACGTTCGAGGAGCTGGGCAGGACGAGGACTTCGTCGGAGGCGACGCTGTGGATGCCGGCGAGCAGCTCGTAGGTCGAGGGGTTGAGCGTCTCGCCGCCGGGCACGACATGGGCGCCGAGCCCGCCGAAGAGGCGCTGCATCCCGTCGCCGGCGGCGACCGCGACGACCCCGGTGCGGCCGCTGAGGCGGGCGTCGCGCTCGGCCATCTGCTGGCGCATATCGGCGACGTCGAGGTTCGTCACCTCGCCCACCCCGTCGAAGACCGCGACCGCCGTCTCCGGCTCATCGGTGTGGACGTGGACCTTGAGGGTGGCTTCGTCGCCGACGACGAGGACCGAGTCGCCGAGCTTCTCCAGCCGCGGCAGGTACTCGCGGTTGCCAAGGCCCTTGCCGGAGACGATGAAGTTGGTGCAGTAGCGGTAGCGGCTGTCCTCGTGGTGGGGAAGGCTGCGCTTGGGCGGCTCGTGGTGTTGGACCTCCGGCATCTCCCCGTCGTCGCCGCGCAGGCCGGCGACGACGCCGGCGAGGATCAGGACAAGCCCGTGACCGCCGGCGTCGACGACCCCGGATTCGCGCAGCGCCTCGAGTTGCTCGGGGGTGCGGGCGACGGCGCGCTCACCGTCGGCGATCGCCCGCTCCAGCACCTCGGCGAGGACCGCGTCCTGCTGCTCTTCGCTGGCGTCGCGGCCAAGGCGCTGCTTCTCCTTGTCGAGGTGGGCGAGCTGGCGGGCGAGCGAGTGGGCCATCTCGCGGAAGACGGTCAGCATCGTCCCCTCCGCCGGTTCGCGGACCGAGTCGTAGGCGGCGTCGGCGGCGCGGGCGAAGGCGGCGGCGACCAGAGTCGGGTCGATCAGCTCGCCGGGGCGGCTGGCGAGCTCCTCGGCGGCGCCGCGGACGATCTGGCTCAGGATCACCCCGGAGTTGCCGCGAGCGCCCATCAGCGCCGCCCGCGCCAGCGCCTGGACCAGCTCGGTGCGGCCGACCTCGTCGACTTCCTGGCCGTCGAGCCGGTCGAGCTCCTCCATCACCGCGCGCAGCGTCATCGCCATGTTGTCGCCGGTGTCGCCGTCGGCGACCGGGTAGACGTTGAGATCGTTGACCTCCTGGCGGCGCGCCTCCAGTGAGGCATAGGCAGAGCTGATGACCGGTCGGAAGCGGGCGATTTGAGGTTCAGGCATCGCAAGGAATCTATTCCTCGGGTGCGACGTGGAGATTGATCACTCCCGCCCGCCGAGCCCATTGGTACGGTGCGCCCGCCAATGAGACGCTTTGCTACCTGGATAACCGGCCACCGCAAGACGGTGATCATCGGTTGGATCGTCGCCCTGATCGGGGTCGGGATGATCTCCAGCTCGGTCGGCGCCGAGTACGACGAAGACTTCAAACTGCCGTCCTCGGACTCGCAGGAAGCCTACGACCTGCTCGAAAACCGCTTTCCCGAGCAGTCCGGCGAAACCGCCCAGATCGTTTACAAGAGCGACGCCGGGGTTGAGTCCCCCGCGGTGAAATCGAAGATGGAACGGGTTTTCACCGAGGTCGAAAAGCTCCCCCACGTCAGCGAAGTCGCCAGCCCCTACGTCAAAGGCGGCGCCGGCGCGGTCAGCCCCGACGGCAAGATCGCCTACGCGACTGTCCAGTTCAACGTCTTCACCAACGAATTCGCCGAAGACGAAGCGCAGAAGCTGATCGCCGCCGGTCGCGAGGTGGCGGGCGACGGCCTGCAGGTCGAGTTCGGCGGCACCCCGATCCAGGAAGCGCGGGCTGAGGAAGAAGAAGACAGCTCCTTCGCCGTGGGCCTGCTGGCCGCGGTGGTGGTGCTGCTGATCACCTTCGGATCGGTGGTGGCGATGGGCCTGCCGATCCTGACGGCGCTGTTCGCGCTCGGCGTCGGCCTCAGCTTCGTCGTCCTCGGTACCCACGTCTTCAGCACCGCTGAATTCGCCACCACCCTGGCGGCGATGATCGGCCTTGGCGTCGGCATCGACTACGCCTTGTTCATCGTCACCCGCTTCCGCAACGGCCTCGACGAGGGCATGGAGAAGCGCGAGGCGGCGATCGCGGCCGTCGACACCGCCGGCCGCGCGGTGATGTTCGCCGGGATCACGGTGATCATCGCCCTGATGGGGATGCTGCTGCTGGGGCTGAACTTCCTCTACGGCGTCGCCCTCGCCGCCTCCCTCGCCGTCCTCTTCACGATGATCGCGGCGCTGACCCTGCTGCCGGCGTTGCTGTCGATGGTCGGCTCGCGGATCAACAAACTGCGAATCCCGGGTCTCGGCAAGAAGCGGAGCACCGACGAAGGCGGCTGGTGGTTCCGCTGGAGCCGCCGCATCCAGTCGCGTCCGTGGCTTGCGGCGGCGCTCTCGGGTGGGCTCCTGATCCTGCTCTGCATTCCCGCGCTCTCGCTGCGACTGGGGACCAACGACGCCGGCACCGACCCCGCCGGCTCGACGACGAAGGAAGCCTACGACCTGCTCGCCGAAGGCTTCGGACCGGGCTTCAACGGGCCCTTCCAGCTCGTCGCCTCGCTGCCCGAGAAGGGCGACGACACGGCGCTGGTCGAGCTGCGCAAAGAGATCGAGGGCTCCGAAGGAGTCGCCGCGGTCACCGACGTGACCCTCAACCCGGCCGAAAACACCGGCGTCTTCCAGCTCTACCCGACCACCTCGCCACAGAGCGTGGAGACGACGGAGTTACTCGACCGCATTCGCGACGACGTGATTCCACCGGTCGAGGCGAAAACGGGCGCTGAAGTCCATGTCGGCGGCATCAACGCGATCTTCGAGGACTTCGGCACCGCGATCGCAGAGAAGCTGCCGCTCTTCATCGGGGTTGTCGTCCTCCTCTCCGCCCTGCTGCTGATGATCGTCTTCCGCTCGGTGCCCGTGGCGCTGAAGGCGATCTTGATGAACCTGCTCTCGATCGGCGCCGCCTTCGGCCTCGTCGTCGCCGTCTTCCAATGGGGCTGGGGAGCGGAGTTAATCGGGGTCGATGAGACCGGCCCGATCATCTCGTTCCTGCCGATCTTCCTCTTCGCGATCGTCTTCGGCCTCTCGATGGACTACGAGGTCTTCCTGATGTCGCGGATCCATGAGGAGTGGGAGCACCGCAAGGACGCGACCGAAGCCGTCACCCGCGGCCTTGCCCTGACCGGTCGCGTGATCACCGCGGCGGCGGCGATCATGGTCACCGTCTTCGCCTCCTTCATGCTCGGCGACGACCGCATCATCAAACTCTTCGGCTTCGGCCTCGCGGCGGCCGTCTTCATCGACGCCGTGATCATCCGCTCGGTCCTTGTGCCGGCGATCATGCAGATCCTCGGCTCCCGCGCCTGGTGGTTCCCGGGCTGGCTCGACCGCATCCTCCCCCGCCTCCACGTCGAGCCGGCGGAGGGCGATCCGGCGCCGACCGGTGAGCATGCGGCAGTGAAGCCGGCTACGGCCGACTCAGACGCCTAGCCTGAGCCGCACCCCAGCGCTTTCCGGAGATCTGCAGCGATCCGCTCGGGTTCGCTTTCGAGCTGTCTATCGGTGAAGCGGAGGACTGTGAAGCCTGCGGCACGAAGGTCAAGATCGCGTGCATGGTCATTCTCGAAGGCGACGGAGCCGCGGTGATAGGTCCAGGTGTCAGCCTCCACGACGAGGCGCTGCGCCCGCCAGAGGAAGTCGACTTCCCAGCGGCCGAGCTTGACGTTCACCTCGGGTTGCGGGAGGCCGGAGCGGCGATAGAGGTCGAGGAAGGCGGTCTCGAGGTCAGAGCGGGTGCGGTCACTCGCGATGGCGTCGAGGCGGTGCCCGGCAAGCTCCGCCTGGCGGATCGCGCGCTGCACGAGGTGCGGCGGGATGCTGCCGTCGAGGTCGGCGATGGTGCGAGGGACGGTGGTGACGGGGATGTTGTCGCGGTAGGTGGTTAGGAGCCGTCTCCCACGCCCACCTCTTATTGGCAAGGAGGTGGGCGTGGGAGACGGCTCCGCGAGCGCTTGACAGCGGTGAAGGACGATGCCGCGGCGGGACTTGCGACCCGAGGTGGTGGGGATGGAGACGTGGACGGGGCCGTCGATGGGGCGCAGGAGGCCCCAGACGACTGCGGCGGATCCGTGACTCAATACCGCGCCCTCACCGCAGGCGAACGCGGCGGCCATGAAGCGTCCCTGGAGGCTGAGGCCACGGTGGCCTACGGCGTAGACGCCGTGGTGGACGCGGTGGAGGCGGCCACTCTGCAAGCGCCGCGAAATAGCGCTCTTGTCGAGCCCTGCCCCGTGGAGCTGGGAAACCGTGATCACACCGTGCTGCCGAACGGCAATTCTCGCCACCGCGATTTCTGGCCTGTCGCTTTCCTCTCGCATATCGAGAGTAAGGCGACAGGGCCTCGATCTCTCCCCCTTGCGGGGTCCTGAGGTCGTAGGACCAAGCCAGGGCGCGCCGGCGGCGAAGCGGCAGTGCTTTGGCACGACGCGAAGCCGCCGGTGCGGCCTGGCGCAGTGTGTCCTACGGCCTCAGGCGGCCTTTTGGACCTTGTTGGCCTTGAGGCAGCGCGTGCACACGTAGGCGCGGAGGGGGCGGCCGTTCTCTTGGATCCGGACTTTCTGCAGGTTCGGATCGAAGCGCCGCTTGGTGGCGACCATCGAGTGGCTTCGGGACTGGCCGAATGCCGGACCCTTGCCGCAGCTGTGACATACCTTGGCCATCGGTCGCGGGATGGTACCGGAGTCAGCCCAGTTGGCGCTTGAGCAGCGCCATGCGGGCGATGGTGAGGGCGGCGTTACGGCCCTGGTCGCGCTTGTCGCCACCCGAGCGGGCCAGCGCCTGCTCCATCGTGTCGCAGGTGATGACGCCGAAGGCGCAGGGGACGCCGGTCGCGAGCTGCACGTCCTGGATGCCGCGGGCGGCCTCGGCGCAGACGAAGTCGTAGTGGTCGGTCTCGCCGCGGATGACGACGCCGAGGCAGGCGACGCCGCCGACCTCCATCCCACCCCCCTGCTTGGCGTTGTGACGGCGAACGCCGTCGATGTAGGCATTGGCGGCGAAGGGCAGCTCGTAGGCGCCGGGGACCGAGTTATGGGTGACGTTGGCGATCGGCACGCCCGCCAGCTTGAAGCCGGCGTCGGCACCCTCGAGCAGGCGCAGCGCCAGGTCCTCGTAGAAGCGGCCGACGATGACGGTGAACTGCAGCTCCGCCAGCTTCGCCTTCTCCGCCTCGGAGAACTCCTCCAGGAACGCCCCCGCCTCAGCCATTGGCGTCCTGAGCGCCGTTGCCGTCCTTGGCGTCGCGCTCCTCCTCGTCGTGGATCATTTCCTCGTCGAGAGCGAGGCCCTGGTGGTGCAGCGAGTGGCCCATCTTGTCGCGCTTGGCGCGCAGGTAGGCCTCGTTGTGGGTGTTGGGGTTCGACTCGATCGGCACCTGCTCTGAAACCGAGAGGCCGTAGCCCTCGAGGCCGACGATCTTTTTCGGGTTGTTGGTGAGGATGCGAATGCTGGTCAGGCCGAGGTCGCCGAGGATCTGGGCGCCGATGCCGTAGTCGCGCAGGTCGGCGGGCAAGCCAAGTTTGAGGTTGGCTTCGACGGTGTCGGCGCCTTCCTCCTGCAGTTTGTAGGCGCGCAGCTTGTTCAGCAGGCCGATCCCCCGCCCCTCCTGGGAGAGGTAGAGGAGAACGCCGCGGCCCTCGCGCTCGATCATCGCCAAGGCCGCTTCCAGCTGTTCGCCGCAATCGCAGCGCATGCTGTGGAAGACGTCGCCGGTGAGGCACTCGCTGTGGACGCGGACGAGAACGTCCTGCTCGCCGTCGACCTCGCCCTTGACCATCGCGACGTGGTGTTTGTCATCGATCAGCGAGCGGTAGCCGACCGCCTGGAAGTCGCCGAAGGCGGTCGGCAGGGCGGTGCCGACGACGCGCTCGACCAGCTTCTCGGTCCGGCGCCGGTAGGCGATCAGCTCGGCGACGGTGACCATCTTCAGGCCGTGCTTTTCGCAGTAGGGGATCAGGTCCGGGACCCGGGCCATCGAGCCGTCGTCGTTCATCACCTCGCAGATCACCCCGGCGGGGGTGAGACCGGCAAGGCGGGCGAGGTCGACGCTGGCCTCGGTGTGGCCGGTGCGCTCCAGCACGCCACCGTCTTTGGCCCGCAGCGGGAACATATGGCCGGGGACGACGATGTCCCGCGGGCCGGAATCGGGGTCGATCGCGACCTGGATCGTGTGGGCGCGGTCGTGGGCGGAGATGCCGGTGCTGACGCCGCCGGCGGCCTCGATCGAGACGGTGAAGGCGGTCTCCAGCGGCGCCTCGTTCTTGGCCGCCATCAGGTTCAAGCCCAGCCGTTCGCAGCGCTTCGCGGTGAGGGCGAGGCAGATCAGCCCGCGCGCCTCCTTGGCCATGAAGTTGACCGCCTCGGGAGTCGCGAACTGGGCTGCCATCACTAGGTCGCCCTCGTTCTCGCGGTCCTCACCGTCGCAGACGACGACCATGCGGCCGGCGCGGATCTCCTCGATTGCCTCCTCGATCGAGGCAAACGGGCTCTCCCCCGCCTCCGTCAACATCTCTTGTTTCTGCGTTTCAGTCATCTGGCTCACGCCTGCTCCTTTCCGGCGAATGGTGCCACCAAACGCTCCACGTACTTCGCGATCACGTCGGACTCGACGTTGATCCGGTCTCCGGGCGCGATCTCGCCCAGATTGGTCCGCTCCAGGGTCTCGGGGATCAGGGACACCTCCGCCCAGGAGTCTCCCAGCTCAGCCACGGTGAGGCTGACCCCGCTGAGCGTGACCGAACCCTTGTCGACGACGTAGCGGAGGAGGGCCGGGGAGAGCTCGACACGGACGCGGCGCGCGAAGCCGTCGTCCTCGACGGAGGCGACCGTGCCGATGCCGTCGACGTGCCCTTGGACGATGTGGCCACCGAGGCGGTCACCCGCTTTCATCGCCAACTCGAGGTTCACGCGGCTGCCGGTCTCGATGCCGTCAAGGGACGTCACCTCCAGCGTCTGGTTCATCGCCTCGGTCTCAAAAACACCACCTTCGACGGAAGTGGCGGTGAGGCAGCAGCCGTTGACGGCAATCGAGTCGCCGAGGGCGAGCTCGCTGCTGAGGTGGGAGGCGATCTGCAACTTCGCCCCCTCGCCGGTGCGCTCGACCGACTCGACCTGGCCGACGTCTTCGATCAGACCCGTGAACATGTCACCACTCCTTGTAGCGGGCCGTGATCAAGGTGTCTTCTCCGACCTGGGCGGTTGACGACTCCAGGGCGGTCAGGCGCGCGGGTCCTGTCTCCGATCGGGGGCTCTCCCTACCCGGAGAGTCCTCCCGATCGTCGCCACCCGCGCGGGGGACCGGGTTGGGTTGACGACCGAGAAGCATGGGGGCGATGAAGGTACGCGATTCGTCGATCAGGTCGCCGGAGAGGAAGGAGGACGCGAGGGTCTGACCGCCCTCCAAAAAAAGGCTGGTGACTTCGCGGCGCCCCAGATCACGCAAGGCCGAGTCGAGGTCCGAGGCGACGATGATCTCGGCACCGGCGCCTTGAAGTGCAGAGATGCGATCACCTGGAGCATCTGGGGCGGCCACAACGAAGACCGGCGCCTGATCGAGGGTCCGGAGCAGTTGGCTGTCCAAAGGTAGGCGTGCCTGGGAGTCGAAGACGACTCGTTTGGGCTGGCGGGCGCCGTCGATGCGGGCGGTCAGCAAGGAGTCGTCGGCCAGGGCGGTGCCGATGCCGACGGCGATCGCGTCGGATTCGGCGCGCCAGGTGTGGACCAGGTCGCGGCTCTGGGGACCGGAGATCCAGGGGGAGTCGTCGGGGCCCGTGGTGGTTTGCCCGTCGAGCGACATCGCCATCTTCAGGACCACCAGCGGCAGCCCGGTGCGAGCGTGTTTGCGGAAGGGCTGATTGAGGCGGCGTGCTGCCGTCGCCTCGGCCTCAGAGGCAAAAGCGAACTCGACGCCGCCGTCGCGGAGGATTGCTGGACCCCGGCCGGCGGCCTTCTCGCTTGGGTCCTCGGAGGCGATCACGACTCTTGCGACCCCCGCCTCGAGGATCGCCTCTACGCATGGAGGCTGGCGCCCCTGGTGGGCGCAGGGCTCAAGCGTCACGTACATCGTCGCCCCGGCCGGCTCCTCGCCGCGCGCCCTGCAATCCGCCAACGCCGCCCGCTCGGCGTGCAGTCCGCCCAGCTCGGCGTGGAAGCCCTCGCCGATCACCTCGTCGTCGCGAACGATCACCGCGCCGACGAGCGGGTTGGGGCTGACACGCCCGCGGCCGCCCTCGGCCAGCTCCAGCGCCCGCCGCAGGTGCGCTTGCTCAGGGGCTTTGACGTCGTCTTTCATAAGACTGATTGACTCGTCAATCAACCAGGAGTTTACCCCCTCCCCGGCGTATCTAGGGAGGTTCGGCGGATACGCTGACGCGCCACTCGTGAAGCTCATAATCCAAATCCCCTGCCTGAACGAGGAGCAGACGCTCCCCGCGACGATTGCCGACCTGCCGCGGGAGCTTCCCGGCATCGACGCGATCGAGCTGCTGGTGATCGATGACGGCAGCACCGACCGCACGGTCGAGGTGGCGCGCGAATGCGGCGTCGAGCACATCGTCCGCCTCACCAACAACAAGGGCCTCGCCGCCGCCTTCCAGGCCGGGCTCGATGCCTGCCTCAAGCTCGGTGCCGACGTCGTCGTCAACACCGACGCCGACAACCAGTACCGCGGCGCCGACGTCGCCAAGCTGGTGGCGCCAGTCGTCGCCGGCGAGGCCGACATGGTCGTCGGCGACCGCCGGGTCTCCCAGATCGACCACTTCTCCGGTTCGAAAAAGAGCCTGCAGCGACTCGGCAGCTGGGTCGTGCGGCGGCTCTCCGGGACCGAGATCACCGACGCCACCTCCGGCTTTCGCGCCTACAACCGCGAGGCCGCCCTGCAGCTACTGGTCGTCGACAACTTCACCTACACCCTGGAGAGCCTGATCCAAGCCGGCAAGATGCTGGTTGCCGTCGACGAGGTCGACGTCGCCACCAACCCGAAGACGCGTGAGTCCCGCCTCTTCGGGTCGACCGGCTCCTACGTGCGCCGCAACGGCCCCGCGATCCTCCGCATCTACGCCCGCTACGAGCCGCTGCGGGTCTTCGCCACCGCCGGCCTCGTCGTCCTCCTGCTCGCCTTTGCCGCCTGGATGCCGTTCCTGATCGACTGGATCTTCAACGGCGACAGCGACGGCCACGTGCAGTCGCTGATCCTCGGTGCCGTCCTCTTCATCTCGGCCGTGCAGCTCTTCGCCCTCGGCGTCATCGGCGACCTCCTCGCCGGCCAGCGGGTGATGACCCAGCGCGTGTTCGAGCGGGTGCGGCGGGTGGAGCTGGCGCTCGAAGTCGAGCCCTCCCACTACGAGCCCGGCGCCAAGGTCGCCGGTCGCGAGAGCGCCGAGTGAGCGGTCAGCAGCGGGGCGGCGGCGAGGCGAGCGCCGGCGAATACGGGAAGACGGCCGGCTTCCTGGCGATCGGCGTCGGCCTCACCGGCCTGATCACCTACGCCTACTTCCTGATCGCCTCCCACACCCTCTCCAAGCCCGATTACGGGCAGATCACCGTGCTCTGGTCGGCGGTCTTCATCACCATCTCCACGCTCTACCGGCCGGTCGAACAGCTGCTCAGCCGCCACGTCTCCGAGCGCTTGGCCAAGGGCGAATCGCTGAGCCAAGAGCTGCGGGTCGCCTCGACGATCCAGATCGGGCTGGCGCTGAGCTTCGCGGTGGTCGCCCTAGTCCTTCGAGGGCCGATCCAGGACGGCCTGCTGGAAGGCAACGAAACGCTCTACTGGGTCTTCTTCGGCGCCGTCCTCTT
>Ga0190275_10000331_pt1 | contig 44696 bp, 36 predicted proteins | sample Popmic550T_FD_133745 | JGI IMG/M metagenome (GOLD analysis project Ga0190275, IMG submission 133745) | Populus adjacent soil microbial communities from riparian zone of Yellowstone River, Montana, USA - 550 T | ecosystem: Environmental > Terrestrial > Soil > Riparian zone > Trees stand | place... | reverse complement strand
CCAGCCGGTCCGCCATCACGAGGCGCGCCTGCAGGTTCTTGCGCTCGGTGATGTCGCGGTGGACCAGGATGCAGGCGATGGCGCGCCCCTCCGCGTCCCGCAGCGGCACCGCCACGGACTCACAGGTGCACCCCGTCCCGTCCCGGCGCTGGAACTCCATCTCTCCCGTCCAGCGGCCCGTCTGCTCCAGCGTGGAGAAGATCTTCGCGGTGAGGGCATCCGTCTGGCCGGGGTGCAGCACCGAGAAGAGCGTCTGCCCCAGCGCCTCGGACTTGGCGCGGGCGAACATCCGCTCCGCGCTCGGGTTCAGGTCGACGATGCGCCCGGACAGGTCCGTGATGACGACCCCGTCATAGAAGCTCTCGAAGATGAGGGCGTGGCGCCGCAGCTCCTGCTCGGCCTGCTTGCGCGCGGTGATGTCCATCACCGTGCCGGTGATCCGCGCGGGCGCGCCGGCCATGTCGCTCAGCACATCTCCCTTGCAGGAGATCCACCGGAAGCCGCTGCCCGCGGGCTCGATGCGGTACTCCAGCTCCACGTGGGTGCGCTGCTCCAGCGCCGCGGCCAGCGCCTCCTTCACCCGCGCCAGGTCCGCCGGATGCACCACCTCCTGGAGATCCATGGTGCGGCCCGACAGCTTGCCCACGGGCAGCCCGAGCATCCGATCCACGTGCTCGGACCAGGTGACCACCCCGGTGGAGGCGTTCCAGTCCCAGATGCCCACCCGCGCGGCCGACAGCGCCTGCCGCAGCTGCTCCTCGCGCGGCTCGAGCTGCGCGCGCGTGGAGAAGCGGAAGACGGTGCCCGTGCCAATCTGCAGCCGGTCTCCCTCGCGCAGCTCCGCCGAGGTGATGGACACCCCGTTGAGGTACGTGCCGTTCGTCGACTTGAGATCCGTGACGTGGCACCCGCCCTCGGGAGTGCGGACGACCCGGGCGTGCCGACGGGACACCCCATGATCGTCGATGCGGATGCTCGCCTCGGAGCCGCGTCCCAGCACGTGCTCGCCCGGCGCCAGCGCGAAGGCCTTGCCGATGGAGGCCGGCAGCGCCGTGCTGATCAAGATCAGACACGCCCCGGGTGAGGCCGAGGACATGAGCGGCATGCCCGCATGGGTTGTCACTTCATCCAGCATTGTCATGGGCATTCATCCCCCCCGGGACGCCTCCGGGGAATCCCAGCAGCCTTGCCAGCCTGCCGTCCAACCTACCGCGTCTGTTGCACCTGGCAGCATCTCCCACCGGACAGCCCTTCCGCCAGAGGGACCACCCGCTGCTCGATCCCGGACATTCCGGCTGCGCCGGGAGAGCCGTTCTCCCGAGCGGCCAAATTCTCGCATGCAACGGCACAGGTAGTTAGCTTGTCCCCAATGGGGGACCACGAGGACACCTACCGAATCCAGGGCGGCAAGCCCCAGGTCCCCTGGGACACGGCCGCCACTCCGCCCAAGGAAGGCGAGAGCGCCCAGTATGCGCTCGCGGGCGAGTACATCTTCAAGCGGCTGATTGCCTCGGGCGGTCACGGCAGCGTGTACGAGGCCGAGCACCGCATCCTCGGGCGGCGCGCGGCGGTGAAGGTGCTGCACTCGCACCTGGCGGACCAGGGCGAGATGCTCCAGCGCTTCGTGCGCGAGGCCCGCATCGTCAACCAGATCCACCACCCGAACGTGGTGGACGTCTACGACTTCGGGATGATGCCGGATGGCAGCCCCTACTTCGTGATGGAGCTGCTGGAGGGCCGGACGCTCAGCCAGCTCATCCACGAGCGGGGCAGGATGTCGGCCGAGCGAGCGCTCGCCTATCTGGAGCCCGTCTGCGCAGCCCTGGAGGCGGCCCACAAGGCGGGCATCGTCCACCGGGATCTGAAGGCCAGCAATGTGATGGTGATGGACGACGGCGAGCGGCCACGGGTGAAGCTGCTCGACTTCGGCATCGCCAAGGTCATCCAGCCCCAGGCCGGCCAGGAGGGCCTGACCCTGGCAGGGCAGCGGCTGGGCACCGCCTTCGCCATGGCGCCCGAGCAGCTTCGTGGGAGCACCATCACCCCGGCCACGGATGTGTACGCGCTGGGCGTACTCCTGTTCCAGCTGTTGACGGGACAGTACCCCTTCCACTCCAAGGATCGGCTGGAGCTGGAGCGGCTGCACCTGGAGGCCCCGCCGCCGCGCGCGAGTGCCACCGCGCCCGTGCCAGCCGTGGTGGATGCGGTGGTGCTGCGCTGCCTGGAGAAGGAGGCGGAGCGACGCTTCCAGAGCACCGAGACCTTCCTCACCGCGCTGCGCGAGGCGGTGGCAGCACCCGGTGACGTGCTGCCCGCAGGCACCACGCGCCAGGCGCTGGCCGTGCACGCGGAGGTAGAGCTGGCCGAGTCTGACCAGGACGACGAGGTGGTGCACGCCGCGCTGGCCGAGGTGCTCGACTGCCTCGAGCAGCAGCTGCGCGCCACCGGCTTCATGCTGGCGCTGCAGGCGGGCACGGCGCTGCTGGCCATCCGGCTGCTGGAGGCTCCTGGCCCCCTGGCGCCCGAGCAGTCCCAGCGGTTGCACGAGGCGCTCCGCCACCTGCGCCGCGACACCGAGGCCCTCGCCGCCGAAGTGGGCGCCCACGTCCAGCTCTGCGTCCACGTGGGCGCCGTGGAAGTGCGCGGTGAGGACTCGGTGCTTGAAGTCCTGGGAGGTCCCGTGACGGACCTTTCCAGTTGGGTTGTGCGCGTTCCGGGAGGACTACACCTCACGCCGAACGCGCTACAGGTGCTGGGCCCGCCTGTCTCCACTTGAAACAATGTGACGGTGCGTGTGTCTCGCCCTTGCACAGGGTTTGAGACGCAATGCCTCACATCCATACGAAACATGCTCGAACCGTCTATTCCTGTCTGAAACAGGAGCGGTTGTTTTGATTGGGATTGAAGTGCGCGTGCGAGGCTTTACTGCTAATCTCTTATTGGCGGTATTATTCGAGACCGCCAAAGCAGCGGACCCAATGCGGCCGTGTTCCACGGTCGCCTCCGCGGGGGTGGTGCCATGAATCAGACGTCCTTCTCTGTTCGTCGTGGCGACGCGTTCCAGACTCACGGCAATCCTGGAGTGGTGGCGTTGTTCACGGTGCTGGTGTGGTTGGGCAGCGCGACCGGATGCGGAGTGGCTGAGGAGGGCATGGCCTTCGAGCAGGAGGCTCTGGGCACCCATGAGGGGACGGCGGCGACGAGCGAGCAGATGGCCACCATGGGCCTGTCCACCAACGGCCTGTCCACCAACGGCCTGTCCACCAACGGCCTGTCCACCAACGGCCTGTCCACCAACGGCCTGTCCACCAACGGCCTGCTGACGATCACCTTCCTGGACTGGTTCCATGCGGATTCGTCCCTGCGCGCCCTGGTGATGAAGTACACGGTGATGTGCGCGCTGCCCCAGGGGGAGTCGCGCGTCTATACGAGCCCGGTGACGGGCCAGGTGTACACGTGGCACGGCCTGCTCGGGCTGGCGCCGGGCTGGGGCCAGGGGCTGCAGCCCACGGAGGCCGAGCAGCAGGTCGTCACTGCGTGCCTGGCGGCCCACGCCAACAAGTTCGGCCTCAATGTCCACGTCTCCGTGCTGGGCCGGAGCGCGCAGGGCGTGGAGATCCCGTACACGTCCGCGGAGCTGGCCTCGTACTCGGAGACGGAGGGCTGCTTCTTCGGCAACACCTTCAAGGACGAGGGCATCTTCTCGGGCAGCGATCGCAACTCCCTGAGCGCCAGTGAGAGCAGCCCGCGGGCCTGCGCGCTGTCCGTGTCGGGCCAGACCACCGACTGCGAGCCGATGACCCATGTGGGCTCGTGCCAGGAGTACTGCACGCTGGACTCGACGGGGACGTACTACACGAGCTGCTCCTACAACGGCGTGACGTACAAGCCGATGACGACGCGCGTGCGCCCGGTGGACATCTTCAGCTGCGGGGACGGGGTGTGCCAGTTCACCGAGAAGTGCGGCATGGGGACAACCACCAACAGCTGCAACGCGGACTGCGGCGCGTGCCCGTGAGTCTGGTGGACCGGTCGCCGGGATGGCCCCTCACACGCGCTTGAGCCGGAACACGTCCACATCCACGCCGTCCGAGAAGTGCACCAGGGGCGCCGCCGGTGGCCGGGAGATCTTCGCGGCCGCCAGCAGAGACTCTTCCAGCCCCTCCACCTCCGCGCTGCGCACCGGGTATGGCGCGTGGTGCACCTGCCCGCTCCACAGCCCTCCGCCGTGCAGCGTGTAGAGGAAGTAGCGCTCCACCAGGAAGTGCTGCAGCGTCCCCGGCGCCGAGGTGGAGGCCTCACCCCTCGGCGCACACCGCACCGCGCAGCTCGCAGGCACGGGCGCGGGCCACTGCCGCTCCGAGCGGTAGGAGACCCAAGGGCCCTCGCGCGTCAGCTCCATCCGCGCGAAGTGGTACGGCAGCCTGAACCACGCCCGCGCCAGCTTCACGGCGATGCGGTTGGCCGCATCCAGGCTGAAGAACCACACCCCTGGGTCCTTGCCCTCGCGGTGCACGTACGTGCGCACGTTCGTCTCGTGGAAGTTCGAGAGCGGAGGGAAGGCAGGCAGCCCCGCGGGCCGCACTCCTCTCATCGTGAAGGGCACCAGGCCGATGAACGCCCGGCCCTCGTACGTGTCCAGCGTCAGCCCCGGTGGCAGCAGCCGCGCGAGCTCCTCTGCCGGCACCTCCCAGTGCAGGAACAGCAGCGTCCTCCAGCGCTGGTACATCACCGGCCGTCCCTCCGGCCGTCGCGCGGGCGAAAGGCGATCGATCGTGTCGTGACGGGACATCAGCGCTCCCCTACGCCGGACCCGGGCTGACGGGCGCCGCCACAGGCTCTCCAATCGGCAGGAACACCCGGAAGGCGGTCCCCTTTCCAGGCTCGCTCTGCACCGTGATGCGCCCGCCCATCGCCTTCACGATGCCGTGAGAGATGGACAGCCCCAGCCCCGTCCCCACCCCCACAGGCTTCGTGGTGAAGAACGGATCGAACAGCCGGTGCAGGTTCTCCGCCGGTATGCCCACCCCTGTGTCCTTCACCTCCACCACCACCTGGTCCTCCCCCTCTCGCCACGTGGTGAGCTTCACCTCGTGAGCCTTCACGTCTCCCCCCTCGGGGATGGCCTGCGCGGCGTTGATGATGAGGTTCAGGAAGAGCTGCCCGAGCCGGGACTCGCTGGCGTTCACCAGCGGCAGCTCGCCGTACTCCTTCACCAGCTGCGCGCGGTGGCGGAGCTGGCTCCGGGCGATGTTCCCGCACAGATCCAGCACCGCGTGGAGGTTCACCGGCACCCGCTGGCCGTCATCCCCTCGCGCGAACGTCCGCAGATCCCGGACGATGTCACTGACCCGGTCCGCGCCCGTGAGCGCCTCCTCCAGCGCCTCCTGGACCTCCTTCAGCCGCTCCTTCGCCTGCGCGTCCCCCTCCCCCGCCAGCACCCGCAGCTCGTCACGGATGAACCGCACGTTGCTGAGCATGAAGGACAGCGGGTTGTTGATCTCATGCGCCACACCCGCCGCCAGCGAGCCGATGGAGGCCATGCGGTCGGCCGTCTGCAGCTTCTCCCGCAGGTGTTTGCGCTCGGTGATGTCACGCACGATGGAGACCCAGGCCGGCTGACCCTCGAACACCAGCGAGAACGTCACCACCTCCCCCAGCACCAGCCCCCCCGAGCGGTGCACCCAGTGGACCTCTCGCATCCCCTGCGCAACCTCCGGCCCCGTGAGCGCGCCCTCCTCTCCCGGCTGCACGAGCTCCGTCAGCCTCCGGCCCTGCAGCGCCTCCGCGCGCTCGTGCCCCACCAGCGTGGCCGCGGCGGGGTTGAGGAAGACGATGCTCCCCTCCCGGTGGATGAAGATGGCGTCCGGCGTGCGCTCCACCAGCATCTGGAAGCGCTCCTCGTTCTCTCGGAGCTGCCGGCGGCTGTGGCCGATCTGCTCGGCCATGCCCTCCGTGGTCGCCACCAGCCGCTGGATGCGGCGCCCGAGCAGGAAGTGGACGCCGAGCCCCATGCACCCTGCGATTGCCAGCAGCATCAACGTCGAGCGCAGCACCGAGCGCTCCGCGGAATAGCGCCCGGCTCTCTCGAGCTCCGTCAGATCGTGCTGGAAGAAGAGGTAGCCCATGCGCCGCGGAGAGGGGCCAAAGCTCAGCTGCACCGGGTAGTGGCCGATGATGCGCCGCCCGTCGGTGGAGAGCTCGACGACGCCCTTCAGCTGCTCCAGGGCCTGCTGTCTCCTGCCGACGTTCTCCGGGAGCTCTCCCTCCGGCCAGGCCTCGCGCAAGGGCTTGCCGATCAGCGCCAGCCGGGTGGAGGCCAGCACGGCCTGCTGCTCGTCGACGAGCAGCCCCACCTCGAGCTGCGGGTTGTAGCCCAGGCCCGACAGGGACTCGCGCACTGCCGGCAGGTTCCCCGCGCGCAGCAGGTAGTCCAGGTTTGCCTGGAGCTGCGTCATCTCCACGGCGACCCGCCGGCGCGCGGCCGTCTGGATGTGCCTCACTCCCTCGCTCGTCTCGCGATGCAGGGAGTAGAGACCGAAGCAGACGGTGTAGACCCCCAGCAGCAGCAGCGGGACGGTGAGCTCCCGGAGCCAGGCCAGGCGCGAGGAGGGTGCGCTCATGGTGCCACCCGGAGCAACGGTGCGGTGTCGATGAGGTGGCGGGAGTCCGGCAACGCCGGGAGGGCCTGCTCCCGGACCATGACGCTGCCCAGCCGCTCGATGGTCTCATACAGTCGCGGCCGCTCGCCCGTGAGCTGGAGGCGCTGCTCCTGGAGGTCCGGATGGCGAACACCCTTCAGGGCCTCGAGAAACGCTCCCTCCTCCAGTCCCACCCGCGGCCCCATCCGGCGCGCGGCCTCGGCGGGGCGCTCTCGCAGGACGGCGAGCGCGGCAAGCCAGCCCCGGATCAGCGCGTCCACCTGCTCCGGGTTCGCCTGCAGGTAGCTCCTGCGCACCACCAGGACATCGATGATCTCCCCTGGAATCTGCGAGCTGTCGAAGAGCCGCCTCGCGCCCTGGGCGGCCAGCTTTTGACAGAAGGGCTCGAAGGCCACCACCGCGTCCACCTCGCCCGTCCGCAGTGCCTCCGCGAAGGCATCCCGCGCACGGTATTCCCGCTGGACATCCTCGAGCTTCAGCCCGGCCTGCTCCAGCGCTCGTGCGAGCATGTACGTCGACAGCGTCACGTCCTCGGAGGCCACCTTCCGGCCTCGGAGCTCCGCCACGCTCGTCACCTCGGGCCGCGCCATCAGGCAGTCCGCGCCGTGCGAGCCATCCAGAACGAAGACGACCTGCGCCTGCTGCCCCCGGCGATCCAGGTTCAGCACTTCATCCACCGTCACCGCTGCTGCGTCGATGACTCCATTCTGGAAGGCCCGGATCTCATGCTCGCTGTTGAGGTACTCCACGAGGTGGATGGGGCCGGAGAACAGCCCCAGCTCGCGCGCCAGGAAGAACGGCTCCGTGCCCACCCAGGGCACTGTCCCCACCGCCAACGGCCTCTTGGGTGCGGGAGCACAGCTGGCCCAGCCCAGCGCCAGGAGCACGAGCACTCCGCTCCATCCTCGTCGCATAGGTGGCCTTCAGGCGGGAGGCGGGGGCGTGTTGCGGTAGATATGCTCGGACCGGTGGAAGAGGACCCACGAGGTGATGATATACTTGTCGTTCGAGCGCGGCACATTGCCACGGTGGGTGTGCGTGAAGCCGGCGGGGAAGATGACCATCCGGCCCTCCTTCGACTCCACCTTGCGCTGCTGGTAGTAGAACTCCGTCTCGCCGCCCTCGGCCACGTCGTTCAGGTAGAACTGGAAGGCCAGCACCCGGTGCAGCTGCTCGCCGTCGGCGTCCTTCGGGTAGATCTCCGAGTGCCAGTGCGGATAGCCCCCCGAGCCCTTCACGTACTTCTGCACGTTGAGGAAGCCGTAGCGGTAGAAGTTGCCGACGAGCCCATCCAGGATCGGATCGCCCAGCTGGGCGAAGTTCTGCTCCGTCAGCGTCACCAGCTTCCCCGTCTTCGGGTCCTTGATGGAGGGGGAGACGGCGCCGATCAGCGTGTAGAGGTACTTGCGCAGGTAGCTCCTGAGCGGCGGGAACGACTTGTCCAGGAGGAGCCGGAGCGTGGGCTCCCACTCCGGGACGAGGTTGAGCGTCAGGTCGTAGCTGTCCTTCTTGGCTACGTCCACGCCATGGCCGGTGCGGCCGCGCTGCACCTGAGGGCTCTTGTTGAAGCGCTGGATGATGTCCCGGCAGAGCTGGGGCTCCAGGGCACCCTCGTGGACTTCGATGAAGTCGGTCATGGCGGCCGTCGATTATAGTGACGTGCCCCTCGGAACTTCCACCGCGGTCCCGGTGGAGCCCGAGCGGGTGTGAGGTCACCTACGCATGCGTCGCTTCCTCGTCCTCTCGGTCGCCCTGGCCTGCCTCGAAGGCTGCACCTGCGGCAAGTCCGCGCCGTCCTCCTCGGCCATGGATTCGGGCACGGCCCTGAGCCCACCCTCGGCTGCGCAGCCCGCCGGAGACGCTCCGCCACCGGAGCCCCCCCTCCCCGAGCGCGCCATGCAGCTCCACGCCCAGGGCCGCAAGCATGGAGAGGTGGGCCAGTTCGAGGAGGCCCTGCGGGCCTTCCAGCAGGCGCGGGAGATCGCCCCCACCTGGCCGCTGCCCCTCTATGACGTGGGCGTCACCTACCTCTATATGAAGGATGACGCCCAAGCCCTCGAGGCGTACGAGCAGTTGGACACGCTGGCGCCGCAGGGCGTCTCCGACAGCAAGCGGATGCTCGACAGTCTCCGGCGGGAGCACGACGGCCGCGTCCCCAAGGGGACGCTGAGGGAGTTCCTCGAGGTGATGCGGCTGAGGGACATGGCGGAGGTTCGGCGGCTGCTGGAGGAGCTGACCCGGAAGGCGCCGGCCTTCGTGCCCGCGTGGCATGAGCTCGCCGTGTCCACGGAGCAGCCCGAGGAGGCTGAGCGGCTGCTCGCCAAGGCCCTATCGCTCGGGCCCGATGCCGAGACCCGAGGCCAGCTGCTCCTCCACAAGGCGCGGCTGACGTGGCGGCGTGGCGAGAAGGAGGCGGCCCGCAAGCAGCTCGAGGCACTCCTGGCCGATCCCAGCACCCCCCCGGGTGTCGCCGTCGAAGCCCGGGAGATGCTCAGCCTCCCCGACAACGTGACGCCCTGAGTCCGAGGCACGCCCGCCTCGCAGGGTGCGCCCTCTCCGCGAAGAGCAACGGGGGCCGCGGCACGAAGCCACGACCCCCGCACACTGCAGCTCACGTCACCTGGGACTACAGCGAGCTCTTGTAGAGCAGCTTGCCGAACGACAGGCTGGTGCCGTTGGTCTTGATCCACGCGTCCACCGTGGAGGAAGCCGCCTCACCGTAGGCGCCCTTGTAGAGCGCACCCACGCCGGCCACGTGCGGCGAGGCCATCGAGGTGCCGCTCATGACGGTGGAGGTGCCGTTGAGCCGCGCCGAGGTGATGCTCGAGCCCGGAGCGTAGATGTCCACGCAGGTGCCGATGTTGGAGAACGAGGAGCGGGTGTCGTTGCTGGCGGAGGAGCCCACCGTCGTTGCGGACGCCGCACCGGCCGGCGAGTAGTTGCAGGCGTTGGCGCCGCTGTTGTTGCCGGCGGCCACCGCGAGGAACACGCCCGAGTTGGCCAGGTTGTTGGCCGACGTGTTCACCGCCGTGGACGCGCCGCCACCGAGGCTCATGTTGGCCACCGCCGGCCGGATGGCGTTGGTGCGCACCCAGTCCATGCCGGCGATCACACCCGAGTTGGAGCCGGAGCCCGCGCAGTCCAGCACGCGTACGCCGCGCAGCTTCACGCCCTTGGCTACGCCGTAGGTGGTGCCGCCCACCGTGCCACCCACGTGCGTGCCGTGGCCGTGGCAGTCCGCGCCGCTGCCGCCGAACGCGTCGAACACGTTGGACGCGCGCCCGCTGAACTGGGAGTGGTTGGCCTGCAGGCCGGTGTCGATGATGTACGCCGTCACGTTCGTCGCGGTGGTCGTGTAGATGTACGTCCCATTCAGGGGCAGAGCGCGCTGGTCGATGCGGTCCAAGCCCCACGTGGCGCCCGTCTGGGTGGTGTCCACCGTGACGATGCCATCCTCCTCGACGTACGCGACGTTCGGATCCTTGCGCAGCTGGGAGACCTGCTCATCGCTCAGCGCGGCGGCAAAGCCCGGAATCACCGAGTAGGTGTGCTTGGCCTTGATGCCCTTGGCGGACATCAGAGACTTCGTGTCAGCTCCATCCTTGTACACCACGATGTACTGGCCCGGGATGCGCTTGCCGGCCTGCGCCATGATCAGCGGCGCCTCGGTCTGGCCCAGCTCCGCGGCCTGCAGCTCCTCGGGGTTGTTCAGGTCACCGCCGCAAGCGGCGAGGGCAAGGGCAGAACCAAGAAACAGCGTGTTGCGCATGTTCTTCATGGGGGAGTTGCTCCTTGTGCTGCACGGGGGATGTGTTTGCAGCGCGCGAAAAGTACAAAACAACAAATCCGAATACAAGGGATTAAGAAGAAGAACCTCTCTCCCCGAGAAGATTGGTTTCAACGCATTGCATTGGATTCCCAGGGCCATCTTGTTTGTGTTCAAAAATTTTGAACACAAACAAACCGGCTCGCCCGGCGTCAGCGCGTCAGCGCGTCAGCGCATTCCAAGAGTCGCTGGAATGGAAAACGTGGACACCGGCCCGCTCGCACACCTCATGGTGAGCGAGGGCCGCGGCGCCTCCGGCCCAGACAGAGACGCCCCGGGGGAGAGCCTCGAGCAGTTGCGCCAGCGTGTCCGCGAAGGCATCCACGCCCAGGTCCGTCACGGCGGACAGGCCCACGAGGTCCGGCCGCAGCTCAGTCACCATCCGCCCCAGGTCCGCCGCCGGCACCCGCTGTCCCAGCAGTGTCACTCGCAGGCCCGCATGCCGCAGCCGCAGCGCCACGCCTAGCAGGCCTATCTCGTGCTGCTCCTCCGGGAAGCACGCGAGCACCGCGTGCCGAGCCCCCTCGTTCTCGGGCGCGGCGTGGAGCAGGCTCACCACGCGCGCCCGCACCACCTGGGAGACCAGGTGCTCCTGCACCACCGTCAGCTGCCCCGTGTGCCAGCGCTCTCCCACCTCCCGCTGTACCGGCGCGAGCACCTCATTGAAGGCCTTGAGCGGGGGCAGCGCGCTCAGCACCTCGTCCAGCACGGCCGACACCCGCGCCTGCGCATGGTCCTCGGCCGCGGCGAGCACCGCCTCGCGCCAGAATTGCAGGCTCGGGGCGCTCAGCTCCGTCCCCTGCGCCTCACCTGTCTCGGCCCCCTTCTGCTGGAGCTGAGGCAGCATCTTCACGGCCTCGCGGATGGCCACGCCCTCTTCGGTGAGCTGCTTCAGCCGCTTGAGCAGCGCCACGTCCTGCTGGGTGTACACGCGATAACCCGAGGGCGTGCGCTGAGGGTGCGGGAAGCCATAGCGGCGCTCCCACGCGCGGATCAGCTCCGCGCGGACTCCGGAGAGCTCCGCGGCAATATGAATGCGGTAGGTGCGGTCAGGCATTCATGGGGCTCAGGTCCGAGTCGGGACGCCGCGTCCCTGCTGCCACAGGGCAAGGAACTCGTCGGCGGACTCAGCATACTGCGCGCCCAGCGAAAAGAGGGTCTTCAGATGCTCACGGGCTCCCGCGCCCCCCACCACCACACGCACCGGAGCGCAGGCCTGCACAACCGCGGACAGGACCGCCGCCAGCTCCTGGGGCTCCCGGCGACGCACGAAGGAGAGTGCTACCAGCTCAGGTGAGAGCTGAACACACGCGCTGCGAAGCGCCTCGGCAGGCGTGTCCGCCCCAAGCATCGTCACCCGCCAGCCGCGACGCTTGAGGTGCACTCCCAGGGCCAGCAGCCCACCCTCGTGGTGCTCCTTGGCCGGACAGGCCAGCACCACGCGCGGCCCGTGGGCCCGCGGCTCCGCCGTGTCCAGCAGCGCCCGCAGCCGCTGGCGGATCAGCGCCGAGGCCATGTGCTCGCGGGCGATGTCCAGCCGCAGCCCGATCTCGCGCAGCAGGGGCAGGAGGAAGCCGCTGCAGTACACCTCCACCTCCATGGAGGCCTGCGCCTCGTCCAGCACGCGCTGCACGGCGGCGGCGTCCATCACCATCACCGCGGACCAGAAGCGCTCGGAGAGCCGCTCCCCCGTGGGCAGCGCCTGCACGGGGGTAGCCTTCACCTGGGCGATGGCCTCGCTCACCAAGAGGCCTTCGTCGATCAGCTTCGCCACTCGGCGGATGCTCTCCACCTCCTCGCGCGAGTAGGAGCGGTAGTTGTTGTGCTCGCTCCGGGTGGGGCGCGGGAAGCCGTAGCGGCGCTCCCACGCGCGCAGGGTGGCCTCGCGGATGCCGGTGAGCCGGGCGATGGTGCGGATGCGCAAGCTCATGCCCGCCCTCCCCTCACCGCATCCCAGCGCTCCGCCACCCCGCTGCCACCCGCCACCCGCTGCGTGAAGCCCTCCAGGCTCGTGGCCGCCGCCACCCGCCGCGCCACCTCCTCCAGACGCTCCTGGAACAGCGCCAGGGGCCCGGGCGAGTGCGCCGTGCCCACCTCCACCAGCACGTCCGGCCGCTCGTGCTCGAAGAAGGCGTAGCGCAGGGCCACGGGCACACACTCCACCCTTCCTGTCCGTGCCAGCAGCTCCACACCCCGCTGAAGCCTCAGCGGCAGCACCCCGAAGGGCCGCAGCTCTCCCTCCGGGAAGAGACACACCGCCGCCCCGGGCAGGCGCATCAGCTCGCGCGCGTAGCGAAGGGACTCCATGGCGGAGGCCGGCTCCCCCGGCCGGATGCTGAAGGCGCCAAGGCGGGCCAGGAAGCGGTAGCGCCGCAGGTTCTTCTCCTCCATCAGGCAGTACGCGTCCCACCCCGCAACCTGCCCGAGCTGGTGCAGCACGAAGCCGTCCCACCAGCTCGAGTGGTTCACGTAGACGAGCCGCGCGCCTTCCCCGGCGGGCAGCGCGCCGCGCACCCACAGGCCGCGGAAGGAGGACCGGAACTTCCAGCCCACGTACCGATCCAGCAGCCAGCCGAGTGGCCCTCCTTTGGCGGCGCGAATCACGGCGCCCGGGCCTCCTTCCGGCCCAGCAGCGCCGTGAACAGCGCCAGCCCCAGCGAGACGAGGACGCTCGTCAGCACGAAGAAGAGCACCTCCTCCAAGGGCACGGCTCCCACGTACACCCCCAGGTGCTTGCCCGCTCCGAAGTTCCAGATGCCCGTCGAGATGGCCAGGTGATCGGCCACCGAGAGATAGCCACCGACGAGGAAGGCCGGCGGCAGCACCGCCCGCAGCACCGCGCCGGTGCGCTCCTTGTAGTGGCGCACCAGGGCGATGAGCTGCAGGAGGATGAGCGGCAGCGCCCACACCATCAGGTGGACGAGATAGGCCCAGCGCGACTCCATCAGCTCACTCATGGCGAGACCACCCGTGACAGCCGCGCCCGTGCCCACAGCCCCACCAGCAGCGTCTGCAGCCCGAAGAAGAGGTACTCCTCCAGCGGCAGGTACCCGAGCTTGATGCCCCAGATGCGCTCCGGATCGAAGCCCCACAGCCCCCACTTCACCGCCAGGTTGTCCCACGGCGTCGTCGCCACGTAGACGACGAGGAGCAGCAGCCCCAGCGGCGCCAGGCTCCGGGCCGTGAGCGTCTTCCGGTACCGCACCGCCAGGAAGACGATGGGCAGCACCACGAACAACCCGAGGAAGCGTGCGTACGTCATCCCGGACCTCCACTGAGCTTGGGCCACACGGGCGTCATCCGCCCTCCTGACTCCAGCGCGTAGGTGCGCCCCCGCCAGGTCACCGTCCCCGCCTGCCACAAGGAGCGCAGGAAGGCCGCCAGCAGCAGCGCCTCTCCCAACAGCCACGCCACCGTCACCCCGAGGAATGCCGACGGGCGTGAGGACCTTGTGAGCACGGTGAGACGCCACGACAGGAGGGTACGCACGCCTCCAAGAACTCCTGTCGCCATGGCCAGCTCCCACGAGCCCAGCACCAGGGCCAACACCCCCAACGGGAGCGTCGGGGTAAAGAGGAGCGGTACCGTCGGGTACAGCCCCGGCCGGTGGCTCGAGAGCACCTGCATCCAGCGCGTGAAGCGCTCCAGCGCGGGGCGCCAGGAGTGCATCCGCTCCATGGGCATCAGCGCCGGCTCCTCCGCTAACGCCACCTCCAGCCCTCGCGCGTGCAGCCGCTTCGCCAGCTCGAGATCCTCGCCGATGTGATCCGCCAGCCCCTGCAGCTCCTCCACCGCCGCCGGCGACAACCCCAGCGCCTTGCCGCACACGGCCTTTGCCCCCGTACTCATCTCATGCAGAGCCCGGAAGCTGTGGTGGCCATGCCGCAACACCCCCGCGACGGCCCACCCCACCACACCGCGGACACCCACTGGCGTAGGCGCCGCGGTGCTCAGCGCCGCGCCCGCGACCACCGGAGCGGCCAGCGACTCCACCAGCGCGCCCGTCACCGCCACGTCCGCGTCCACCACCAATACCACCCGCCCCTGGGTGGGCAGCACCGCCAGCGCGTACAGCAGGTGCCCCACCTTCCGGTTCGGCACGGGCGGATCGCTTGGCAGCCACCGCACTCCTGGCCCCAGCCAAGGGCGGTACGGAGACACCACCACCTGCTCCAGCTCGCCTGCGTAGTCCACGGGCCGAGACAGGTTCTCCAGCTCGAGCGCCGTCGGCGCGTCCATCGGCCTCAGCAGCAGCACCGGCACCCGCGTGCCTGCCACCGGCACGCGCCGAGGACGCAGCAGCCGCCCCAGCGCCACCGCACTGAAGCCTGTCGCCACCGCGGCCCAGCCCAACCCCAGCAGCACCAGTGGGCTCATGTCCGTCCCTCCACTCGCGTGCGGAAGTGCGCCATCCAGCGGATGAGCGGCGAGTGGAAGCGGCGGAAGTCCGCCACCTCGCCCAGCGTGTCCAGTCCCTCCTGGCGTGCCTCCACCCGCGCATAGAAAGGAGAGGACTCCAACAGTCGGGGCACACCCACCACCGTGTTCCCCGCCCGCAAGTGCCTCGGCACGCGGAGCCCCCAGCCCGTGCGCTCCGTGGGCACGGCTTCGCCACGGCTCCCCCGCTCGCACCGCACGCCCCAGGGCCCCGCCGTCACTCTCACCGGCGCGGCCCCGCCCGGCAGCAGGTAGTCCACCGCCGTCTCCTGCTCGCCGTGCGTGCGGGACCAGTGCCACCCGCTCAGCCGTCCCCCCAGCGGCTCCTCGCCATGGTTCGTGTCGTGGTAGCCCAGCCCCTCTGCCCTCACTCCCTCCGTGTCCACCTCCAGCCAGGCTCGCGCCCGCGGCGCCATCGGCTGCCACCAGTGCGGCAGCCCTGGCACCAGCTGCACCTCGTCGCCTGAGGGCGTCAGCGGCTCCAGCACCAGGCGGGCCCTCACGCGGCAGCCCCACGGCGCCGTGCGCTCGTCCACCTCCATCCGCACCTTCTTGCCCTCGTAGCTCAGCGTGGAGTGGCCGATGCGCAGCCGGCTCGGAGACTCCTGCTCCATCACCGGGTACTCGCTGAGCACCCAGCGCCGCCGCACGCCCCGGTGGTACAGCGCGAAGTTCACCGAGCAGTGCTCCCGCGGCAGCCCCCCGCGCCGCGCCGCCACCGAATAGCGAGGCGAGAAGAGCGAGCCCACCATGAAGATGAACACGGCGCTGTGCTCGCCCGAGGTGACGTCCGCGTAGTACCAGCGATACGCCCCCGGCTCGGAGGGCAGAAGCGGCAGCCCCGGCAGCGCGCTCATGCCGCCACTCCCTTCAGGTGCGCGGATGCCATCTCCGCCGCGAAGCTCCCCGAGAGCATCACCAGCGGCACCCCACCGCCCGGGTGCGTCCCGCCTCCTGCGAAGAACAGGCCCGGCGTGCTCCCGCGGATCCGTGGCCGACGGAACGGGCCGAACTTGCCGTGCGGCAGGAAGCCGTAGATGGACCCCCCGGGCGCTCCCTGCGCCGCCAGATCCACCGGCGTCCGCTGCCCCAGCACCCGTACCCGCCCCTTCAGCTGCGGGAAGTGCGCGGACAGCCGCTCGAAGAGCTGCGCCTGGGCCCGTGCGGCGTTGAGCTCCCACGCCGCGACCGCAAGCTCGGACTCTGCCTCCCCCATGGGCAGAGGGGGCGCGTTCACCATCACGAACAGTCCCGTGCGCCCAGGCGGCGCCACCGAGTCGTCCGTCGCCGAGGGGTTGCACACGTACACTGTCGGATCGCTCGCCAGCCGCCCAGCGAACAGCTCGTCGAACTCGCGGCGGTAGTCATGGCTGAAGAGCACCGTGTGGTGTGGTACCGGCGGCCGCCCCTCCACCTCCAGCAAGAGCACGTAGCCAGATAGCGCCAGCGGCTCCGCCTCGCGCCGCAGCGCCCCCAGCGGATCCGCATTCACCACCACACTGTCGAAGGCCTCCGACCCCTCCGTCGGCCCCACGCGGTAGTCCCCCCGCGCCTCGCGCTCATAGCGCGCGTGCGTGCTCAGCCGCACCGTCACTCCCAGCCGCCGCACCGCCTGCCCCAGCGCCTCCACCAGCGCGCCGATGCCACCCCGCACATGGTGCGTGCCGTATGCCCGCTCGATGTGCGGGATGAGCGCGAAGGCTGCGCTCGCCTTGTACGGCGAGGCCCCTGTGTACGTTGCGAAGCGCCCCGCGAACTGCCGCAGGTGGTCCGTCTTGAAGTGACGCTCGGCCAGCTCGTGCAGCGTGGTGAGCCGCATGCCCGCCAGCACTGCCCCCACTCCTCGCCGCGCCACCCGCGCCAGGAAGCCCGCCATCCCCTGGAAGGGCGCCTCCAGGTAGGGCTCGCCAGCCGCTTTGTAGATGGCCTCCGCCTCCGCGTAGAAGGAGAGCACCCCCCGGCGCTCGCTGCGGCGAAGCTCGGCCGCGCTGTCCGCCGTGCGCTCAACGTCCCTGTACGCCGTGAAGCCGCACCCGTCCGAGAAGCGGTACAGGCACTGCGGCTCCAGCTCCGTGAAGGGCGGCAGCAGATCCAGCGCACCCAGCCGCTCGAAGGTGCCGCGCACCAGCGAGGGCAGCGTCAACAGCGTGGGGCCCGTGTCCAGCGTCACGCCGTCCACCGTGATGGACTGCGCCTTGCCGCCCAGCGTGCTCCCCCGCTCGAAGAGGGTCACCTCGTGGCCCTCCTTCGCCAGCAGGCCCGCGGCTGTCAGTCCGCCAATGCCGCCGCCGATGACCGCTACCCGCGAGCGCCTCATCGCCGCGCCTCCTTGAGCACGCCCGCCGGCCTGCCCATGGCCGCCACCGCCAGCGCCAGCTTGCGTCGGCCGGGAACCCAGGCCCGCGCGCTGAACACGTCGAAGTCGCGCGCCTCGATGACACGCAGGATGTCTCCGTAGATGCCTCCCATCAGCCGCACCATCCGCTGGCTGCCGAAGCCGGAGAGGAAGTGCACCCCCGCGCCCGCGCGCGCATACAGAGCCCGCGCCCGAGAGATCTGGAAGCGCATGAAGTCCCGCCAGCGGCCGTCCACCTGGCCCCGGCGCAGGTCGTCCTCGCTCAACCCAAAGGCCTTCAGCTCGTCCGCGGGCAGGTATACCCGGCCGCGCTCCAGGTCCTCGCGCACGTCCCGCAGGATGTTGGTGAGCTGCATGGCCCGGCCCAGGTCCGCCGCGTGCGAGGCCGCCCGCACATCCGAGCACCCCAGCACCGGCGTCAACATCAGCCCCACCACGCCCGCCACCCGGTAGCAGTAGAGATCCAGCTCCTCATAGGTGGCGTAGCGGTCCTTCGTCAGGTCCATCTCCATGCCGGAGATGAGATCCTGGAAGGGCTGCTCAGGAATGCGAAAGCGGTGGACGGTGTGCTTGAGCGCGGCGAACTCATCCGGATCCCACGGCGACGGGGCCTCCGTGCTCATCAGCCGCTCGGCCGGAGAGCCGAGGTCTGGAGCCGCAAGCTCCGGCATGGGCAGGTACACCTCGGCCACCCTCTGCCGCGCCTGCTCTAGCCGCACCTTCAGATCCACCGGCGCCAGGCCCTGCCCGCCCTCGTCCACCAGGTCATCCAGCCGCCGGCAGAAGGCGTACAGCGCGAAGGCTGCTCTCCGCCGCGCCCCGAAGAGGAGGTACGAGGCGAAGAAGAAGCTCTTGGCGTGGTGGCGCGTCACCCGCTTCGCTTGCCGGTAGCCCTGGACCACCCGGTGCGCTTCCTCGTGCGACTTCATGCCGCCACCTCTGTCCCCGCCGGCGTTGGCCGGGCGCCCAGCGCTTGCGCCAGCCCCGTCTGCTCTGCCCACTCGCGCATCCGCTCCACCGCCAGCCGCGCGGAGATCAGCACCGTGGGCAGCCCCGTGCCCGGCTGCGTAGAGGCCCCCACGAAGAAGAGGTTCTTCACCCGCGCATCCTGATTCGAGGGCCGGAACGGGCCGATCTGGAGGAAGTTCTGCGCCAGCCCGAACGCGCTGCCGTGCATCAGGTTGTACGAGGCCGCCCAGTCATCCGGCGTGAAGACGCGCTCGACGAGGATGTCGCGCTCCAGCTCCGGGAAGCCCAGCTCCGCCAGCCGCTGGAACACCTTGGCCCGGACCTTCGGGCCCTCCACCTTCCAGTCCAGGCCCGGGTGCTGGTGCGGCACCGGCACCAGGATGTAGACCGAGTCCTGCCCCTCCGGCGCCAGGCTCGCGTCCGTGCGCGTGGGCACGTTCACGTAGAAGCTGGGATCCTCCGGCACGCGGAAGCGCTCGAAGATGTCGTCGAACGAGCCCTTGTAGTCCCGCCCGAACACCACGTTGTGGTGGCCCAACCCCGGGTAGCGCTTCCGCAGCCCCAGGTAGAGCATGTAGCCGCTCGAGGTGTAGCGCAGCTTCTCCTTGCGCGGCAGCGAGGTGGGAGCCCCCTCCAGCAGCTTCTCGTACGCGTATGGCAGATCCGCGTTGCACAGCACCACGTCCGCCCTCACCACCCGCCCGCTGGCCAGCCGCACCCCCATCGCCCGGGAGCCCTCCGTGAGGATGCGCTCCACGGGCTGCCCGTAGTGCAGCCGCACTCCCTCCTCGCGCGCCACCCGCTCCAGCGCCAGGGGGATGGAGTACAGGCCTCCCTTCGGGAACCAGATGCCCACGCCCAGCTCGGTGAAGGGCAGCAGCCCATACACCGCCGGCGAGGCGAACGGCGACACGCCCAGGTACATCGTCTGGAACGTCATCGCCGCGCGCAGCCGCTCGTCCTGGAAGAAGCGGCTGACGTCCGCGTACATGCGCCGGTGCGCACGGACCTTGAAGATCTTCGCCAGCACCTTCGGCGAGAAGTAGTCCGAGAGCCCCGCGTAGTTGCGCCCCACCAGGTGATCCAGGCTCGTGCGGTACTGCTCGCGCCCCTGCGCCAGGAAGGCCAGGTAGCGCTGGAAGCTGCCGGGCTCGATGCGCTCCAGCTCGCGCCCCATGGCCGTCAGCTCGGAGGTGAAGGTAATGGCCGAGCCGTCCCGGTAGTGGATGCGGTAGTTGGGCTCGCACCGCTGCAGCGTCAGGGAGTCATCGAGCCGGCGGCCCAGCGCGGTGAAGGTCTCCTCGAAGACCTCCGGCATGAGGACAATGGTGGGGCCGATGTCCCACGTGAAGCCCTCGACCCGGAGCTGGTTGCAGCGACCGCCCGGCCCCTCTGTCTTCTCGAAGAGGTGGACGTCGAAGCCCTGGCGCGCCAGCCGGGCCGCGGCCGCGAGCCCACCCACGCCGGCTCCCACCACCACTGCCTTCGGCCTGCCCTGCTCCATGGCCATGCTCGCTTCCTCAGGCCGCGCGTCGCGCCAGCCGGGTGATGAGGGTGTCCAGCAAGTCCCTCACGCCGCCCTCGTCCGGCAGCGCGTGCAGCGCTCGACGCCCCGCACGCGAGGCGCGCTCCACCAGCCGCTCGCACGCGGCCCGGCCGCCGTATTCCTCCACCAGCGCGCGGGCCCGAGCGAGCGCCTCGGCATCCTTGGCCTCCCGCGGCAGCGACCACAGCCGCTCCAGCTCCTGGCGAATGCCGGCCGGGGCGCGCGTGTACGCCGCCAGCACCGGGACGGTGCGCTTGCCCTCGACAAAGTCTCCGTCCGAGGCCTTGCCCGCCACGCGAACATCCCCGAACAGGCCGATCAGATCGTCCCTCAGCTGGAAGGCCAGCCCCACGTGGCGGCCTACGCACTCCAGCGCCGCGCGCAGCTCCTCGTCCCCGCCCGCCAGCATGGCCCCACACACCAGGGGTGCGCAGAAGCCGTAGCGCGCCGTCTTCAGGTGGGCCACCCTCAGCGCTTGCAAGAGCGTCACCTTCGACAGCGGCGCGCGGGACAGCTCCAGATCCAGGTACTGCCCGGCCGCCGTGTGCCGGCACACCCCGAGGTAGTAGCGCGAGGCCTCCGCCGCGCCCCGCAGTCCCGAGGAGAGCATCGCCTCCAGCGAGCGGGAGAACAGGTGGTCGCCCACCACCACGGCCAGGTCCTCGCCTGCCCGCCCAGGGCCCAGCAGGTGGTGCAGCGCGGGCCCGCCGCGCCGCAGCTTTGCCTGATCGGCCACATCGTCATGGATGAGGAGGAAGGTGTGCAGCAGCTCCAGCCCCGAAGCGAAGCGCCACAGCCCTGCGGGCACCGACAGCGAGCCGCGCGCCAGGGCGTACCCGGCCATCATCAGAGCGGGGCGCACCCGCTTGGCCGGCCGCAGGGTGTACAGGCGCGTGCGCTCCATGGCCCGCGTCCAGCGCGGATCCAGCGAGGCCTCGTCCGGCAGCTCGAACAGCTCGGCGAGCGAAGACTCGACCTGACGCTGCACCGTGCGCAGCCAGACCTCATCGGCCGAGGGCGCTGGCGGCTGGGGCAGGGCCAGCGGCGGGGCAGTCATCACGGAGAAGGGAGAAGCCATCGCATCGTCCTCCAGACTTCCAAGGCACCTTGCTCTACTGGTAGTGCCCGCGTACGTTCTTTGTCAATAGTATGTACAATGTTTGTCAAAACCTTGCCCATTCGAACCCTCTTCAACGGAGCCCTCCCATGAAGACCTGGCTGGCAGGTGCATTGACGGTGACCCTGGCTACGAGCGGGGCCCACGCCGACGGACTGCGGTCCAGTCCCTTGGAGGCGACGCTCAAGAGCTCGGCTGGCGTGCAGACGCCGCTGTCGAAGTGGCGGGGCAAGCCCGTCATCCTCTTCTACGAGGACAAGGACTCCACGCAGCTCAACCTGGCGCTGAAGGAGGAGCTCTTCGAGCGCGGCAAGAAGCACGGCCTGCTGGAGGCGGCCTGGGTGGTGGCGGTGGCCAACCTGGAGAAGTTCAACTTCTTCCCCGCTCGGCAGATTGCCCTCTCGCATGTGAGAGCTGAGGAGAAGAAGGCGGGAGTGCCCATCCTCGTGGATCTGGAGGGAACGCTGGGAGGGCCCCCGTGGGCGCTGCCCAAGAAGACCTCCACGGTGATGCTGCTGGATGCCACGGGGGCGGTCGTCTACAGCTACTCGGGGCGACTGGAGGCGGCCGAGCAAAAGACGTTCTTCGACGCCCTGTCCCGCCTGCTGGGCATGGAGCTGGGAGCGGAGCCGAAGCCGTGAAGGTGGCCCTGACGGGCGCGACTGGCTTCCTGGGGCCAGGCCTTGTCCAGGGTTTGTTGGAGGCAGGGCACCAGGTCCACATCCTGGGACGAAACCTTGAACAAGCGTTGGCGAAGCTGCCAACGGGGGTGACGGGGGCAGTCTTCCGGGCGGGGGAGCCCCTGGCGCCTGAAGCCCTGGGTGGTGCGCAGGCGGTCATCCATCTGGCGGGTGAGCCGGTGAGCCAGCGCTGGAACCACGATGCGAAGCAGCGCATCCGGGACAGCCGGGTGCTGGGCACGCGGGCCGTGGTGGAGGCCATGAGGGCTGCGGGCACGGTACAGCGCTTCGTGTCCGCCTCGGCGGTGGGCTACTACGGCGGCGCGCACGGAGCCGAGCCGCTCACGGAGGAGAGTGCCCCCGGCAAGGACTTCCTGGCAGGGGTGTGCCAGGGCTGGGAGGCGGAGGCGCAGCGCGCGCGGGAGGTGGGCCTCCGCACGGCGGTGGCGCGCATGGGCGTGGTGCTGCACCCGGAGGGAGGTGCGCTCCACACCATGCTGCCACCGTTCCGCATGGGGGCAGGCGGCCGGGTGGGCAGCGGCAAGCAGTACGTGAGCTGGATCCACCGCGCGGACGCAGTAGCGGCGCTGCGCTTCCTCGTGGAGAACCCCGAGCTGGAGGGGCCCATCAACGTCACCGCGCCCGAGCCCGTCTCCAACGCCGAGTTCGCCCACACGCTGGGCACGGTGCTGGGGCGTCCCTCGGTGATGCACGTGCCGGGCTTCGTGCTGAAGGCGGCGCTGGGGGAGATGGCGATGGTGGCGCTCGAGGGACAGCGCGTGCTGCCGCGGCGGCTCACCGAGGCCGGCTTCTCCTTCCGCTTCCCTCGGCTGGAGGAGGCCCTGCGGGAGCTGCTCGCCTGAGGCGCCACCGGGGCCGGCTTTGCCCATCGCCGTCTGCCCCGCTACGGTGCCGGCCTGGCAGGTTCCCATATGTGCCCCGTCTCACGTCGTTCCAGCCAAGAGCCACCCACCCGCCTTGCACTCGGCCGGAGCGCCCTGCGTGTCCTCGTGGCGGGAGTGCTCGTGGGCCTGCTCGCGGGCGCTCCGCCTGCCTTGGCCCTGGATCCCGACAAGTCCCTGCTCCAGTTCCCTCACCAGAGCTGGCAGACAGAGGACGGGCTGCCGCAGAACGCCATCCAGGCCCTGGCACAGACGCCCGATGGCTACCTCTGGGGCGGCACCTGGGAAGGGCTGGTGCGCTTCGACGGCGTGCGCTTCACCGTGTTCGACTTGACCAACACGCCCGCACTCCAGGCCCGCTCCATCCGCTGCCTGGCCACGGACTCGGAGGGAACGCTCTGGATCGGCACCGACGCGGGGCTCACCCGCATGAGCGGAGGAAGCTTCTCCCGCGTCGAGGTGCCCTCCCACCTTCCCCTGCGCAACCTCAAGGCCCTGCTCCCCACGCGGGATGGCGCCCTGTGGATCGCCACTGGCGGCTATGGGCTCGCGCGGCTCTTCAAGGGCCAGCTCCAGATGTGGACCCCCGACAGCGGGCTGGCCAGCACCCAGGTCTATGCGCTCGCCGAGGATGCGGCCGGCACCCTCTGGGTAGGCACCACCGGTGGCCTGCAGCGCTGGGATGGCACGGCGCTGCGCGACAGCCCTCCTTTCGAAAAGGGCCACGTGCCCGTGCTGTCCCTCGCGGTGGACAGGGATGGCATCCTCTGGGTGGGCACCGGAGATGGGACCGTGTACCAGCTGAAGGAAGGGCGCCTGCTGGCGGTGCCCGCGGCGAGCATGCCCGGGGCTCCCATCGAAGCCCTCTTCGTGGACCGGCTGAACACCTTATGGGTGGGGAGCACGGGGCAAGGCATGCTGCGCCTGGCCCACAGCAAGCGCTTCACGATGGATGGCGCCCAGGGGCTGCAGAGCATCGCGGTCATCTCCTTCCTGGAAGACCACGAGGGCAACCTCTGGATCGGCGCGGCGGAGGGCGGGCTGCATCGCTTCAAGGACGCGCCCTTCACCCCCCTGGGCCGCCCCGAGGGGCTGCCGCATGACATGGTCGCCTCCATCTACGAGGCACGGGATGGGAGCTTCTGGTTCGGCAGCATGGAGAGCGGCGTCACCCGCTGGCACAACGGGACGATGAGCACGTGGACGACACGCGAGGGGCTCATCCACGACCGCGCGCGCTCCATCGCCGAGGCTCCCGACGGCAGCATCTGGATCAGCGCGCAGACGGGCGTGAGCCACTGGCAGGAGGGGAAGATCACCGCCTCGCTGGGCTCCGCCGAGGGCCTGCCCCCGGGCCCAGTGCGAGTCCTCCACGTCGACCCGGAGGGGACGCTCTGGGCGGGGACTCCAGAGGGACTGGCGCGGTGGAACGGCGAGCGCTTCGAGCTCTTCACGCGGAACCACGGGCTGCCCGGTAACAACATCACCCTGCTGAAGGAGCGGCCCGCGGGGGGCTTCTGGGTGGGTACCGCCGAGGGAGGACTGGCCTACTTCATCCACGGCCGGCCCGTCCTGGTGGCCGCCGAGGGCCAGCCCATGTTCACGGAGGTGCAGGCCATCCACGAAGAGGCCAACGGCACGCTGTGGCTGGGCACCGACGAGGGGCTCTACCGCTGGAAGGCCGGGCGCTTCCAGCGCTTCACCCGCGAGCAGGGCCTGTTCGATGACCGCATCTTCCAGATCCTCCCGGACGGGCGCGGCCACGTGCTCATCAGCTGCAACAAGGGCATCTTCCGCGTGTCCCTGGAGGAGCTGGAGGCCATCGCCGAGGGCCGGCTCTCCCGCCTCGCCTCCCGCGCGTACGGCATGGAAGACGGGATGCGGACGCATGAGTGCAACGGCATGGCAGCACCTCCAGGAATCGTGGCGCGCGATGGCCGGCTGTGGTTCCCCACCATCCGCGGCGTCGTCAGCTACGATCCGAACAGCCCGGAGGAGCAGCGCGCGCCTCCCCTCCCGCCGGTGCTCTTCGAGGAGATCCTCGTGGACAGCCAGCCAATCCCTCGCGCTCAGTGGGACCACATCCCCGTGGGTGAGGGCCGCGTGGAGCTGCGCTACACCGCCGCGGGCCTGCGCGCCCCGCAGCAGCTGCGCTTCCGCTTCCAGCTCGAGGGAGTGGACTCGGACTGGGTGCAGGCCAGTGGTGAGCGCGTGGCCCACTACACGCACCTGGCGCCGGGGAAGCATCGGTTTCGGGTGAGGGTGGAGTCCCTGGATGGAAGGAGCGAGCCCTCCGAGGCGACACTGACGTTCTTCCTGGCGCCCCGCTTCCACCAGACCTGGTGGTTCCGAGTGGCCTACGGACTGGCCGCCGTGCTGGCGGTGGCCGGCCTGGCGTGGCTGCGCGTGCTCCGGGTGCGCCAGCGCGAGCACCAGCTGCAGGCCCGCGTGGACCAGCGCACCGCCGAGCTGGCCACCGTCAACGGCGATCTCCAAGCACGCCTCCAGGAGCTGCAAGCCACGCGCGAGCGGCTCGTCCACGCGGAGAAGATGGCGGCGGTGGGCACCCTGGCCGCCGGAGTGGGGCACGAGATCAACAACCCGCTGGCCTTCATCATCTCCAACCTGCACTACGCGGCCACCGAGGTGCGCACCGCCCGGCAGGCGGATGCCCAGGAGCGCTGGGGCGAGGTGGAGCTGGCGCTGGACGAGGCGTTGCAGGGCGCGGACCGGGTGCGCCGCATCGTCCAGGATCTCCGGACATTCTCCCGCATGCAGCCCGAGCGCCTGCGGAAGGTGGAGGTCCACACGGTGCTGGAGCTGGCGCTCTCCTTCGCGGACGCGGAGATCCGCCACCGCGCCCGGGTGGTGAAGGACTATGGCGAGCCACTCCAGGTGCTGGGGGACGAGACGCGGCTGGGGCAGGTGTTCCTCAACCTGCTCGTCAACGCCGCCCAGGCCATCCCCGAGGGACATGCGGACCGCAACGAGATCCGCGTCACCACGCGCACGGACGAGCGGGGACAGATCATCGTAGCGGTGAGCGACACCGGCACGGGCATTCCCGCCGAGGTGCTGCCGCGCATCTTCGAGCCCTTCTTCACCACCAAGCCGGTGGGGGTGGGCACGGGGCTCGGGCTGTCCATCTGCCACTCCTACGTGCAGAACATGGGCGGAGACATCCACGTGCGCAGCGAGCAGGGGCGGGGCACCACGTTCGAGGTAGTCCTGCCCCCGGCCCCGGCGCACCCCTCCGGGAGGCAGGCCGCCGTCACGCCCGAGGCCGAAGCCCCCACGCCCCGGGGCCGGCTGCTGGTCATCGATGACGAACCGCTGCTCATCGCGGCCCTCTCTCGCACGCTGGCACCCGAGCACGAGGTGGTGGCCCTCACCCACGCACGCGAGGCGCTGGAGCGGCTGCGGGCCGGAGAGCGCTACGCCCTCATCCTCTGTGACTTGATGATGCCGGAGATGACGGGGATGGAGCTGCACGAGACGCTCGTCCGCGAGGCGCCCGGGCAGGCCGAGCGCATGGTGTTCCTCACCGGCGGCGCCTTCACCGAAGCAGCGCGCGCCTTCCTGGACACCACGCGGCTGCCCTGGCTGGAGAAGCCCTTCGAGCCAGAGACGCTGCGCACCCGCCTCCGGGGGCTGCTCGCGGAGCGCGGCCAGCCCTCCTCGATCCTGGCCTGATCCGGGGCGGCCACACCGCTTGACGCTTCTTCACATGCAGTTCAGGTTGCGGCGGGCGCGGATCCGGTAAGTATGGGGGCGCCATGCCCTCCGCCGCCATCGTCCGCTACCTGGTCATCTTCACCCTCATGGGCACCCTCTCGGTGCTGACCCACGTCTACCTGTACCGGCGCATCTTCCGCGACACCTCTGGGCACCCGGGCTGGCGCAAGGCGGGGGTGGTGACCATGGCGGCACTGTGCCTGCTCATGCTGGGCTCGCGGCTGCTGGCGCTCGTGCTGCCCGAGAACGCCGTGCTCGCCCTGGCCACCGTGGGGTGGGGCTGGATGGGGGTGGCCATCTACCTTCTCCTGGCCTTGTGGACCCTGGGCGGCGCGAGCGCCCTGTCCCGCCTCCTCCAGCGCCGACGCATGCAGAAGTCCCCCGTCTCCGAGGAGCGGCGCCTGTTCCTCGCCCGCGCCACCGCTGGCGGGGCCCTGCTCGCGACCACCGGCACTGTGGGCTACGGCGCCTGGCGTGCCTTCCACCCTCCTGTCGTCAACCGGGTGGCGCTCCGCCTGCCAGGACTGCCCAAGGCGCTGGATGGCTTCACGATCGTCCAGCTCAGCGACATCCACGTGGGCCCCGTCATCAAGCGCCGCTTCATGGACGCCCTGGTGGAGCAGTGCAACGTGCTCAAGCCAGACCTGATGTGCATCACCGGGGACCTGGTGGACGGCAGCGTGTCCGAGCTGGGCCACGCCGTGTCGGCTCTCTCCAACCTCCGCAGCCGGCACGGCACCTTCTTCGTCACCGGCAACCACGAGTACTACTCGGACGACGAGGCGTGGACCGAGGCCCTGGAGCGCATGGGCGTCTCCGTGCTGCGCAACCGGTACGTGCGCATCGGTGAGCCGAGCGCCTCCTTTGATCTGGTGGGCGTGGATGACTGGGGCGCGTCCCGCTCTGGCTACGCCAAGCGGTACGATCTGGCACGGGCCGTGGCGGGGAGGGATCCCGAGCGCCCGGCGGTGCTCCTGGCCCACCAGCCCGCCAACTGGCGCGAGGCGGCAAGCGCCGGAATGGGCCTGCAGCTCTCCGGGCACACCCATGGCGGCCAGTTCTTCCCCTTCACCCTGGCCATCTCCGCCATCTGGGAGCACGACGCCGGACACTTCGAGGAGAACGGGCGCCACCTCTATGTCAGCCGGGGGACAGGCTTCTGGGGGCCGCCGGTGCGTGTAGCGGCTCCTCCGGAGATTGTCCACGTGACGCTGCTCTCGTGAGGTAGGTAGGATGGCCCTCCCATGGCCAAGGAACCAGCGAAACGGGAGATCAAGCAAGAGCGCGCGGCGCGCACCCGGGTAGAGATTCTCGAAGCGGCCATCACGCTGTTCGCGCGGCGAGGCTTCCTGGCAACGACGATGGCGGAGCTGGCCAAGGCCATCCGCATGACGCCGGGCGCGCTCTACTGGCACTTCCCCACCAAGGAAGATCTGCTGCTGGCGGCCATCGACGAGCTCCACGAGCGCTACCTCAAGGAGTTCGTGGACCTGCTCTCCGAGCAGCGCAAGCTGCCAGCGCATGAGCAGCTGGTCCGGTTCATGAACCGAACCGCGCAGTTCCTGCGCTACCACCGCGAGTACGGCATCTTCTTCGGCATGGTGGCGGCCGAGTCCGCCGATTCCAACGAGCGCGTCGCCGAGGCGCTGCGCGAGAAGCTGAACCTCTACGTCCACGTGCTGGCCGGCATCATCCGCTACGGGCAGAAGAAGCAGGAGTTCCGTGCGGACCTGGATCCCGTGCAGACCGCGCATGGAATGATGGGCAGCTACATCGGCCTGCTCACCTACCAGAACCTGTTCCGAGCCACGGTGACGTACGATCCCGTGCTGGCCGCCCTGGACAAGCTGCTCGTGACGGGCTTCAACCCTCCGAAGGAGTAGGCCCCCGGGCCCGCGCTCGCTCCCGGGCGCGAGGGCCTCGGGTGCCCTCCCCCTCTCCCGCGCGGGGAGAGGGGTGGCCCTCAGGTGAGTGGGGCTACGGCTGCTCCACCAGACTGGTGCTGCTCTGCGGCTGGCGCGTGGTGCGGATGATGAAGTCCGCCGCGTTGTTGTCGGTGTCCTGCCCGTTGCCCTTCGTCTCATCCGCGCCGCCGCTTCCCATCGAGGCGGCCGTGGAGCCCGGGCCCGCCTTGCGCTCGTAGCTGGCAGGCGAGGCGGGAGGATTCCCTGCAATGGGCGCACTGCCCTCCGCCGAGTCCCCCGTGCCATAGCCCAGCTTGTCCACCGTGTCCGGGTCATTCAGCTCGCTGGCCGTCAGGTCGGGACCGATACGGATGTGGCCGCCTCCGTTCACGGCCGCTGACATGCTGAACCCGTACGTCATGTCCGCCGCGGGTTCACCCGCTCCGGGCGAGTAGCCTCCCTGAGCCAGGAGGAAGTAGCCGTGAGCCTTGATCGTGATGGTGGTGCTGGGAGTGGTGGCGATGTTGAAGTTGCCCGAGTAGGTGGCACCCGACACGCTCTTGTACTGCAGCTTCCAGTTCGTGATGTCGATGTCCTGATTCGTCGGGTTGTAGAGCTCGACGAACTCATCGTTGGCACCCCCGGGGCCCTGCACCGCCACCTCGCTGATGACGAGGTGGCTGGCGATGGAGGCCAGGGTGACGGAGATGTCCGACCGGAGCGTCACGCCGTTCCATGAGGCCGAGAGCTGGCCGGTGCGCTCCTCGCTCCCGGCGGTGAAGGTCACCTGACCGCTGAGCGCCCCCTGGGGAATGGTGAGGGTGCCCGTGGGCGAGAGCGAGCCGAGGCTCGCTGAGTCCAGGGACACGGCCACGGAGATGCCGCCCTCCGGCACCGCGCGATCCACCGTCGCCGTGAACACCCGGGTCCTGCCCACCGTCACCCGCGCCGAGCCCGGCGTCAGGCTCGTCAGCACCGGCGGCGCCGCGATCACCGTCACCGGCGTGGTGAAGGTGGCGCCGTCGAAGGAAGCCGTCACACTCCCGCTCACGTTGTTCCTCGAGCCTGCGGCGAAGGAGAAGGGAGCCGACGTCGCGCCCGTGGGAATCACTACCACCGTGGGCGCCGAGCCGAACGTCGTCCCTGCCGTGTCCGGCGCCGCGGTCACGGCGATCGCCGTGTCGTACAGCGCTGGCAGGTCCAGCGTGAGGGTGAACTGCTGCGTGGCGCCAGGCTCCACCGTCAACGCCGAAGCAGGCGTCATGCTGATGAGCTTCGGCAAGGGGTCTGTCGTGAGCGTCACCGTGGCGCTCGCGGTGTTGCCCGTGCCCAGCGCAGCCGTCACGGTGCCGCCCGTGTCCGTCGTCCCTGCATCCGCGGTGAGGGTGAAGGTGGCCTCCGTGGCGTTGAGCGGAACAGCGAGGGCCGGCGCATCCACCGTGCCCAGCGTCGCCGGACTCACGGTGACGTCCAGGGTGCTGTTCGCAGGTGCGGGGCGATCCAGCTTCACGGTGAAGCGCACCGAGTGGCCCGCTGCCGTCACCACGGGCGTGGGGGTGACGGACACCACCGTGGGCTCCTCCATCTCACCCAGCACGCGCACCGTGGTCGTCTGCGAGGAGTCCTCCAGCCGCGCGGTGAGCGTCACGCTGGTGGCCTGCTCCAGCGGATGCAGCGGCACCACCGCCGAGGTCTTCCCCACGGGGATGATGACGGTGCCGTTGTCGCCCGCTCGCAGTGCCGCGGAGCTGGACTCGACAGTCACCGCCACATCCTCGAAGTAGGGGGCGGCCATGGTCACCGTGAGGGCCTGCGGGAACGCGTCCGTCCCCGTCTGCCCCACGCGCACGTACTGGCCCGAGGGACCGAACGAGGTGAGGGCCGCGGGCGGCGACACGAAGTCCTGCGCGCTGCGCGGCTCCACCTTGGAGTTGCCGTTGCGATAGTCCAGCACTCCGCGCACGAGGCGGAACTTCGTGCCCACGGCCGGCAGCGTCGAGGCCACGTAGAAGTAGTCATTGACCCGGACGCCTACTGCCTCTCCGTCCGTGCCAGGGGCGGTGTCCACGACGATCTCGTTGGAGGGTGCCCTGTCCGCCGCACCGAGCGAGGGCTCCTGCTTCGTCACGTAGACATTGTTCAGCTCCACCAGCACCCCCTCGAGCGCCGCGGCGCGGGGACCTCCGGTTCGGACGTCCGCCGGGCTCACCGTCACCAGTGCCGGCAGCGGGTTGCCGCCGGAGTTCTTGGTGATGGAAGGATCGGTCAGCTCGATCTGGCCGAAGAAGTCCGCCACCTTTGCGGCCGTGATGGTGATGCGATCCCCTACCGCCACGGAGGGCACCGCGCCGGTGTACACGAACATCCCGGAGTAGTCCGGCCCCTGGTAGCGCCCCGTCTCCGAGGGGTGTGACTGGATGAAGAAGCCGTTGCTGCCCACCGCCGTCACCAGCACGTCCGCCAGGGACACCGGCTCGTTCACCAGCCGGTACACCCCATCCACCGGCTTCTTCACCTCATAGATGGACACCGCGCAGGCCTTGGCGCCCGGGTTGGCCGTGGCGCACGCATCACACGCGTCGCCGCGCTTGTCCGCATCCGCGTCCGCCTGGTCCGCGTTGGCCACATACGGGCAGTTGTCCTGCCAGTCCTTGATGCTGTCCCCGTCCTCGTCCTCCAGAGGCGGCACCGAGCAGCTCGAGGCACCCGCCAGCAGCGGGCACGGATCGCACACATCGCCCACCCCATCCTTGTCCGCGTCCGCCTGGGCCCCATTGTCCATGGGGCGGATGGGGTTGAAGAAGATGGGGCAGTTGTCCTGGGCGTCCGCAACACCATCCCCGTCCTTGTCATCCGCCGAGCGGGCGCCGTTGTACGCCGTGGACTGGTTCACGCTGGCGGGGAAGGAGGCGTTGGTGGAGGTGCGCTGGGGGACGCACGTGGGCTCGTCCTTCGGCGCCTGGTTGCAGAAAAAGAGCGGGTAGGCGCTCGCGTTGGCCGTCTGGAGCGCGGTGAACGTCTGCCCCATCTCGTCATTCACGCACAGGACCTTGGGAGCGCCGCACACCTCCACGGACTCACAGCCGCCCTGGCCCAGCGTGGCCACCAGCGCCTGATCGCCATACAGCGGCTTGCCCCCGCGCATGGTGAGCACCACGTCCTCCGAGTTGGCGGTGATGACGGCCCGGTACGGGGAGGCCGCGAAGGTGCGCAGGCGGAAGATGGCCAGGTCCGCCACCTTGCCCGGCTCGAGCCGGCCCAGCTTCTCCTGCGTGGCGGTGATATCCGCGGCGCTGGCCGTCACCATGCGCCACAGCTGCTCGTCCGTGAAGGTGCGCGCATAGTAGGTGGCGTTCAGGTAGTCCGCGCACTGCAGCTCGCGCAGCACGTTCATGGAGCCGGACTGCACCCAGTCCGTCCCCAGGGCGATGGTGACGCCCATCGTCTTGTACGCCGGCACCATGGCCGTGTCCCCGTACAACGAGAGGTTGGAGCGCGGAGACCAGATGAGGTCCGTGCCCTTGCTGGCCATGGTGCCAATCTCCTTCGCCGTCACCGCGATGCCGTGGATGACGGCCGTCTGCCGCTGGAACAAGTCCCTCCCGCCGTTGGCCGTGGTGGAGGTGCAGCGAAACTCGTTGTGCGCGGACTCCTCGATGCCCTCGCCCACGTGGGGGAAGTAGGCGGAGTGCTGGGGGATGACGGACGGGCTGTCGATGCCCGGGTAGGCGCAGCTGTTCGTCAGCTCCCCGGCGCCCGAGTCCCCGAGCGGGAACGTCTGGTAGAGGAGCGCCGGCTCGTCCAGCCCCTGCTGGTTGCCCCCGCTCGTGGTGACGCTGTCCTTGTCCAGGTTGCGCAGCAGGCCCGGCTGCCCGCCGCTGCCCGCCACCGAGGTGGTGCCCGCCATCACCTGCCGCAGCTCGCCCCAGGTGATGAGGATGTTCGTCGAGCCGTTGTTTCTCACCTGTGTGTGCCCGTCATTGCCGCGGCGCCAGTCGTGGCGGTGCTCGTAGCGCTCCGCGCTGCCCGCGCCCGGCGGCCCTTGGAAGGTGATGTGGTCGTGCGCGTTGATGAGGCCCGGGGAGATGACGCCCTGCGGGCAGGAGATGACAGTGGCCTCCGCGGCCCCCTCCTTGGAGGAGCAGTCACACTCCGAGCACTGGATGATGCCCTGCGCGTCCACCAGCACCTGGCCGCCGTTGAGCACCCCGCTGTCCTTGAGCACCACGCCCTGGAACAGCCGCGCGCCGCTGGTGCCCGCCTTCGTCACCGCGCACGTGGACCCACTGGGCACCGCCGGCAGGCTCGCGCACTGGGTGATGGGCTTGGGCGTCAGCGAGCAGCTGCTCTCGCACCCGTCCCCGTCCTGCACGTTCCCGTCGTCACACGCCTCCTCGACATCCCGGACGCCGTTGCCACAGGCCTGTACCTCGGTCTCCACGGAGCACGTGTTGCTACAGCCGTCCCCTACAGTGAGGTTGCCGTCATCACATTGCTCAGCTCCCTCCTTGAGGCCGTTGCCGCAGACATTTTTGTCGTCACCGGAGCAGCCGGTGAGCGCGAGAAGTCCCGTGGCGAGCACGGCCAGAAGAAGGCGTGTGGGTTGACGCATGCGGATGTCCTGGGAGAGCGAGGAAGAGGCCTCCGTCCTGGCAGAGCACGGGGGGCCTTGTGCAACATTTCAGCAGCACTTTACCCTGGACCCAACCTGCCAAGGAAGCGGAGAGGGCGCACACTGGGAGTACCTGATAGGTCCCTCTGTTGCCCCCCTGCCAGCCAAACCCCTGTTCGCACTATGGTTTGGGGCTGCCATGACTCCGCGCACCAACGCCGTCTCCCGCTTCCTGCAGAACCACATGCGCCGAGATGCCCAGGCGCGAGAGACGTCCGTGGCCGGGTACATGGCGGGCCTGGCCGCGGCGTGCCTGGTGGCGGTAGGGGCCCTGGGGCCGCACATCGGCTGGGGGCTCACCCAGGCGCTGCTGTCGCTGGTGGGGGTGCTGTGCGTCTACTACACCGTCCTGTGGCGAGCGCTGCGGGCCGGGTGGTTCCACCCCGCCATCCACTGGCTCAACGTGGCCATCGAGGTGAGCATCCCCTCGGTGGTGCTGGCCTTCGACCTGAAGTTCCAGGGGGCGGCGTACGCGCTCACCGCGCCCACGCTCGTCATCTGGGGCACGCTGGTGGTGCTGGCGGCGCTGCGCACACAGCCGCTGCTGGCGTTGGTGGCCGGGGCGCTCGCGGGCGGCGAGTACCTGCTGCTGTACTTCTTCTTCGTCCGGCCGCTGCTTCCCGAGCAGCCGCTGCTCACCCTCACCCCGCCCTTCATCATCATGCGCTCGGTGTTCCTGCTGAGCTCGGGGGTGGCCACCGCCATCCTCGCGCGGCACTTCGTGCAGAAGACGGCGCAGGCGCTGGCGGCGCTGCGAGAGCAGGAGGTGATGGGCAAGTACATGCTGCACGAGCGGATTGGCTCGGGTGGCATGGCCGAGGTGTACCGCGCCACGTACAGCCCGGAGGGAGGCTTCGAGAAGCAGGTGGCGCTGAAGCGGATCCTTCCCTCGTACGCGGATGACGCGGAGTTCGTGTCGCTGTTCCGCCGTGAGGCGGAGCTGTGCTCCACGCTGCACCACCCCAACATCGTCCAGGTGTTTGACCTGGGGCGGCACGGGAACACGTACTTCCTGGCCATGGAGTACGTGGATGGGTTGCCGCTGAGCACGGTGCTGCGGGGGCTGGGCTGGCAGGGGCTGCCGCTGGGCGCCGCCGCGTTCCTGGGAGCGGAGCTGGCCGCGGCGCTGGACTACCTGCACCGGCGCACCGGGAAATATGGCGAGCCGCTGCACCTGATCCACCGGGATGTGAACCCGCCCAACGTGTTGGTGTCCCGGGGAGGAGAGGTGAAGCTGTCGGACTTCGGCATTGCGCGGGACACGGCGCGTGCGCAGCTCACCGTGGCGGGCAACGTGCGCGGCAAGCTGGGGTACATGTCCCCGGAGCAGGCATACGGGAAGCCGATTGATGGGAGGACGGACCTGTTCGCGCTGGGCCTCACGCTGCACGAAGCGCTCACGGGCAGGCGCCTGTTGATGGGGCACGATGAGGCGTCGCTGATGGCCGCGGTCGTGTCACAGGAGCTGCCGCCGCCCTCGCAGATCCGCCCTGACGTGCCGCCGGAGCTGGACGCGGTGGTGATGCGGCTGCTGGAGCGGGACATGAACCAGCGGACGGCTACGGGCGCGGAGGTGCGGCAGCAGCTGCTGGCGCTGACGGGAGAGGTGGCGCCCTACCCACAGGGGCAGCTGGCGCTGGCTCGGGCGACGCAGGTGGCCATGGCCCATGTTCAGCAGGCCGCCGGGCCGGCGTCGGGTCCACATGCGGCCCCCAGCGCCCCGGGACAGATCCTCATTCGCTCCGGGTGACGGGGCGCCCAGGCTCCCAAAACCTGATAGGTTGCCCTTCTTCATGGCAACCTTCCACGTCAGCCGGATGCAGCAGGCCACCCTGGCCGCCCTCCTATGGGTGTCCATGGCCGTGAAAGCTCAGGAGAACCCTTGCCAGCCGCACCTCACCGGGCTGCCGATGCAGAGGAGCATCTACTTCTCAAAGGACCCCAATGATGACGTGACAGAGCTTTACGTTGCTGGAGGCGTGGCGACCACTCTCCGGCTGCCAGTTCCGGTCGATTCAAGCCGGACAAAGCTCTTGGGTTGGGAAGGCAGGTTCGAGCCCTTGCTCATGGGCGGTAAGTCCGTGGTCATCGTCCCGCTCCGGGACCTTGCGCCCGGAGATCGCTTCATGCTGCTGGTGACACTCGAAGACGGGACAGAGCTTCCCTTCACCGTCGCCTCTGCCGCTGCTGCGGTCGACGGCCAGATCAACGTCTATCCCGATCCTGAAGCCCCAGAGGCGGTTCGGAAGGAGTTGGAGGAGAAGCGCAAGGAGGTTCGGTCGCTCAAGGCTGCGAACCGGCGACAGCGAGAAGAGGAGAGCTCGGTGGACCACGCCCTCGCGGCACTCCTGGCCAACAACGAGCTCAAGATGACCCCTTTCAAGGAGGACCATAGCTGGCTGCTCCGCGAGGAAGGGATCGAGGTTGAGATCTCCGTTCTCGTGCCCAAGGGGAAGGTGGCGAATACGAAGGCAGCCGTCGTCTTCAAGATCACGAACAAGGACCCGGTGAAGCCATGGAAGTTGCAGGAGGCACGGCTCACCACATGGACGACCCGAGAGTCACGCCCCCTGGCTCTGCGCACAGCCCGGTCCGCCATCGAGCCAGGTGCAACAGGCCGCATCGCCGTCGTCACCGACCTGTCCTCTTTCGACTCGAACAAGATAGACGACAGACTCGTCCTGGAGCTCTTCAGGGATGGCGGGCTCCGGCAAGCCTACGTCGAGTTGGTGCTCAAGGACCGGCGTTAACTGGCACGGTCAGCGCGATGCGCGCTCGCCCGGCTTGGCGAACAAGAGCGCGGGAAGTAAGAGCGCCCCACATGTTCCCGATGAAAGCGACGTTCCTCTTGCCCCTCATCGTTGTGTCGTGCCTGGGCTGCACAGGCACTGGCGTTTCCATTCGCCCGGACGGAGGCCCGGGACCCCAGGAGTGCCCCGAGGAGGCTCTGGCGGCGATGAGGATTCTACAGCTTCGGCCAGCCGACAGTTCGACCGTGGAGATCGACGCCAACCAGAGCAGCCAGAACTCGATCATCGTCAACGATGGCCCCGTTGAGAGCTACTTGAAGGAGGAGCTTGGACCGCTCCCTCCTATCACCCGGCTGTACGGCCAGATCTGGACTGGCGGTCCGAACGTCGTCATTCGGTACTACGAAGCGCGTCCACCCGACGGCGAGACGATTCCCATCTGCGCCGTGGCCCGCCTGGGCCGTGGTGGGCTGCGAAAGAATCCAGGCCCTCGCCCAGGAAGCGCAGTGCTCGAATTCTCCAGGGCGGGCGTCTACATCGTTGATGCCTTCCGCTGACCGCGGTCGCCCAACTCATGAGCCCCAGGGCACCCACTCACGCGGCCGCCCATTGGACTAGACCTCCTCGAACCTTGTGCCTGTGGCGCCCATGCCCTCCAAGGCATCCTTGATCTCCTCGGAGACGATCAGCGGGCTGCTCCACCCCTCGCACCGCAACACCTGGGCGCTTCCCGCCTTGGCCTTGTCGATACGCATGTCACGCACGGAGGCATACTGACCGACCTTGTGAGGCACTCCGTCCTCATGCGTCCAGAGTTCGATCCGGGACGCCTGTTCGTCGATACATCGGATGAGGCGTGTGGCCACGAGGATGAGGTACTGATCCGGTTGGCCCGCCACATCCACGGGGATCAGTTGCACGTCGTCCGGGGCCAACTCCGCGAACATGGAAGCGACCCGGACATGAACCACCGGGATGTTTAGGCCAGCCTCTGTGTAGTCCAGCGGCGTGCCCTCAATCTCGATGGGGATTCTCAAGCGGCTCTTGATGTGGACGGGCGTTCCCCTCCAGAACTCGTAATCGTCCACTTTGACGCCCTGGGTGTTCCGGGGCATCGCCAAGTGCCAACGGTTCGGGAACATCACGTCGTCGGCCAGTCTGAAGAACCGCTTGGTCATGGACTCCGTTTATCGCGGCAACATCCGCCTCAGAATCATGTGTCACTCCTTCTTGCGAGGAGGAGGTTAGAGGGCTGCTACGGGGAAGAGGAGGAGCCGCCGGGTGGCGCCCATCCTTCACCCTCGGACACCCTGCGGGGGTAGGCTCCCGCCCGACGCTGACGCTTGGATGCTCGCCACGTCCCCATGCGGCCTCGGTGCTCACCAAGGGCTCACCGTCGTCGCAGCCTCCATGGGCCAAGCTGGAGGCATCCGACGCGCGCCCCCCTGTCCGAGATGGCTGGCATGCCCTGAACCCTCCGGGGCATGCTGGAGCTTCTCGCAACCGGCCCTGGAGCTTCCCATGCCCTCATCCGTGTTCGGACTCGCCGACCTGCACTGCCACACCACGGCGCACCTCGGCTTCGGCGGGCACCTGTTCTCCGGTTTCCCCGATGGTGACATCGAGCGGGCACTCGCCCGCTGTGACGTCCACCTTCATGGCCCCTGGGGACTTGGCCACTTCGGCAAGAACTGGTCCCTCATCCAGCTCTTCATCGAGGGCGGCCTCGGCCACGGGCCCTGCGGCCATGACTCCTACGCCCACTGGCCCCAGTTCACCACCATGGTCCACCAGCAGATGTTCGTGGACTGGCTCAAGCGCGCCCACGACGGGGGCCTGCGCCTGCTGTGCAGCGTGGCCGTGAACAACGAGATGCTCGCCGAGCAGACCCACCACCCTGACAAGGACGAGAGCTCCATCGAGAAGCAGATTCGCGAGCTGCGCCGCTTCACCGAGCGCCACTCCGACTGGATGGGACTGGCCCTCAGCGCCTCTCACGCCCGCCAGCTCATCCAGTCCGGCAAGCTCGCCGTCATCGCTGGCGTGGAGGTGGACTCGCTGGACAGCCTCCTCGGTGACCGCGCCGCGCTCAACAAGAAGCCCCTCGCCCCCGAGCAGCTCCCCCGCATCCTCCAGTGGCTCCGAGACCAGGGCTTCCGGATGATCACCCCGCTGCACCTGGCCAATAACAGCTTCGGCGGTGCCGCCGTCTACGACGACAAGTTCAACCTCGTGAACCACTTCCTGCGAGGCTCCTTCCTGAACGTCGAGGGCCACTCCGGCCTGAGCTTCCGGCTGGGACAGGACCTGGACACCCAGACCAAGGCCGCCATCATCTTCTACGAGGTGACGCAGCGAGCCCACTACCCCAAGGGCTACTCCCTCAACGCCCCGGGGAAAGGCCACGCCAACCAGCTCGGGCTCACCGCCACCGGCAAGTCCTTCCTGAACGCAGCCATGCGCCAGGGCTTCATCCTCGATGTGGAGCACATGTCCGAGCACTGCACCGACGACGTCCTCTCCCTCGCCGAGCAGTCCCGCTACCCCGTCGTCGCCTCGCACTGCGCCTTCCGCGAGCAGGCCCTGGCCCCCGAGGACACGAGCATCAAGGCCAAGCGCGCCAACGAGTACATGAAGACGCGCGAGCAGGTGCGGCGCATCCTCTCGCTGGGCGGGCTGCTGGCCCCCATCACCAACCAGCACGAGCTCAAGGACTTCCCCGGCAGCACCGTCCCCAACGACTGCGCGCGCTCGTCCAAGACGTGGGCCCAGTCCTACCAGTACGCCCTCTCCCTGCTGCGCGAGGTGGGCTCCGGCGGCGTGGCCGTGGGCACCGACTTCAACGGCCTCAACCAGCAGCCCGGCCCCCGCTACGGCCCCAACGCCGCCTTCGGCCTGCACGATGACAAGCGCCGTGCCAAGCGACGGCCCGTGCAGCAGCAGCTGCAGCGCAACCGGCCACCCCTGCCCTACACGGGGAACATGTACCGCTCGCGCGTGCCCTTCGAGCCCTCGCGCGCTGGCTCCCGGACCTTTGACTTCAACACCGATGGGCTCGCCCACATCGGCCTGCTGCCGGACTTCATCCGCGATCTCGTCCACGTGGGAATGACGGACGCGCAGCTCGACCCGCTCTTCTCCTCGGCCGAGGCCTTCCTCCGGATGTGGGAAGCCTGCGAGGACCGAGGCGCCGCCCTCACCGCGGGCGAGCCGGTAAGCTGATCCATGCCCCAGCCGCGCCCCAAAGGTCCCCGCCCCCTGCCCCTGCTGGGGAGCATTCTCGCCTACGCGAAGGATCCGCTCGCCTTCCTCGAGGACTGCGCCTGGGGCGGCTACGGTGACGTGGCGTACCTCTCCTTCTTGCGCCAGCCCACCTACGTGCTCAACCTCCCGGAGCACATCGAGCACGTCCTCGTCACCCGCCAGCGGAACTACATCAAGGACAAGCTCCAGCGCGTGCTCCTGAGGGAATCGCTTGGCAATGGCTTGCTGGCCAGCGACGGGGAGTTCTGGCTCCGGCAGCGGCGGCTCATGCAGCCCGCCTTCCACCGTCAGCGGCTCGCCACCTACGGGCAGGTGATGAGCGAGCACTCCCAGCGCTTCCTGGCTCGCTGGCGCGACGGGGATTCCCGCGACATCTCCGAGGACATGATGGAGCTCACGCTGGGCATCGTCGTCCGGTGCCTCTTCGGCCTCGAGGTGGAGGACAAGGCCACGGAGGGGGTGGGGCCGGCGTTCGCGAAGGTGATTGATCACTTCTCGAAGGTGCAGACGCTGGTGGTGCCCAGCTGGATCCCCACACCGGAGAACCTCGGCTACCGGACCGCGCTCCGGAAGCTGTACCGGATCGTCGACGGCATCATCCACCAGCGGCGCCAGGCCGGGGGCGACAGGGGAGACCTGCTGTCCATGCTCCTCCAGGTCCAGGATGAGGACGGGAGCAGGATGAGTGACCAGCAGATCCGCCATGAGGCCCTCACCCTCATGCTGGCCGGCCATGAGACCACGTCCATCACCCTCACCCTCTGCTGGGATCTGCTGGCCCGGCACCCGGAGGCCGAGGCCGCGCTGCACCAGGAGCTGGACTCCGTGCTGGGCGGCCGAGCACCCACGGTGGAGGACCTGCCGGCATTGCCCTTCACCGAAGGCGTGGTGAGGGAGTCCCTGCGGCTCTTTCCCCCCGCCTGGTCGCTGAGCCGGGAGTCCGTGGAGGAAGATGAGCTGGGGGGCTGGCACATCCCCGCGGGCGCCATGGTGTGGCTGAACCCCTGGACGGTGCATCGAGATCCGCGCTTCTACGAAGAGCCGCTGGCGTTCCGCCCTGAGCGCTGGGCGGACGGCCTGGAGCGACGGCTGCCGCGCTTCGCCTGGTTCCCCTTTGGAGGCGGCCCCCGGCTGTGCATCGGCCAGAGCTTCGCGATGATGGAGGCCCGGCTCGCGCTGGCCACCCTGGCCAGGCACTTCCGGCTGGAGCGCACCTCGGAGCGTGAGGTGGAGCTGCTGCCCTCCGTCACCCTGCGCCCCAAGCATGGGCTGCCCATGAAGCTCCGTGCACGACACCAGAGCGGTGGACAACGCCCAGGGCCGGATGCTTAAGAAGCGCCCCCGCCCACTGCGTGCCCCCGGAGCTCCGCCCCTTGGACGTCGCCATCGTCACCTACGCCGGTCTGCCTCAGCTCGACGCCTACGACTCACCCATCCTCTCCGCCCTCACGGCGCTGGGGCTCGACGCTCGCCCCTGCATCTGGGACGACCCGGCCATGGACTGGCGCACCGCGAAGGTGGCGGTGATTCGCACCACCTGGGACAGCCACCTGCGCCGGGAGGCCTTCGTCGCCTGGGCTTCCAAGGTGGGCAAGCTCACCCGGCTCTACAACCCGCCCGAGGTGCTGCGCTGGAACACGCACAAGGCCTACCTGCGTGAGCTGGAGGCCCGTGGCATCCCCTTCACTCCCACTGTCTGGGTCCCCCAAGGGAGCACCGTGGCGCTCGACGCGGTGTTGCGCGAGCGCGGCTGGGACACCGTGGTGCTCAAGCCCGTGGTCTCCGCCGGGGCGCTGAAGACGTACCGCTTCCACCGCTCCGAGCTCGAGGCCGCACAGGCCTGCCTGGACACCCTGGCCGCGGAAGCCGAGCTCATGGTGCAGCCCTACCTCACCGCCTTCGAGACCGAGGGCGAGCGCGCCTACCTCTTCTTCGACGGCGCCTTCAGCCATGCCGTGCGCCGCCCGCCGGGCCTCAAGGACTCTCCCCGCAGCTTCCAGGCGCCCCACCTCTTCGAGCCCGTGCCCGAGGAGCTGCGGCTGGCCGAGGACGTGCTCGCCGCCGTGGGCCAGCCCCTGCTCTACGCTCGCGTGGATGTGGCCACCGACAATGAGGGCCGCACCCGCTTGCAGGAGCTCGAGGCCACCGAGCCCAGCCTCTTCCTCAGCCTCGATCCGGCCGCACCTACACGGCTCGCCCAGGCCATTGCTCGCAAGCTGTAGCTCTGTGCACTTCCGCACGCCCACATGCTCGCCCGGTCGCTGCACTTCGACCATTCGTTGACACCTGAGTGCCAGAGAATCTGCGCGAACGTGGGGGACGGTGATTACCATTCCTTCATGGCGCGCTCCCTGCTCCTCTCCCTCTTGGTCCGTCAGCATCTGGTGCTCAAAGAAAAGTTCCGGGCCCGCTACCCGCACCCCTGGCTCGTCTGGGAGGCCGGTGCGTGGAACGTGCCGGAGACTGGCCGGCAGAACGTCGCGGCCACCCAGCTCCCGGTGTCGGATCTGCGCGACTGCCTCCCCGCGGGGGATGCGCTCTGCTTCGAGCTGGTGGCGATCAGCGAGACGGCCAGCGTGCTGCCGCTGGGGCGCGCCTCGCACAACGCCTTCGTCATCAATGATGCCACCGTCTCTCGCGAGCACCTGGTGCTGCGCACCAGCCCGTATGGGCAGTGGATGGTGGAGGCCGTGCCCAAGTCCACTCCAGTGAAGCTGGACGGGGTGGAGCTGGAGCCCGGCCGTCCCACGCCTCTCATGCCAGGTGCTCGGCTCGAGCTGGGAGACGTGCGGCTCACCTTCCATGATGCAGCTGGCTTCTACGCCCGCATCGACCGGCTCGGCGCCAGCCTCAGCTCCCGGGTCGCGGCCGCGCAGGCGAGCTGAGCACCGCGCGCTCCCCATACCCGTGCGAGGGGAGCCCCTCGCACGAACGGGTGCACGGACTTGCCACCTGGCGTGCGGCCGAGTCTACCGCCCGGGAATGGTCCCCAGCGTCGTCGGCCGCGGATCTGGCGCCGTGACGGCGTAGATGATTCCTCCCGCTACGACCGCTGCAGCCCCTGCCCCCGCCCAGACCCACCACTTGCGCGTCAGCGGCTCCCGCTCCTCCTGCACAGAGGTGCTGGGCACTGCTGCTGGGGGCAAGGACTTCTGCCCCACCGAGCGGGACCTGCGGGGCTCCAGGGCTCTCTGCTCGGCTTCCTTCAGCCCGCCGCCCTCCTTCTTTACCCCCCCTTGCTCCTCGAGAGGCCTGGCGGGGTGGGCCTCAGGGCGATCCTTCGCCACGGCCTTCGCCTGCGCCACGTGCTTCCTGGGCGCGGCTCGGCTCGCGGTCTGCTGCTTCGCCTTGGCGTCCATCTCCGCGATCAGCTCCTTCACCATCGCTGCGTTCGCAGGCTCCTTCTCGGAGAGAGCCAGATAGCGCCGGTAGGAGGAGGCCGCGCGTGCGAAGTCTCCGAGCTGGCGGTGGCACTGCGCCACATTGAAGAGGAAGCCGGACAACGGCACCAGCTCATAGGCGGCCTCGAAGGCCTCGAGCGCCCTGCGGAAGTCGCCCTGCTCGTAGGCGGCGTTGCCGTCGTTGAACTTCACGCGCGCCTGCGCCCTCGCCTCCGCGGCGGGCTCCGCGCCTGCCGCGGGCCAGGGTGCCAGCACCCACAGCGCGCACAGCAGGACGGACAGACGCCAGCACTCACTGCGCGAATGGATCAATGAGCTCATCGCGCTTCACCTCCTTGCGCGGGGCTGCCTTTGCCGGGGCAGGTGCCGGCAGGGTCAGCTTCGCCTTGGCCAACGGAGCGTCGATGACAGTGGGCGAGTCCAGCCGCACCTCTCGCTCCAGGGAAACGTAGCCTGCCAGCTCCACCCGCAACCCCAGGGAAGCCTCCGAGCGCGGCAGCTCCCTCACCAGCGGTGTGACGCCGAGCGCCTCGCCCGTGTCCGCACGGTTCACCTTCGCCCCCTCGGGGACGGTACGCACCGTGAGCGTCACCGGAGCCGACGCCTGCACCTCGTCCGGTCGCAGGAGCCGCTCCAACCCGCTCCACGTGAGCGCGCCAGCCAGCATCGCCATGGCCATGCTCCCCACCAGCACCGGCAGGCGCGGACGCAGCCACCACGCCTCCGGCTTCATCCACGTGCGCCGAGTGGGGATCTCTTCCTCCTCGTCCCCGGACACAGGAGCCGGTGCCTTCGCGCCCAGCGTCAGCAGCGCCGTCGTCACCTCTTCGAGCTGCTGAGGCCGATCCTCGGGCTCCTTGGCCAGGCAGCGCAGCACCAGCTCCGCCAGCGCTGGCGGCATCGGCTCGCCCGAGGCCAGGCACTTGGGAAGCGGCGGCGGCTGCTGGGTGATGATCTGCACCACGAGCTGACCGAAGGCAGGGGCCTGGAAGGGCGGGTGCCCAGCCAGCATCTCGTAGAGCAGGTTGCCCACCGCGTAGATGTCCGCGCGCTGATCCACGGGCAGCCCCGCGGCCTGCTCGGGCGCCATGTACGTGGGCGTGCCGATGATGGTGCCGTCCAGGGTGTTGCCCGTGCCCTCGGAGGTGAGGATCTTCGCCACCCCGAAGTCGAGCACCTTCACGAAGTCCGCCTGGCCGCCGCGGTGCATGAGGAAGAGGTTGTCGGGCTTCACGTCGCGGTGCACCACCCCCACCTTGTGGGCCGCACCCAGCGCCGCGCACACCTGCACGCCGATGCGCTGAATGCGCATCAGCGTCAGCTTCTCCTCCTTCATCACCTGCGCGAGGTTCTGTCCCCGCAGCAGCTCCATCACACAGTAGACGTGGCCGCTCCTCGGATCCTCGACGAAGTCGAAGATCTCCACGATGTGCTCGTGGTTGATCTGGTTGACGGAGCGCGCCTCCTGGAAGAAGCGCCGGACGAAGCTCACATCCCGCGCGTGCTGGGGGCGGAGCACCTTGAGCGCCACCTGCCGGCCCAGCCGGACATGGCGGGCCTGGAAGACGCTCCCCATGGAGCCCTCGCCCAGGAGCCGCTCGAGCTGGTAGTTGCCCAGCACTTCTCCTTCCTGAGCTTCCTGAAGGCTCCGCATCGCGTCACCTGGGGAGGCCACGCTGGACAGCACCGTCTGCGCAATAGGGTCTTCGCCACCCATGGGAGGCGAAGCTCTCCATCGGCTGGCGATCCAGCAACCCGATCATCCCCTCATTTTCTCAAGAGGAGGCAAGCCAGCACCCAGGGCGTCCGTGGCCGAACACCTACATGCCCTACCAGGCGGACATGCCTCCGAGGTTGAGCACCCGGGAGAAGCCCGCGTCGCGCAGCAGGGAGGAGGCGCGCGTACTCCTCATTCCACTGGCACAGTAGACGACGATGGGGCGCCCCTTGTCGCCCAGGGTTCCCAGCTGCGTGGAGAGCTGTGTGACGGGAACGTTCACAGCTCCCGGCAGGTGTCCGGCAGCGAACTCATTCTCGGAGCGCACATCCAGCAGCAGCGCGCCCTCCTGGGCCACCCACCGCCTTGCTACCGCCCCACGCGAGCGGAAGACAAGCTGGCTGACGAGGAGCACGGCCCCTAGCAGGGCCACCACGGCCAGGAGGATCTTCATGGCTGCAGGCCCGTTACTGGCACGTGCCTGCGTTGCACGTGCGGGGAGGACTCGAGCCGCACGACTTGCCGTTGCAGTCCGCGTCCGCGCAGTCCGTCATGCCGTCCCCGTCGTTGTCGCGCGTGTCGCCGCAGAAGATCTCCTGGCACCTGCTCGACAGACACTGCGAGCCCGGCTCACCCGCGACGCAGAAGGTCTGGTTGTTGCAGTCCGAGTCCTGGCAGTCCGTCCTCGGGGTCCCCGGCACTCCGTCCACATCATTGTCCAGGCCATCCGAGCACACCACCTCTCTCTTGACGAGGTT
>Ga0190275_10000330_pt1 | contig 44750 bp, 42 predicted proteins | sample Popmic550T_FD_133745 | JGI IMG/M metagenome (GOLD analysis project Ga0190275, IMG submission 133745) | Populus adjacent soil microbial communities from riparian zone of Yellowstone River, Montana, USA - 550 T | ecosystem: Environmental > Terrestrial > Soil > Riparian zone > Trees stand | place... | reverse complement strand
CCTCTACCTCACCACCCTGGGCCGCACCCCCTCCAACACCGACCGCGCCTTCTGGGTCAGCCAACTCACCACCTCCACCCACGGCGCCGTCGGCCGCGCCATCTACCAATCCGACGAAAGCCGCAACGCCCGCCTCACCACCCTCACCCAGCGCTACCTCCAACGCGATCTCGACCCCTTGCACGCCAGGTACTGGCGGGCGGTGCTGGCCGCCAACGACGGCAACGACATCGCCGCCGCCACCGCGCTCGCCTCACTCCCCGACTACCGCACCACCGCCCAGACCCGCTTCTAGCGACCGGAAGAGGTCCCCCGGGCAACAGGACCCAACGGCCTGACGATGGCACGCAGGTCAGGGCAGGGGAATCAGTGTGCCTGCCCCAGGGTCAGGGCAGGCATACCCAGGTGAACCGATGGCTCCGGGGGTGGGGCTCGAACCCACGACAAGCTGATTAACAGTCAGCTGCTCTGCCAGCTGAGCTACCCCGGAAGGAAACGGTCACGGTAGCAGAGCCCCTTGGGACCACCGAGACGGATCGGACGGCCCGGCGGGGTGGCCGATCAGTCGGCGTCGAGGTAGTCGCGGAGCTTCTGGCTGCGGTGCGGGTGGCGCAGCTTGGCCAGGGTCTTGGACTCGATCTGGCGGATGCGCTCGCGGGTGACGCCGAACTCCCGGCCCACCTCCTCGAGGGTGCGGGACTGGCCGTCCTCCAGCCCGAAGCGGAGCCGCACCACCTGTTGCTCGCGCTCGTTCAGCTCGCTCATGGCCTCGACCACGGCGTCGACCAGCATGGTGCGGGCCGCGGCGTCGGCCGGGGCCTCGGCCTGCATGTCCTCGATGAAGTCGGACAGGTTGGAGTCGTCGGTCTCCCCCACCGGGGAGTCGAGCGACAGCGGGTCCTGGGCGATGCGCAGGATCTCCCGCACCCGCGACGGCAGCATGTCCACCTTGACCGCCAGCTCCTCGACGGTGGGCTCCCGCTCCAGCTCCTGGAGCATCTGGCGCTGGATGCGGTGCACCTTGTTGATGGACTCGACCATGTGCACCGGGATGCGGATGGTGCGGGACTGATCGGCGATGGCCCGGGTGATGGCCTGGCGGATCCACCAGGTGGCGTAGGTGGAGAACTTGAAGCCCTTGGTCCAGTCGAACTTCTCCACGGCCCGCATGAGGCCGAGGTTGCCCTCCTGGATCAGGTCGAGGAGCTGCATGCCCCGGCCCACGTAGCGCTTGGCCACCGACACCACCAGCCGCAGGTTGGCCTGGATGAGCTGCGACTTGGCCTGCTCGCCGTCGCGGCAGATCCGCTCCAGGCGGCGGCGCTCGGCGAAGGCCAGGGAGTCGAGGCCGTCGGCGGCCGACAGGTCGGCCAGGCGCTCGGCGGCGTCGGCCCCGGCCTCGATGCGCTGGGCCAGGTCGACCTCCTGGGGACCGTTGAGCAGCGGCACCCGGCCGATCTCGCGCAGGTAGATGCGGACCGAGTCGCCCGAACCACCCGCCGACTTCTCCCCCACCGTGATGCGGGGCGGCCGGCGGTTCCCGGCCGACGGGGCGGGCCGGGGCCGGCTGTCGAGCACCCGGCGGGGGGCGCCCGGGACCGGCGGGGCGACCGGAGCCGTGGCCGGGCCCGGCACCAGGGGGGGCAGCGACGGCGCCGGCGGGGCGACGGCAAGCGGGACGCCCCCGTGCGCGTCCTCCGCCTCCGCCTCCGGAGCGGGGTGTGGCGGAACTGCGCCGTCGGCGTCGGTCATGCCCTCTCCTCTGCCCTCTCGGCCAACCAACCTAGCAACTCATCCTCCACCTCACGCTCGGGGCGGGCGTCGAGGCGCACCGCGTCGAGCCGGTTGAGGAGCCAGGCGATCACCGGGTTGAGGGCCTCGGCCTCGGCGTCGGGGTCGGCGGCGGCCCGGATCCGGCGGCGGAGGCGCTCCACCTCGCGCTGGCCCTCGAGCCGCAGGAGCTGCCGGCGCACGTCGGGCGGCTCCCCCGGGTCGTCCTCGGCGGCCAGGCGCTGGAGCAACTCGGCCGCCCCCGGGTCGGCGGAGTCGACGGCGGCGTGGAGGTCGCCGCCGGCGTCGCGCAGGGCCCGGAAGGCCAGGGCGTGGCGCTCGTCGGAGAACAGCACCTCGTGCAGGAGGGGCAGCATGTCGGCGCTGCGCTCGCCGTCGACGGCGAGGCGGAGGGCCGAGGTCTCGGGCCGGTCCCCCGAGGCCACCCGCCGGGGCGCCGCCGGGGGCCGGACCGCGGGGCGGGCGCCGGTGCGCAGCGAGGCCCGCAGGCGCTCGATGTCGACCTGGCAGTGGTCCGACACCTGCATGAGGTACTGGTCGCGCACCAGCTCGCTGGGGTGCTCGCGGATGACGGCCAGAGCCGCCTCGGCGGTGCGGGCCCGGCCCTCGGGCGTGGTGGTGCTGCCCCCGCCCAGGGCCCGGGCCACGCGGAAGCCCAGGAACGGCCGGGTGTCGGCCACCGCGGCCCGCAGCCGCTCGGGATCGCTGCCAGCCAGGTCACCGGGGTCCTGGCCGGCGGGCAGGTCGGCCACCGTGACCTCCAGCTCGTGGCGCTGCTCCCACTCGTAGAACCGCTCGGCCGCGGCCTCGCCCGCCCCGTCGGGATCGAAGGCCAGCACCACTCGGCGGGCGAAGCGCTTGAGCAGCCGGACGTGCTCCTCGGTGAGGGCGGTGCCGCAGGTGGCCACGGCCCGGGGCACGCCCACCCGGGCGAAGCCGATGACGTCGGTGTAGCCCTCGCACACGATGACCTCGTCCGCCTTCACCACCGGGTCCTTGGCCCAGTTGAGGCCGTAGAGGACCTTGCTCTTGTCGTAGAGCGGGGTCTGGGCCGTGTTGCGGTACTTGGGCCCGTCGACCCCGGGCAGGATGCGGCCCCCGAAGCCGATGGCGTTGTCCTGCGGGTCGAAGATGGGGAACAGGACCCGGCCCCGGAAGAAGTCCTGCTGGATGCCGGCCCGGTTGACGAACCCCAGGCCCGAGTCGGCCAGCACCTTGCTGTCGATGGCCAGGTGGCGGGCCAGCAGGTCCCACCCGTCGGGGGCCCAACCGATGCGGTACCGCCGGACGGTCTCGCCGTCGAAGCCGCGCTGGCGCAGGTAGGCCCGGGCCGCCCCGGCATCGGGTCCGGTGAGCAGCCGCTGGTGGTACCACTCGACGGCCCGGCCCAGGATCTCGGTCAGGGCGGTGCGCCGCTTGCGGCTCTCGCCCTGGTCGCGGTCGGTGTAGCGCAGGGTGATGCCGGCGTGGCCGGCCAGCCACTCCACCGCCCCCACGAAGTCCAGGTGCTGGAGCTCCTGGACCAGCTTGATGGTGTCGCCCTTGGCCTGGCAGCCAAAGCAGTTGCCGGTGAGGATGTTGTCCTCGAGGGCGAAGGAGTGGGTACCGGGCACGGTGGCACAGAACACCTCCTCGACCCGGTCGGTGGGCTCGACGGAGCGGACCACCCACCCCCGGCGCACCCACCGCTTCTCGGCCTTGGCGAAGCGCTCGCGATGCTCGTCGATCAGGAAGAACCGTTCGTCGAGGTCCTCGTTGATGAAGTGGATGCGGAAGAGGGACGAGTCCTCCTGGCCCAGCCCCCGGCGCACCTGTTCGGTGATGCCGTAGGTGCCGACGCCGAGGCGCGTGCACAGGAGGCGAACGAACTCCAGGTCCTCCCTCCGGGCGCTGTTGAGGCTGCACGTCCCGTCCTTGGCCACGTGCCCGTCGGCGGCGATGTAGCCGGCCAGCCACCCCGCCAGGTACGACGCGCTCTCATCCAGGGACGGCCGCTCCTTGAAGAAGAGGGGCAGGTCGAGGATCCGGGTGTAGGCCGCCCCGTTCGCCCTCGTCATCTCGTACCGGCGGTTCTCCGGGAACCAGCGCAGGAGCTGCCGGTCCTTCTCGCCGTGGAGGTCGAGAGCGACCCCGGGGCCGAACCGGGACCCGTCGCCGTAGGTGATGCCGTGGGCGATGCCGAAGGGCGACAGGCCCTTGATGAGGCGGGCCCGGTTGGGAGGGAACGTCCACGTCAACCCGTCGCCCGACCGGAGCTCCGCCGTGGTGCGCTCGTGCCGCTGCCGCCGCGACCCCCGGACGAACCAGCGGTGCTCCGGCGTGGCATGGAGCACCTTGACCTGGCGGTTCCTCGTCAGGGTCACCCGTAGGAGGGGCTGCACGCCGAAGGACCGGAACGGGGCGTCGACCCACTGGCCCTTCTCGGTGAGCACCCGGTGGGTCGCTCCGGCGAGGTCGCGGATCTCCCGCACGCCCTCCCACGTGATCACCCGGGTCTCGCCGGCCAGGCAGTACCAAAGGCCTTGCTCGGCGTTGACCGAGAAGGACGGGGTCCTCTCGCCGTGGAACGGGCACAGGCCGGTCCAGCGCCGGCCCACCCGCTTGAGCTGCATGAACTGGCTGGCCACGGCCACGATGTCGCTGCGCTCGCGGACGGTGACGATGTCCTCGTCGACGATGCCCATCAGGCGCCCCCCGGCCCACCGGGGGGCGACGACACGGCGGGGGCGACCACCCCGGGACGGTACCAGTGCCCTGCGACACCCCCGACGGGGCGGGGCCGGCTAGTCCACGGAGGTGTCGGAGGGGTCCTGGGGGTCGCCGATCCGGCTGGGCTCGACCTCGTCGGGGTCCCGCGGGTCGCGCTTGTCGGCTCGCAGCGAGGCCACGATGGTGACGGTCAGGATGCCCACGATGACCCCGAGGGACACCGCGGTCGGGAAGTGGAAGTCCTCGGTCGGGAAGTCGATGGCCTCGCCGGTGAAGGTGAGGATCATCTTCACCCCCACGAAGCCCAGGATGGCGCCCAAGCCGTAGTTGAGGTAGCGGAACTTGTCCTGCATGCCGTTGAGGCAGAAGAACAGGGCCCGCAGGCCCAGGATGGCGAAGGCGTTGGACGAGAACACGATGAAGGTCTCGTTGGCCACGCCGAAGATGGCCGGCACCGAGTCGACCGCGAACACCACGTCGGTGGTCTCGACCATGACCAGCACCGCGAACAGCGGGGTGGCCAGGCGCTTGCCGTTCTCGCGGGTGAACAGGCGCTGCCCGTCGTACTCGTTGGTCGACGGCACCACCTTGCGCACCGCCCGCAGCACCACGCTCTTCTCCGGGTCGACCTCGGTCTCGCCGTGGAAGGCGATCTTCTGGGCCGTGTAGATGAGGATGGCCCCGAACACCAGCAGGGTGACGGAGAAGGCGTTGATGAGGGCCGAGCCGGCGAAGATGAAGGCGGCTCGCAGCACCAGGGCGCCGAAGATCCCCCAGAACAGGGTGCGGAACTGGTACTTGGGCGGCACCGAGAAGTAGCCGAAGATCACCGCCCACACGAACACGTTGTCGATGGAGAGGCTCTTCTCCAGCAGGAAGCCGGAGATGTACTCCCCGGCCGCCTTGGCCCCCACGTCGACACCGTGGGCCCCGTCCGGCCCCACGCCCGACGTCTTGCCGAGGTAGTACACGACGCCGGTGAAGGCGATGCCGATGGAGATCCAGATGGCGCTCTCGATCGCCGCTTCCTTGAACGAGATCTCGTGCGGCTTGCGGTGGACGACCAGGAGGTCGAACACCAGCAGGAAGGCGATGAACAGGACCAGCGCCCCCCACTCCCACGGGTGGATGTCGAGGTTCACGAACCGATCGGTCGAGCCCTCGCTGGCGGCGAGGATGAGGGCGTTCATGGGGGCAGCGGTCTCCGGCTGATCAACGGGGGGCGTCTTCAGCCTGAGTCTCTCCACCCCCCGGCGCACATCGCACCGGGAGGCCGGCCGCCCCGGGTGGCCTGGGCCACCGTGCTGACGTCACGGCCGTGTCGGATACTCCCTCAGACCGCGGCAATCTACCTGGGCCCGGGTCACCACCGGGCATCTGCACCGATCAGAGGGCGAGCCGGGCCCTGACGTGGTCCACCAGGCCGTCGAGGGGGATCCGCTCCTGCTCCATGGTGTCCCGGTCGCGGACGGTGACCGCCCCGTCGTCGACGGACTCGAAGTCGTAGGTGACGCACAGGGGGGTGCCCAGCTCGTCCTGGCGCCGGTAGCGGCGGCCGAAGGCCTGGGTCTCGTCGTAGTCGCACATCCAGTGCTCGGCCAGGCTCGCGTACACGTCCCGGGCCGGCCCGGTCAGCTCGACCTTCTTGGACAGCGGGAGGACGGCCACCTTGTAGGGGGCCAGGCGGGGGTGGAGGCGGAGCACGACGCGGGTCTCGCCCCGCACCTCCTCGGTGTCGTAGGCGGCGAGGAGGAAGGCGAAGGCGGCCCGGGTGACCCCGGCCGCGGGCTCGATCACGTGCGGCGTGTAGCGCTCGCCGGTGGCCTGGTCGAAGTAGTCGAGCTTCTCCCCCGAGGCGGCGGCGTGGGCCGAGAGGTCGAAGTCACCCCGGTTGGCGATGCCCTCCAGCTCGTCCCACCCCCACGGGAACAGGAACTCCACGTCGCTGGTGCCCGACGAGTAGTGGCTCAGCTCGTCGGCGTCGTGGGGCCGGAGGCGCAGCTTGTCCTCGGGCATCCCCAGGTCGAGGTACCACTGGAACCGCTCCCGGCACCAGAACTCGTACCAGTCGGCGGCCTCGGCCGGCGGGACGAAGAACTCCATCTCCATCTGCTCGAACTCGCGGGTACGGAACACGAAGTTGCCCGGCGTGATCTCGTTGCGGAACGACTTGCCCATCTGGGCGATGCCGAACGGCGGCTTCTTGCGGGCCGTGGTCATCACCTGGGTGAAGTCCACGAACATGCCCTGGGCCGTCTCGGGCCGGAGGTAGGCGGTGGCCCCGGCGTCGGCCACCGGGCCGGCCTGGGTGGAGAACATGAGGTTGAACTGGCGGGCTTCGGTGAAGGAGCCCCGCTCCCCGCAGCTCGGGCACTGGTCGGGGTCGTCCAGCTTGTCCAGGCGGAACCGCTCCTTGCAGTTGGTGCAGTCGACCAGCGGGTCGGTGAAGTTCTGGAGGTGGCCCGAGGCCTCCCAGATGGCCGGGGGGGACAGGATGGCTGCGTCCAGGCCCACCACGTCGTGGCGCAGCTGCACCATGGAGCGCCACCAGGCGTCCTTCACGTTGCGCAGCAGGAGCACGCCCACGGGCCCGTAGTCGTAGGTGGAGCGGAAGCCGCCGTAGATCTCCGCCGACGGGAAGGCGAAGCCCCGCCGCTTGCTCAGGTTGACGATGGTGTCGAACAGGGCCGGGTCGGCGTCGGGGGTGCGGTCGGTGGCCATGGCCGGCGAGCGTACCGGGGTGGCCCCCGCCCCTCGGCCCCCGTTGGCGGCCCGGGCGGGTGGTCTACGGTCGCGCCCCGTGGCCGACCTGTTCAGCATCGAGGGGAAGACCGCCCTTGTCACCGGGGGCACCCGGGGCATCGGCCTGATGATCGCCCGGGGGTTCGTGGAGGCCGGCGCCTCGGTGTGGATCTCCAGCCGCAAGGCCGAGGTGTGCGAGGAGGTGGCGGCCGAGCTGTCGCAGGTCGGGTCGTGCCGGGCCGTCCCCGCCGACCTGTCTCGGGAGGACGAGTGCCGGCGGCTGGTCGAGGCGGTGGGGGCCGAGGTCGACGCGCTCCACGTCCTGGTCAACAACGCCGGGGCCACCTGGGGAGCGCCGCTGGCCGACTTCGACGACGCGGCGTGGGACCGCACCCTCGACCTCAACGTCAAGGGCGTGTTCCACACCACCAAGTTCGCCCTCCCCCTCCTGGAGGCGGCGGCCACCGACGACGACCCGGCCCGGGTGATCAACATCGGCTCCATCGACGGCATCCAGGTGCCCATCCTGGAGACGTACTCCTACTCGGCCAGCAAGGCGGCCGTGCACCAGCTGACCCGGCACCTGGCCCGCCGGCTGGCCCCCCGGATCACGGTGAACGCCATCGCCCCGGGCCCGTTCGAGTCCAAGATGATGGCCGCCACCCTGGCCGCCGCCGGCGACCAGATCGCGGCCTCGGCCCCGCTGCAGCGGATCGGCCGGCCCGACGACATGGCCGGCGCGGCCATCTTCCTGGCCTCCCGGGCCGCCTCGTACGTGACCGGGGCGGTGCTGCCCGTCGACGGCGGCATCGCCACCTGCAAGTAGGACCCCATGAGCGACGACGACACCTCCGCCTGGCGCCCCGACGACGAGCCCCCGGCCGGCCCCCCACCCACCCCCGAGGACGCCACCCGGGCCTGGGCCACCGGCGAGCCGGCTCCGGACCAGCCCGCGGACGCCACCCAGGCCTGGCGCCCCGAGGGAGGCGCCCCCGCCACCCCGCCCCTGGGCACGCCCCCGGCCGGGCCGGCCGACGACGCCACCCAGGTCCTGCCGGTCGCCGGAGCCGGAGCGGCGGCGGGCGCCGCCGCGGGCGCGGCCTACGGGTCGGGGGCGCCGGCCACCGGTGGCTACGTCCCGCCCGAGGAGCCGCGCCGCGGCCGCGGCGCGCTGATCGCCGTCATCGTCGTGGTCGTGCTGGCCCTCCTGGCCGTGATCGCGGTGGTGGCCCTGGCCGGCGGCGACGACGACGGGCCCGAGCCGGTGACCACCCTGGGCACCCTCCCGGAGACCACCACCACCACGGCGTCGACCACCGCGCCGTCCTCGTCGAGCTCGACGTCCAGCAGCTCCTCCTCGACGACCAGCACGTCGAGCAGCACCACGTCGACCTCCACCACCACGTCGACGTCGACGACCACCTCGACCACCACCACGTCGACGACCACCACGACCACCAGCCCGCCCCCCACCGACCCCGAGCGGCCCCGCCCGCCCGGCGTGTAGGGCCGACCGGTGACCGACACCGCCGTGCGCCCCTACGACCTGCTGGACCCCGCCTTCTACGGCGACCTCGACGGCATGCACGCCGCCTTCCGGTGGATGCGGGCCAACCAGCCCGTCTACCGGGACGAGGCCAACGGCCTGTGGGGAGTGACCCGTCACGCCGATGTCCTCGACGTGGAGCGGCGGGCCGACGTGTTCTGCTCGGGCCGGGGCTACCGCTCCCACCACGAGCCCGACGAGGACAACATGATCGCCCAGGACGACCCCGGGCACCTGGAGCAGCGCCGCCTGGTCAACCGCCGCTTCACCCCCCGGGGCGTCTCGGTCCAGGAGCCCTACCTGCGGGCCCTGGTCGACGAGCTGCTGGAGGGGGCGCTGGCCGGCGGCTCCATGGAGGTGGTGGGCGAGCTGGCCGCTCCCCTGCCGGCCCGGCTCACCGCCCACCTGCTGGGCTTCGACGAGAGCCACTGGCCGGCCATCAAGACCTGGTCGGAGCGGCTCATGCGCTACGACCAGATCGACACCGACCAGGCCGCGGCCGACGACTTCCTGCTGGCCATCCTGGAGTTCGCCCCGGTGCTGAACGAGGCCCTGGAGGCCCGGCGCCACCAACCGGCCGACGACCTGGTGACCGACTGGGCCCAGGCCACCGTGGGCGGCTGCCCCATGAGCCAGGGCATGCTCATCAACGAGACCGGCCTGGTCATCTCGGGCGGGGCGGAGACGACCCGCACCGCCATCAGCCGGGGCCTGGCCGCCTTCTGCGACCACCCCGACCAGTGGGAGGCCATGGCCGCGGATCCCGCCCTGGTGCCGGGGGCGGTGGAGGAGGTCATCCGCTGGGTCACGCCGCTCAACAACTTCTTCCGGACCGCCACCCGCGACGACCACATCGGCGACCAGCCGGTGGCCGAGGGCGACCGGGTGGCCCTCCTCTACCCGGCGGCCAACCGGGACGAGGCCGCCTTCACCGACCCCGACACCTTCGACATCACCCGCGACCCCAACCCGCACGTGGCCTTCGGCCGGGGCACCCACTTCTGCCTGGGCGCCAACCTGGCCCGGCTGGAGCTGACCCTCCTGTTCGAGGAGCTGAGCCGGCGCATCACCGATCTGCGGGTGGCCACGCCGCCGCTGATCGAGCCCAACATCTTCGTGGGTGCGGTGCAGCGCTTCGAGCTGGCCTTCACCCTCCGCTGAGGCCCGTGGCCCTCAGTGCCCCCGGGCGATCCAGCGGTCCAGGTCGGGGGCCTCCTCGCCGATGGTGGTCTCATCGCCGTGGCCGGTGTGGACCACGGTCTCGTCCTCCAGCGGCAGCAGCCGGTCCCGGATCGAGTCGATGATGGTGGCGAAGCTGGAGAAGGAGCGGCCGGTGGCCCCCGGCCCGCCCTTGAACAGGGTGTCGCCCGAGAACAGGACCCGGCCGGCGTGGTCGTGCAGGGAGCAGCCGCCGGGGCTGTGGCCCGGGGTGTGGATCACCTTCAGCTTGCGGCCCGCGACCGCGATGACCTGGCCATCGTGCAGGGAGGCGTCCACCGGCCGCCGGGGGTGCACCTGCTCCCACAGCATGGTGTCGGAGGGGTGCAGCCAGACCGGGGCCCCCACCGCGTCGGCCAGGGCCGGGGCCGCGTTGACGTGGTCGTTGTGGCCGTGGGTGCAGACCACCGCCACCACGGCCCGGCCGGCCACGCCCTCCACGATGGGCTCATGGTCGTGGGCGGCGTCGATGACCACGCACTCGGCGTCGTCGCCCACGATCCAGACGTTGTTGTCGACGTCGAAGTCCTGGCCGTCGAGGGAGAAGGTCCCCGAGGTGACGACCTTGTCGATCCGGGGTCCGGTGGGGGCCGCCATCAACCCTCCCCTCCCAGCACCACCACGGAGCGGAGGACCTCGCCCCGCTCCATCTTCCCGAACGCCTCCTCGACCTGGTCGAGGGCGATGGTCTCGCTGACGAAGGCGTCGAGGTCGAGCCGGCCCTGCAGGTAGAGGTCGACGTAGCGGGGGAAGTCGCGGCTGGGCAGGCAGTCGCCGTACCACGAGGGCTTGAGGGCCCCGCCCCGCCCGAAGAAGTCGATCATGGGGATGTCGATGCGCATCTCGGGTTCGGGCACGCCCACCTGGACCAGGGTGCCGGCCAGGTCGCGGGCGTGGAAGGCCTGCTCGAACACCCCGGGGTGGCCCACCGCCTCCACCACCACGTCGGCCCCCACCCCCCCGGTGAGGTCGCGGACCGCCTCGACCGGGTCGGTGGCCGAGGCGTCGACGGTGTGGGTGGCGCCGAAGCCCTCGGCCAGCTCCAGCTTCCGGGGGTCGAGGTCGACGGCGATGACGGTGGTGGCCCCGGCCAGGCGGGCCCCGGCGATGGCGGCGTCGCCCACCCCCCCGCACCCGAACACGGCCACCGAGTCGCCCGGCCCGACCCCGCCGGTGTTGATGGCCGCCCCCAGCCCGGCCATGACCCCGCAGCCCAGCAGGCCGACGGCCTCGGGGCGGGCCCGGGGGTCGACCTTGGTGGCCTGCCCGGCAGCCACCAGGGTCTTCTCGGCGAAGGCGCCGATGCCCAGGGCGGGGGTCAGGGCCACCCCGTCGAGGGTCATCTTCTGGGTGGCGTTGTGGGTGGCGAAGCAGTACTGGGGCCGGCCCCGGCGGCAGGCCCGGCACGTGCCGCACACCGCCCGCCAGTTGAGGACGACGGTGTCGCCGGGGACCAGGTCGGTGACGTCGTCGCCCACCGCCTCCACCACGCCGGCCGCCTCGTGGCCCAGCAGGAAGGGGAAGTCGTCGTTGATGGCGCCCTCCCGGTAGTGCAGGTCGGTGTGGCACACCCCGCAGGACCGCACCCGGACCAGGGCCTCGCCGGGGCCGGGGTCGGGCACGGAGATGGTGGCCACCTGCACCGGCTCGCCCTTGGCCGCCGCCACCACCGCTCGCACGTCGTGCGCCATCACTGGTCCTTCGTCCGGGGGCGTGTCGGGCGACACCGTACCGAGGGGCGGTGGGCCCCGCTGCGTGTAAGGAGTGCTTGACACCGCCGCGGAGGAGGGGCGATCATCTGGGCGATGCTCGTGTGCCACTGCCGGGCGGTGAACCACCGCCAGATCGAGGCCGCTGCCCTCTGCGGCGCCTCCTGCGTGCGCGACATCGTCTCGGCCTGCGGCGCCGGGGGCGTGTGCGGGGGCTGCCGTCCGGCCATCGAGGAGATCCTGAGCGAGATCCCGACCCCCCTGCCCCAGCGCAGCCGGGTTGCCGTCGCCTGACAAGGGGCCTGCACAGCGCACCGCCGGGTGCCCCGCGCCCCGCGACGAGAGGCACCCCACACACGCGTTCGGTCGGCCATGATGGGCGGAGCCACCCGCCCCGGCCCTGGCCGGAGCCACCGAGAGGACCGTCATGCAGGGTGATCCCGCCATCATCGAGATCCTGAACGAGGTGCTCACCGCCGAGCTCACCGCGGTCAACCAGTACTGGGTCCACCACCGCATGCTCGACAACTGGGGCCTGCGCCGGCTGGCCGATCACGCCCGCCACGAGTCGATCGACGAGATGAAGGACGCCGACCGGGTCATCGAGCGCATCCTCTTCCTCGAGGGCGTGCCCAACATGCAGCGGCTCAACCCGGTGCGGGTGGGCGAGACGGTGCCCGAGCAGCTGGCCGCCGACATGGCCGTCGAGCAGGCCGCCGTCGAGCGGTACAACCGGGGCATCGCCCTGTGCGTCGAGAAGGGCGACAACGGCACCCGGGCCCTGTTCGAGAAGCACCTGGTGGGCGAGGAGGAGCACCTGGACTGGATCGAGGCCCAGCTCGGGCTCATCCAGGCCGTCGGCCTCGAGCGCTACCTGGCCCAGCAGCTCCACGACGGCGACTGAGGCGGCGATCCCCGGGGGGTGTGGCCCCCCCTTTCCCGGGGGGGTCGGCCAGTCGGCCTGACCAGGGGGGATAGCCTCCGCCCGTGGCCGAGACCGGCGCTGAGGCGCGCGTCCTGCTCGACCGCTACGAACTGCGCCAGCAGGTCGGGCGGGGCGGCATGGGAGAGGTCTGGATCGGTCGCGACCGGCGCCTGCAGCGCGACGTGGCCGTCAAGGTCCTACTGGCCCAGCTCTCCGACGAGCCCTCGTTCCGGGAGCGGTTCGCGGTCGAGGCCCGGGCCGCGGCGGCCCTGGAGCACCCCAACGTCGTCAACGTCTACGACATCGACGAGGACGAGGGCCTGCTCTTCATCGTGATGGAGCGGCTCCCCGGCCCCTCCCTCGACCGGCGACTGGCCGAGGGCCCCATGGCCGAGGACGAGGTGCGCCGGGTGGCGGCCGACATGCTGGCCGGCCTGGCCGCGGCGCACGCCCACCACCTGATCCACCGCGACATCAAGCCCGGCAACCTGATCCGCTCGGCCGGCGGTCGCTGGAAGGTCGGCGACTTCGGGGTGGCCAAGGACCTTGCCTCCACCGCCCACCTCACCCTGGCCGGCGTGGCCGTCGGTACCCCCGCCTACCTCGCCCCCGAGCAGCTCGACGGCCGGCCCGCCACCCCGGCCACCGACCTGTGGGCCGCGGCCGTCGTCCTGCGCGAGGCGCTCACCGGCCGGCGCCCCTTCGACGGCAACGACCCCATCGAGGTGGCCCACGCCGTGCAGCACACCCGCCTGGCCCCCATGGCCATGGAGCGCCCGGACATCGACCCGGCGCTGGCCGGGGCCCTCGACCGGGCCCTCAGCTACGACCCGGCCCACCGCTTCACCACCGCCACCGACATGCTGGCCGCCATCGAGGGGCGGTTGCCCGTCGCCGCCCCCCTGCCGCTCCCGGCCGGGCCCCCGGGCCCGGGGCCCGACGGGCCGGCCATGCCCATGCCGACCGAGGACCCTGCGGCCCGGGCCAGCCGCCGGGCCTGGCTGATCGTGGCCGTGGTGGCGGTGGTGGCCCTCACCGTCCTGGCCGTGCTGCTGGGCACCGCCGCCTTCATGGAGGAGGAGCGGGACCAGGTCCCCGACCAGGTCCCGGCCGGCTCCGTGGGCCCGACCAGCCCCACCACCGCGGGGACCACGGCCTCGACCAACGCCGCCGCCACCACCACCGAGGCCGGCCAGCCGGACCGGCCGGCCGGTGAGCCGCCGGCCACCACCACGGCCGAGAGCGACGACACCAAGCCCGAGACCGAACCCGAGGGAACGGCCGGCGACCCGCCCGCCGAGGAGCCGGGGATCGGCGCCTCGGCCCGGGGCTCGGGCTAGCGCGGGTCGAGGGCGGCCGACAGGTCGAGGGCCTCGACCAGGCCGTCGTCGTCGACCGGCCCCACCTGGTGGCGGGCCGCGGCCCGGGTCTCGGGCTCGGCGTTGCCCATGGCCACACCGTGGCCCACCTCGGCCAGGGCGGCGGCGTCGTTGTTGCCGTCGCCCACCATCATCACCGCCCCGGGCTCCACGCCGGCCAGGGCGGCCAGGGCCAGGACCCCCGAGGCCTTGTCGGTCCCCTCCGTGGTGACGGACACGAAGGCCGCCCCGGGCATGGCCGGGGAGGTGGCCGAGTGGCCCACCGTCCCGTCCGGGGCCGCGGCCCGGGCCCGGGCCGCCTCGGGGATGGGCACCACCAGCTGGGCCCGGACCACGACGTCGTCCAGCTCCTGCCACCGGCGCCGCCGATGGGGGATGCCCAGGAGGTCGGCGTGGGCCACGGCCAGGGGGGCGTCGCTGTCCACCGCCAGCTCCCGGTCGCTGTAGAGCTCCAGCACCCACCCCCGGTCGGCCGCGGTGGCCACCAGCGCCTCCACCGCGGCCACCGGCAGGGGCTGGTGGCGGATCTCGCCGGTGCCGGTGTGGACCAGGCTGGTGCCCGACTGGAACAGGTGCCACCCGCCGGGGTCCAGGCGGCGGGCCCAGTCCCAGGTGGCCCCGAAGGCGGGCCGGGCGGTGGCCAGGGCCAGGTGCTGGCCCCGGGCCACGGCGGCGGCGGCCGCGGCCCACACCGCCTCGGTGGGGGCCCCGGTGGAGCCCACCAGGGTGCCGTCGACGTCGATGAACACCAGGGGGAGCACCGGCCGATGCTGGCCGGGCCGCCCCCACCCGGGCGAACCGGGCACCGGCGACCCCGACCGGTGGCCGGTCAGCGGGCCGCCGCCACCTCCCGGCCGCCGGGGCGGGCGGCCAACTCCCGGTCGACCCAGGTGTCCAGGGCCTCCCAGCGCTCCCACAGCCACTCGACCCGGGCGGCCCGACCCCGGGGCACCTCGGACCGGTCGACCCGCCACAGGCGGGCTCGCACCGGGTGGCGCAGGGGCAGGGAGCGAGCCAGGCGGGCCAGGGACGAGAGGTGTTCGAGGCCGACGTGCCCGAGGATGGCCACGTCGGCCCGAGGGGCGGCGTCCAGCAGGGCCAGGGTGCCGGCCGGCCGGGGCGGCAGCAGGTGGCGGAGGCCCTCGGCCCGGGCCCGCAGCCGGGGCTGGCGCTCGGCCAGGCGGGCCAGGGCCCGCTCCCGAGCGGCCGGCGAGGGGTAGGTCCCCTCCGGGAAGATCACGGCCACGTCCTCCGCGTCCATGCCGGCCGCCACCCCGGCCAGCGCCTCGGCCGCCTCGGAGGCCGACGACGGGGCCCGGTCGACGAAGGCGTTGGGGAGCCGGTGGCCGACCACGTCCAGGCAGGGCACCCACTCCAGGTCCCGCTTGACCACCATGCGGAGGCGGCGGCCGGCCCGCACCGCGAACAGCTCGGCGGGCAGGAAGGCGTCGGGCAGGCTGGCGTGGCGGCCCAGCACCACCAGCGGTCCCTCCCCCAGGTCGTCGAGGCCCTCGGCCTCGATGCGCAGGTCCAGCAGGGCCCGCCCGGCGGTGGCGATGGACGCCACCCAGGCCCGCTGCAGGTCGTGGTGCCACCCCTGGGACCGGGCCGAGCCGGTGCCCTCCGGTCCCGAGGCGGCCCACAACACGCCGCTGGCGGCCAGGCCCCCCGCTTCGGCCCCGGCGTAGGCCAGGGCCATGGCGTAGGCCCGGGTGCGCCACATGCGCCCGTCCCCGTCGGCCAGGTCGCGGGCCACGGCGACCGGCACCGCCCCCGGCGCCGCCGCCCCCAGGGCCCACGGCGCGGCCAGGGCGGCCGGCACCGTCACCGCCCGCCGGGCCCAACGGGGGAGGGTGGGGGCGGGCACGGGCCGACGCTACCGGCACCGGCCGCCACCGCCCCGGGACGGACGGCGGGGCGGGCTCAGGCCAGAGCGGCGGGGTCGACCTCGGCCAGGCGCGCCTCGGACAGGAGGGTGTTGCGGGCCGCGGCGGGGAGGTCGGCCAGGGCCCGGCCCAGGGCCGAGGAGCGGTCGAGGGCCGACATGCCGGCCACCACCCCAAGGTCGGTCGCCACCTGCACCCCCGTGCGGGCGGCGTGGATGGCGGCCAGCCCCAGGCCGAGCAGGGCATCGGCCCCGGGCTCCCGGCCGTCGGCCACCGCGGCCCAGACCTCCTCGGTGGCCCGCTCCAGGCCCGCCTCGGCCGCGGCCACCGCGGCCGCCGCCCCGGCCAAGGACTGGCGGGCCGGGGGCTGCTGGGCCAGGGGCCGGTCCCCGTGGGTGGGGACCTTGGCCCCGGCCAGGGCCGCGGCCTCCCGGACGGCCCGCCGGGCCACCCCCACCGGCACCGCGCCCATGGTGGCCTGGGCGAAGGCCACGAACGGGACGTGGAACACGGCCTCGGGCCGCCGGGGGGCCGACCCGACCCGGAAGGCCCGGTGGGCGGGCACGACGGCGCCGTCGACCGAGGCGTCCAGGCTGGCCGTGGCCCGCAGGCCGCGCACGTCCCAGGTGCCGGGGTGCACGGTCACCTCGGCGGCGGGGACGGCCACGGTGACGACCTCCCCGTCGGGGTCGGCGGCGTTGAACGTGAACCACTCGGCCCACGGCGCCCCGCTGCACCAGCGCCACCGGCCCGAGACCCGCCAGTCCCCGCCCCCGGCCGGCTGGGCCCGCCCGGGTTGGCCGGAGCCGGCCACCGCCCCGCCGTCCCCGAACACCTCGGCCGCCCCCTCGGGGTCCATGTGGCCGGCGAACCAGGCCGGGCCGGAGCCGATCATGGCCGCCCACCCGGCCGCCCCGTCGGCCTCGGCCACCCGGGCGATGGCGGCGCAGGCCACCGGCAGGGGCAGGCCGTGGCCCCCCAGGTCGGGGGGCTGGTGGAGGGCGAACAGCCCGGCCCGGCGCAAGGCGGCGACGACGGCCGGGGTCAGCGCCCCGGCCTCCTCCCCGGCGGCGGCGGCGGCCACCACCACCTCCTGCACCTCGGCCAGGTCGAGGACGGCCGGGGCGGGGTCGGGCGACGGCACCCGGCCGACCGTACCGGGACGGCCGCCGGGCCCGAGCCGTCGCCCCCCGAGCCGTCTTGACCCGTTGGTCAAGATCGGGCACGCTCGCGTCCCGTCCGTCCGCGCGCCACCCCGGGGTTTCCCATGACCGACACCGCCGACCGCACGTCCGCCTCCGAGGCCTACCTCGACGAGCTGCAGGCGTTCCTGGATGCCGAGTGGAACCCGGACCTCACCGTGGCCGAGTGGTGGGAGAAGCTGGGCACCGAGGGCTGGTCGGCCCCGGCCTGGCCCGAGGCCAACTACGGCCGGGGCCTCTCCCCCTCCGATGCCGGCCGGGTGGCCCGGGCCATCGCCGACCACGGCGCCCTGGGCGCCCCCGGCGGCCTGGGCCTGCTCCTGGCCGGGCCCACCATCGTCACCCACGGCAGCGACGAGCAGAAGAAGGTGTGGCTGCGCGACATCGTCACCGGGCAGAAGGGGTGGTGCCAGCTCTTCAGCGAGCCCGGCGCCGGCTCCGACCTGGCCGGCCTCAACTCCAAGGCCGTCCGCGACGGCGAGGAGTGGGTGGTCAACGGCCAGAAGGTGTGGACCTCGGCCGGCCACGTGGCCGACATGGGCATGCTCATCGCCCGCACCGACCCCGACGCCCCCAAGCACCGGGGCATCACCTACTTCGGCATCGACATGCACCAGCCCGGCATGGAGGTGGTGCCGCTCAAGGAGATGACGGGCCGGGCCCTGTTCAACGAGGTGTTCCTGACCGACGCCCGGGTGCCGGCCGACAACGTGATCGGCGATTACGGCCAGGGCTGGGCCGTGGCCAACACCACCCTGGCCTTCGAGCGGGCCGGCCTGGGCGCCGGCAGCGGCCACGCCGCCGCCTCGCTCGCCACCCCCGGCACGGTCAGCGGCGACCTGGACCGGCGGGCCGGCGACTTCGTGAGCGGCACCCGTCGCCGGGGCGGGGGCGGGGGCCCGGGCGCCCTGGCCGGCGCCTACGGCCTGATCCTGGAGACGGCCCGGACCACCGGGCAGCTCGACGACCCGCTGGTCCGCCAGGACCTGATGCGGCTCCACACCCTGAACGAGATCGCCCGGGTCGGGGGCCAGCGCCTCAAGGCCGAGAAGGCCGCCGGCCGGGACATCCCCGGCTACGGCAACATGGCCAAGCTGTCCATGAGCGAGATCCTGCGCCTGGCCCGCGACCTGGGGCTGCGGGTCCTGGGCCCGGCCGGCACCATCCACACCTACGACGGCGAGGGGCGCGACGCCATGAAGGCGGCGGAGCTGCCGGCGGCCACGCCCATGATCACCGAGATGGCGCTCTTCGCCCAGGGCCCGCCCATCTACGGCGGCACCGACCAGATCCAGCGCAACATCATCGGCGAGCGGGTCCTCGGCCTCCCCAAGGAGCCGGGCCCGGCCAAGGACACCCCCTACTCCGAGCTCCCCAAGAACGGCTGAGGGCCGGCCGCTACCACCGGGCCCCGAGGGGCAGGAGGCGCTCCCGGTCGAAGGTGGCCCAGGCGGCCAGCACCGGGTCCCGGCCGGCCCGGTCCCGCCAGGCCGCGTCCACCACCTCCCACCGCCCCGGGTGGACGCCCCGGTGGGCGGTGAACGCCTCCCGGTGGGTGGGGTGGACCTCGTCGCGCTCCAACAGGGCCGAGGTGGTGACCCACGCCCGGTAGCCCACCCCCTCGACGGGCGGGTGGCTGGTGTCGTCGGGTCGGTCCCCGGCCGGCGGGGGCGCCGCGGTGTCGCCCAGGTGGCGGATCTCGTGGATCATCTCCCGCACCGCGCCCAGGGCCCCCCGCCCGAACCGCCCCACCGTGGCCGGGGCGCCGAGCACCTGGCGCACCGTGGCCAGCGGGGCCTCGTCCCGCTTCCACAGGCCGACGGCCAGGTCGCGCCACGGCCCCCACTCCTGCACCAGGGTCGGGTGGATCACGTCGGTGGCCTTGCCGGTGGCCGGGTCGACCCAGACCGGCAGGTCGAACACGTTGGGCAGGTGGGGCGGGGGCTCCAGCTCCATGCGCCCGTGCCAGCGCACGATCTGGGCGCACCAGGCCGGGATGCGCACGCTGATCCCGTGGACGGGGCCCAGGCCGGCCTCGGACCAGTCGGGGGTGTGGGGGATGAGGGCCGAGCGGCCCAGGGCCGCGGCCCGCTGGCCGGGCGGAAGGAGGGCCACGGCCACGGCCATGCCGAAGGGCTCGTCGGGGTCGAGGCCCAGGAAGGCCCCGGAGCCCCGGCGCTGGACGCGCATCTGGGTCTCGCCCAGGCACGCCGCCCACCAGGGCGTCGGGCCCCCGGCCGCACCGCCCGGCACCGCTGAGGTCACCCCCGCAGGTTACGCCCCCCGCCCCCCGCCGCGCCCTAGTCAGGGTTAGCTAACCCGGGATAGGGTACGGGGGTGGTCGTGAACATGCACGAGGCCAAGACCCATCTGTCCCGCCTGGTCGAGAGGGTGGAGGCCGGCGAGGAGATCACCATCGCCCGCGCCGGCCGGCCCGTGGCCCGCCTGGTCCCCCTCGACCCGCCCGGTGAGCCCCGCCGGCTGGGCGTGTGGAAGGGCAAGGTCCGGGTGGCCGACGACTTCGACCAGACGCCCCAGGACATCATCGACAGCTTCTACGGCGACTGACCCCCGTGAGCTACCTGCTCGACACCCACACCCTCCTGTGGGCCCTCGAGGAGCACCCTCGGCTGGGGGCCGTGGCCCACCGGACCATCGTCGACCCCCGCGAAGCCGTCCTGGTGAGCACCGCGTCGGTGTGGGAGATCTCGATCAAGGCGGCGTCCGGCAAGCTCGACGCCCCGGACGACCTGGCCGTCGCCCTCGCCGCCACCGACCTCGGCGTGCTGCCCATCACCCTCGATCACGCCCTGGCCGCCGGCCGCCTCCCCCTCCACCACCGGGACCCGTTCGACCGGATGCTGGTGGCCCAGGCCCGGGTCGAGGGCCACGTCCTGGTCACCGCGGATCGGGCCCTGGCCGCCTACGACGTCGAGGTCCTGCCCGCCGACCGTTGAGCCCGGCGGGCTACTCGTAGCGCAGGCCCATCTCCCGCAGGACCGGGAGCAGGTGGGCCGGGGCGTCGGGCGGGCGGTCGCCGGGCTGGTAGGTCACCGAGGTCAGGGCGCCGGTGTAGGGGTAGGGGCCGTGCGCCTGGTACAGGCGCCACACCACCGGCGAGCGGCGGTCGATGCCCACGTCGATGCCCTCGAACGGGGCCATGGCGTACAGGCAGGGCCACGGCTCGGCCCCCTCCCCCACCACCGCGCCGTCCACGGCCAGCGAGGCGTGCCACACCGCGCCGCCGGGGGCGTCCAGGCGCAGCACCACCTCCCGCGGGCCGGGAGCGGGCCGGGGGGCGTCGATGCCCCGCAGGGTGCCGCACCCGTCGTTGTGGGCCACGTGCAGGCCCTCGGGGTCGAGCCACACCGCGTAGCCGCCGCCCTGGTCGCCGTGGGCCACCAGGATGCCCTCGTCGCCGGGGCCGACGGTGACCCGGATGGTGACGGCCACGCTGCGCAGGAACAGGAGCTGGAGCGAGCGCCACCGCTCCAGGGTGGGCGTGCCCGGCAGCAGGGTCACCGGCTGCTCGTAGGCGGCCTGCCGCGGCGGGCGGAGGAGGTACTTGAGGGCGGTGCCCTCGTCGAGGGGGTAGACCCGGTTCTCCCACGCCGCCTCCTCCCACCGGGCCCGCAGGTCGGCCAGCACCTCGGGCCGCTCCCCGGCCCGGTCGGCCACCTGGGTGGGGTCGGCGGCCACGTCGTAGAGCTCCCACTCGCCGTCGTCGAACGGGGTGAGGGGCTGGTGCAGGGTCACCGCCTCCCAGCCGCCGCGGCGGTACCCCCGGTGGCCGATCATCTCCGTGTACTGCTCGGGGTGGGTGGAGGGGTGGCCGGCGTCGGCCAGGACGGGCACGAAGCTGGTGCCGTGCACGGGCCGGGCCCCACCGCGGCCGGCGGCCGAGGGGTGAGCCACGCCGCACAGCTCCAGCAGGGTGGGCAGCACGTCGGTGACGTACTGGTACTGGTGGCGCAGCTCCCCGGCCCGGCCCGGCACCGGGCCGTGCACGATGAGCGGCACCTGGTGGCCACCGGCGTGGGCGTTGATCTTGTACAGGCGGAAGGGGGTGTTGCCGGCCATGGCCCAGCCCCGCGGGTAGTGCGGCGTGGTGGTGGGTCCGCCCATGTCGTCGATGCGGGCCAGGTCGGTGGCCAGGTCGGTCTCGGCCATCAGGTGCACGTAGTACGAGGCGGTGCCGTCGACCTCGCCCTCCCGGGAGGCGCCGTTGTCCGAGGTGAACACGACGATGGTGTTGTCCCGCTCGCCCATGGCCTCCAGGGCGCTCATCAGCCGGCCGGTGCTCTGGTCGACGTTGTCGACCATGGCCGCGTAGATCTCCATGTACCGGGCGGCCAGGCGGCGCTGGGGGTCGGAGAGCTCGTCCCAGGGGGCCACGTCGTGGCCCGCTTCGGCGTTGCGGGGCGGCAGCACCGTCCCCGGGGCCAGGATGCCCAGCTCCACCAGCCGGGCGAAGCGCTCCTGGCGCAGCACGTCCCAGCCCCGGTCGTAGCGACCCCGGTAGCGGGCGATGTCGTCGGGCTTGGCGTGGAGGGGGGCGTGCACCGCGCCGTGGGCCACGTAGAGGAAGAAGGGCTTGGTCGGGTCCGACGCCTTGGCCGCCGTGAGCATGGCGACGGCCCGGTCGGTGATGTCGTCGGTGAAGTAGTAGCCGTCGGGGTACCGGTCGACCTCGACGGCGTGGTTGTCCTCGACCAGGCGGTGGGGGTGGTGCAGGTTGGTGAACCCGTCCAGGAAGCCGTAGTAGCGGTCGAAGCCCCGCTGGCACGGCCACGAGCGCCGGGGCCCGGCGTCGTGGGCGTCGGAGTCCTTGGCCAGGTGCCACTTGCCGACCATGGCCGTGAACCAGCCCGCGTCGCGGTAGATCTCCGCCGCGGTGGCCACATCGGCGGCGATCTCCATGGCGTAGCCCGGGAACCCCGGGTCGCTGTGGGCCACCGTGCCCACCCCGGCGGCGTGGGGGTTCAGCCCGGTGAGGAGGCTGGCCCGCGTGGGCGAGCACATGGGCGTGGCGTGGTAGTCGGTGAACCGCAGCCCCCCGGCGGCCAGCGCGTCGAGGTGGGGGGTGCGGATCTCCGAGCCGTAGCACCCGAGGTCGCTGTAGCCCAGGTCGTCGGCCAGGATGACCACCACGTTGGGCCGGCCGGTCGGGTCGGGCCGCTCGGGCCACCACGGCTCGGAGCCGGCGAAGGTGCGGCCCACGGTGCCGCCGAAGCCGGGGTAGGTGCGCCGCCGGCCGGAGCCGGCGGGGGCCTCGTCGGCCATCAGCCCTCGACGGTGTCCTGGCCCGCCGCCGCCACCTCGGCGCCGGTGCCGGCGTCGTGGTCGGCCCGGGCCCGCACGGCGGCCAGGAAGCGGTGCACCGCCGACGCGCTGGCCAGGGTGCGCCGGGAGTCGAAGACCTCGAAGGCGTGCTGGGCGCCGGGCAGCTCGGCGTAGACCACGGGCTCCTTGGAGGCGTCCCGCAGCATGGCCACGAAGGCGCGGGCCTGCTCCACCGGGACCAGGGTGTCGTTGGTGCCGTGCACCACCATGAACGGCGGGGCGTCGGGGCCGACCCAGCTCATGGTGGAGGCCTGCTCCCACACGTCGCGGGCCTCGTCGATGCTGGTCTTGAGCACGTGGCGGGCCAGGAAGTCCTCCATGCCCACCAGGCCGGTGCCGTCCCGGTTGGTCCAGTCGTAGACGCCGTAGAACGGCACCGCGGCCACCAGCAAGGTGTCGGCCTCCTCGAAGCCGGGCTGGAAGGCCGGCTCGTTGGGGGTGAGGGCGGCCAGGGAGCTGAGGTGGCCGCCGGCCGAGCCGCCGGTGATGGCCACGAAGTCGGGGTCGCCGCCGTGCTCGGCGATGTGCTCCTTGACCCAGGCGATGGCCCGCTTCACGTCCACGATGTGGTCGGGCCAGGTGCTGCGGGGGCTGAGCCGGTAGTTGATGGACACGCAGACCCAGCCCCGCTCGGCCATGTGGGCCATGAGGGGCATGGCCTGCTGCTCCTTGTTGCCCACCACCCAGGCCCCGCCGTGGACCTGGAGCAGCACCGGGGCGGCGGCGTCGGGGTCGAGGTCGGCCCGGGCCCAGATGTCGAGGTGGTTGCGGCGGCCGGCCTCGCCGTAGGCGATGTCCCGGGCCCGCCGCCAGGTGCGGATGTGGGGGTTGAACGGCCCGGCGACGAGCCGGCGGCGCACCACCGAGGTGTCGGCCGCCGGGAGGGGGTCGCGCCCCTCCTCCAGCTCCTCCCCTAGGCCCTCCCGGAGGGCCGTGTCGAAGACCTCCGAGGCGCCGGCCGCCTCCGACCAGATCCGGGCCAGGGTGGCCCACGACCCCAGCGACAGGCCCAGGCCGACCAGCCCGCTGGGCGTGCGCAGGGCGCCCTTGCGGGCCTGGTTGGCCGTGGCCAGGACCTGGCCGGCGAGGGCGTGGAGGGGCAGCTCGGAGGTGATCCAGCCCGGGAAGAAGCAGGCCACCGCGCCCCGGCCGGTGCGGCTCAGGGGTCGTCTGGCGTTGGCCGTGGTGAGGGCGCCGAGGGCCGAGCCGGCCAGCAGGCGGTGGCCCGCCCTCCGGGCCCGGCGGCGCGGCTCCGTGGTGCGTCCGAGGCGGGGCATCCCGCCATCATGCCCCCTCGGGCCCGGCCCGCGTCGGGGCGGGGCCCGGTCGGGCGGGCCCGGGCTCAGTCGTCGTCGGGGGCGGCGGGGTCGGCCATGAGGCCGGCGCTGAGGGCCAGGGCCATGGCCATGTCGGCGGCCCGCTCCACGGCCAGCGCCAGGTGGGCCTCGGCCAGGGTCCCCTGGCCCTTCAACGGCGGCGCGCCCAGCGAGCGGACCACCACGGTGGCGTCGCCGGCCCGGACGATGGGCTCGGGCACCGGCAGGGAGGGGACGGGACGCCACAGGTCGACGGCCTTGGGCTTCTTGCCCCGGCGGCGACGGCCCTGGCCGGCGCGGGATGGGCCCTGGCTCATGGCGTGTCCTCCGTGAGCAACGTGTCGGGGCGCAGGCCGAGGGCCACCCGCAGCTGGTCGGCGTCGAGGTCGGAGAGGGAGCTGGACTTGGGCAGCACCAGGTCGGCGATGTGACGCTTGCCCGCCACCACCTCCTCGACCCGCTCGTCCACGGTGCCCGGGCACACCAGCCGGTGCGACACCACCGTCCGGGTCTGGCCGATGCGCCACGCCCGGTCGCGGGCCTGGTCCTCGACCGCCGGGTTCCACCAGCGGTCGTAGAGCACGACGTGGCTGGCCGCGGTGAGGTTGAGGCCGGTGCCCCCGGCCTTGAGGGACAGGACCAGCGCCCCCGCCCCGTCGCGGGCCTGGAACTGCTCGATCATGCGGTCCCGGGCCCCCCGGGCCAGGCCGCCGTGGTAGCAGGAGGTGGGCATGCCGGTCACCGCGGTGAGGTGCTCGGCCAGGCGCACCCCCCACGAGGCGAAGTGGGTGAAGATCAGCACCTTCTCGTCGGAGGCGAAGACGTTGTCGACGATCTCCTCCAGGCGGGACAGCTTGCCCGAGCGCCCGGCCAGCGGACCCCCGTCGTCCTGGTAGTTCACCGGGTGGTTGCAGATCTGCTTGAGGGCGGTGATGGCGGCCAGGATGGCGCCCTGCTGGGGCTCGACCTCGGGTCGGGAGCCGTCCGCCGCCGCCACCAGGCCGTCCAGCACGGCTTGGTACAGGCCGATCTGCTCGGGGGTCATGGAGCAGTGGTCGAGCTCGTCGATGCGGTCGGGCAGCTCGGCCGCCACCTCGGGCTCGGTCTTGGTCCGGCGGAAGACGAGGATGCCGTTGAGGGCCCGGAGGGCAGCCTCGCCCTCGCCCGAGAGCTGGGCGATGAACGCCGGCCGGGGCCCGACCAGGCCCGGGTTGGTGAAGTCCAGGATGGCCCACAGGTCGCCCAGGCCGTTCTCGATGGGGGTGCCGGTGAGGGCGATGCGGGTGCGGGCCGGGATGCGGCGCAGCTGCTGGGCCGTCTCGTTCGACGCGTTCTTGACCGCCTGGGCCTCGTCGAGGACCACCCGGCGCCACTCCCGGCGGGACAGGGCCTCCACGTCGCGCACGGCGGTGCCGTAGGTGGTGATGACCACGTCCGCCTCGGCGTAGGCCCCCTCCAGCTCCTGGGCCGTGGCCCGGGACTGGCCGTGGTGGACCACGACCTTCAGCCCGGGGGTGAACCGGGCCGCCTCGTTGGCCCAGTTGCCGACCACGGCCGGCGGGGCGATGACCAGGGCCTGGCCGTCGCCGACGCAGCGGCCCAGGTGGGCCAGCACGGTGGGCGTCTTGCCCAGGCCCATGTCCAGGGCCAGGCAGCCGCCCAGCTCCACCGCGTCGAGGAAGCCGAGCCAGCCCAGGGCCTCGGCCTGGTAGCTGCGCAGCTCGCCCACGAAGCCCTCGGGCCGGGTCACCGGGTCGGTGGAGGCGGCGTGGGCCTTGCCCAGCAGCTCGGTGGCCCAGCCCTGGCCCTCGACCGAGAGGCCACCGGCCAGCGGCGTGCCCTCCAGGCCCACCGAGTGGCGCAGGATCTCGGCCCCGGTGAGCTGGGTCAGCTCGGCCCGCTCGGCCAGGGCGGCGGCCGCCTCCTTCAGGTCGGCCCGGTCCAGCTCGACCCACCGGCCGTGGGACCGCACCAGGGGGCGGGCCTCGGCGGCCAGGCGGGCCACCTCCGCCGCGGTCAGCTCGACGTCGTCGAACAGGGCCGTCCAGCGCACGTTGCTGAGCTGGTGGGCCCCGACCACGGCGTCGCCCGCCGGTTCGGTGAACAGCCGCAGGCCGGGCGAGGGCTTGCGGCGCGACAGGGGCGGGACCCGGACGTCGAACCCGGCGCTGGCCAGCGCCGGCCCCATGACCGTCATCAGCTCCCAGGCCTCGTCCTGGCTGAGGTACACCTGGCCCCGCCGGCGGCCACCGGGGCGGAGGAGCACGTCGTAGACCCGCTCCAGGCGGGCCAGCTCGTCGGCCAGGGCCTTGCTGTCCTTGCCGTCGACCATGGCCACCTCGATGTCGAGGAGGGTGCCCTCGGCTCCCGGGCCCAGCACCGAGAGGAACCAGGCGCCGCCCGAGTCGGGCGGGTCGAGCTGGACCACCAGCGTGGGCCGGTTGGGGTTGACGACGGGCTTGGACCAGCGCTGGAGGCGCTTGGACACCTCGGCCCCGGCGGCCACCGGGGCCACGAACGTCGACCCGTCGAGACGGGTGATGACCGCCTCGGCCACCGCCGAGGCGGTGCGGGTGGCGGGGGGCGGCGCCGGCAGCTCCAGGCGGCCGGCGGCGCCGGCGGCGATGGCGTCGACCACCGCGCCCAGCACGTTGTGGGTGACCACCTTGGGGTCGTTGCCGGCCAGGGCGGTGATGGGCCCGGGCATGGCCTCGGCCAGGTCGGTCACCTCGTCCTCGTCGACCAGGGCCGGGGCCCAGCGCACGTTGAGCTCCATGACCTCGCCCTCGGTGCGGCCGTCGCTGCGGAGGCCGGGGACGACGCGCCCCTGGGCCACCAGGCGGACGGCGGCCACGGCCACCCGACCCAACCAGGTGACGCTCAGGCCCACGCCGTCGCCGCCCAGGCCGCCACCGACGGCCACCAGCCACCCCAGGGAGTCGGCCACCGGGATGGACAGGGCCTCGGCGTGGACCCCGCCGGGCAGGCGGACGCCGGGGTGCACGGACCAACCCGTGGCCGGGGCCCCGGTGGCCTCGATGCGGGCCGAGAGGACCTCGTTGGGGGCCGGGGGGATGCCCGGGCCACCGGCCCACAGCACCACGTCGCCGTTGGTCCAGGAGGCCTGGAGCAGGACCTCGCCGGCCGGGTCGGCCACCAGGCCGGCGGCGGCCGAGGCCGCGGCCCGGGTCATGAGGTCGTGGGTGGCCTCCAGCCGGGCCAGGTCGCTCTCGAAGTCGGCCACCACCAGCGCCCGCTCGGGCCCCCGGAGCTGGCGGGCCGCCTCCAGGTGCTCGTCGGTGTCGTCGATGAAGCGCTCGACCAGGCGCAGGTGGAGGCCGGGATCGGCCTCCAGCAAGCCCCGCTGGCTGTCGTTGGCTCTCCCCTCGACGGCCGCCCAGACGGCGTCCTCGAAGGCTCGTGTGTGGTCTTCCATGTGCGTTGCGGCGCTCCTTGCGCCGACCCCTCTGTTGCTGACCCAGGGAGGGGGACGTCTCTGCTCGGCGTCTCGGAGGGTCGTCCGGCCCCGGACCAGCTCCACCACCCGGAAGGTGGGACGCCCGACCTGGGCAGCCTACCCCACGTTGGCCGGCGCGCCGAGCCTCCGGGCAGACTCTCGCCATGTTCACGCACCTGGACCACGTGGGGATCGCGGTGGCCGACCTCGACGAGGCGCTCACCTTCTACGCCGAGACGTTCGACATGCACGCCGTGCACGAGGAGGTCAACGAGGAGCAGGGCGTCCGCGAGGCCATGCTGGCCGTCGGCGACTCCGGCTCGTGCATCCAGCTCCTGGCCCCGCTGCGCCCCGACTCGCCCATCGGGAGGTTCCTGGACCGGTCCGGGCCCGGCATCCAGCAGATGGCCTACCGGGTGGCCGACATCGACGAGGTCTGCGCCACCCTCCGGTCCCGGGGCGTGACCCTGCTCTACGACGAGCCCAAGGGCGGCACCGCCGGCTCCCGGGTCAACTTCATCCACCCCCGCGACGCCGGCGGGGTGCTGGTCGAGCTGGTGGAGCCGGCCGCCGGGCACTGACAGCGCTCCCGGCGGGCCCGCTCAGCGGGGGTTGGTGATGGCCCCGGTCTCGGCCCCCTGGACCAGGCGGGCGTACTTGCCCAGCACACCCCGGGTGTAGCGGGGCGGCAGGGGCGCCCACCCCTGGCGCCGACGGGCCAGCTCGGCCTCGTCGACCAGCAGGTCGAGGCGCAGCTCGTGCACGTCGACCAGGATGCGGTCGCCGTCGGCCACGAAGGCGATGGGGCCGCCGTCGGTGGCCTCGGGGGCCACGTGGCCGATGCAGAAGCCCCAGGTGCCGCCGCTGAAGCGGCCGTCGGTGACCAGGGCGCAGTCGGCCCCCCGCCCCGCGCCCTTGAGGGCGCCGGTGACGGCCAGCATCTCGCGCATCCCGGGGCCGCCCTTGGGGCCCTCGTAGCGGATGACCAGCACGGTGCCCGGCTCGATGGCCCCGCCCAGGATGGCCTCCATGGCCGCGTCCTCGCCGTCGAAGACCCGGGCCGTGCCCTCGAAGCGCTTCTGGTCGTCGGACAGGCCGGCCACCTTCACCACCGACCCCCGGGGCGCCAGGGTGCCGGTCAGCACGTTGAGGCCCCCTTCCCGGTGCAGGGGCCGGTCCAGGGGGCGGACCACCTCGCCGTCGGGGGCCGGGGGGGCCAGCTCGGCCAAGTTCTCGGCCATGGTGCGGCCGGTGACGGTCAACGTCTCGCCGTGGAGCAGGCCCGCGTCGAGGAGGACCTGGAGCACCACCGGCACCCCGCCCACGCCGTCCAGGTCGCTCATGTGGAAGCGGCCGCCGGGCTTCATGTCGGCGATGTGGGGGACCTCGGCGGCGATGCGGTTGAAGTCGTCGAGGTCCAGGGCCACGTCGGCCTCATTCGCGATGGCCAGCAGGTGCAGCACCGCGTTGGTGGAGCCGCCCAGGGCCGAGGTGACGGCGATGGCGTTCTCGAAGGCGGGCTTGGTCAGGATCTGGCGGGACGTGATGCCCTTGCGCAGGAGCTCGACCACGGCCTCGCCGGCCCGCTGGGCGTCGCCCTCGCGGCGACCGTCGATGGCCGGGGGCGAGGCCGAGCCGGGCAGGGACATGCCCAGGGCCTCGCCGATGCTGCTCATGGTGTTGGCCGTGAACATGCCGCCGCAGGCGCCCTCGCCCGGGCAGGCGTTGCGCTCGATGGCGGCCAGCTCCTCGTCGTCGATGGTGCCCAGGGCGTGGGCCCCCACCGCCTCGAACACGCTGGTGATGTCCAGGGCCCGGCCGCCGTGGTGGCCGGGCAGGATGCTGCCGTTGTAGACGAGGACGCTGGCCAGGTCGAGGCGGGCGGCGGCCATGAGCATGGCCGGGATGCTCTTGTCGCAGCCGGCCAGGCCGACGACGCCGTCGAGGCGCTCGGCGAAGACCACCGTCTCCACCGAGTCGCAGATGACCTCCCGGCTGACCAGCGAGCCCCGCATGCCCTCGTGGCCCATGCTGATGCCGTCGCTGACGGTGATGGTGCCGAACTCCATGGGGAAGCCACCGGCGTCGCGCACCCCGACCTTCACGTGCTCGGCCAGCTTCCGCAGGGTGGCGTTGCAGGGGGTGATCTCGTTCCAGGCCGAGGCCACGCCCACCTGGGGCTTGTCCCAGTCGTCGTCACCCATGCCGACGGCCCGGAGCATGGCCCGGGCCGGGGCCTTCTGGGGGCCGTCGGTGACGTCGCGGCTCCGGGGCTTGACGTCGACGGGGGTCTCGGGTGCGTCGGCCATGGGGCCGAAACCTACTGCGGGGCCCTGCGGCCACGGCCCTCGGTTACCGGGTCCGGCGCCGGGCGCCGTCTCGTAGGGTCGGGGGGTGGACGGCACCGGAGCGCGACGGCACGCCGGCACCGCCTACGTGGTGGCGCCGGAGGGCGGCGAGGGTCCCGGCGTGCTGGTGCTCCACGCCTGGTGGGGCCTGACGCCGTTCTTCCGGGAGGTGGCCGACCGCCTGGCCGACGCCGGGTTCGTGGCCCTGGCCCCCGACCTGTTCGGGGGGGCCACGGCCGACACCGCGGAGGAGGCCCAGGCGCTGCTGGCCGGGACCGACGCCACCGCCATGGTGAACCTGGTGGCCTCCTCGGTGCAGGTGCTGCGCCGCCTGCCCGTCACCCCCGACGGCGCCATCGGGGTCCTGGGCTTCTCCATGGGGGCGTCGCTGGCCCTGCGGGCCGCGGCCCGCGACCCCGAGGACGTGGCCGCCGTGTCCGCCTTCTACGGCACCACCGACGTGGACTTCGCCCCCGTCCGGGCCGCGGTCCAGGCCCACGTGGCCGGGCGGGACGAGCTGGAGGCCGAGGACGACGCCGCCCTCATGGAGGCCCACATGCGCCTGGTGGGCCTGAACGTCACCGTCCACCGGTACCCGGGGGCCGGCCACTGGTTCTTCGAGGAGGACCGGGAGGCGGCCTACTCCCCCACCGACGCCGCCGCGGCCTGGGACCGCACCGTGGCCTTCCTCCGCCGCCACCTCGACACGACCTCCTAGGGTCGCGGCCATGCCGACGCCGACCCGCCGGGCCACCGCTGCCCTCACCGCCACCCTGGCCGGGGCCCTGCTGGCCGGGGTCGTGCTGGCCGGGGTCGTGCTGGCCGGCTGCGGTGACGGCGGCGGCTCGGCCGCCGACACCGAGGTCGGTCGCGGCACCACGACGGTCACCCGGGGCACGACGGCCAGCTCCCCCTCCTCCGCCGTCCCCACCGAGACCCGCACCACGGCGCCGCCCAGCCAGCCCACGGCCTTCACCGTCCAGGCCCGCGACGCGGTGAACGAGCTGGCGGCGGCGTGGCAGGCCGGGGACCAGGCCCGGGCCCGGGCCATCGCCCCGGGAGCGGTGGTCGACGCCCTGTTCAGCCTGGACCCGGCCGGATTCGGCGTCTACGGCTGCGACACCGGCGAGTTCGACACCAGCACCTGCAACCTCCGCAACCGGGCCACCGGCGCCTACGTCACCGTCAACGCGGCCCGGCTGCCCCAGGGCTGGCAGATCGCCACCATCTACGTCGACCAGGGCTGACCGCCGGTCCCGTCGTGCCCGGCTGAATGGGATCACGCCCCCCGCCGGTCTCTCTCATCGTGGGCAACGACGGCGCGGTCACCGATGTCACCGACGCCACCTTCGAGGACTTCGTGGCGCGGGCCGAGCCCCGCCTGCGCCGGGTCCTGGTGGCGCACCACGGCCCCGACGTCGGCGTCGACCTGTGCGCCGAGGTCATGGCCTGGGCCTGGGAGAACCGGGCTCGGCTGGACCACCTGGACAACCCGGTCGGCTACCTCTACCGGGTGGCCCAGTCGCGCAGCCGTCGCTACCACCGGTGGCGGCAGCGGACCCCGTCGGTGGCGGTGCCCCCGGAGCGGCTCCCCGACGGCGACGAGCACCGGGAGACCATCCTCACCCTCCTGGCCCTGGACACCCTGACGCCGCCCCAACGGGTGGCCGTCCTCCTGGTCAAGGCCCACGGCTGGACCTACCCCGAGGTGGCCGAGGTGCTGGGCGTCCCCACCACCACCGTCACCAACCACGTCACCCGGGGCCTGGCCCGGCTCCGGGCCCACCTGGGAGAACCGTCATGACGGACCTCACCGAGCCCGACCTCGACCGGCGCCTCCGGGCCGCCGGCGCCGCCCTCGACGACCTGGCCGACGGCCGGGCCGCCCTCCGCCCGGCGGGGCCGGGGCCGGTGCCCGGACCTGGGCCATCCCCCGCGCCTGGTGCTGGTGGGGGCGGTGGCCGCTTTCGCGGTGGCCGCGGTGGGCACCGCCCTGGTGGTGCGCTCGTCCTCCCCGGCCGACCGGCCCGGGCCCGACCGGGCCACCGCGCCAGTCACCGCCGACCCGGAGGGCCGACGCCCGAGCCACGACCCCGACCCGCCGGCGGTGTCCCTGGTCGACCTGCCCGGCCTGGGGGCCAGCGGCCTGGTGGCGGCCAGCGACGTGGGCCTGGTCAACCTGTCCACCGGCGACCAGACCCCGATGCTCTCCCCCGCCGACACCTTCGGCACCACCGGCCCCACCGCCCTGCCCGACGGGGCCGGGGGCGTGTACTACATCTCCTCCCAGGTGTCGTCCCGGGCCCGGGGCAACCCCGCCACCGGCGACCCCATCGCCTGGCCCGAGCTGCGCCACCTCTCCGGCGGTCGGGACACCCTGGTCGAGACGGGGGTGACCTCCGTGGCCCTGCGGTCCGACGGCGCCCTGGCCGTGGCCGTCGGGCGCGACCCCGTCCGGCGCCAGAACCTCTCGTTCGAGGCGGACGTGGTGGTGGTGGCGCCCGATGGCACCCGGACCACGTGGAGCCCGGGTCCCGGCGAGCAGCAGGTGGTGGCCTGGGCCGGCGACCGGTTGCTGGTGGAGCGGGGCCTGCCCGAGTCGGAGGCCACCAGCCTCCACGTCCTGGACGGCCCGGGCCCGGGTCGGGAGCTCTCCCCCCAGGGCCGGGCCCTGGCGGTCGGACCCGACGGGCGCTGGGCGGTGGTGGCCGGAGCGAGCCCCGGCGAGGAACCGGTCCACGACGCCCCGCCGGCCGACGTGCCCCCGCCCCGGGTGGTGGACCTGGGCACCGGGGCGGTGATCGGCTCCGTCGATCCCGGGCCCGACGTGGGGGGCCTGACCACGCTGACCTGGGTGGGCGACGACCGGCTGCTGGGCGCCACCTTCCAGCCGTCCGGCGACCAGTCGGTGGTGGAGCTGGCCGTGGCCGAGGGGGCCGACGGCACGGTGAGCGTCACCCGGACCGCCACCGTGGCCCTCGGGCGCCTGACCTTCAGCGTCGAGGACCTGTGGGCCGGCGCCGACGGCACCGTGATGGCCCTGGCCTCGGCCACGAACGCGCGCCGGACCGACCAACGGTGGCACCTGTACGTGTGCCAACGGGACGATCCCTGCGACCTGATCGTCCCGCCCTTCGGGGACACGGGCCAAGTGGTCCACGTAGCCAACCCCAGCCGTCCGCGGCCCTGAGCAGACCCGGGCCGACATCCTGAGCCGCGATGACGTCGTAGGCCCCCCTGGGAGTCAGAGGGTCAGGGGGGCTTTCGAGGGCTCATGGGTGCGAGCGTTCGGGCCGACACGGCGTGGCGTCGGGTACGGGCCTCAGCGATGAGGGCATCGATGCGAGTCCGGGCCAGGTGATGGAGGTGCAGGGCATCCGGGTCGGACGCCTCCACCTCCCGTCGAGTCGCACTCCGGTGTCGCGGCGCGGGAGAGATACCCTCCGGCAGAGGAAGCCGGTGGCGGTGCAGCGGGCCCGGCCAATCGGGCCGGGTGTCGAGGATGGGCGTGCCGTCGGGCCGGAAGGTGACCAGGACACCGCGGTCCCATCCGATGCGGAACCGGCCTTCGTGGACCGACCGATGGTGGAAGCGACACAGCAGGCACAGGTTCACCAGGTCCGTGGGGCCGCCGTCCTCCCAGGCGGTCAGGTGGTGGACGATGCACTGCGAGGCGGGGACGGAGCAGCCGGCGAACGCGCAGTACCCGTCCCGGACCCGGAGAGCCCGTCGCTGGTGGCGGTTGGCCAGGCGGATGTGCCGGCCCATCGCCAGCGGCACGCCATCCTCACCGATGATCACCGGAGCCACATCGCCCTCGCAGGCCAACCGGCGCAACACCTCGAGATCGACCGGCCCCGACCGCGACAGCTCCGCGAAGGGCATGGCCATCTCGCCGGGGTCGGCAAGGTCAGCTGGCGCGCGAGAGGAGGCGTCAAAAGGCCCGTCGCCAGCCGGCGGGCGACCAGCCGAGCCGGCACCATCCTCGACCTCGTCGGCCACCTCACGACGACGTGATCGGCAGCCGAGGTCGCTCAGGCTCACGATGCCGAGCACGAGCGGCCGGGCGGTGCTGTCCTCGGCCCCACCGCGGGTGCCGCGGCGCAACACCTCCACGAAAGCGATGGCTCGGCGCTCCGGCACAGTGAGGTCGTCGTCGGCCCGGAACACCTGCCGGTCCCAGAGGGCCTGGATCTGGAGGTCGACCGCGGTGGCCACGATCTCACCGTCCTCCGGTGAGAGGTCGAGCGAGCCGAACCAGCGGCCCTCGAGCGCCGGGGACAGCACCACCTTCGATCGGCCTTCGCCGTCGGTGGGTTCGGCGCCGTCCGGCTCGTTGCGCTCCATCAGCTCCCGCATCGAGAGCACCCACCGACGCACGTAACGCCACGCCCCCGCCACCGTGGGCGCCTCCACCTCCCGGACGAGCTGCTCCTCGCACCAGGCGAAGACGTCCGCCAGGTCGGGCTGCCGAGCCCACACCAGGGCCTTGACCTTGTCACGGCTCAGGCGCCCCTCCCGGGCCGCCGCCTCCACCAGCGGCATGTCCCGCAGGGCCCGGGCCAGGCGCAGCTCACCCCGCCAAGACGAGGCCGACGTCTGAGTCCGGGCCGCCAGCCACGGTGCCGGCCCTCGGGCCCCGTCCGCGGCCCACGCCGCCCGCCCGTCGAACGCCCCGGCCAACCCCGCCACCGCTGCGTCCAAACGGGCCCGCACCCGGTCGGCCTGCACCAACAGCTGGCGCAGCTCCTCCTCGCTCAGCTCCCCGGGCGCGGCCTCGACAACGGCGTCGAAATCGACCCCGCGGGCAGAAGGCTGAGAGGGCGACCACCGCCACTCATCGGACATGCACCCCAGTATGAGCAGGGGGTGCGACAGTGCCGTGGACGCTCGACGGAGCACCTTCCGCGGGAAGAACGAACCTCCCTGAGGCGCTGAGGAGCGACCTCGCGGGTCGCCTCCGCCACCCTCAGATCACGTCCTTGGCCAGGTCGGGGAAGACCTTGGCCACCTTGGCGGTGAGGTAGTCGCCGTAGGTGCCGTGCAGGTGCTGGAGGCTGGTGCCGTCCCACCGGTGGGCGGCGTCATCCGGCGGGACCTCGCCCACCAGGGGCAGGGGCTCGACCTCGGCGTCCCAGCCCGGGTCGAAGAAGAACGGGAACGACAGGCGCCCGCCGGGACCGACCGACGGCCGCACCCGGTGGGGGGTGGAGCGGTAGCGGCCGCCGGTGAGGCGATCGAGCATGTCGCCGATGTTGCAGATCAGGGCCCCGGGCTCGGCCGGCACGTCGATCCACCCGCCCTCGGGCGCCCGCACCTGGAGGCCACCGTGGTGGTCCTGGGCCAGGACGGTCAGCAGCCCGTAGTCGGTGTGCTCGGCCACGCCCCACCCCTCGGCCGGGGGCGGCACCGGCGGGTAGTGGAAGATGCGGAACAGGGTCACCGGGTCACCGGTGAGGTGGCGGGCGAACCAGTCCCGGTCCAGGCCCAGCCCCAGGGCCAGGCCGCCCATGAGCACGTGGCCCAGCCGGGTCATGGCCTCCGTCCAGGCCTCCACCGCCGGGCGCAGGTCAGACGGCTGGGCCGGCCACAGGTTGGGGCCGTGGAGCGGGAGCCCGGCCCGCACCCGGGGGTCGTCGTCGGGCAGCTCGATGCCCAGGTACAGGCCCTCCTTGTGATCGGCCACCCCGGAGGTCAGCTCGCCCCGCACCGGGAACCAGCCCCGCCAGGCCCGGCCCCCCCGGGTCATGGCCACCCCGGCCTTCTCGGCCTCGGGGCGAGCGAAGAAGGCCCGGGCCGCGGCATCCATGCGGTCCTGGAGGGTGGGGTCCACACCGTGGCCGGCGGCGATGAAGAAGCCGTGGCGCCGACAGGCGGCGTCCAGCTCCCGACCCACGGCCCGGCGGTCCTCGGGATCGGTGCCCGGCGCCACCAGGGCGGCCACGTCGATGACCGGGAGGCCCTCCACCTCAGCCCCCGTCGAGGCCGGCCCGCAGGTCGGCCACGGCCTGGCCCACCCGCAGGGGGCCCTCGCCGTCCAGGACCCGGCGCATGAGGGCCGAGCCCACCACCACGCCGTCGGCGTGGGCGGCCACCGCCGCGGCCTGGTCCGGGGTGGAAACGCCGAAGCCCATGATGGCCGGCAGGTCGGTGACCGCCTTCAGCCGGGCGCCCAGGGAGGCGGCGTGGTCGCCGATGGCGGCCCGCTCACCGGTGACCCCCAGCAGGTTCACGCCGTACACGAAGCCCTGCGATCGCCCGGTCAGCACCGGCAGCCGGGCCTCGGGGGTGAGGGGGCTGGCCAACATGACCGTCTCCAGGCCGGCAGCCCGGGCCGCCGGCTCCCACTCCCCCATCTCCTCCATGGGCACGTCGGGCAGGATCATCCCCGAGATGCCGGCCTCCCGGGCCTCGGCCGCGAAGCGCTCCACCCCCACCCGGAAGGCGATGTTGAAGTAGGTCATGACCACCAGGGGCACGTCCACGTCGGCCCCGGCCACGTCGTCCAGGATCGACCCCGGGGTGGCCCCCTGGTCCAGGGCCCGCTCCGAGGCGGCCTGGATGGTGGGCCCGTCCATGACCGGGTCACTGAACGGGATGCCGACCTCGATGGCGTCGGCCCCGGCATCGGCCGCGGCCCGCACCAGGTCGATCCAGCGGGGGTCGATGCCGCCGGTGATGTAGGGGACGAGCAGCTTGCGCCCGCCGTCGCGGCGGGCCCGCAGGTGGCTCTCCAGGAAGCCGTCGGCGGCTTTCAACGCAGGCCCCGATCGGCGCCGGCGGCCGGGCCCAGCAGGCGCGACACCTGCTCGACGTCCTTGTCGCCCCGGCCCGACAGGTTGACCAGCACGGTCTGGCCGGCCAGGGACTCGCGCTCGCGGATGACCCAGGCCAGGGCGTGGGCCGACTCCAGGGCCGGGATGATCCCCTCCAGCCGGCTGAGGGTGACGAAGGCGTCGACCACCTCCTCGTCGGTGACGGCGGCGTACTCGGCCCGCCCCACGTCGGCCAGGTGGGCGTGCTCGGGGCCCACCCCCGGGTAGTCGAGGCCGGCCGAGATGGACTCGGCCTCGGTGACCTGGCCCCACTCGTCCTGGAGCAGGAACGACTTGGAGCCGTGGACCACGCCGGGCACCCCCCGGCCCACGGCCGCCCCCCCGGCCGGCTCGGCCCCCACCAGGCGGGTGGGCACATCGGCGAAGCCGCTGAACAGGCCGGCGGCGTTGGACCCGCCGCCCACGCAGGCCACGGCCACGTCGGGGTCGGCCCCGGTCAGGGCCCGGCACTGCTCGCGGGCCTCGGCGCCCAGCACCCGGTGCAGCTCCCGCACCATCCACGGGTACGGGTGGGGGCCCATGACCGAGCCCAGGCAGTAGTGGGTGGTCTCCACGGTGGCCACCCAGTCCCGCATGGCCTCGTTCACCGCGTCCTTCAGGGTGCGGCTGCCGGTCATGGCCGGACGCACCTCGGCGCCCAGGAGGCGCATGCGGAACACGTTGAGGGCCTGGCGCTCCATGTCGACCTCGCCCATGTAGACCAGGCACTCCTGGCCCAGCAGGGCGGCGGCGGTGGCGGTGGCCACGCCGTGCTGGCCGGCCCCGGTCTCGGCGATGACCCGCTCCTTGCCCATGCGCTGGGCCAGCAGGGCCTGGCCCAGCACGTTGTTGATCTTGTGGGAGCCGGTGTGGTTCAGGTCCTCCCGTTTGAGCAGTAGCCGCAGGCCCAGCCGCTCGGACAGGCGCTCGCACTCGGTGAGGGGCGAGGGGCGGCCGGCGTAGTCCTTGAGCAGGCCGTCGAGGCGGGCCCGGAAGGCGGGGTCGGCCCAGGCCTCCCGGAAGCCCTCCTCCAGCTCGGCCAGGGCCGGGATGAGGGTCTCGGGCACGAAGCGCCCGCCGAAGCGCCCGAAGCGCCCGGCGCCGTCGGGCTCGGCCATCGCTGATGCGGTCTCCGACATGGTCAGGTGTCCTCGGTCCAGTCGTAGGGCGTGTCGTCGGCCTCGGGCTCCCAGGCCGGGGCCGCGGCCCGGGCGTTGGCCACGAACATGCGCACCTTGCGGGGGTCCTTGCGGCCCGGGGCGCCGCCCTGGCGCTCGACCCCGGAGGCCACGTCCACCCCCCAGGGGCGCACCTGCTCCACCGCGGCGGCCACCGTCTCGGGCCGCAGGCCCCCGGCCAGCAGCACCTTCTGGCCCGGGGGCAGGCCGTCGAGCAGCTCCAGGTCCCAGGCCTCGCCGCTGCCGGGCCGGGCCCCGTCGACCATGAGCACCTCGGTCCCATAGTCGGCGGCCCGGGTCATCTGGGGCGAGCCGGCGGTGACGGCCTTGATGACCAGCGGCACCCGCTCGGCCACGAACCGGGTGGCCTCGGCCGACTCGTGCCCGCTGAGCTGGGCGGCCCGCAGCCCGGCCGAGTGGACGATGTCGACCACCCGCTCCGGCGCCTCGTCGCGGAACACGCCCACGGTGATGATGTCCGAGGGCAGGCGCCGGACGATGTCGCGGGCCACCACGGGGGCGATCTGGCGGGGCGAGGGGGCGAAGATGAAGCCCACGGCGTCGGCGTCCATGGCCACGGCCAGCAGGCCGTCCTCCTCGCAGGTGATCCCGCAGATCTTGACGAACACGGGCCGATGCTACGGGACGACCCTGCGCCCCCCTCGCACCGGTTCAGCCGGGAGCGGGGGCCCGGGCAGCCCGGAGGGCGGCGACGGCTGCGGCCCGGTCGCCGTCGGTGACCAGCGACTCCCCCACCAGCACGGCGTGGTAGCCGGCGGCGGCCAGGACCCGGGCGTCGTCGGGGCCCCGCACCCCCGACTCGGCCACCCGGACCACGCCGTCGGGGATCTCCGGCGCCACCCGCACGGCCCGGGCGGTGTCGACCTCGAAGGTGGCCAGGTCGCGCTGGTTCACGCCCACCAGGTCGGCGCCGGCCTCCAGGGCCCGCTCCACCTCCCGCTCGTCGTGGGCCTCGACCAGCACGTCGAGGCCCAGCTCGGCCCCCAGGGCCCGGAAGTCGGCCAGCTCCCGGTCGTCCAGGGCGGCCACGATGAGCAGCACGGCGTCGGCCCCCATGGCCCGCGCGTCGTAGACGTCGGCCTCGACCACGGTGAAGTCCTTGCGCAGCACCGGCTGCTCGCAGGCCGAGCGGGCCTCCCGGAGGTCGCCGGGCGAGCCGCCGAAGAACTCTGTGTCGGTCAGCACCGACAGGGCGGCGGCCCCGCCCTCGGCGTAGGCCTCGGCCACCCGGCCCGCCACCAGGTCGGCGGCCAGGTCGCCCTTGGAGGGCGAGCGCCGCTTGATCTCGGCCACCACGGCCAGGTGGCCGGCGGTGTGGTCGGCGGCCAGGGCGGCCCGGAAGCCCCGGGCCGGCCCGTCCTCCGCGGCCCGCTCGGCCGCCTCCCGCACGGCGGCGGGCCGGCGCCCGTCGGCGGCGGCGGCCTGGCGGTGGGCGGCCACGATGTGGTCGAGGTAGGTGGCCACGAGGATCGGATCTCCAGGGGGGACGAGGGGTCAGCGGTCGGGGTCGTGGCGACGGCTGCGGGACAGCTCCATCAGGGGGAGCCAGATCCACAGGGCCAGCGACATGAGGGCCAGCGAGCTGGCGGCGGCGATGACGTGGCGGGACGAGAGGACGAGGCCCACCGACGCCGTCACCGCCGCCGCGGCCAGGAACCCGGCGGGCAGGAGCCGCACCGGGCGCCGGGGCCCCGGCACGTCGGGGGGCAGCAGGTCGGTCTCCCGCCGCCAGCCGTCGAAGTCGTCCATCCAGGCGTCGTCGTCGGGGAGGGGGCGCCACCCGGGCCCGGCCGGGCGCTCCCGCACCGGGGGCGGGCGCCGGGCCGCCCGGGCATCGTGGTCCCGGCGGCGGGCCGGGTCCGACAGGGTGGCCCACGCCGCGTTGACGTCGCGCATGCGCCGCTCGGCGTGGGCCCGCTCGGCCGGGCTGCGGCCGGCGTGGGCGTCGGGGTGGAAGCGGCGGGCCAGGGCCACGTACGCCCGCCGGATCTCGGCCGCGTCGGCGCCGGGGGCCACGCCCAGGACCTCGTACGGGGTGGGGGTCGGCTCAGCCACGGGGCTCCCCCCGGGCCAGCACGGCCCGCACCGCGGCGGCCACCGCGTCGGGCCGCTCCTCGGGGACGAGGTGCCCGCAGAACGGCACCAGGGTCAGCTCGTCGGCGCCGGGCAGGTCGTCGACCAGGCGGCTGCCCCACGACGGCGACAGGAAGGCGTCGTCGGCCCCCCACACCACGGCGGCCGGGCCCGGGTAGGCCCGCAGGCCGGGCCGGCACTCCAGGGTGGTGCGGGCGTCGCCGGCCAGCAGGAAGCGGCGGGCCCGCTCCCGCCCCTCGGCGGTGAGCACGGGGCGCAGGTACTCCTCCACCACGTCGGGGTCGAGGGCCCGGCGGTCGTACACGGCCCGGCCGAAGCCCAGGTGGGCGTTGCGGGCCACCCGCCGGGGCAGGTCGAGGGCGTAGGCCAGCACGTCCAGGCCCGGGGTGCGGGCCAGGCGCATGACCTGGGCGGCCAGGGGGATGGGCCAGTTGTCGTAGGCCACCGTGTCCACCAGGACCAGGCCGGCCACCCGCTCGGGATGGGTGGCCACCACCTGCTGGGCCACCGCCCCGCCCTGCTCGTGGCCCACCACCACCACCCGGTCCAGGCCCCGGCCGGCCAGCCACTCGAGCAGCAGCTCGGCCTGCACGGGGGCCCCGAAGTCCTCGTACGGCGAGACCACGGTGTCGCCCAGGCCCAGCAGGTCGGGGGCCAGGGCGTGGACCTCGTCGCCCAGGTCGCGCAGGACCTTGCGCCACACCACCCCGTGGGTGGGGAAGCCGTGCAGGAACAGCACCGGCGGCGCCCCGGGGCGACCGGCCTCGATGACGGCCAGGTCGGCCGGCCCCACCCGCTCGTGGGCCTTGAGCGGCAGGCCGTGGGCGACGGCGGTCACGCCCTCACGGCCCGGGGATGGGCAGGTCGACCACCCGGGCCACCACGTCGCCCACGCCGACCTCGGCCGGGGCGGCCACCGACCGGTGGACCAGGGCCAGGGCCACGGTGCGGCCGCCGGCATCGACCGCGGCGCTGGTCACCGCGCCCACCTGGCGCCCCTCGACCTCCAGCGCCGTCCCCGGGGCGGGAGGCGGCCCGGCCACCACCAGGCCCCGCAGGTGGCGGGGGACGTTGCCGCCCCGGCTGTCGATGCGGGCCACCAGCTCCTGGCCGGTGTAGCAGCCCTTGGTGAAGCTGACCGAGGCCCCGATGACCCACGGCCCCAGCTCGGCCGGGATGACCTCGGGGGTGATCTCGGCCCCCATGGCGGGCACGCCGCAGGCGATGCGGAGCCCCTGGTAGGCCTCCTGGTCGAGGGTCACGGCCTCGGTCGGGGGCGCCGCCCCGTCCTCGGGCAGGAGGTCGGTCCCCGGTCCGCCGGGCCACAGGCAGGGGGTGCCGCCGGCCACGTCGACGCCCCGCACGGCCCGCACCGCCACCCCGGCGACCAGGGCGATGTCGGTCTTGGTGCGCAGCTTGAAGCGCTGGAGCCGGGCCACCAGGGCCTCGCCGGCCCCGGCATCGACGTCGAGCCGGAAGGCGTCGTCGCCCGTGCGCAGGACCCGCAGCCACACGTCGACCTTGCCCTGGGGCTGGAGCACGAACGAGAGCGCCACCTCACCCTTGCTGAGGGCGGCGACGTCCTGGCTGAGCTGGCCCTGCAGGTACGCGGTGGTCTCCGGACCGACGAGGGTCACCACGTCCCGTCGGATCTCGGTCACGGTGACGGTGTCGGCCATCACCAGAGGGTACGCGGCGGCGGCGCCCCCTCGGTCGGCCTGACGGCCCGCCGGCCGGTCAGGTCGGGGCGGCCGCCCGGCTGGCCGCGGTCATGCGCCGGGCCGCGGGCACCGCGGCCAGCAGGGCCCGGGCCTTGTTGCGGCACTCCAGCTCCTCGTGCTCGGGCACCGAGTCGGCCACGATGCCGGCCCCGGCCTGGATGGAGGCCCGCCCGTCCGGGAGGCACACCATGGTCCGGATGGTGATGGCCGTGTCGATGACCCCGCTGAGGTCCACGTAGCCCACCACCCCGCCGTAGGGGCCGCGCTTGGTGGGCTCGAGCTCGTCGATGATCTCCATGGCCCGGACCTTGGGGGCGCCGGTCAGGGTGCCGGCCGGCAGGGTGGCCCGCAGCACGTCGATGGGGGTGAGGCCCTCGGCCAGCTCCCCGGCCACCTGCGAGGTCAGGTGCATGACGTGGCTGTAGCGCTCCAGGGTCATCATCTCCTCGACCCGGCAGGTTCCGAAGCGCACCACCCGGCCCACGTCGTTGCGGGCCAGGTCGACCAGCATCACGTGCTCGGCCACCTCCTTGGGGTGCTCGACCAGCTCGGCGGCCAGGCGGCGGTCCTCCTCCTCGGTGCGCCCCCGGTAGCGAGTGCCGGCGATGGGCCGGGAGATGACCCGCCCGTCGCGCAGCTGCACCAGCGGCTCGGGCGAGGACCCCACCAGGGTCACCTCGTCGTGGCGGACCAGGTACATGCACGGGCTGGGGTTGACCTGGCGCAGGACCCGGTAGAGGTCGAAGGGGTCGGCGTCCAGGTCCAGGTCGAAGCGCTGCGACAGGACGACCTGGAAGACGTCGCCGGCCAGGATGTGCTCCTTGGCCACCTCCACCGCGGCGGCGAAGGCCTCGGGCGGCACGGTGGGGGTCACCTCGGGCAGGGGGTCGTCGGGGCTCGGCGGGGCGACCAGGGGCTCGTCCACCGCCGTGGCCCCGTCGGCGGCCAGGGCGGCCAGCCGCGCCGCCGCGGTGGCGTAGGCGGCGGCCAGCCAGGCGTCGTCGGCGTCGTCGGGCACGAACACGTTGGCCACCAGGGTGACCCGCTGGCGCCAGTGGTCGAAGGCGGCCAGCTCCCCCACCAGGGACAGGATGGCCTCGGGCAGGTCCTGGTCGTCGGGGGGCACGGCGGGCAGGTGCTCGACCTCGCGGATGACGTCGTAGCCCAGGTAGCCGACCAGCCCACCGTGGAGGGGGGGCAGGCCCTCGACCGCCGGCGACCGGTAGGCGCCCAGCAGCTCCTCCAGGGCGGCCAGCACCCCGCCGCCGGCGTCGACGGCGGTGGTGCCGGGGGGCGGCGCCACCCCCGGGCGGCCGTCCGCGGTGGGCCGGAGCTCCACCCGGCCGTGGTGCGAGACGACGGTGGCGGCCGGGCGCCGGCCCACGAAGGACCAGCGGCCCCACCGCTCGCCGTGCTCCACCGACTCCAGCAGGAAGCCGGGCTCGCCCCGGCACAGGCGGCCGAAGGCGGCCACCGGGGTGATGGTGTCGGCCACCAGGTGCACGGCCACCGGCACCACCCGGTGGGCCCGGGCCAGGGCTGCGAACTCCTCCGGCCCCGGGGTGAGGGGCAGGGCGGCGGCCTCAGCCATCGTGGCGGAACGACCGGTAGAAGCAGGTGTGCTCACCGGTGTGGCACGCCCCGGCGCCCTCCTGGTCGACCACGAACAGGAGGGTGTCGCCGTCGCAGTCGTAGTAGGCCTCGCGCACGATCTGGATGTCGCCCGAGGTGTCGCCCTTGCGCCCCTCCTCCTGGCGGGACCGGCTCCAGAACACGGTCCGCCCCTCGGCCAGGGTGCGGGCCAGGGTGGCCTCGTTCATCCAGGCCATCATCAGCACCTGCCCGGTGCCGTGCTCCTGCACGATGGCCGGCACCAGGCCCCGCTCGTCGTAGCGGACCCGGTCCAGGTCCTCGGGGCGGGCGTCGATGGGGGTGGGCATGGCCGCCGAGGATAGGGCCCGGGCCGCCGCCCCTCCCCCACGGGTTCGGCCTACAGGTACAGGCCGGTGGGGCTGTCCTCGAGGCGCTCGGAGGCCACGGCGTGGACGTCGCGCTCGCGCAGGATCACGAAGTCCTCGCCCCGCACCTCGACCTCGTAGCGGTCCTCGGGGTTGAACAGGACGTGGTCGCCGGCCTCCATGGACCGGACGTTGGGCCCGGCCGCCACCACCTCGGCCCAGGCCAGCCGCTTGGCCTGCTGGGCCGTGGCCGGGATGAGGATGCCGCCGGTGCTCTTGCGCTCGCCGTCGCTCTGGATGCGCACCAGGACCCGGTCGTTGAGCATCTTGATCGGGAGCTTGTCGGCCACCCGTCGAGGCTACCGGTCACCCCGGCCGGCGCCGCCGGTCACCCGGGGCGGACGGTGATGCCGGCCGCGGCCATGACCGCCTTGGCCTCGGCCACGGTGTGCTCGCCGAAGTGGAAGATGGAGGCGGCCAGCACGGCGTCGGCCCCCCCGTCGAGCACGCCCCGGGCCAGGTGGTCGAGGGTGCCCACCCCGCCGCTGGCGATGACCGGGACGCCCACGGCGTCGGTCACGGCCCGGGTCAGCTCCACGTCGAAGCCGTCGCGGGTGCCGTCGCGGTCCATGGAGGTGAGCAGGATCTCCCCCGCCCCCCGGCGCTCCGCCGCGGCGGCCCACTCGACGGCGTCGAGGTCGGTGGGGTGGCGGCCCCCGTGGGTGAACACCCCCCAGCCGGCCGAGGGGTCGTCGGCCACCCGGCGCCGGGCGTCGATGGCCACCACCGCGCACTGGCTGCCGAACTCGGCGGCCACCTCGGAGATGGCCTCGGGCCGGGCGATGGCCGCGGTGTTGAGCGACACCTTGTCGGCCCCGGCCCGCAGCATGCGCCGCGCGTCCTCGACGGTGCGGATGCCCCCGCCCACGGTCAGGGGGATGAACACCTGCTCGGCGGTGCGGGCCACCACGTCGACCATGGTGTCGCGGTCGTCCGAGCTGGCGGTGATGTCCAGGAACACCACCTCGTCGGCCCCCTCGGCGTCGTAGCGGGCGGCCAGCTCCACCGGGTCGCCGGCGTCGCGCAGGCCCACGAAGTTCACGCCCTTGACCACCCGGCCGGCGGTGACGTCGAGGCAGGGGATCACCCGGGCGGTGCGCACGGCGGCGACGGTACCGCTCCCCGCCCCCGGCCTCCTCGTCGGATCCCGCGGCCCCCGGGCCGGCGACCACCGGCAGACTGCGGCCCATGACCGCCGCCGATCGCCGCACCCGCCTCCGCGACCTCCACCGGGAGGGCACGTTCGTGATCCCCAACCCGTTCGACCGGGGCTCGGCCCGCATCCTGGCCGCCCAGGGCTTCGCCGCCCTGGCCACCACCAGCGCCGGCCTG
>Ga0190275_10000329_pt1 | contig 44772 bp, 41 predicted proteins | sample Popmic550T_FD_133745 | JGI IMG/M metagenome (GOLD analysis project Ga0190275, IMG submission 133745) | Populus adjacent soil microbial communities from riparian zone of Yellowstone River, Montana, USA - 550 T | ecosystem: Environmental > Terrestrial > Soil > Riparian zone > Trees stand | place... | reverse complement strand
GGGCGGCATCCCGACCAATTATCACGGCGAGGTCGTGACGTTGAAGGATGGCAACCCGGACGCCGTGGTGCCCGGGCTGTTCGCCGTCGGCGAGGCGGCCTGCGTCAGCGTCCACGGGGCCAATCGCCTGGGCTCCAACAGCCTCATCGACCTGGTCGTGTTCGGGCGCGCGGCGGGGTTGAGGCTCGCCGAGATCATCGAGCCGGACGCGGTGCAGGCGGCGCTTCCCGCGGACGGCTCGGACCTCGCGTTGGCGCGGCTCGACAAGTTCCGCTTCGCCGAGGGCGGCTCGCCGACCGCCGAAATCCGCGTCGAGATGCAGCGCGGGATGCAGGCCCATTGCGCGGTGTTCCGCACCGAGGAGGTGTTGCGCGAGGGCGTCGACAAGCTGGCCAAGACCTATGCGCGGATGGCCGACATCCACGTCACCGACCGCAGCCTGATCTGGAACACCGATCTGATCGAGACGCTCGAGCTCGACAATCTGATCGCCCAGGCGAGCGTGACGATCGCCGGCGCCGCCAACCGCAAGGAAAGCCGCGGCGCCCACGCCCGCGAGGATTATCCCGAGCGCGACGATGTCAACTGGATGAAGCACAGCTGCGCCTGGTTCGAGGGCTGGGGCGGGGCGGGCGGCGCGATCCGGATCGATTACCGCCCGGTCCACGAATATACGCTGACCGACGAGATCGAGTACATCAAGCCCAAGGCGCGGGTTTATTGAGGGAGCGCCCGAACCAGCAAGAGGATGTGGAAGATATCATCCTTGAGGTGCTGGAGAACGGCTTCGTCCAAGCAACCGCGGACATCACAAAAGCTGTTAAGAGCCGATTGCTCCTGACAACTGCCGATCTGGTTCGGGCAAACAGGCGACCGAATGAGGCACGGATCGATCAGATTATCGCCAACGCTTTGCAGGCAAGACGGAGGTTGTGCCGCGATGGCCTTATCGAACGAACCGGACGCGGAGAGTTTCGTATCACCGAAGCCGGACGGGCCTATTTGACGAAATTCAGAGCCGAGACGGCGTCAATGTCGGAAACACTCGCTGCCATACTCGGCTCGAACTCGTTGGAGTAAGTCAGTTTCCCAGATGACGGGGGCGCGCTTGCGTGTACCGGTTTTTCGCCCATATTGTTGACGAGAAGGACGACGGAGGCTGGGATGGCGTTGTGGACTCTTCATGCAGGTTATGATCCGGAAGCGCGGGTCTGGTACACGCTCGATTGCGACGTCCCTGGCTTGGTGACAGAGGGTGAGACGCTGGAGCGGCTGCGGGAGCGAGCTGCGGCCGTGATGCCCGAACTCATCTCCGACAATGCCGAGCATATCGAGCCCGCTCGGCGGGAAGGTCCGCATTCGCTGCGGCTGGTAGCGTTCCATGAAAGCACGGTTCCGGTCGCCGCCTGATGGGCAGCTCCTATGGACGGGAGCTGAAGCAGATCCTCCGCGATGGTTCAGCCCAATTACCGATCTGCATGTCACCGTGGATGTCAGCACGCGAAAACGCTTCACCGCCATGGCGATCCTCAAACAAGCCGGAATCAAGGCGAAGATCTGAGCTCCGTTCGCCAAGCCAAACGGGCCCGCTTGACTCGTAGCGAAAGCGCGCGAGATTGGGCGCAAGCAGGAAGGTGGGGCTTATGCGGACGGGGTTGAGGTTGGTCGCGGCACTGGCGCTGGCCCTTACCGCCGGCGCCTCCGCGCAGACCTACCAGCCGCCCCGCCACAACGCCCCGCCGCCGCCTGAGCTAACCAGCGGCTCGCCGGGCGATGTCCTGGCGCGCGCCAATGCCGGGACCCAGATCGAGCGCGACCGTTCGCCCGCCGCCGAGCTCGACGAGCATCGCCGGCTCGAGCGAGCGCTCAGGGCGCTGGCACCGCAACGCGCGGGCATCGTCGATGCCTATGTCGTCTCGATCGCGCTCGACAGCGATCCCGTCTTCGCCCGCGAGGCGCGGGTCGCCGGCGACGTGCTGCGGCGGCGCTACGGGGCGGCGGGGCGCACGATCGTGCTGGCCGGACCGGACGGCTCGGCGCCCGGCGCCTTGCCCCGCGGCTCGCCGGCGACGCTCGCCGTCGCGCTCGCCCGCATTGCCGAATTGATGGACAGGCGGGAGGATGCGCTGATTCTCTACACCACCAGCCACGGCGCGCCGGTCGGCCTCTATTACAATGACGGCGACAGCGGCTACGGGCTGATCTCGCCCATGCGCCTCAAGGCGATGCTCGACCAGCTCGGCCTCGCCAACCGCCTGTTGATCCTGAGCGCCTGCTATTCGGGCGTGTTCGTGCCGATCCTGCAATCCGAGAGCAGCGCGATCGTCACCGCCGCGTCCTACGATCGCACCTCGTTCGGCTGCGTCGCCGAGAATGACTGGACCTTCTTCGGCGACGCGATGATCAACCATGCTCTGCGCAAGCCCCAGCCGCTCGCCGCGGCGTTCACCGAGGCCAGCTTTCTGGTTTCGGGCTGGGAGGCGCAATTGCGGGTCAGGCCGTCGCTTCCCCAGTCGAGCATCGGGGCAGGTACTGCGCGCTGGCTGGGTGCGCTCGAACGGCGCCTCCCCACGCCCGCGACCCAGCCGGTCGGGCGCCCGGCGCTCGAAACGACCCAGGCTGCATCAAAGGGCGGCTGACCCGCTCCGAATGAGCTCCTTACTGCCGCTGGGTCAGCGCGCCGCGCCTGACCATATCTGCGGTCGGCGGCGCGTTATGTTCAGGCGCGGGCAGTCGAGACGAGCGCATCCCGGATCAGCGCCATATCCCGCGCGAAGGAGCGGGCAAGCGCGTCCTGGGAGAGTTCGGCGCGGTCGGTCACCTGGCCCATGGCGAGGCCGATGCGTAGAGTCGCGCCCCAATTCCCGTCGGGGAGACGCACGCATTTGACGGGCTGGCCGACCCGCACGCCGCCAAGCGCCATCGCCTTGTGCCAGGCCTGGGCGTCCTCGAAGGTCGCACCGCGGGGCAGGAATTGGGTGAGGTCGAGCGTCGAAAGCGTGCGCATCTCGATCGGGTGGGTGTCGGCATCCTCGACCTGGCCCGGCGGGTAGGGCGCGACGCGGCGGGCGGGCGTCTTCTCGACGATTTCGGCACGAACCGCGGCGTGGAAGGCGAGGATGACCCGCTCCACCGTTTCGGCGGACAAGAGCTGGAACCGCTCGAGCTCGAAGATCGAGGCCTCGAGCCGCAGCAGGAGGCCCAGATTGACGCTGTCGGCCAACGTTGCGCCGCCCGGCCAGCGGGCCGGCCACTCCGCGCGCCGGAAGATCGTCGCGAAGCCCACGGGCAGCGGCGGGGCGATGCGAGCGAGCGCGGCCGGGACCAAAGCGAAGCCGCTGAACGGCGGGCCGCCGATGAATTTCGATCCGGTGACGAAGACGATCGCGCCGCGGGCGAGATAGTCGTTGACCGCCGCCGGCGTGATCCGTCCCTGGCAGGCGTCGACGACCAAAGTCGACTCCTCGCCATAAGCGGCGATCAGCCGGTCGACATCGCCGAGCGAGGGCAGGATCAGCCCGGTCTTCGAGCCGTGGACGATGTGGACGAGGCTGTGTCGGCCGGCGGCGCGCGCGGCGGCGATCGCGGCGCGGATTCGCTCGGCGATATAGGTCGAGGGCCGGACCCGCGCCATCCGGTCGCGGACCGGAATGTCGACCAGCTCGACATGGACCCCGCCCAGCCCGGGCACCGGCGCGCCCGGCTCCGTGCGGATTGCGAGCGCGGTCTCGTTGGCGAAATAGCGGCCGTGGGCTGAGTGGATGCAGCCGGTGCCGACCTCGTCCGCGCCGAGAAGGATCGCGTGCGTGCCGCCCGGCGTCCGGCCGGCAATCGCCGCCAGAGCGACATATTCGAGGTCGGTGCCGGAAGGCGCGAACACGATTTCCACCTCGCCCGCGACGCCGTAAGCGCGGCGGATTCGGCCGCGCAGCGCCTCCAGCCGGCCGGCATAGAGCGCGGGCCCGGGCTCGCAGCCCATCTCGGCCAGCACCCGCTCGGCCTCGGCATAAGCGGCGGGCGAAATGTCGTTGGCGGTCGACGAGGCATAGGCGAGGATGTCGCGCGGCGCAGGCGCGCTGAAATAGCGGTTGAGGCCGGTTTCGCGGCCGAGCAGGATGCGGGCGTCGCCGCCCTGGGTCATCAGGTCGGCCGCCGATCTCGCAACGATGAGGGTCATGAATCTTGCACCGGCCTCGCAACGCGACTAACCCGCGCCCAATATCGGCTGGCGCGGCAAGGGAACAGGGCCGACCGGCGATTTTTGTATCAGAAGGTCGCAATTTCCCGTGCTCACCCCAATCGAACCGCGTTCCATTCCGGAGCGAGCCAAAGAGCGGCTCCGCATCCTGTTCATCGCCAAGCACGCCAAATGGGCGGGCGGGCTGCACCCGGAAGACGGCAACCACGCGCTCTACCATGTCGAGACGCGCGAAATGCTCCAGTCGCTCGGCCTCAACCTGGCGCTGGCCGACAATTATGACGATCTGTTCGAGCGGCCGGATGTCGATTTCGTCTTTCCGCTGCTCAACCGCGGCGGCTTTTTGAACAGCGAGATGATGCTGCCTTTGCTCTGCACGCGGCTCGGCCTGCCCTATCTTGGCGCCAGCCCGATCCTGCGCGGCCTCGCCGACGACAAGCATCTCTCCAAGCTCGCCGCCGCCGCGCGCGGCGTGCCGACCGCGCCCTGGGCGATCTACCGCCGGGGCGCGCCGGTGCGCGAGGGCCGCTGCCCGGCCGGAGCGCGGCTGGTCATCAAGCCCAACGCCTCGTCGGCGAGCTGGGGCGTGCAGGATGCGCGCGACTGGGCGGGGGTCGAGGCGGCGGTGGCGGGCATCCATGCCGAAGGGCATGACGCGATCGTCGAGCCCTTCCTTCCCGGCAGCGACGTCGAGGTGCCGGTGATCACGATCGACGGCGAGCCGGTCGTCATGCCGATGATGCTGTTCGAGCAGGCCGACCCGACCCACCTTCGCACCTATTACGAGAAGCGCGACCTGGTCGAGCGCGGCCACAAATATCAGCTGGTCGATTTCGACGACCCCTCGTGGGCGCCGATCATCTCCGAGATGACCCGGACCATTGCCGACGAGTTCCGCCCGTTCGATTACGGCCGGTTCGAATTCCGGCTCGACGCCGCGACCGGCCGCTGCGACTTCCTAGAGGTGAACCTCCAGGCCAATCTCTGGTCGGAAAAGGTGTTCGGCCGCTCGGCCAGGCGCGCCGGCCTGAGCCAGGCCGAGCTGATCGAGACGATCCTGTGGGAAGGCCTGCGCCGCCACGATCTGCTCGATGGCTGATCAGGGCCACTTCACGATCGTCATCCTCGCCGCGCAGCGCGAGGGCCGGCTGGATCCGCTCGCGGCGCAGGCGGGCGTCACCCACAAATGCCTGGTGCCGATCCAGGGACGGCCGCTGCTCGCCCACGTGCTGGGCGCGCTCGCCACGATCGAGGGCGTCGACATCATCCGCATCGCGGTCGAGCCGGGCGCGGAGGAGATGCTGCGCCCGATCGCCGACGCCTCGGGCCTTCCGGTCGCCTTTGTCGCCGCCGCCGACACGATCACCGACAGCGTCTACGCCGCCGCGGCCGGTTCCGCGGGCCCGGTGGTGATCACGACCGCGGACAATGTCCTCTTGACTCCGGCGGCGGTGCGCCGGGCCGCCGACCGGCTCGCTTCGGGCGACGACATGGTGATCGCGCTCGCCCGCAAGGAGGATGTGCTCCTCGCCCACCCCGAGGGGCAGCGCCGCTTCTATCGCTTTCGCGACGGCGAATTTTCCAACTGCAACCTCTACGGCGTGTCGCGGCGCGGCCTCGTCTTCGCCGAGACGTTCCGCGAGGGCGGCCAGTTCGCCAAGAATCCGATGCGGTTCGCCCGCGCGGTCGGCTTCCTCAACCTCGTCATCCTGCGCCTGGGCCTGATGACGCTCGATCGGGCCATGGAGCGCCTCGGCCGCCGGTTCGGCCTGCGCGTCAGCGCGCTGGTGCTGGCCGACGGCGCCCAGGCGATCGACGTCGACAACCAGCGCACGCACAGGATCGCCGCCGAGCTTCTCGACAGGCGCGCCGCGTGAGGCTATTCCGCCGCGCAAAGGGAAGAGCAGATGGCCGAGTTCAGGCTTCCTAAGAACAGCAGGATCAGGAAGGGCAAGGCGCATCCCGCCGCGGACGGCGCCAAGCGGGCGCGGCGCTTCCGGATCTACCGCTACGACCCCGACAGCGGCGCCAATCCGCGCTACGACACCTATGAGGTCGATCTCGACAGCTGCGGGCCGATGGTCCTCGACGCTCTCATCAAGATCAAGAGCGAGCAGGACCCGGGCCTGACCTTCCGCCGCTCGTGCCGCGAAGGGATTTGCGGCTCCTGCTCGATGAACATGGACGGAAAAAACGGCCTCGCCTGCACCACCGCGATCGAGGATCTCAAGGGCGAGATCAGGATCACGCCGCTGCCGGGCATGGACGTGATCAAGGACCTCGTCCCCGATTTCACCCATTTCTACGCCCAATATGCCTCGATCGAGCCCTGGCTGAAGGCCGCCGCGCCGCCGCCCGAGGGCAAGGAGCGGCTCCAGTCGCCCGAGGACCGGGCGAAGCTCGACGGGCTTTACGAGTGCATATTGTGCGCCTGCTGCTCGACCTCCTGCCCGAGCTATTGGTGGAATTCGGACAAGTTCCTGGGGCCGGCGATCCTCTTGCAGGCCTATCGCTGGCTCGCCGACAGCCGCGACGGACATGCCGGCGAGCGGCTGGACGACCTCGAAGATCCGTTCCGGCTCTACCGCTGCCACACGATCATGAACTGCGCCAACGCCTGCCCCAAGGGCCTCAACCCCGCCAAGGCGATCGCCGAGACCAAGAAGCTGCTGCTGGAGCGGGCGGTCTAGCGCCGGCAGCCGACCAGGCGTGTCCGACCGATCTTGAATGGCCGCGCCTTTCGCGCCACTGCGCTCCGATGGACGTCCACCCCCTGATCAAGCACGCGCCCGACCCGGACCATCCCGGCTGGTGGACCTGGGACCTCCCCGACGACGCCCGATTCCACGCGGTGATCGGTAAATTGCTGGTGCGCGCCGACAGCCCCGGGCGCGCCACCTGCCGGATGTTCCCGGGGGCGCGCCATTCCAATCTCGGCGACATCGTCCATGGCGGCGCGCTGTTGACGTTCGTCGACATGGCCTTGTTCGCCGGCGGCCGCCTCGCGGGCGCGAACGTCATCCGTGCCGTCACGCTCGATTGCAGCGTGCGCTTCCTGAGCCCGGGGCGGATCGGCGTGCCGCTCGACGCGCAGGTCGAGCTGCTGCGCGAGACCAAAAGGCTCGCTTTCTTCTCCGGCAAGCTGGTCCAGGAAGGCGAGCTGGTCGCATCCTTTTCGGGAGCGCTGCGCAAGTTCAGCCGGGAGCCATGAGCGCGCTGGTCGAGTGTTACCGGGCGCTGGTCGCGGCCGGCGAGCTGAAGCCGGATTCGGATCAGGAGCGCGCCGTGGCATTGCTCGGCCGGCTGGCGGAGCAGCTCGACGAGAGCCGCGAGCGGGGTCTCTTCGGCCTGTTCGGCCGGCCCGGGCCCGCGCCCGGCGGCGTCTATCTGTGGGGCGGGGTCGGGCGCGGCAAATCGATGCTGATGGACCTCGCCTTCGCCACGATCGCCTTCGGCCCGAGGCGCCGCGTCCATTTCCACGAGTTCATGCTCGAAGTGCACGCCCGGCTGCGCGCCGAGCGGGCCAAAGAGGAGGGCGATCCGATTCCGCCGGTCGCCAAAGACATCGCGGCGGACGCGAAGCTGCTCTGCTTCGACGAAATGGTGATCAACAACCCGGCCGACGCGATGATCCTCTCGCGCCTGTTCGGGCATATGCTGGACGCGGGCGTGACGATCGTCACCACTTCGAACCGGCCGCCGCGCGACCTCTATCCCGGCGGCCTCAACCGCGAGCTCTTCCTGCCGTTCATCGACCTCATAGAGGCGAAGCTGGAAGTGGTGCCGCTGAACGGTCCGACCGATTATCGGCTCGAGCGGCTCGGCGGGATGCCGACCTGGTACGTACCCAACGGCCCGGAGGCGACCGCGGCGCTTTCCGAGGCCTTCTTCCGCCTCACCGACCACCCGGTCGAGGACCGCGCCCGGGTGCCGGCCGAGGATCTCCAGCTCGGCGGCGGCCGGACCCTGCACGTGCCCAAGAGCCTCAAGGGCGTCGCCGTCTTCTCGTTCAGGCGGCTGTGCGGCGAGGCGCGCGGCGCGGCCGATTATCTGAGCGTCGCGCGGCGCTATCACACCATCATCCTGGTCGGCATTCCAAGGATGGGCCCGGAGAATCGCAACGAGGCCGCCCGCTTCGTCACCCTGATCGACGCGCTCTACGAGCATAAGGTGAAATTGCTCGCCGCCGCCGATGCCGAGCCCAATGACCTCTACGTCGCCGGCGATGGCGCCTTCGAGTTCGCGCGCACCGCCTCGCGCCTGATCGAGATGCGGAGCGCGGAATATATGGCGCTCGGCCACGGCGAGGATTGACCGCCCCGTCGAATCCGCCAAGTCTCCCGCCGCCCTTCGAGGAGTTTCGCCATGCGCCTTGCCTTGCTCGCCGCCGCCTTGCTTTCCACCGCCGCCGCCGCAGCGGTCGCGCAACCCCCGGCCGACCCGTGGCACGCCAAGGCGCGCGAGATTTACGCGCACGCGATCTCGCTCCAGACCGTCCAGGGGCGCAATGCGAGCCCTGCGCTCGCCGCCTACCTCCAGGAGCAGTTCCGCGCCGGCGGCCTGACCGGCGTCACCATCCACCCCCATGACGAGACCGCCGCCCTGATCCTGCGCTGGCCGGCGGCGCGGCCTTCGGGGCGCAAGGCGATCCTTTTGATGGCGCATATGGACGTGGTCGAGGCGCGGCGCGAGGATTGGTCGCGCGATCCCTTCGTGCTGACCGAGGTGGACGGCTATTTCTATGGCCGCGGCACATTGGACGACAAGCAGGGCGTCACCGCGATCACCACCGCCTTGCTGCGGCTGCGCGCCGAAGGCTTCGAGCCGGGCCGCGAGATCATCGTCCTGTTCACCGGCGACGAGGAGACGGGCGGCAACGGCGCCGATCTCGCGGCGAACCAGTGGCTCGACCCCACGACGATCGACTTCGCGCTGAACGGCGATGCGGGCGGCGGCGCCTTTCTCGCCGACGGGACCCTGCTCGGCTTCGGCATCCAGACCGCCGAGAAGACCTATCAGAGCTACACTTTGACCGCGACCAACCCGGGCGGGCACAGCTCGCGCCCGCGCCCCGACAATGCGATCTACGCGCTCGCCCATGCGCTCGGGCGGGTCGAGCGCCACCGTTTCGCGCCGCTGCAGAACGAGACCACCCGCGGCTATTTCGCCCACCGCGCGACCACCGCCGAGGCGCCGCTCGCCGCCGCCATTCGCCGCTGGCTCGCCAATCCGGCCGACGACGAGGCGGCCGATCTGATCGAGGCTTCGCCGACCGAGGTCGGCCTGACCCGGACCCGCTGCGTCGCCACCCGGCTCGAGGGCGGCCATGCCGAAAATGCGCTGCCCCAGCTCGCCCGAGCGACGGTCAATTGCCGGATCTTCCCCGGTGTCGATCCGGCAACCGTGCTGGCGACATTGCGCGAGCTCGGCGCGGCGGACAATATCACGGTCGAGCCGATCGACGTCGCCCGCCCGACCGACGCCTCGCCGCTGCGCGAGGACGTGGTTTCGGCCTATACCGCCGCGGTTCGCGCCCGCCATCCGAATGCCGCGATCGTGCCGGACATGAGCACCGGCGCCACCGACGGCCTCTATTTCCGCGCCCGCGGCGTCCCGGTCTACGGCGTCGACGGCTCCTGGGCGGTGATCCCGGCCGACGAGCGCGCCCACGGCCGCGACGAACGGTTGCCGGTCCGCGCCTTTTACAACGACGTCGACCATTGGACCGACCTGATCCGTCGCCTCGCCCGATAGCGGGGAACCCGCGCGAATGGGGACAGTTACTTTTGCGCTTGGGGACAGTTACTTTTACGCGCCTCGGGTCGAGTCGATCGCGCCGGCGGTCGAAAAGTAACTGTCCCCTAAGGAGACCGCCATGCTTGGAACCCATAACGCCGTCGCCAATCTCGCGGTCGGCGATCTCGACCGCGCCCGCGATTTCTACACCGGGACGCTCGGCCTCGTTGAGGTCGACAATGAGGGCGACGAATTGATCGTGCTCAAGAGCGGCGACAGCGTCGTCAACGTCTACCGCTCCGAATATGCCGGCACCAATAAGGCCACCGCGGTGACCTGGCAGGTCGACGACATCGAGGCGGAGGTCGCCGGGCTCCGGGCCAAGGGCGTGGCGTTCGAACATTACGACATGCCGGGCCTGACGCTCGAAGGTGACGTGCATTCGGGCTACGGCATGAAGGTCGCCTGGTTCAAGGACCCGGACGGCAACATCCTCAACATCGTCGAGGAATAGCTTTCGCCGGTTCCGGCGGCCAAAAGACGCCGCTGCACAAGAGAAGCGAACCGGCGGCATCGAGCCGCCGCTTCGCTGACCCACCCCCCCAGCCCCTCCCTGAAAACAGGGAGGGGAGGCTTCTTGCCCGGTTGCCCGTCGCGCACGGGGCGGCTAAGCGGGCGCCGTCCGGCCGCGTCCCGCGGCCCCTCGCATTTGAACCGTGACAGCTGGAGGGCCCGATGGCTCGCAACAAGATCGCGCTGATCGGCGCCGGCAATATCGGCGGCACGCTCGCCCATCTCGTCGCCTCGAAGGAGCTGGGGGACATCGTCCTGTTCGACGTGATCGAGGGCGTGCCGCAGGGCAAGGCGCTCGATCTGTCGCAATGCGGCCCGGTCGAGGGGTTCGACGTCGCCCTCAAGGGCTCGAACGATTATGCCGACATCCAGGGCGCCGACGTCATCATCGTCACCGCCGGTGTCGCCCGTAAGCCGGGGATGAGCCGCGACGATCTGCTCGGCATCAATTTGAAGGTGATGAAGGCGGTCGGCGCGGGGATCAAGGCGAACGCGCCCGGCGCCTTCGTCATCTGCATCACCAACCCGCTCGACGCCATGGTCTGGGCGCTGCGCGAATTTTCGGGCCTGCCGCACCATATGGTGGTCGGCATGGCGGGCGTGCTGGACAGCGCACGCTTCCGCACCTTTCTCGCGCAGGAATTCGGCGTCTCGGTCCAGGACGTCACCGCCTTCGTGCTCGGCGGCCATGGCGACACGATGGTCCCGATCGTCGAATATTCGACCGTCGCCGGCATCCCGATTCCCGATCTGATCAAGATGGGCTGGTCGACGCAGGAGCGGATCGACGCGATCGTCAAGCGCACGCGGGGCGGCGGCGGCGAGATCGTCGCCCTGCTCGGCACCGGCTCGGCTTATTACGCCCCGGCCACCGCCGGGATCGAAATGGCCGAGGCGTACCTCAAGGACAAGAAGCGGCTGCTGCCCTGCGCGGTGAACCTCACCGGCCAATATGGCGTCAGCGACCTCTATGTCGGCGTCCCGTGCATCATCGGCGCGGGCGGCGTCGAGAAGATCGTCGAGATCGAATTGAACGACGAGGCCAAGGCCAATTTCCAGGTCTCGGTCGACGCGGTGAAGGAGCTGCTTGCGGCGTGCAGGGCGATCGATGGCTCGCTGGCCTAGCCTCCTCCTCGCCGCCGCCATGCTGGCGACTCCGCTCGCGCTGTCGGCGCGCGGCCCTGCGCCGGTCGATCCAGCGGCGCTGGCGCAAGGCGCGCTGGCCTGCCGCGGCATTCCGGACGAGATGGCGGGCGCGGAGCGCCGGATCGTCGAGCTTGGCTGGCCGCGCCACCGCCAACGGAACGGCGAGCAGCTGCCGGTTTTCGAACGCGACGGCATGCTGGTGATGCTGACGCCGCCCGATCAGGCGGGCCACCCGCTGGCGTGCGGGGTGATGGCGACCGTCCGCCGCTCGGTGAGCGCCGCCGATCTCGCCGCCGCCGTGTCAGCGGCGTTTGGACGGCAGCCGGGTCCCGGCGACGCCGGCGGCTTTCCGGTCTGGGAACTCGACGGCGGTCAAGTCGTGGCGGTCGCGCGGAACGAGGAAGGCGGCGTCATGTTCACCTTCTGGTATCCCCGGACCGCGCCTCATTAAGGGAAATTGAATGTCCATTCTCGTCAACGCCGACACCAGGGTCATCACCCAGGGGATGACCGGCGAGACCGGCTCCTTCCACACCGAGCAGGCGCTCGCCTACGGGACGAAGATGGTCGGCGGGGTGACGCCGGGGAAGGGCGGACAGACCCATATCGGCCTGCCGGTGTTCGACACCGTCGCCGAGGCGGTCGAGGCGACCGGCGCGGATGCGAGCGTAGTCTATGTGCCGCCGCCCTTCGCCGCCGATTCGATCCTCGAGGCGATCGACGCGCAAGTGCCGCTGATCGTCGCCATCACCGAGGGGATTCCGGTGCTCGACATGGTGCGGGTCAAGCGCGCGCTTGAGGGCTCGAAGTCGCGGCTGATCGGCCCCAATTGCCCGGGTGTGCTGACGCCGGACGAGTGCAAGATCGGGATCATGCCCGGATCGATCTTCAAGAAGGGTAGCGTCGGCATCGTCAGCCGCTCGGGCACGCTCACCTACGAGGCGGTGTTCCAGACGACCAATGCCGGCCTTGGGCAGAGCACCGCCATCGGCATCGGCGGCGATCCGGTCAACGGGACCAGCTTCATCGACGTGCTCGAGCTGTTCCTCGCCGATCCCGAGACGGAGTCGATCATCATGATCGGCGAGATCGGCGGATCGGCCGAGGAGGAGGCGGCGCAATTCCTCGCCGACGAGGGCAGGAAGGGGCGCTCCAAGCCGGTGGTCGGCTTCATCGCCGGGCGGACCGCGCCGCCGGGACGCCGGATGGGCCATGCCGGAGCGATCGTCTCGGGCGGCCAGGGCGGCGCCGAGGACAAGATCGCGGCGATGGAGGCGGCTGGAATTACCGTCTCGCCGAGCCCATCTGAGCTGGGCAGCACGCTCGCAGCGCTGCTAAGTGCCTAGTTCCCCGGCGAAAGGGCCCCCATCAAAGTGGTGCTTTGATGGGACCCAAGGCCGGGGTCCAGGAGCCGAAGGCTTGATCGGAGGTCATGGTGAAAGCCGGCTTCGTCTACATCATGGCGAGCGGCAAGAACGGAACGATATACGTTGGTGCGACGAGCGACCTTCCCATGCGCGCATATGAACATCGCCAAGGGTTGGTTGCAGGGTTCACGAAACGATATGGGTGCAAGACGCTGGTTTGGTTCCAGGCTTATGACGATCTCGACGAGGCGCGACGGCGCGAGTTGCAGATGAAGGAATGGAAGCGAGCCTGGAAGATACGACTGATCGAGGAAACGAATTTTGAGTGGGACGATCTTTACGCGACGCTGTCCTGAACCCGGCTTCCGCCGGGTCCTGGGCCCCGACCTGCGCCGGGGAACGGTGACGCGATGAGCGAGGGCCCGAGCTGGGCGCGCGACCATTGGCCGCCCGACGAGCTGGACGATCTCAATGCGGGGCTCGATCCGACGCGCATGACGATCGAGGCCGTGGTGGCGAAGGCGAAGGACTCCGCCGCCGTTTCCGGCGCGTCCGAGGCCGAGATCGAGCGCGCCGCGAACGACAGCATCTGCGCGATGATGCTGATCCGCACCTATCGCGTGCGGGGGCATCTGGCGGCCGATCTCGATCCGCTCGGCCTCACCCAGCGCGAAATGCCGGCCGACCTCACCCCCGAATTTCACGGCTTCACCGGCGAGGGCGCGCTCGACCGGCCGGTCTGGCTCGGCGGCGCGCTCGGGCTGGAGAAGGGGACGGTCCGCGAGGTCGTCGAGATCCTCAGGCGCAATTATTGCGGGCGCGTCGGCCTCGAATATATGCACATCAACGACCTCGACGAGCGCCGCTTCCTCCAGGAACGGATGGAGGGCAAGCATGCCGCGATCACCTTCACGCCCGAGGGCAAGAAATCGATCCTGACCAAGGTCGTCCAGGCCGAGCAATGGGAGAAGTTCCTCGCCCGAAAATATGTCGGCACGAAGAGGTTCGGCCTCGACGGCGGCGAAGCGATGGTGCCCGCGCTCGAGGCGGTGATCAAATATGGCGGCCAGTATGGAATCGTCTCGATGGTCTTCGGCATGGCCCATCGCGGCCGGCTCAACGTCCTCGCCAATGTCATGGCCAAGCCCTATCGCGCGATCTTCAGCGAATTCGCGGGCGGCTCGGCCAACCCCGAGGATGTCGGCGGCTCGGGCGACGTCAAATACCATCTCGGCACCTCGTCCGACCGCGAGTTCGACGGGATAAAGGTCCATTTGTCGCTGGTCCCCAATCCGAGCCACCTCGAGGCGGTCGATCCGGTCGTGCTCGGCAAGGTCCGCGCCCAGCAGATCGCGCGCGGCGACAGGGAGGGCGATTCCGTGCTGCCGGTGCTGCTCCACGGCGACGCCGCCTTCGCCGCCCAGGGGATCGTCTCCGAATGTTTCGGCTTTTCGGGCATCCCCGGCTACAATACCGGCGGCTGCCTCCACTTCGTGATCAACAACCAGGTCGGCTTCACCACCTCGCCCCAGTTCGGCCGCTCCTCGCCTTATCCGTCGGACGTCGCCAAGGCGGTCCAGGCGCCGATCCTCCACGTCAACGGCGACGATCCCGAAGCGGTGACCTTCGCCTGCAAGCTCGCGATCGAGTACCGGCAGAGGTTCAACCGCGACATCGTCATCGACATGTGGTGCTACCGCCGCTTCGGCCATAACGAAGGCGACGAGCCGAGCTTCACCCAGCCCTTGATGTACAAGGAGATCAGGCGCCATCCGCCGATCTCGCAGATTTACGGCGCCCGGCTCGAGCAGGAGGGAGTGATCGAAAAGGGCTGGGTCGAGGGCGAGGTCGCCGACTTTACCGCCTTGCTCGAGACCGAGTTCGAGGCCGCCATGTCCTATCTGCCCAACAAGGCCGACTGGTTCGAGGGCGCCTGGAGCGGCCTTGGCCGGCCCGACGAGGCGATCACCGAACGCCGCAACGTCGCCACGGGCTGTCCCGAGGAGCTTGTCCGCGAGGTCGGCAATATCCTGACCACGATCCCCCCCGACGTCGCCGTCCACAAGACCTTGGTGCGGATCATCGACGCCCGCCGGGCGATGTTCGAGAGCGGCGAGGGGTTCGACTGGGCCACCGCCGAAGCGCTCGCCTTCGGCACCTTGCTGCGCGAGAACCACGCCGTCCGCCTGTCCGGGCAGGACAGCGCGCGCGGCACGTTCAGCCAGCGCCACTCGGTCTGGGTCGACCAGGAGAATGGCGCCAAATACATTCCGCTCACCAGGGTCGGGCCCGCGCGCTTCGAGGTGAGGGATTCTCCGCTTTCCGAGTTCGGCGTGCTCGGGTTCGAATATGGCTGGTCGATAGCCGATCCGCAGACGCTCGTCCTGTGGGAGGCGCAGTTCGGCGATTTCGTCAACGGCGCGCAGGTGATCATCGACCAGTTCATCGCCGCCGGCGAGGCCAAGTGGCTGCGCGCCTCGGGCCTCGTCCTCTTGCTGCCGCACGGCTATGAAGGGCAGGGCCCCGAGCACAGCTCAGGGCGGCCCGAGCGCTTCCTTCAGCTTTGCGCCGACGACAATATGCAGGTCGCGAACTGCACCACGCCGGCCAATTATTTCCACATCCTCAGGCGCCAGATGCACCGCGATTTCCGAAAGCCTTTGGTGATCATGACGCCCAAATCGCTGCTCCGGCACAAGAAAGCGGTCTCGCCGCTCGCCGACTTCACCGGCGAGAGCCATTTCATGCGGATCCTCTCCGATCCCAATCCGCCGAAGGGCGGGGACGTGAAGCGTCTCGTCCTGTGCACCGGCAAGCTCGCCTACGAGCTTTTCGAAGCGCGCGACAAAGCGGGGGACGCGAGCACCTCCATCGTGCGGATCGAGCAGCTCTACCCTTTCCCAGGCGAGGCTCTCCTCGCCCGCCTCAAGCGCATGACCAATTTGGAAGATCTGGTCTGGGCCCAGGAAGAGCCGAAGAATCAGGGCTATTGGAGCCATGTCGAGCCTAGGATCGAGCGCCGCCTGAGCGAGGCCGGCCTCAAGCCCAAACGCCCGATCTATGCCGGCCGCGAGCCCGCCGCCTCGCCCGCGACCGGCCTTGCCAAACGCCACGCGGCCGAACAGGCGGCCTTGATCGCCGACGCGCTCGGCCATAGCAGCGCACCCACCGCCCGCCGCAAAGCGGGCTAAGAGGAAATTCGATGGCGACCGAAGTGAAAGTACCGACGCTGGGCGAATCGATCACCGAGGCGACCCTGGGCGCGTGGCTCAAGCAGCCCGGCGATGCCGTGGCCCAGGACGAGCCGATCGCCAGCCTCGAAACCGACAAGGTCGCGGTCGATCTGCCCGCGCCGGTCGCCGGGACGATGGGCGAACAGCGCGTCAAGGTCGGCGACAATGTCGCGGTCGGCGCGGTGGTCGCCACGATCGAGGCCGGCGGCGCGGCGCTGCCCGATTCCGCCCCAGTCAATCCCAAGGGCGCCGGCGAGAATATCGAGATCAAGGAGGAACCGGCCGGCGACGAGGACGGACCGCATCTGACCCTGTCGCCCGCGGTGCGCCGGACCGTCCTCGAGCACCATCTCGACCCCTCGAAGATCAAGGGCACAGGCAAGGACGGCCGCCTCACCAAGGACGACGTCCTGGCCGCCGCCGCCGAGGCGGAGAAAGCCGCGCCCGCGCAGGCCCCGCAAAACACAGCCCCGCCAATCAAGGCCCGGACTCCGGCCTCCGCCGGGGAACGGAAGGAGGAAAGGGTGCGGATGACGCGGCTGCGCCAGACCGTCGCCCGCAGGCTCAAGGAAGCGCAAGAAACCGCCGCGATCCTCACCACCTTCAACGATGTCGACATGTCCGCGGTCATGGCCGCGCGGGCGAAATATAAGGATTTGTTCGAGAAGAAGCACGGCATAAGGCTCGGCTTCATGGGCTTCTTCGTGAAGGCGGCGGCGCTCGCCGCGCACGACGTGCCCGCGGTCAACGCCTCGCTCGAGGGCGAGGAGATCGTCTACCACGATTATTTCGACGTCTCGGTCGCGGTCTCGGCGCCGCAGGGCCTGGTCGTCCCCGTGGTCCGCGACGCGCAGGCGATGAGTTTCGCCGATATCGAGAAGACGATCGCCGACTTCGGGAAACGGGCCAAGGAGGGCACGCTGACCCTGGAGGAGATGGAGGGCGGCACCTTCACCATCTCCAACGGCGGCGTGTTCGGATCGCTCCTGTCGACGCCGATCATCAACCCGCCGCAATCGGCGGTGCTCGGCATGCACCGGATCGAGGAGCGGCCAGTGGTCCTGGAGGGCCAGATCGTCGCCCGCCCGATGATGTATCTGGCGCTCAGCTACGACCACCGCCTGATCGACGGCCGCGAGGCGGTCACCTTCCTCGTCCGCATGAAGGAAGCGCTGGAAGATCCGACGCGGTTGCTGATCGACCTATAATGACTGTTCCCCGGCGAAGGCCGGGGCTCAGGCCCTGTTTGTTGCTGGACCCCGGCCTTCGCCGGGGAACGAGGTAGAGAATGGCAGATACCGACTTCGACCTGATCATCATCGGCTCCGGGCCGGGCGGCTATGTCGCCGCGATCCGGGCCGCGCAGCTGGGGCTGAAGACCGCCTGCGTCGACAGCCGCGACACGCTCGGCGGGACCTGCCTCAACGTCGGCTGCATCCCTTCCAAGGCCTTGCTCCACGCTTCCGAGCTTTACGAGGAGGCGCATTCGGGCGCGCTCGCCAAATGGGGGGTGAAGACCTCCGGGCTGGAGCTCGATCTCGGCGCGATGCACGGCGCGCGGCTGGAGGCGATCAAGGGGCTGACCGGCGGCATCGAATTCCTGTTCAGGAAGAACAAGGTCGAATGGCTCAAGGGCCACGCTAAATTCACCGCCAAGGATTCGATCGAGGTCGCCGGCAAGGCGTATCGGGCGAAGAATTTCGTCATCGCCACCGGCTCGAGCGTCACCCCGCTGCCGGGGGTCGAGATCGACCATCAACGGATCGTCGATTCGACCAGCGCGCTCGAGCTCGCCAAGGTCCCCGGCACGATGGTCGTGATCGGCGGCGGCGTGATCGGCCTGGAGCTCGGCTCGGTCTGGCGGCGGCTTGGCGCGAGCGTGATCGTCGTCGAATATCTCGACCAGATCCTGCCCGGCATGGACGGCGATGTCCGCAAGGAAGCGGCGAGGATCTTCAAGAAGCAGGGCTTCGACATCCGCACCGCGACCAAGGTCACCGGCGCGGCGAAGAAGGGGAAGAAGGTGATCCTGACGGTCGAGCCGGCCAAGGGCGGCGCCGCCTCGACGATCGAGGCCGACACGGTTTTGGTCTCGATCGGACGGCGCCCCAATACCGAGGGGCTGGATCTCGCCAAGGCGGGCCTCGCCACCAACAAGGCGGGCCAGATCGAGGTCGATCGCGACTTCAAGACATCGGTTCCCGGCATCTACGCGATCGGCGACGTCACGCCCGGCCCGATGCTCGCCCACAAGGCCGAGGATGAGGGTATCGCGGTCGCCGAAATCCTCGCGGGGCAAATCGGCATCGTCAATCACGAGGTGATCCCGTCGGTCGTCTATACCATGCCCGAAATCGCGGGCGTCGGCCTCACCGAGGAGGAGGCGAGGGCGCAGGGCGAGGTCAAGGTCGGCAAGTTCCCGATGATGGGCAATTCGCGGGCCAAGACCAACCGCGAGGGCGACGGCTTCGTCAAGATCATCGCCGACGCCAAATCGGACCGGGTGCTCGGCGTCTGGATGGTCGCTTCGGTCGCCGGCACGATGATCGCCGAGGCCGCGCTGGCGATGGAGTTCGGCGCCACTTCGGAGGACATCGCCTACACCTGCCACGCCCACCCGACCCATTCGGAAGCGGTCAAGGAAGCGGCGATGGCGGTGACCGGCAAGCCGATCCACGTTTGACGGCTGGACCGCGCAATCTCCGTCATTCCAGCGAAAGCTGGAATCCCTTTTCTTTCGTCCTGCGTCGTGAAGGCAGGGAGATTCCAGCTTTCGCTGGAATGACGATATGGTGGCGCGATGCCGCCCGCCCAACTCCCCGAGGCCCTGGGCCCGATCCTCGACCTTCTCGACATGGCGGGGATCGCGGTCTTCGCGCTGACCGGTGCGGTCGTCGCGGCGGTCAAGCGGCAGACGTTCGTCACCTTCCTGTTCTTCGCGGTGGTGACCGGAATCGGCGGCGGGACGGTGCGCGACCTGTTGATCGGCGCGCCGGTCTTCTGGGTGCACGAGAATTGGACGCTCCTGATCTGCTTCGGTGCGGCGCTGGCAGTGTGGCTGTCGCCGGCGCGGCTGTGGAAGGGCAAGACCTTGCTGTGGCTCGATGCCGCGGGGCTCGCCGCCTACGCGACCTTCGGCGCTGCCAAGGGCCTCGCCTTCGGCCTCGCGCCCTTGCCCGCTTTCGGCATGGGCGTGTTGACCGGGTGCCTGGGCGGCATCGTGCGCGACGTGCTCGCCGGCGAGCCCTCGATCCTGATGCGGCGCGAACTTTACGTCACCGTCGCGGCTTTGTCGGCGGCCTTGCTGGTCGGGCTCAGCCTGGCCGGAATGCCGGGCGGGATCGCCGGCCCGATCGCGTTTGCGGCCGGCTTCGCCCTGCGCGGGGCCGCGATCTGGCGCGGCTGGTCGCTGCCGGCCTACGAGCGCTAGTCCTTCCAGACCGCCGAAACCGCCTTTGGCTCTTCCGGGCGGGTGGAGAGCGGCGCGAGGGCGCGCTGCCACAGGCCGACGCTGCGCCATTCGCGAAACTTGAAGCCGACCCTCTCATAGGTTCCGATCTGGAGGAAGCCGAGCATCTCGTGCAGCCTGACGCTCGCTTCGTTGGGCAAGGTGATGGCGGCGATCGCCTGGGCGAATCCCTGCGCCTCCAGCACCGGCAGCAGCGCCCGGTAGAGCAGGGTGCCGATCCCGCGCCGGTGGGCGCCGTCGGCGACATAGACGGTGGTTTCGACGGTGAAGCGGTAAGCGGGCCGGGCGCGAAAGGCGCAGGCATAAGCGTAGCCGAGCGGCGGACCCTCTTCCTCGCAGGCGACGAGCCAGGGGTAAAGGTCGCCGCCCTCCTCGATCCGGCCGCGCATCTCGGCCTCGCCGGGCGCGTCCGTCTCGAACGAGACGACGCTGGCCTGGACATAGGGCGCGTAGATCGAGGCGATCGCCGCCGCGTCGTCCGCGGTAGCGCGCCGGATCTTCACCCCCGCCAGACCAGGGAGAGCAGCCGCGTCCAGAGCGTTTCGCGTGGCCCTGCGCGCGGCACCGGAGCGATCGCCGGGCATTCGAGGCAGCGCGCCTGGATCGCCGGGCCGGCGAGCAATTGCCTGGCGTCGTGGAGCGCGCGCTCGATCATCGCTTCCGGCCGGTGGGCCAGGCGGGCGAAGACGTCGCGCGAGGCCTGGTCCTCCTCGTCGCCGCCGGCCGCGTCGGCGAAAATCCGTGCGAGCCAGCCCGGCTCGCGCTCGAGGTAGATCGTGCGGGCGTCGGCGGGGTCGAGATTGGCGCGCCGCGCCGCCTCGGCGATGGCGTCGTCCAGCGAGCCGAACCGGTCGACGAGGCCGAGCTGGCGCGCCGTGCCGCCGTCCCAGACCCGGCCCTGGCCGATCTCGTCGACCCGCGCCGGGGCAAGGCGCCGCGCCCGCGAAACCAGGTTGATGAAGCGGCGATAGGTGCCCTCGACGCCGAGCTGAAGCAGCCGGTCGGCTTCGGGCGCGGGGCCGCGCAGCAGATCCGGCTCGCCCGACAGCGGCGTCGTGCGCACGCCGTCGGCGCCTATTCCGAGCCTTTGCAAGCTGCCTTCGAAGCTCGGCAATATGCCGAACACGCCGATCGAGCCGGTGATCGTGGAGGGCTCGGCGAAGATGATTTCGCCGGCGGTCGCGATCCAATATCCGCCCGATGCGGCGACCGAGCCCATCGAGATGACGACGGGAATGCCGCGCGCCCTGGCGCCCAATATGGCCCGGCGGATCCGTTCCGATGCGGTCACCGAGCCGCCCGGCGAATCGACCCGGACGACCAGCGCCTTGATGTTGCCGCGCTCGAGCCCGCGCTCGAGGTTGCGGGCGATCGTGTCGCCGCCGGCGGTGCCGGCCGGCGCGTTACCGTCGACGATCTCGCCGGCGACGGTCAGCACCGCGATCTCGCCGCCGGAATCGGTCGCCGGATGGTCGTCGATCCAGCTATTGTAATGGACCGCGCGGTAGCTGCCCGGCACGTCTTCCTCGTCGGTCCCGGCAAGCTCGGCCATGCGGGCGCCGAATTGGGTTCGGTCGCCGATCCGGTCGACCAGCCCGGCCCGCAACGCCGCCCGGGCCATGTCGCCGCCCGCCGCCTGGACCGCGCCGGCGGTGTCGGCGACATAGGCCGCGATCTGGGCGCGCGGCCGCGCCTGGCGGACGTCCTGTTGCCAGGTGCCCCAGAGCGCGTTGGCCAGCGCCTGCGCATTTTCGCGGGCCTCGGGCGACATGTCGTTGCGCGTGAAGGGCTCGACCGCCGACTTGAACGCGCCGACGCGGTAGACGTTGGCGGTGATGCCGAGCCGCTCGAGCAGCCCCGCATAATAAAGGTTAGCGCCCCCCGGCCCGGCGATCACCACCGCGCCCAGCGGGTCCAGCCAGATCTCGTCGGCATGGGCGGCCAGCTGGTAGCCGTCGTCGCTATAGCCGGTCGCATAAGCGACGACGCGCTTGTTCGCCCGCCGCACCCGGTCGAGCGCCTCGCCGACATTGGCGATCGCGGTCTGGCCGCCGCCGGCGAACACGTCGAGATCGAGAGCGACCGCCCGGATCCGGTCGTCGGTCGCGGCCTGGTCGAGCGCGTGGATCAACTCGCTCACCCGATATTCGCGGGTGGCGCGGCCGCCGCCGATCGCGTCGAACGGGCTGCGGACCGAGGGCTGCTCGACGATCGCGCCGGCCAGATCGAGCCGGAGCGCGCCGCGCGAGGCGCTGTCCCGGTGCGGGCTGGCCGACAAAGCGGCGTAGAGCCCGCCGAAGAATATCAGCATGAACAAAAGGACGAGCGCGTCCTTGATCCCGACCAGCAATTTCCACGCCTTGCCCGCGAACTTCATCCCGCTCTCCTTCGCCACCGGCGCTAACCGACCCCCGTTCCCCTGTAAATGGCGCGGCCCGCGGGAAGCGTGAATTGCGGGGGCGGAGTCCTTGACCTGCCATGAACAATCCCTAAATCAGGCCGCATTGGCACTCGGCGCTCCCGAGTGCTAACAAGATTGTCTATATGCGGCGCCCGCCGGGTGCCGCTCCTATGAGAAAGGTGAACGCATGAAGTTTCGACCGCTCCACGATCGGGTGCTCGTCCGCCGCGTCGATGCCGAGGAGAAGACGGCCGGCGGGATCATCATCCCCGACAGCGCCCAGGAAAAGCCCCAGGAGGGCGAAGTCATCTCGGTCGGCTCCGGCGCCCGCGCCGACGACGGCACGGTGACCCCGCTGGACGTCAAGGCCGGCGACAAGATCCTGTTCGGCAAATGGTCGGGCACCGAGGTCAAGATCGACGGCGAGGACCTCCTCATCATGAAGGAAAGCGACATCCTCGGGATCGTCGGCTGAATTCAAATTGCGGACTGCTCCCCGGCGAAGGCCGGGGCCCAGGCTTTTTTGTTTGACTGGACCCCGGCCTTCGCCGGGGAACAAGGGAAGGAATATTCAACATGGCAGCGAAAGACGTACGCTTTTCGCGCGACGCCCGTGAGCGGATCATGCGCGGCGTCGACATTCTCGCCGACGCGGTGAAGGTCACATTGGGCCCCAAGGGCCGCAACGTCGTCCTCGACAAGAGCTTCGGCGCTCCCCGCATCACCAAGGACGGCGTCACCGTCGCCAAGGAGATCGAGCTCAAGGACAAGTTCGAGAATATGGGCGCGCAGATGCTGCGCGAGGTCGCCTCGAAGACCAACGACCTCGCCGGCGACGGCACCACCACCGCCACCGTGCTCGCCCAGTCGATCGTCCGCGAGGGCATGAAATCGGTCGCCGCGGGGATGAACCCGATGGACCTCAAGCGCGGCATCGATCTTGCCGTCGTCAAGGTCGTCGAGGATCTGAAGGCGCGCTCGAAGCCCGTCAAGGGCTCGACCGAGGTCGCCCAGGTCGGCAGCATCGCCGCCAATGGCGACACCATCGTCGGCGAGAAGATCGCCGAGGCGATGGAGAAGGTCGGCAAGGAAGGCGTGATCACGGTCGAGGAGGCCAAGGGCCTCGAATTCGAGCTCGACGTCGTCGAGGGCATGCAGTTCGACCGCGGCTATCTCAGCCCCTATTTCATCACCAATGCCGAGAAAATGTCGGTCGAGCTGACCGATCCCTACATCCTCATCCACGAGAAGAAGCTCGGCAACCTCCAGGCGATGCTTCCAATTCTCGAGGCGGTCGTCCAGTCGGGCCGGCCCCTCCTGATCATCGCCGAGGATATCGAGGGCGAGGCGCTCGCCACCCTGGTCGTCAACAAGCTCCGCGGCGGCCTCAAGGTCGCGGCGGTCAAGGCGCCCGGCTTCGGCGATCGCCGCAAGGCGATGCTCGAGGACATCGCGATCCTGACCAACGGCGAGATGATCAGCGAGGATCTCGGCATCAAGCTCGAGAACGTCACCGTCGCCATGCTCGGCGAGGCCAAGCGCGTCACGATCGACAAGGACAATACCACCATCGTCGACGGCGCCGGCGATTCGGACAGGATCAAGGCCCGCGTCGAGGCGATCCGTCAGCAGATCGAGAACACCAACTCGGACTATGACAAGGAGAAGCTCCAGGAGCGTCTCGCCAAGCTTGCCGGCGGCGTCGCCGTGATCAAGGTCGGCGGCTCGTCCGAGATCGAGGTCAAGGAGCGCAAGGACCGCGTCGACGACGCGCTCCACGCGACCCGCGCCGCGGTCGAGGAAGGGATCGTTCCGGGCGGCGGCGTCGCCCTGCTCTACGCCACACGGGCGCTCGAAGGCATGAAGGGCGTCAACGACGACCAGACCCGCGGCATCGACATCATCCGCCGCGCGCTCCAGTCGCCGATCCGCCAGATCGCCGAGAATGCGGGCCATGACGGCGCCGTGGTCGCGGGCAAGCTGATCGACGGCAAGGACGAGAATCTGGGCTTCAACGCCCAGACCGAGGTCTACGAGAATCTCGTCAAGGCCGGCGTGATCGATCCGACCAAGGTCGTCCGCACCGCGCTCCAGGACGCGGCCAGCGTCGCGGGGCTCCTCATCACCACCGAAGCGGCGGTGAGCGAGGCGCCCGAGGACAAGGCGTCGGCCGGCGGCGGCATGGGCGGCGGCGGCGGCATGGGCGGCATGGGCGGCATGGACTTCTAAGGCGGCCTCCGCCAGCGCAGCGAACGCGACAGCGTTCGTAAGCTGGCGGCGGACTCGCCGAAGCCCGGACGGCGGGGCGTGGAGCCCGTTGCCCCACGAACCCGTCCGACGACAGCGCGGGCTTTGCCCGCGCGTGCCGATCCAAAGAAGAAGAGGGAGGGCCGGGGCGGCGGCGCTCCGGCCCTTTTCTATTGACCGTTGCCGCTCCGATTGAGGGGGGCCGCGCTCGCGTCGACCGCATTCTCTTCCGCCGCGATCTCGGCCTCGTTGGCGACCAGGCTGTCGGGCGAGACGTCGAAAATATTATTTTCGTCGAGCATCGCCGCCGCATTGTCGAGTTGGCGCTCGTCCTCGGGGGTGAGCCCGCCCGCGGCCGGGCGGCTGTCGCAGGCGGCGAGCGCGAAGAGGGCGGCGAGGCCGGAATGAGCGAAGCGGGTCTTCATCGTGCGTCTCCCTGGGCGGCCCCAAGCTTAGCCCGACATGCGGGCAAAGAAAAAGGGCCGCGCGCCCTATGCGGCGCGCGGCCCTTTCCCCAAAGCAAGCGCGAAACGCTTATTTCGCGGCGTTGGAGGCCGCGTTGCTGGCGCTGTCGGCGGCGCTCGAAGCCGAATTGGCGGCTGCGTCGGCGGCGTTGAGCGCGGAGTCGGCGGCGGCGCCGGCGGCGTTCGCGGCGTCGCTGGTGGCGTTCGACATGTCGTTCATCGCTTCGTCGGTGGCGTTGCTCACGTTCGAGGCGGTGTTGTTGGTCGAGGCGGTCGGCTGGCAGGCGGCGAGGCCCAGAGCTGAAACGGCGACGAGGGTCAAAGCGATCTTCTTCACTGGAATTTCCTTCGATTGGTTGCGAGTGGTTGCGAGTGTAGCGAGGAGAACCCTATTCGCTGGACGAGGCGCCGAATGAGCTACTCAGGCCCTCCCCAGGCCTCCCAGCAGTGGACGATAATAAGCCATGCGGGGGTGCGAGTCTAGAGATTCTCTACCGCTATGGTTTGGAAGGGCGGAAGATCGTTGCTCAACGCCGTTAACTTGACGGATATAAAGATATCTTTATATCCGCATATCATGGCACTCGCACCTCGCATTTTCGCCTCATTGGCGGACCCGACGCGGCTTCGGATCCTGATGCTGCTGCGCGCCATGGAGCTGAGCGTCGGCGAGCTCGCGCAGGTGCTCGGGCAGAGCCAGCCGCGGGTTTCGCGCCATGTCCGAATCCTGATCGACGCCGGCCTTGCCGAGCGGCGCAAGGAGGGGAGCTGGGTGTTCCTCAGCCTCGGGCCCAGGCCGCGCACCGAGCCCTTGTTCCAGCTTGTCGAGCGCTGGGCCGAATTGGACGGCGACAACCCCCGGTTCGCGGCCGACGCCGTCCGCCTCGCCGCAGTGCGCGCCGACCGGGCCGCGGCAGCCGAGCGCTATTTCGCCGGCCACGCCGCCTCATGGGACGAATTGCGCTCGCTCCACGTCGCGGAGAGCGAGGTCGAGGCGGCCATAGCTCGCGCCCTCGCGGGCGGGCCAATAGGCCGCCTGGTCGATATCGGCACCGGCACCGGGCGGATGATCGAATTGTTCGGCCCCGCCGCGGAGCGCGCCACCGGCATCGACCGCAGCCCCGAAATGCTCCGCCTCGCCCGCGTCAAGCTGGCTGAGGCCGGCCTCGATGCGGTCGAGCTTCGCCAGGGGGACATGTATTCGCTGGCACTTGCGTCGGGCTCGGCCGAGACGGTGATACTCCACCAGGTGCTCCATTATGCGCAAAATCCGGCCGCCGCGATCGCCGAGGCGGCGCGGCTGCTGGCCGCCGGCGGGCGGCTTTTGATCGTCGACTTCGCCCCCCATGAGCGCGAGGAATTGCGCGCCCGCGACGCCCATGTCCGCCTCGGCTTCGCCGACGAGGCTTTGCTGAGGCTGATGGAGGAAGCGGGGCTCGAAGGCCGAGTCGTCGAGCATCTCGAGGGCGGCGCGCTGACCGTCACCATCTGGCTCGGGCAGCGGCCCGAGACGCGGCTGAGGGAAGTCGCATGAGCCCGCTCGCCGCCGCTTTGTCGCAGCCCGGCCGGCCTTTGTTCGCGGACGCGGCGGGGGATATCGAGGTCAGCTTCGAATTCTTCCCGCCGAAGACCGAGAAGATGGAAGCGACGCTCTGGGAATCGGTCAAGACGCTCGAGCCGCTGGCGCCGCGCTTCGTTTCGGTCACTTACGGCGCCGGCGGTTCGACCCGCGAGCGCACCCACGCCACGGTCGTGCGCATCCAGCGCGAAACGTCGCTCCACGCCGCCGCGCATCTGACCTGCGTCGAGGCGAGCCGCGGCGAGATAGACGACGTCGCCCGCGCTTATTGGGACGCCGGAATCCGCCACATTGTCGCGCTGCGCGGCGATTCGCCCGAGCCCGGCAAGCCGTTCAGCCCGCATCCCGACGGTTATGCCAATGCCGCCGAATTGGTCGCGGGCCTCAAGAAGGTCGCGCCGTTCGAGATTTCGGTCGCGGCCTATCCCGAATGCCACCCGGATTCGCCGAGTGCGGTCCACGATCTCGACAATCTGAAGCGCAAGATCGACGCCGGCGCCGACCGCGCGATCAGCCAGTTCTTCTTCTCGCCCGATTGCTTTTTGAGGTTCCGCGACCAGGTCGCCGCGGCCGGCGTCGCCGCCGAGATGACGCCCGGCATATTGCCCGTCTCCAACGTCGCCCAGACCCGCAAGTTCGCGGCGATGTGCGGCGCCACCATTCCGCCCTGGCTCGACCGATTGTTCGAGGGGCTGGACGATCTGCCCGCCGCGCGCCAGCTGGTCGCGGCCACCGTCGCCGCGGAGCTCTGCGCCCAGCTCTATGCGGGCGGGGTGCGGCAATTCCATTTCTACACGCTCAATCGCGCCGAGCTCAGTTACGCCATCTGCCATCTGCTCGGTCTCAGGCCGAAGGATACGACCAGTGAATACCGCGCAACAGCTTAGGGCCGAGGCCGCCCGGCGCATCCTGATCAAGGACGGCGCCTACGGCACGCAGATCCAGGCGCGCCGCCTGGAGGAGGCCGATTATCGCGGGGCCCTCGACCTCGTCCGCGACCAGAAGGGCAATAACGATCTTTTGAACCTTACGCGGCCCGATCTGGTGCGCGAGATCGCGCAAAGCTTCGCCGATGCGGGCGCGGACATCCTTGCCACCAACACCTTCAACGCCAGTGCGATCAGCCAGGCCGATTACGGCGCCGAGCATCTGGTGCGCGAGATCAATATCGCCGCGGCGCGGATCACCCGCGAGGTCGCCGACTCGGACGGCCGGCGCCGCTGGGTCGCGGGGGCGGTCGGGCCGACCAACAAGACTCTGTCGCTCTCGCCCAATGTCGACGATCCCGGCTATCGCGAGGTCGATTTCGACACCGTCTCCGACGTCTATGTCGAGCAGATCGCGGCGCTCGTGGAGGGCGGCGTCGATTTCGTCCTGATCGAGACCGTGTTCGACACGCTGAACGCCAAGGCGGCGATCCACGCCGCGCGGCGGGTCGATCCCGAGCTTCCGATCATGGTCTCGATGACGATCACCGATTTGTCGGGCCGCAACCTTTCGGGCCATTCGATCGAGAGCTTCTGGGCATCGGTGCGCCACGCGCGACCGCTGTCGATCGGGCTCAACTGCTCGTTCGGCGCCGCCCAATTGCGCGCCCATATCGCCGCTTTGTCGGGCATCGCCGACACGTTGATCATGGCCTATCCCAATGCCGGCCTGCCCAACGATCTTGGCGACTATGACGAATGCGCCGCGACCACCGCCGCGCAGGTCCGCGAATGGGCCGATCAGGGCATCGTCAACATCGTCGGCGGCTGCTGCGGCACCACGCCGGCGCATATCCGCGCCATCGCCGAGGCGGTCCGCGATTTCCCGCCGCGGCTCATCCCGTCCGTCGAGCGCCGCACCAGGCTCGCCGGCATCGAACCGATGATCCTGGCTGCGTAGGGCCGAGGATAATGGACAGCGACACCGCCAACGCCATCATCGCAGGACTCGCGCTGATCACTTCCACGATCTCCGTGTTCTTCACGCGCGCGTCTATAATGGCTCAAGAGCGGCACAACCGGCTATCGGTCAGGCCGATCCCTTACGTTGCGGAGAACTTCCTCCCCAATCCCGACCGTCTTGCCGTCGATTTGCAGAATAATGGCGTCGGTCCGATACGGATAATTCGTTGCACCGTCGTCGATGCGACCGACCCCGGAATTCACGCGGACAATCTGCATAGTTTGATGCCCGACCTGCCTCCCGGGATCGAGTGGGAAAATTATGTGGCGTTGATCGGTGATCGCTGGCTGAAAACGGAGAGCATGCTGCGGCTGATCGAGCTCACGGACCAGGAACGTCGGTGGAGTGGCGACAAAAGGAAATCGTACCTGGATTTCCGCCAGCGTGTCGCCGCACGTCTGTCAACACTCACCGTGAAAATAGAATATACCGACGTTTACGGCACCAAGTTTGAACCATATGAAAAGTCGTTGGCCTGGTTCGCCAAATTTGGCGCGCAAGTCTCCTGAGCAATGCAAAAGCCTAGCACCGCAACCTTCGTCAATATCGGCGAGCGGACCAACGTCACCGGCTCGGCCCGCTTCAAGAAGCTGGTCATGGCCGACGATTATGCCGCCGCGGTCGAGGTCGCGCGCAGCCAGGTCGAGAACGGCGCCCAGATCATCGACGTCAACATGGACGAGGGCCTGCTCGACGCCGAAGCGGCGATGGTCACCTTCCTGAAGCTGATCGCCGCCGAACCGGACATCGCGCGCGTGCCGGTGATGATCGACAGTTCCAAATGGTCGGTGATCGAGGCCGGGATCAAATGCGTGTCGGGCAAGCCGATCGTCAATTCGATCAGCATGAAGGAAGGCGAGGAGGAGTTTCTCGCGCACGCCCGCAAGGTTCGCGATTACGGCGCCGCGGTCGTCGTCATGGCGTTCGACGAGACCGGCCAGGCGGACACCAAGGAGCGCAAGGTCGAGATCTGCGCGCGGGCCTACGAGCTTCTCGTCGCCGAGGGCTTTCCCCCTGAGGACATCATCTTCGATCCCAACATCTTCGCCGTGGCCACGGGAATTGACGAGCACCGCCGCTACGCGCTCGACTTCATCGAGGCCTGCCGCGAGATCAAGGCGCGCTGCCCGCACGTCCATATTTCGGGCGGGCTCTCCAATCTCAGCTTCTCGTTCCGCGGCAACGAGCCGGTCCGGCGCGCGATGCACTCGGTCTTCCTCTATCATGCGATCCCGGCCGGGCTCGACATGGCGATCGTCAATGCCGGGCAGCTCGACGTCTACGATCGCGTAGATCCCGAGCTGCGCGAGGCCTGCGAGGACGTCATCCTCGACCGGCCGCCAAAGGCCGGGGGCGATGCGACCGAGCGGCTGGTCACGCTCGCGGAGAAGTATCTCGGCGTCGATCCGGTGCGCGAGAAGGCCGAGGCCGAATGGCGCGGCTGGAGCGTGCAGAAGCGTCTCGAGCACGCGCTCGTCAAGGGGATCGACGCGTTCGTGGTCGACGACACCGAAGAGGCCCGCCTGGTCACCGCGCGGCCGATCGAGGTGATCGAGGGCCCGCTGATGGACGGGATGAACGTGGTCGGCGACCTGTTCGGCTCGGGCAAGATGTTCCTGCCCCAGGTGGTGAAGTCGGCGCGGGTGATGAAGAAGGCGGTCGCGCACCTCATCCCCTATATCGAGGCCGAGAAGGAGAAGAGCGGCATCTCGACCGCCAAGGGCCGGATCGTGATGGCGACCGTCAAGGGCGACGTTCACGATATCGGCAAGAACATCGTCGGCGTCGTCCTCCAGTGCAACGGCTATGAGGTGATCGACCTCGGCGTGATGGTGCCCTGGACCGAGATCCTCAAGGCCGCCGACGAAAACAAGGCGGACATGATCGGGCTTTCCGGCCTGATCACGCCTTCATTGGACGAGATGGTCACGGTCGCGGGCGAGATGCAGCGGGCCGGCATGGGCCTGCCGCTGCTGATCGGCGGCGCGACGACGAGCAAGGTCCACACGGCTTTGCGCATCGAGCCCGCTTATGAGGGGCCGGTGATCCACGTCCTCGACGCCAGTCGCGCGGTGGGGGTTGCTTCCAGCCTCGTTTCGGACACGCAGCGCGCGCCGCTGATCGAAAAGACGCGCGCCGATTATCACGACATTCGCGAAACCCGCGCGGGACGCGGCCACAGCCAGCTGGCAACGCTCGCCGAGGCGCGCGCCAATTGCTTCCCTTACGATCCCGAAGGCAAGGCGCCGCCGCCGCGGCGGCCGGGCGTGCACAGCTTCAACGACTGGCCGCTGCGCGAGCTTCGCGACGGGATCGACTGGACGCCTTTCTTCCGCGCCTGGGAGCTTGCCGGCAATTATCCGGCGATCCTCGAGGATCCGATCGTCGGCGAAAGCGCGTCGAGCCTGTTCGCCGACGCCCAGGCGATGCTCGACAAGGTGGTCGCCGAGCATTGGCTGACCCTGCGCGGCACGGTCGGCCTGTGGCGCTGCCGGCGCGAGCAGGACGACCTGTTCGTCCTCGCCTGCAATGACGAGACCCGCGTGCCGATGCTCCGCCAGCAGGTGAAAAAGCGGGAGGGCAGGGCCAATATGTGCCTTGCCGACTTCGTCGATCCGGCGGGGGAGGATTGGATCGGCGGCTTCGCGGTCGCGGTCCACGGCATCGAGCCGCACCTCGCCCGGTTCAAGGCCGACAATGACGATTATTCGGACATCCTTTTGAAGGCGCTCGCCGACCGCCTCGCCGAAGCGTTCGCCGAGCGGCTCCACGGCCATGTCCGCGAAAGCGTCTGGGGCTATGCGGGCACCGAGCATCTCACCAATGCCGAGCTGATCCGCGAAAGCTATAGCGGCATCCGCCCCGCGCCCGGCTATCCGGCCTGCCCGGACCACAGTTTGAAGCCCACCTTGTTCAAGATGCTCGGCGGGGAGCCCGCCGGCGTGACGCTGACCGAGAGCTTCGCCATGCTCCCGGCCTCTTCCGTCTCCGGCTTCTATTTCGGCCATCGCGACAGCCAATATTTCGGCGTCGCCCGGATCGGCCGCGACCAGCTCGAAGACTATGCCGAGCGCCGCGGGGTTCCGGTCGAGGAGGCGGAGCGCTGGCTCAGGCCGAATCTGGACTAACCTCTTCCCGCCCCGCCGTCCCGTTCCGGGCCAGGCCTCTTGTTAACCCCGTTCATGGCTCGACAGGCGCCGCCGCGAGGGCCAGTCGCGCGGCCATGGACAGGAAATTCACGATCACGCTCGCCCTCGCCTGCATCCTCGTCGCCGCGCCCTTGCCGGCGCACGAGGCAGGTGCCGGGCCCGCCGCCCAAGCGAGCGCGCGGCGCTAGATCCGTTCGGCCGCGCCGGCGCGCAGCATCCCCAGCAGCCAATCGTTCATCTGCGTATCGACGACGAGGTGGACCCGGTCGCGCGTGCCGCGATTGGCGACCCGATGCGGATCGGACAGGCGCAGATACCAGGCGCTGCCCGGCGCCATCGTCACGGGCCGGCCGTTGAGCAGGAATTCGACCTCCGGGCTGGTGAGGATCGGAATGTGGATTCGCGCCAACCCGCTCTCGGGATCCAGGCCGCCATCCTCGTGGGTCTTGATCACCGAGCCCGGGGCCAGCCGCATCAGGCGGACATTGCGCAGCGGGCATTGGAACCGGCCGAGCAGGGCGCGGATATAGGGCGTGCGGTCGAGCAGGGAAGTGTCGGCGAAGGCGGTGGCCAGCGGGTCGGGATAGACCATCCGCACCGGGTGGGTCTCGCCGGCCGGCGCGCGCAGTGGCAGGACGGTCCACTCGCCCTCGTAATTCTGGCGGACGACATGGCCGGTCCAACCCTCGCCGCCGACCTGCTCCAGATCCCGCGCCAGCCGATCGGGATCGAAGGCGAAGGGCAGGCATATCCGGTCGGGCAGGTCTTCCAGGAGGTCCGGCATCGCGGCGGCACGCTATCGGGTGCGGCGAGCGCTGGAAAGGGCCCCCTCCCTGCCGACGCCCACCCGGGCTATAGCACGACGATGAATCGGTTCCGCGCCTTGCTTTTCACCGCCCTGCTGCTGCTTGGCGGCGGCGCGTTCGCCCAGACCGGCGCTCGGCACATGAATGTGCGCCTGGTCGCAGAGACCGCGACGGTGGCGCCCGGCTCGACCGTCACTCTGGCCTTCGTCATGCGTCCCGAGGCGGGCTGGCACGGCTATTGGCGCAATCCCGGCGATGCGGGCGCCGAGCCCAGGGTCGCGTGGCGCCTGCCCGAGGGTTGGCGGGCCGATCCGCTCCAATATCCGGTACCCGACCGGCTGCTCGTCGCCGGCCTGATGAACTATGTCTACGAGCGGGACCATGCGCTGCTCGTCGACCTGCGCGTGCCGGCCGATGCCGAGCCGGACGTGCCCTTCCCGATCGATGCGCGGCTCGATTATCTGGTCTGCACCAGCGAAGTCTGCGTCCCCGAGAGCGCGACGGTCAGTGTCGAGCTGCGCACCGCTCCCCCGGGCGCCCCCAGTCCCGATTTCCAGGCTTGGCGCCGGGCGCTGCCGCGGCGGCTTGCGGCGGAAGGCCGGTTCGAGACCGTCGGCGGCCGCTTCCGGCTCGCCATCCCGCTGCCGGCCGGCAGCCCGCTGGCCGAGCCTTATTTCTTCCCGCTGACGAGCGACGCGATCGGCCATTCGGCGGCGCAGGTCATGTCGCGCAACGGCGACATGGTGATCGTCGAAACCGCGGCGGGCCCGCGCGCCGGCGCGCTTGCCGCAATCGAAGGCGTGCTCGAAATCGGCCCGGGCAGCGGCCTGATGCTCAATGCGCGGCGGGGAGAGGTGCCCGCGGCGGGAATCCCGCTCGCCGCGCCGGGCGGCGAAAGCGAAGGGTCCGGCATCCTGCTCGCTCTGCTCGGCGCGCTGATCGGCGGGCTGATCCTCAACGTCATGCCCTGCGTCTTTCCGATACTCAGCCTCAAGGCGATCGGTCTCGCGCGCGCCGGCGAAACGCAGGCCGGGGCGCGGCGCGAGGCGCTGGCTTATGCCGCCGGAGTGATCGCGACCTGCCTTGCGCTCGGCGCGCTGCTGCTCGCCTTGCGCTCGGGCGGGGCGGCGGTCGGATGGGCGTTCCAGCTCCAGGACCCCAGGGTGATCCTCTTGCTCCTGCTGCTGATCACCGCAATCGCTCTTGGCCTCGCCGGCCTGTTCCGGCTGCCCGCTTTCGCCGGCGGCGAGGCGCTGACGCACAAAGGCGGCGCGCGCGGCGCCTTCTTCACCGGCGCGCTCGCCGCCTTCGTCGCGACGCCCTGCACCGGGCCGTTCATGGGCGCGGCATTGGGCGCGGCTCTGGTCCTGCCGGCATGGGGCGCGCTGGCCGTGTTCGGCGGGCTCGGGCTCGGGCTGGCGCTGCCCTTCCTGCTGCTCGGCTTCATTCCCGCCTTGCGCCGGCTGCTGCCGCGGCCGGGGCCGTGGATGGAGACCTTCCAGCGCATTCTCTCTGTGCCGATGTTCCTCACCGCTCTGGGTCTCGCCTGGATATTGGGTCGCCAGACCGGCGTCGACGGGATGAGCGTCGGCCTCGGCGCCGCGCTGCTGGTCGGTCTCGCTTTGTGGTGGCTGGGCAAAGGGGGGCGCTGGCCGGCGGCGATCGCCCTCCTCCTCGCCATCGTCGCGCCGCTGCTGATCCTGCCGACCGAGGCGCCGGCCTCGAGCCAGGCCGAAGGACCGCTTCCCGCCGAACCGTTCAGCGAAGCGCGCCTCGCCGGGCTGCGCGCGGCAAACAGGCCGGTCTTCGTCTATTTCACCGCCGATTGGTGCCTGACCTGCAAGGTCAACGAGCGCGGCGCGATGGCCAGCGCGCAGGTCGCCGAAGCGTTCCGCGCCCGCGGCACCCAAGTGCTGGTGGGCGACTGGACCCGCGGCGATGCGGCGATCGGGGCGTTTCTCGAGCGCCATGGACGCTCGGGCGTGCCGCTCTACCTCTATTACGCGCCCGGCCGCGACGCCGAGGTGCTGCCGCAGATTCTGACGGCCGGGCGGCTTATTGCGCTGGGCGGCTAGCGCGCTCCCAGACCTTTGCGCCGCCGAGGTAGGTTTCGAGCACCTGCGTCTCGCGGATCTGCCGGGTCGTCGTGTCCGCGAAAATGTCGCGGTCGATGAAGAGGAAATCCGCCATCCGTCCCGGCTCGAGCGTGCCGAGCCTATCCTCGGCGAAGCCGGCGAAAGCGGCGCCGCGGGTGAAGGCGGCGAAGGCCTGCTCGATCGTCAGCCGCTGCCGTGGAAGCCAGCCGCCGGGCGGCTGCCCTTGCGCATCCTCGCGGCTGATCGCGGCGGCGAGGCCGGGGAAGGGGTTGGGGCTTTCCACCGGGAAATCGGAGCCGAAGGCCAACGGCACGCGGTTGTCGAGCATCGAACGCCAGGCATAGGCGCCCTGCAGCCGCTCGATCCCCATCCGCGCCTCGGCCATGCGCATGTCGCTGATCTGGTGGGTCGGCTGCATCGAGGCGATGATGCCGTTGCGCGCGAAGCGCGGCAGATCGGCGGGATCGACGATCTGGGCGTGCTCGATCCGCCAGCGCCGGTCGCCGCCATAGGTGCCGGCCAGCTCCTCGATCGCGCCGAGCAATTCGGCATTGGCCTGATCGCCGATCGCGTGGACCGCGACCTGGAAATGGTCCATCGCCGCCCGGCTCATCAGATTCTTGAGTATCGTGTCGGTGACGAGGGGCAGGCCGCGCTGGCCGGGGGCGTCGCGATAGGGCGCCTTGAGCCAGGCGCCGCGCGAGCCAAGGGCGCCGTCGAAATAGAGCTTCACCCCGGCCATCCTGAGCCGCCCGTCATAGAGCCAAGGCGTCGGCCGCGTGCCGGCGACCGCCAGCAGATTGTCGATCCCCGAGGCGTAGGAAAGGATGCGGACGTTCAATCGCCCGTCGTCGCCGGCGCGGCGCATCACCGCCCAATCCTCGGCGCTCGTCCCCATGTCGGCGACGGTCGTGAGTCCGTTCGAGAGCAGGATTTCCTGCGCCCGGGCCAGTGCCCGGTCGCGCGTGATCGGCAGCGGCGGCGGCACGGCGCGCTCGACCAGCGCCATCGCGGCGTCGACAAAGATGCCGCTGGGCGCGCGGCCGGTCCGCTCGATCCGGCCGCCCCGGGGCGCCTGGGTGGCGGCGGTGACAGCGGCTTCGCGCATCGCCGCGCTATTGGCCCAGCCGGCATGGCCGTCGACCCGCTCGAGCCAGACCGGGCGGTCGCCGGTGACACTGTCGAGATCGGCGGCGGTGGGGAAGCGGCCAAGGCCCCAGCGCTCCTGGTTCCAGCCGCGGCCGACGATCCAGCGCGGGGTCGGGTTGGCGGCGGCATAAGCGGCGATCCGCGCCTGCGCCTCGGCCAGCGTATTGGTGTCGGAAAGATCGAGCTGGAGCGCGCCCATGCCGAGCCCCATGACGTGGCCGTGTGCGTCGATCAGGCCGGGGATCAGCGTCCGCCCGCGACCGTTGAGCTGGTAGCGGGTTCTGGGCGGCCTCGTATCGCCGCGCTGGTAGAGCTGGCGCACCCTTCCGTCGTCGCCGATCCACATCCCGTTGAAGCGGTACAGGCGCCCGTCCTCGCGCAGCGTGTAGCCGTTGACATTGTCGACCAGCACGTCGGCGGCGGCGGGCGTGGCGAGCAGGGCGAAGAGCGCGAGGAACGCGATCGGGAAGCGGAGCATGGAGCGGCGATAGGGCTTGTTTGCTCCCCGCGCCAGATGGTCTAGATGGCCCGGCCATGGACTTGCCGCTGGGCCTTTCCGACGTCCAGGCCGCCGCCGAGCGCATCGCGGGCGCCGTGGTCCGCACGCCCACCATGCTCAGCCGCACCCTCTCCGAGCGGACCGGCGCCACCGTCTACGTCAAGCTCGAGAACCTCCAGCATATCGGCGCCTTCAAGGAGCGCGGGGCGCTCAACAAATTGCTGCTGATGGACGAAGTGACCCGCGCCCGCGGGGTGATCGCCGCTTCGGCCGGCAATCACAGCCAGGCGCTCGCCTATCACGCCGCCCGCCTAGGCGTGCCGGCGACGATCGTCATGCCGGCCTCCACCCCGACCATCAAGATCAGCCAGACCGAAAGCCATGGCGCCGAGGTGATCCTTTTCGGCGAGCTATTCGACGGGGCCTATTCCGAAGCGCTGCGGCTGGCACGCGAGCGCGACTTCATTTTCGTCCATCCGTTCGACGATTTCGACGTGATGGCGGGGCAGGGGACGGTGGCGCTCGAAATGCTCGCCGACGCGCCCGACATCGACCTTCTGGTCGTGCCGATCGGCGGCGGCGGGCTGATTTCGGGCATGGGCACCGCCGCCAAGGGGCTGAAGCCGGCGATCGAGCTGATCGGTGTACAGGCCGAGCTCTATCCGAGCATGTACGCCAAATTCGCGCGCCAGGATTTGCCCTGCGCCGGAGACACGATCGCCGAGGGGATTGCGGTCAAGGCGCCGGGAAAGATGACCGCCGCGATCATCAACCGTCTCGTCGACGACATCCTCCTCGTCCCCGAGCGCGATATCGAGCGGGCGATCGTCCTCTATGTCGAGGCCGAAAAGACCGTGGCCGAAGGCGCGGGCGCGGCCGGCCTTGCCGCCTTGCTCGCTTATCCCGATCGCTTCCGCGGCCGCACGATCGGACTCGTCCTGAGCGGCGGCAATATCGACACCCATCTGCTCGCCAACGTGCTGCTGCGCGATCTCGCCCGTTCGGGAAGGATGACGCGCCTCAGGATCCAGCTCCAGGACCGGCCGGGCGCGCTCGCCGCGGTGATGAAATTGTTCGATGAGCACAAGGTCAACATCGTCGAGGTCTATCACCAGCGCGTGTTTACCAGCCTGCCGGCCAAGGACGCCGCGATCGATGTCGAATGCGAGGCGCGCGACGCCGCCCAGCTCGAACGGCTCGCCGCCGCGCTCCACGAGGAAGGTTTCACCGTCCATCCGCTGGCGATCGAGTAACAAGTCGCCCGCTCGCGTCCCGCGATGGAACGCGGTCGCGGTCATCCCCGTTTCGGCTTCCCAACCAGCCCGCCGAAGATCATAAAGACAAAAGGGCAAATGGCTGTCCGGTGGAGTCGACTTGAGCGCACCTTTCCGCTTTCCGCGTTTCTTCGTGACGACGCCTTCGCCGTGCCCCTATCTGGCGGGCAAGACGGAGCGCAAGGTGTTCACCGAGCTCGCCGGGCCCCATGCCGGCGACCTCAACGACGCGCTCGGCCGGATCGGCTTCCGCCGCAGCCAGAACGTCGCCTACCGCCCCTCCTGCCTCGATTGCGCCGCCTGCATCTCGGTGCGCGTCGTCGCCGGCCAGTTCCAGCCGAGCGCGACCCAGCGCCGCGTCCTCAAGCGCAATTTCGACCTCGAAGTCACCGCATGCAAGCCCTGGGCGACCGAGGAGCAATATGAATTGCTCCGCCGCTATCTGCACGCCCGCCATCCCGAGGGCGGGATGGTCGAGATGGACGAGCATGATTTCTCGGACATGGTCGAGCAAAGCCCGGTCAAGACCTATATCGTCGAATATCGCGAGCCGGCGGTGGACGGCGTTCCGGGCCGGCTGGTCGGCGCCTGCCTGACCGACCAGCAGACCGACGGCCTTTCGATGATCTACAGCTTCTTCGAGCCCGACGACGGCCGGCGCTCGGGGCTCGGCACCTATATCATCCTCGACCATATCGTCCGCGCCGGCCGCGCCGGCCTCCCTTATGTCTATCTCGGCTATTGGGTCGCGCAATCGAAGCGGATGGCCTACAAGGCCCGCTTCCGCCCGCTGGAGCGGCTCGGCGCCGGCGGCTGGCACCTGTTCGACCCCGAGCAGCGCGAGCTTCCCCTCAGCTAGGGTCCGCGCCGGCGGACAAAAGAAAACCGGCGCCCGCGAGGTTCGCGGACGCCGGCTTTCGCCCCACTCGCAAAAGGGGGGTCAGGCCACCTTGGCGGCCTCGAGCTCCTCGGGCTCGCGCAGCACGTAGCCGCGGCCCCAGACGGTCTCGATATAATTGTCCCCGCCGCAGGCGAGGCTGAGCTTCTTGCGAAGCTTGCAGATGAAGACGTCGATGATCTTGAGCTCGGGCTCGTCCATGCCGCCATAGAGGTGGTTGAGGAACATTTCCTTGGTCAGGGTGGTGCCCTTGCGCAGGCTGAGCAGCTCGAGCATCGCATATTCCTTGCCCGTCAGATGGACCCGGCTGCCGTCGACCTCGACCGTCTTGGCGTCGAGGTTGACCGCGAGCTTGCCGGTCTTGATGACCGACTGGCTGTGCCCCTTTGAGCGGCGGACGATGGCATGGATGCGGGCGACCAATTCGTCGCGATGGAACGGCTTGGTGACGTAATCGTCGGCGCCGAAACCCAATGCGCGGACCTTCGAATCCAGCTCGGCGACGCCCGAAAGGATGAGGACCGGGGTGCCGACCTTGGCCGTCCGGAGCTTTTTCAGCACGTCGTAGCCGTGCATGTCCGGCAGGTTGAGGTCGAGGCAGATGATATCGTAATCGTAGAGCTTGCCGAGATCGAGGCCTTCCTCGCCCAGGTCGGTCGTATAGACGTTGAAGCCCTCGCTGGTAAGCATCAGATCGATCGCCTTGGCGGTCGTCGGCTCGTCTTCGATCAGCAGCACGCGCATGGATTGCCCTCCTGTCGATCGGCCTAAGGTCCCCGGCCGCTTGCGACGTCATTAACCTTTAGAGATGTGAAGGCAAAAGGTTAATTTGGTATTAATACGATGGAATCTCAGGATTTCTACGCATCGTTGCACGCGAGCCACGTCCGTGGCAGGGCCGTGGCCATGACCTATTGGGAAGACCGGACGCTTTTCATCGACGGCGAGGCGATCGTGATCGACAAGCCGGCCGGCCTTGCCGTCCATCCCGGCGCGCGCACGCCCGAAAGCCTGGAGGATTATCTTCACCAGCTTCGTTTCGGTTTCAAGCGGCTGCCTTTGCCGGTCCACCGGCTCGATCGCGACACTTCGGGTTGCCTGCTGCTGGCGCGCAATCCCAAGGCGCACAAGGCTTTCCAGCGCGCATTCGAGAACAAGCAAGTCGGCAAGACCTATGTCGCGATACTCGACGGCGTGCCCGAAGCGGAGGCCGGAACCATCGACATGGCGCTCGGCAAGACCTCCACCGCGCAGGAGGGCTGGCGGATGGTGGCCGACGCGACCGGCAAGGCGGCGGTGACCCATTGGCGCGTGGCGGCGGTCCGCGAGGGCCGCGCGGTGGTCGTCTTCACGCCCGAAACCGGCCGCACCCACCAGATCCGGATCCATGCGTCCGAGGGGATCGGAATCCCGATCGCGGGCGACCCGGTCTACGGCCTGGGCAAGGGGCCGATGCTGCTCCACGCTTTGTCGATCCGCGTCGAGCGCGGCACCAAGCCGGCGATCGAGGCGAGCGCGCCGCTGCCGCCGACCTTCGTCAATGCGGGGCTGGGCGATGTCCTTTGAAGTTCCCGAAGAGGCGCTCGAGGAGCGGTTCCTGGCCGCCTCGGGCCCCGGCGGCCAGAACGTCAACAAGGTCGCGACCGCCTGCCAGCTGCGCTGCGACGTGTTCAGGCTCGGCCTCGCGCCCGAAGTCTATGCGCGGCTGAAGACGCTGGCGGGGAGCCGCATGACCGGCGGCGGCGAGATCGTCATCACCGCGCGCCGTTTCCGCACGCAGGAGGCCAATCGCGAGGATGCGCGGTCGCGGCTGGCGGATTTGATCGATCGCGCCCATGTCCAGCAGGCCAAGCGCAAGCGGACCCGGCCGAGCCGCGCCGCCAGGGCCAAAAGGGTCGACGCCAAGAAGCAGCGCGGGTCGGTCAAGCAGGGGCGCGGAAAGGTGACAGGGGACAGTTACTCGTAACTGTCCCCATTCGAGGAGTGGGAATGTACGACTTCAAAATCGACGCCGCCGACAAGGCCTCGCTCTACCGCGAGTTGATCGACGCCGCCGACGCGCTGACCGCGGGCGAACCCGATCCGATCGCCAACATGGCCAATGTCGCGGCGCTCATCTGGGAGGCGCTGCCCGATCTCAACTGGGTTGGTTTCTACCGCAATGTCGGCGGCGAGCTGGTGCTGGGGCCGTTCCAGGGCCGGCCGGCCTGCATCCGCATCCCGTTCGGCCGGGGCGTTTGCGGGGCGGCCGCCGCGACGCTCGAGCCGCAATGCGTCGACGACGTCCACGCCTTTCCCGGCCATATCGCCTGCGACGCCGCCTCGCGCGCCGAGCTGGTCGTGCCGATCCTCGTCGGATGCGCGCTGGTGGGGGTGCTCGATCTCGACAGCCCGACCCCGGGTCGATTCGACAAGGAAGACGAGAGAGGCTGTCTCGAATTGGCACAGCGTCTCTCGGGCCGGCTCGGCGGCATGGAAAAAATGCCCGCCGAAGGGTAAAAGACCGGTTCACCCTCCCGCGCATTGCGCTCGGGCGGGAAATTGCGAACAGGGGATGCCGGTATGCGCAAACTGAGCCTTTCGATCCTGGCGGCGAGCATCGCGCTCATCCCGTCCGGCGCCTTCGCCCAGGGCGGCCCGCAGAGCCCGCGTCCGGGTCCGGGTCCCCACATGCGGGGCGGCCAGATGCACGGCCCCAACATGCAAATGCAGATGCGCCATCGGGGCCCGATGGGCGGCCGGCATTTCCAGCGCCGCCTGCAGCGTGGCTTCGTAATTCCCCATTTCTGGTTCGGCCCGCAATTTCACATCAACAACTGGCAGATGTACGGCTTCTCCAACCCCGGCGACGGCCGCTGGGTCCGCTATTATGACGACGCCTATCTGATCGACCGCGGCGGCCGAGTCATGGACACGCGCGAAGGCCTCGACTGGGATCAATATGGCGAGGAATGGGACATGGCCGACGGCGTTCCGGCCTATCGGGGCAGCCGGGATTATCGGCCGCGCGACGAAGATCATGAGCGGGCCGAAGGTCATGGCGACCGCGAAGGCCACGGGCGCAGCCACGGCGGCGGGCATCATAGCGGCGGGGTCATGCATGGCGGCGGTTACGGCCACACCCAGGTCTATGGCGGCGGCTACGGCTACGGCATGTACGCCTATCCGATCGTCATCGAGACGGTGACGACCAGCGGCGGCGGCTACATGGAAGAGGTGATCGAGGAATATGTCGAGGTGCGGCGCCATCGCGCCCGGGCACGTCCGCGCTGCGCCTGTCCGCGGCCGGCCCCGCGCCGCCCCGCGCCGCGTCCGCGTCCGCCCGCCGGCGAGCGCGGCTGAGGGGTTTTCGCTTCGGCAACGGCGGCTGCACCGGCCCTCTCCCCCACCCAGCCTCTCGACAGGATATGCTATGGGAGGCTGGGTGGGGGAGAGGGCCGGTGCGGCTCTCTAGCCCAAACGCGCCAGCGCTTCCTCGCTGAGCCCGCCGGGCACGATGATGAGAGGGCAAGGGAGGCTGCCGGCCGCCGCGCCCGCGAAATGGCTGACGAGCGGGCCGGGGCCACCTTCGGCGGCGGCGCCGAGCACCAGGGCCGAGAAATCGCCGCGCTCGAGCAATTCGCCGACCGCCTTGACCGGATCGCCCTGCCGGATGGTGATCGCCGGCGTGATTCCGGCCTCCTCCATGATCGCGCCGGTGGCCTGGGCCAGCATCGCCTCGGCGCGCAGCCGCGCCTCCTCCTCCATCGCCTCCTGGACCGCGCTCCACTGGACGAATTCCTGCTGCGGGATGAGCGCGAGAATCTCGACGCCGCCGCCCGATCGCGCCGCCCGGCGCGCCGCGAAGCGCAGCGCCGCCAGCGCCTCCTGGGTCTCGTCCATCACGACCAGATAGGTCCGCATTCTCTCTCCCTGCCGGTTCGAACGACTGCGCCAGATCGGGCGTTGGCGCAAGCGCGCCCTTGACCATATACCCGGCTTTGCTGTTTGGAACGCGGGCGGCCGCTCGCGAAAAGGAAAGCCCTCTTCCATGCCGATCGAACTCAAGATGCCTGCTCTGTCCCCGACCATGGAGGAGGGGACGCTCGCCAAATGGCTGGTGAAGGAGGGCGATGTCGTCGCGTCGGGCGACATCCTTGCCGAGATCGAGACCGACAAGGCGACGATGGAGTTCGAGGCGGTCGACGAAGGCGTGATCGCCAGCATCCTCGTCGCCGAAGGTACGGACGAAGTGAAGGTCGGCACCGTCATCGCCCTGATCGCCGCCGACGGCGAGGATGTCTCGGCCGCCAGGGCGGCGCCCACGCCGGCGCCCGCCAAGGCGCCCGAGCCGGTCGCGAAAGATGGCGGCGAGACCGGCGCCGGTCAGCCCGCCAAAGAGACGCCCGCGCCGCCGCCAGCGCCGCCCGCGTCTGCCCGGGCCGAGGGCGGCGACCGGGTCAAGGCGAGCCCGCTCGCCCGCCGCCTCGCCGAGGCGCAGGGGATCGACCTTGCTTCGCTGACCGGTTCCGGCCCCGCCGGCCGGATCGTCAAGGCCGATCTCGACGGCGCGTCGGGCAAGGCACCGGCCAGGCCCGCGGCCCCGTCCGCCGCGCCGCCGGCTGAGGTCGATACCGACATCCCGCACGAGGTCGTAAAACTCTCCAACATGCGCAAGACGATCGCGCGGCGCCTCACCGAGGCCAAGCAGACGATCCCGCACATCTATCTCACCGTCGATATCCGGCTGGACGCGCTGCTCAAGCTCAGGGCCGAGCTCAACAAGGGCCTCGAAGGCCGCGGCATCAAGCTCAGCGTCAACGACATGCTGATCAAGGCGCTCGCCGCCGCCCTGATCGAAGTGCCCGAGTGCAATGTCTCGATCTCGGGCGACCAGCTCCTCAAATACAGCCGCGCCGACATCTCGGTCGCGGTCTCGATCCCGGGCGGGCTGATCACCCCGATCGTCACCGGGGCCGAGGCCAAGTCGATCTCCTCGATCGCGGCCGAAATCAAGGCGCTCGCCGCCCGCGCCAGGGAAGGCAAGCTTCAGCCGCACGAATATCAGGGCGGGACGGCGTCGATCTCCAACATGGGGATGTACGGCATCAAGGCCTTCGACGCCGTCATCAATCCCCCGCAGGGGATGATCATGGCGATCGGCGCGGGCGAGAAACGGCCTTATGTGATCGACGACAGCTTGCAGATCGCCACGATCATGAGCGCCACCGGCAGCTTCGACCACCGCGCCATCGACGGCGCCGACGGGGCGCGGCTGATGCAGGCGTTCAAGCGGCTGGTCGAAAACCCGCTGGCAATGCTGGCTTGATGTACCCCTCTCCCGGAAGGGGAGAGGGGTTGGAGTAGGAAATGGCTGACAGTTACGATCTCATCATCCTGGGCTCCGGCCCCGGCGGCTATGTGGCGGCGATCCGGGCTTCGCAGCTGGGCATGAAGGTTGCGATCGTCGAGCGGGAGAAGCTTGGGGGCGTCTGTTTGAACTGGGGGTGTATTCCGACCAAGGCTCTGCTCCGGACGTCCGAGATCCACCATTATCTGACCCACGCTTCGGCCTACGGGCTCAGCGCGGAGAAGGTCGGGTTCGACCTTGCCGCGATCGTCGAGCGCTCGCGCAAGGTGGCCGGGCAGCTCAACATGGGCGTCAAAGGGCTGATGAAGAAGAACAAGGTCACCGTCGTCGAGGGCGACGGCGCGATCACCGGCAAGGGCAAATTGACCGTCACCAGGGACGGCGCCAGGACCGAGCTTGCGGCGAAGCATATCATCATCGCCACCGGCGCCCGCGCCCGCGACCTGCCGTTCGCCAAGGCCGACGGCGAGCGCCTCTGGACCTATCGCCACGCCATGGTGCCCAGGGAAATGCCGACCAGATTGCTGGTGATCGGATCGGGCGCGATCGGGGTCGAGTTCGCCAGCTTCTATTCGGACATGGGCGCCAAGGTGACGATCGTCGAGATGCTGCCCCGCATCCTGCCGATCGAGGACGAGGAGGTCTCGACCTTCGTCCACAAGGCGCTGGTGAAGCAGGGGATGACGATCCATGTCGGCTCGGGCGTGGACAAATTGGAGGCTTCGAAAACCGGCGTCAAAGCCATGATCAAAGGGAAGGGCGCCGAGGACTTCTCCCACGCCATCGTCGCCATCGGCATCGCCCCGAACAGCGCGGAGATTGGGCTCGAAGCATTGGGCGTGAAGACCGACCGCGGCCATATCGTGGTGGACGGCTACGCCCGCACCAATGTCGAAGGGCTCTACGCGATCGGCGACGTCACCGGCCCGCCCTGGCTGGCGCACAAAGCGAGCCACGAGGGCGTCGTCTGCGTCGAGGCGATCGCGGGCAAGAAGCCGCACCCGTTCGAGACCTGGAACATCCCGGGCTGCACCTATTCGCGGCCGCAGGTGGCGTCGGTGGGGTTCACCGAGGCCAAGGCCAGGGAGGCCGGGCACAAGGTCAGGGTCGGCAAATTCCCCTTCATCGGCAACGGCAAGGCGATCGCGCTCGGCGAGGCGGAGGGCTTCGTGAAGACGGTGTTCGACG
>Ga0190275_10000328_pt1 | contig 44802 bp, 39 predicted proteins | sample Popmic550T_FD_133745 | JGI IMG/M metagenome (GOLD analysis project Ga0190275, IMG submission 133745) | Populus adjacent soil microbial communities from riparian zone of Yellowstone River, Montana, USA - 550 T | ecosystem: Environmental > Terrestrial > Soil > Riparian zone > Trees stand | place... | reverse complement strand
CTTCCGCCAGCCGAGCCTCTTCGGCTCGGCGCGCTTCTTCAGCCAGTCGAGCCTCTTCAGCCAGCCGAGCCTCTTCCGCTAGCCGAGCCTCTTCCGCTAGCCGAACCTCTTCGGCCAGCCGAGCCTCTTCCGCTAGCCGAACCTCTTCCGCTAGCCGAACCTCTTCCGCCAGCCGAGCCTCTTCCGCCAGCCGAGCCTCTTCCGCCAGCCGAACCTCTTCCGCCAGCCGAACCTCTTCGGCCAGCCGAGCCTCTTCCGCCAGCCGAGCCTCTTCGGCTCGGCGCGCTTCTTCAGCCAGTCGGGCCTCTTCAGCCCGACGTGCTTCCTCTGCCAGCCGAGCCTCTTCCGCGCGGCGTGCTTCCTCCGCCAGCCGAGCCTCCTCCGCGATCCGTGCCCGCTCTCGCTCCTCCCATTCCTCGACACTCAGGCTCTCGACGAGCCCCTCCCTCTCGAGAAGATGGAGCACCACCCCCTGAGCGGACGTCAGCGACTCTGGCTGCCGGAAGGCCTGGAGCGTCTCCAGAAACCCCCGCTCGTGCTCGCTCGAGAGCCACGGAGCGCACGCCGCCACATCGGCGCAGCGGTACACCCGAGCCCCCCGCCCCTTCTCTACCGCCGGCTCCAGCGCGGCGCGGACCACGCGGACGCCCGCAATGGGCCGGAACATCTCCTCCACCTCTCCCGGCTCGAATGCAGAGCCCTCAGCGAGCTCGCTCAGCCGCCGCACGTGCGCGAGCACCTGCAGCTCCGCCACCGTGCCCTCGTCCATCCCCAGCGCCTCGAGCAGATCTTCATCCGGCGCCCCAGCCCCCCCCCGGGCCCAGAGCGCGTCCAGCGCGTCCGCCGTCATCCGCCCGCTCTGCAGGAGCGCCTGCGCCGGGCTCTGGAACCCGAACCCGAGCTGGGTGCCCACCAGGTTCCCCTGCTGAAGGAACAGCCGGGACTCCCGGCCCCCCGCATGGAGCGTGAGCTGGCCGGTGGCCCGGGCCTTGTGAGCGGAGTACAGGGCTTCAGCGACGAGAGAGGGCGACATTCGCCCCGAGTCTAGTCCCTCTACCCGGGCCCTCAACTTGCCGAGAGGGGCTGCCTGGCTGCCTCCCCGAGCTGAACCTGACGCAGCGCCTCATAAGTGGCGATCCCCACGGTGGTGGACAGGTTGAGGCTGCGCCGATCCTCGAGCATGGGGATGGTCACCGGCTGCCCGGACCCTCCCCCCATGACTTCGGGGGGCAGCCCCGCCACCTCCGAGCCGAAGATGAGGTGATCCCCCGGCTCGAAGCGGGCGGCATACAGGGATGTAGAAGCCCGGGCGGAGAACAGCCACCGGCGGGCGTCCGGGAAGTCCTCCTGGTATGCCGCATAGGTGGGATACAGCTTCAGGAAGACCTTGTCCCAGTAGTCCAGGCCGGCGCGCTTGAGCTCCCGGTCGGCGATGGAGAACCCGAGCGGCTCGACGAGAATGAGCCGGCTGCCCGTGACGGCGCACAGGCGGGCCACATTCCCGGTATTGGGGGGAATCTGCGGGGACACCAGGACGAGGTGCAGCGGCCGCGCCAGGGGCTCAAGCATGGGGTAGAACGGGGGGCATGCGCTGGAAGGTGAACAACGTGACCCAGGGTCGGCTGCTGGCGGATCGCGCCGAGCGGGCCTCCTCATTCGCGGACCGCTTCATGGGACTGATGGGGCGGCGCTCGCTCACTTTTGGCGAGGGGATGCACATTGTCCCCTGCAACTCGATCCACACGTTCTTCATGCGCATCCCCATCGATGTGGCCTTCCTGGACCGGGAAGGCCTCATCGTCAAGCAGATCCCGGCCATGCCTCCCTGGAGGATGAGCTCGGTGTACTTCAAGGCCCACTCCGTGCTGGAGCTGCCAGCGGGGACGCTGGCGGGCAGTGAGACCCGGGAGGGGGACCGGCTGACCTTCGAGCCGGTGGCCGAGGCAGGCCCGCAACCAGCCCCCGGGTGAACCGCAGGCAGGGAGGTCATGATCCGTTTTGCCCCCTTGGGGGGGCTTTGTTAACGTGCCGAACAGTTCCTACGCGCCCACCTTCACGCGTCACACGAGCTCCCGCGCATGCGCATCGAGGTAGCAGGCATCACCCACGTTGGGATGAAGCGCAACCACAACGAGGACAACTACCTCCTGTTGCCGGAGGAGAACCTCTGTGTCGTCGCCGACGGGATGGGCGGTCACTCCTCTGGGGAGATCGCCTCCAAGATCGCAGTGGAGGAGCTGGGGGAGTTCTTCCGGATGACGGCGCGCGACCAGGACGCCACCTGGCCCTTCAAGATGGACAAGACGCGCAACTACGACGAGAACCGGCTGGCCACCGGCATCAAGCTGGCGAACGCGAAGATCTTCGAGCGGGCGAGCAGCGACACCAAGTACAAGGGCATGGGCACCACGATCGTGACGGTGCACTTCGCCAACGCAGTGGCGTACGTGGGGCACGTGGGCGACAGCCGCGTGTACTTCTTCCGGGAAGGGGTCCTCAAGCAGGTGACGGAGGACCACTCGCTGCTGAACGACTACCTCAAGGCGAAGAAGCTCACGCCAGAGGAGATCGAGAACTTCCCCCACAAGAACGTGATCGTCCGGGCGCTGGGGATGAAGGAGTCGGTGGTGGTGGACGTGACGCGGATCGAGCCGAAGGAGGGGGACGTCTTCCTGCTCTGCTCGGACGGTCTGTCGGGCATGGTGACCGACCCGCAGATCCAAGAGGTGCTGACGCGCACCTCGGAGCTGGAGAAGGCGTGCTCGCAGCTCATCGATCTGGCCAACGCGGCGGGCGGCAACGACAACGTCACCTGCGTGCTCGCCCGGTACTATAACTGAGCGGAGAGGGCCGGCGCAGTGCCAGCCGCAGCAGCGGGATCGCCGCGATGAGGAGTACGACTCCATAGGTGTTGCGGAGCGCCTTGGCCTTCGCGAGCAGGATCCCGAACGGCCATGCGGGGGACCAGAACGGGACGCTGAACACGAGGAGCACCAGGAAGGCCACGAGCAGACGCGGCCGCTCGCTCCAAGCTCGCTCGAAGAGCTCTGCCAGGGCGAGCACCATGGCGGGGAAGGCGAAGAAGTACATCCTCTGGGTATTCAGCGCGATGAGGCTGAAGCCTGTCGCGCTGAGCAGGAGGAGGGCCAGGGGGAGCAGGAGCTGCTGCCTGCGCTCCTTGGAGGCGAGGTACAGCCCCGCTGCCGCGAGGAACCACAGGGCGTGCCAGCTCCCCAAGGCATCTCCGAAGATGCGGACCAGCCCCTTTCGCTCCAGGACGTGCTGAGCCGACTCGAAGAGGCCGGGCGCGGGCGGCATGCCGGGCAGCTTCCGCACCACGGCCAGCGAGAGAGCGCTGGCCGCGAGCGCCACGACGACCTTCCACCTGGGACGCTCACGGATCCACAAGCCGGCCGTCACCGCGACGGTCTCCCGGAAGAGCGGGCCGAGCACGAGCATCAGGAGCGCCACACCGAACGCACCGGCGAACCAGGCGGACAGCGACGCGGTGATCGCGAGCAGCCCGATGCCATCCGTCAGATAGGGGTTCTCGAGCTGGTAGACCCAGGCGGGGGTGGTGGCCCCTGCGACGACAGCCAGCGCCAAGGGAGCGGGCGCATACCCCAGCCTCCTGCCGAGCAGGTACGTGAGCGCGCAGACCCACGCCAGGCAGATCCACGTCACCAGGCGGAACGTCACCTCGGGAGCCACGGGGAGGTACTGCGCCAGGAGCGGCACTCCGATGCGGAAGGAGAACGGTGCGGGCGCATCCGTGACGGAGCCGCGCGCCATCGCGAGGTAGTGCGCGGCATCGTTCTGGATCGGGCCGGACGGTGAGTCCCCGCCTGGGGTGACCGGGTAGACCCAGAGGCCGAGCACGAGGACGATCGCCCCGCCGAGCACAGCACCGCGGAGAGGCTCGCTCCAGCGCGACGAGGGAGGTGCAGACATGGCGGCTCCTCATACCGCTCCAGGGCGTGGCCTCCAACCGCGAATCCGGCGGCGATCAGGTAGGATGGGTCCAGAGAGCTCGCGAGGTGGCACGATGGAGAGGGTGCGCTTTGCCCTGAGATGCGCTGTGATCCTCACTGCCGCCTTCGTGGTGGCGTGCTGGCACGAGCTGGAGGACCCGGAGGACCCGCCCCCCACGCCGGCCAAGTGTGGAGACGGCATCAAGGCGGCCAGCGAGGAATGCGACACCGGGCCAGAGAACTCGGACACGAAGAGCGGCGCGTGCCGAACCACCTGCAGGATCGCCGGCTGCGGCGACAATGTCCTCGACCCGGGCGAGGCCTGTGACGACGGGAATCGCCTCGGGGGAGATGGCTGCGCGGCGTTGTGCCGCAAGCTCGAGCAGTGTGGCGACGGAATCGTCGATCCCGGCGCCGAGCAGTGTGACACGGGTCCGGACAACTCGGACACGCGCGCCGACCAGTGCCGTACCAGCTGCACCCTGCCGCGATGCGGGGACGGCACCGAAGACGGCGACGAGGAGTGCGACGACGGCAACCTCGAGAGCGGAGACACCTGCGACAGCAACTGCACCCGGCCGCGATGCGGAAATGGCGTCACCGGCATCGGCGAGGAGTGCGACGACAACAACACCTTCAACACCGACGCCTGCCGGCCGGACTGTACTCGGAACACGTGCTCGCGCGGAGTCGACAGGGCCGGGAACCTCTGCTTCGGGCTCCGGGAGTTCCCGGTGCCAGGAAGCGCGCTGCGCGCCGTCGAGCTCGCTGACCTCGATGGGAACGGCTGGAGCGACATCGCGGTGGTGGACCGCGACGATGACACCGTGAAGGTGTTCTGGAACAGCGGTGGCGCGCTCACCCTGCAGGAGTTCTGGGTGGCCGAGTTCTACTCCCTGTCGGGAGATGATCCCGTCGACGTTGCAATCGGCGATCTCAATGGGGACGGCAGGCTCGACATGGTGACCGCGAACGAGACCCAGGATCTCCTGTGCATCCTCGAGAACAAAGGCGACCGACACTTCGATCGTCACTTCATCGACGTCCCCGGGAAGCCCACGGACGTGACCCTCGCCAGGCTCGGCGGCTCCGCGGGCACGGCCATCGTCGTCGCGACGGACGACGACAATAAGGTTCACGTCATCCGGCTGAGCGGCTTCACCCATGCCGGGACGTTACAGTCCCTTCCCAGCACGGACCCGGAGTCGCTCAGCACGGGGGACGCCGACGGTGACGGCGACGCGGACATCTGCTGGTCGACAGGCTCACCGGCCCTCGCCGTGAACGACAGCGGGAGCCTCGTGAAGACCCCCATCACCAACAGCCAGTCTACGAACGATGCCAAGCTCTGGGATCTCGACGGCACAGCGCCAGACGAGCTGGTCACCGGGGTCTACGGGGTCTTCACCAGCGAGCACCTGCGTGTCTTCACGAACTCGGACACGACGAACGACTCGGTCTTCGACACGCACGCCGACTACCCGGTGGAGAAGTGGCCGGTGCACCTGGCCCGCTTCGGCACAGGAGTGGTCTACGCCGACAACGGCGGCACCTTCGGCGTCCTGCGCAACGAGCAGGGCGCGCTGGTCGACGAACAGCTGTTCACGTACGACGGCGATGCCGAGGGCGTCGCATCGGGGGATCTCAACAGGGACGGCGCACCCGACGTGGTCATCATCAGCCCGGACAAGAAGGCCGTCCTGGTCTTCATGAGCCACTCGCCCTGAGCCTGCGAACAGCCAACCAGCTCCACCAGAGCCGCGCGCCCATGAACCAGAAGAAGCCCGCCAGCAGGTCGATGGCGTAGTGGTAGCGCAGGTACACCGTCGACACGAGGAGCCCCACTCCCACGGGGAGCATCCACTGGAAGCGGAGCGGATGCTCCCGCCGATCGTGATCGAGGATCACGCACGTCATGAGCACGTGCAGGCTGGGGAAGACGTCGTAGACCGCGCTCCCGCTCCGCACGACCCAGTCATTCAAGGCCGTGATGGGGCCTCCGACGAGTGGCGCCTCGAAGCTCCCCGCCAGCGCCTTCAGCGGCCCCATCGCGGGCACCAGCAGGTACCCCGCGATCCCCGCCGGCAGGGCGGTGAACATCCACTCGAAGAGCCGCCTCCCTTTCTCGAGGGGCTGCAGCAGCGCGTAGGCGAGCGCACCGTGGAAGTAGAGGTGGTAGGAGAGGTAGCACGCGCTCATGAGCTCGGTGAGCCATGGCCTCGCATAGGGGGCGAGCAGCACCGCCGGCGTCTCGCCCCACAGTGCGCGATCCAGCTCCAGCAGGAGCGCGTCACGGCTCGTGAGCCCCAGCGCGGGCACGACGATCCTGGGGGCACTGAACAGCGCCAGGCCCACGAGGTAGGCGGTCGCGAGCCGGAGCTTCTGCAGGAGCGTTGAGGCGGAGCTCCGGAGCGTCACGACGACCATGACCTGGAAGGCCCCCAGGCCCGCGATCATCCACGTCGCTGGATGCGACAGCCCGGCTCCCACACCGAGCCACACGAGCAGTCCCAGGATCAAGAGCCCTTGAGCGACCTCATGCGCCCAGAGCCGCGGCGCATCAGCCATGGGCTGACAGGTCCGGCGCTGGGGCTCGGCGTCCCAACGAGTGCAGCACCCACTGCCGCACGAAGGCGAAGTACGAGGGAATGAACGGAGCGCCCTGGGCGGTCAGCTCCTCCTTCAGCAGCGCGTGCAGCCTCGGCAGGTTGTACCAGGGCACCCTCGGGAAGAGGTGGTGCTCGAGGTGATAGTTCTCGTTGCACATGAAGAAGGTGGTCACCGGATTCGTGAGGATCGTGCGGCTGCCACGGATCGGGTGAGCGGGCTCGGGCAGCAGCGTGTGCTGGCTCATGCCCCGGATGTTCACCAGGGTGTTGATGATGATCATCGGGATGAGCCAGCCATGAAGGAGCACCCCTCGCGGCAGCGGTGAGGCGATGGCGAGCCCCAGGAGCGTGAAGGCCGCGGCGACCTCGAAGGCGATCCACCGCCGGTCCGAGGAGGTGCCCTGCCGCCACCCCAGGATGGGGATCATCGTGATGTACGCGGGATAGCCGAGCAACAGCCGTCCCCAGTTCATCAAGAAGACGAGCCACGGGCGCGGCGTGTAGTTCGTGTAGTGATCCGGATCGTAGCCACCGCCGAGATCGGCGTGGTGACGCAGGTGCAGCACCTTGTACGCGGCGAAGTTCTGCAGCACCGGCCAGGCACAGATCGCGCCCAGCGCTCGGTTCCACCCGGGATGGCGCGCGAGCGCACCGTGGACCCCCTCGTGAGTAAAGAGGCTGACGCCGTGCAGCGAGGCCGCCGCGAGCAGGTAGAGCGGCGCGCGCGCGATCCAGCCGATGGCACCCGTCAGGTGCTCCGCCAGCACCGTCAGTGCAGCCGCAGCGCCCAGGTAGAGGACGACGAACACGGCCAGGCGCGAGAGGTGCCGAGGGTCGATCCGCTGCAGTTCATTCAGCTTTTCCGCCGGCAGTGAAATGGCGCGCATGAAGGGGTTCTCGCAGCCAGCGTGGCACGCGCTCCCCTCTTTCGTCGAGAGTCCCTCATGTTATAGCGGGGCTTCCTTTTGATACGGCCGGAGGAACGGAAGTTGAGTCGGCTCAAGTTCGCGGTCGTCCGCGAAGATCCCGAGCTGGAAGCGCAGCTCGTCCGCGCGACCGGAGCCCGTACCGTGCTGCTCGTCGCCTCGGGCGGCTGCACTGCGCTCTCGCTGAAGCACGAGTTCCCGCAGCTCGACGTGGTCGCCTTTGACCTCAACCCCGCCCAGCTTGCACACCTGCAGGACAAGGCGGCAGCCGTGGAGCGGGGCGAGCTGAGCCGGCTCAATGTCGGCGATGCCTCCCGCTCTGGGCTGAACCAGCGCGGCACCTTCGAAGGGCTCTTCCGCACGCTCCGCGGCTTCCTGCTCGAGTTCGTGCTGACGGAGGAGGAGCTCGAGACCTTCTTTGCACCCGGCACCTCGCGGGAGGCCCGGCGCTTGCTTCTCGTCCGCTGGCGCGCTTCGCCTTACTGGCCTGCCGCGTTTGCCGTCACCTTCGTCGAGGGCTTCCTCCACGCGATGTTCGGCCCCTCGGCCACCCAGCATGCGAAGCCGGGCTCCTACCCCGGCTACTTCCAGCAGGCCTTCGAGCGCGGGCTGGCGCGAACCGATGGCCCCCACAACCCCTTCCTCCAGCACGTCCTGCTCGGACGCTACCTGCCACAGGATGCCCCCGCCTACGTCCACGCAGGGCGGGCGCTGCCGGTGACACTGTTCGAAGGAACGCTGCTCGATGTGCCAGACCTCGAGCGCTTCGAGCTCATCCACCTCTCGAACATCTTCGACTGGTCGGACGACACGCTCGTCGCGGCCTGGGCGGACCGGCTGGTGCGCGAGGCGAAGCCGGGAGCGCGCATCCTCCTCCGCCAGCTGAACAATCAACGCACGCTGCGCCGCTTCTTCGAGCCCGCCTTCGTCTTCGACGACGCCCTGAGCGAGAGCTTCCTCGAGCGGGATCGCAGCCTCTTCTACGAGCGATTCGAGATCGGCACCAAGGTAGACAGGCGATGAGCCGCATCCGCTTCGTCGTCACCGACGCGAACGGAATCGCTCCCTATGTGCCGGAGCTGCGGCGCCTGGAGCAGTCGATCCTCTACCCGATCGCGGACGGAGCGGACCACTTCTTCATCGATCACGGCTCGGAGTACCACCCGTTCTTCTCAAGCCTCGGCGAGGCCCGGTTCCTCCTGGCGCTTCGTGGAGATCGCGTCATCGGCTCCATCGCGGGCGTGATGCGGCCCGTCCCCGTGAGCGGCCGAGAGCTCCGCGCCCTCTACCTCTGCGACCTCAAGGTGGCGGCCGAGGAGCGCGGCCAGGGGCTCTCTCGCCGGCTCATCCAGACCGGACTCGGAGAGGTCATCCGTGAGCGCGACCTGCGGCAGACGCGCTTCTTCTATGGGGCCGCGATGCGAGGGGCCCAGGGCGACGTCATGAGCACCGCTCGAGGCGCGCACCCCTTCCGGCTGAGCAACGCGGGCGTCCGGCTGCAGCTCTACTTCGCTTCACCTGAAGCCCTGGCGCGACTGGAGCTCGATCGGGCACCGCCGCCCCCTCGCGCCCCAGGTGTGGTCCTGGGTCCCTCCGCGCGCGTGGACGAGCCGGGGCTCTGCTCGATGGCGGGCCGCAAGGATCTCCGGCTCGTCTCCTCGGGTCAGCCCTGGCCGCTCATCCACCTGCCGCTGGGCCCCGAGGCGTGGCAGCCCTCGTGGGGCGCCTACCTTCGGCGGTGCGGGGAGTCGATCGTGGGCCGCGGCCTCGCCGGCAGTGCCTGCTTTGTGATCGATGAGCGCCTGACCGACCACGTCTCCTGGCTCTCCGCACAGGGGATCACCCCGGGCGCCGTCTGCACGGTCTACTCGCTCCGGCTCTCGCTGCGGCCGGCCGCCGTCACATGGGTGCACATGCCCACCTCGGAGATCTGAAGCATGCGCGACTCCCTCCAGAGGCTGAAGGCGCGGGTTGCCCCGCTCGAGAGTCCGTACCTGCGCGCCTTGAGCGATGGCTCCTTCGAGCAAGAGGACTTCGTCGAGACGCAGATCCAGTTCCTCCATGCCGTCGTCTACTTCTCCCGCCCCATAGCGGTGCTCGCGGCACGGCTCCCAAGCGCCGAGCAGCGGCTCAGCCTCCTCGAGAACGTGCACGATGAGCACGGCGGTGGGGATCTCTCCGGCAGCCACGAGCGCACGTTCCTCACCCTGCTCGCACGGCTGGGAGTCAGCATCCCCGAGATCGATCGACGCGCGCAGTGGCCCGAGGTGCGCGCGTTCAACTCAACGCTCCTGGGCGTCTGCGCGCACGACGACGTGCCGACGGCGCTCGCCATGCTCGGCGTGATCGAGGAGCTGTTCTCAGGCATCTCTGCTCGGATGGGCCGCTCGATCGTGGAGCGCGGCTGGCTCCGGGAGGAAGAGCTGACGCACTACCCTACGCACGAGGTGCTCGATCTGAGCCACGCGGAGGGGTTCTACCGGTGGATCGAGCCGCTCACCTCGGCGGATCCACGCGCGGCGTACCAGGTGGAGCAGGGGCTCGAGCTCGGCGCGTACATCTTCCTGCGGCTCTACGAGGATCTCTTCCGCGCACGGAAGCGGCGCGTGTCTCGAGTGATCTCCGGGCCACACAGCCTCGCGGATGGGTGGGCGCTGCCCAGGGGCTCAGAGTAGCTCTTCATCGCTCTTCGTCGCTCCGCACTGCGCCGTGAACTGACGCGGCTGCGTCTGATCGAGACGCGAAAGCTGGTAATGGGCACGCTGGGCGCGCTCTCCGATCAGAGCCCGCTGGAGGGCTCCCTGCTCCTCGGCTGGCAGGCCGCCGGCAATGCGCCGTCCGTGGCCGACAAGACAGGCATGCTCTTCGTGCCTCCCGTGCAGCTCGCGAGCGCTGGCGGCTTCAAGCGCCCCTGTCCAGCGTCAGGGGCTCAGGGAGCGAGCGGCGCGGGGACTCGATGGGTCCCCCAGGCGAGCACCTCGACCAGCTCCTCGTCTGGCGCGACCTCGGTGCCCTCGAAGACGGCGACCCGGTTGAGCCGTGCCCCATCTCCCACCCGGGCGCCCTCCCCCACCGCCACCGCCGAGCCGATGCGCGCTCCATCCTCCAACAGGCAGCCCGCCCCGAAGTACGCGGGCCCTGCCACCTTCGCAGCGCCCAGGTGGGCCGCAGGGTGCGCCCACCAGTTGCCCGTCCCCCGAGGCGCCGCGGCGAACGGGGATGCCCAGCCCAGCATCTCGAGAGGCACGCGGCCGAAGAGCACGTCCCGCACGGTGGCCAGGTAGCGCGAGGGCGTGCCCAGATCGGACCAGTACGCCTGCACCACCTCGCCGTGCACGGGCAGCCCCGCCTGCATCACTCGCGCATAGATGTCGCGGTTGATGTCCTCGGGGCCCTCGGCGGACATGAAGTCGAACACGCGCGGAGAGACCACGTGGACGCCCGTGAAGTGCCAGGGGCTCAGCGCGGCGCCCCCAGGGCCATGCCCGGCAATCCGGCGCACCTGCCGCTCCGGATTCATCTCCACGGCGGCGTACTTCTCATCCGCCGGCATGGGCATCAGCACCATGGTGGCCACCGCACCCGAGTCCCGGTGCGCCGCCACCACCGGCCGCAGATCCACCGGAAAGAGGATGTCCCCGTTGAAGACGAGGAAGTCATCCTCGGACAGGAAGTCGCGCAGGCCGCGGATGCCACCGCCCGTGCCCTGGATGATGGGCTCATGGACGATGTGCAGCGGCAGCCTCGCGCGCTCGCACTCGGCCCGGGCCGTCGCGGCCATCTCCTCCGGCAGGTGGTGCGTGTTGATGCCCACGGCCTTCACTCCCGCCACCTTCAATACCGCCAGGTGGTAGCGCAGCAGCGGCTGCCCCAGGAACGGCAGCGCCGGCTTGGGCCACCGCTCGGTCAGGGGGCGCAGGCGCGTGCCCAGGCCCGCGCAGAGGATCATGGCCTTCATAGAGGGGGCATCATGCGGAGAGCTCTGGGACGTACCGGCTGATCAGCTCCTGCAGCTTGCGCAGCTCCGGGCGCCGCTCGAAGGCCGCCTTCACATAGCGCAGCGAGGCAGGGATGGAGACCAGGAAGCCCGGGTTGCCCTTCACGCGGTTGATGAACTCGAAGCGCCCGGCATCCTTGAGCTTGCGCTGGATGGTGAGCAGGTCGAAGAAGTCCTTGAACGGGCCGCGCTCGATCTTCTCGCCCCCCGCGTCCGCGAAGGCGTCGATGTAGCGATCCAGCATCGTGTCCACGAAGCCCCGGTCCAGCTCCACGTAGCTGTCACGCAGCAGCGCCACCAGGTCGTACTGCCGCGGGCCCTGCAGGGCATCCTGGAAGTCGATGACCACCAGCTCGCCCTCCTTCACCATGATGTTGCGGCTCTGGTAGTCGCGGTGGGTGAAGCCGCGCGGCGCGGCCGCCAGCGTGCGAGCGATCTCGCGGAAGGTGCGATCCAGCTCCGCCCGCTCGGCCTCCGTGGGCTGCTTGCCGCTCCAGGCCTCCAGGCCCCACTCGCGGAAGTGGTGCAGCTCCCAGTCGTACAGGTCCTCGTCGAAGGCCCGGGTGAAGGCCAGGCACTCCGGGTCCGGCTGGCGCTCGGCCTCCACTCGCAGGCGCGCCAGCAGCTCCACCGCCCGCCCGTAGAGGGCGTCTCGGTGCTTGCCTGCATCCAGCGCCGCCTCAAAAGTCGTGTCCGTCAGATCCTCGAGCACCATCATCCCCGCCGGCTCGTCGTAGCGCAGGATGCGGGGCACCCGGACACCCAGCTTCGCCAGGTACCGGTGCACATTGAGGAAGGGCAGCTCCTTGGGCGGCTCTCCCTTGGTTGCCTCCTCGCTCTTCTTCGTCGCGTCCGGCGGCATCACCATCACCACCCAGCTCTCCGGGGGTGTGCCGACGCGGTAGTACGAGCGGTTGCTCGCATCCCCCTTGAGCTTCTTGAGAGGGGCGGCGTTGGAAACGGGGCGGCCAATGGCCTGACCCACCTGGTCGCGCAGGGCGGCCTCGAGCTCCATCGAACAGTATCTCCAGGGGTTGGGAGACTCCCAGTATGAGGGCCAGGGGAGGGTGGGTCAAAGGAGACAGTAAAGGCCCGTCGAAGGCCCGTCTGGCAGGCACGCGGGCTATCGCCTACGCGACGGACTCCCGAATGACTTGGTGCGGCACAGAAGAGCAGGGCACCAGGCTCCGGGAGGATCGGCTTCACACGAAGTGTTGCCCTCAGAAGCAGGGCTTCTGGCCGGTGTCGACCCGGTCGGGGACGCGGCGTATAAGGGCCGCGCACAGAGCAGAAACCCTCGCCACGGAAACCACGATGGAAATCAACGCAAGCATCCTCACGGCCATTGGCAACACGCCGCTGGTCAAGCTCAACAAGATGGTCGGGCCGAACGACGCGACGGTGCTGGTCAAGTGCGAGTTCATGAACCCGGGCGCGTCCATCAAGGACCGCATGGCGCTCTACATCCTCGAGAAGGCCGAGCGGGAGGGGAAGCTCAAGCCCGGCGGCACCATCGTGGAGAACACCTCCGGCAACACCGGCATGGGCGTGGCGCTGGCGGCGGCGGTGAAGGGCTACAAGTGCATCTTCACCATGCCGGACAAGATGTCGCTGGAGAAGATCAACCGGCTGAAGGCGCTGGGCGCGCAGGTGATTGTGACACCCACGAACGTGCCCGCCGAGGATCCGCGCAGCTACTACGAGACGGCCAAGCGCATTCACCGGGAGACGCCGGGCTCGTTCATGCTCAACCAGTACCACAACCCGGACAACATCGAGGCCCACTACAAGCTGACGGGCCCGGAGCTCTACGAGCAGACCGAGGGCAAGTTCGACTACTTCGTGTCAGGCCTGGGCACCGGCGGCACCATGAGCGGCGCGGGCAAGTTCCTGAAGGAGAAGATCCCCGGGCTGAAGAACGTGGGCGTGGACCCCGAGGGCTCCGTCTACGAGGGCTACTTCAAGACGGGCAAGCTCACCACCCCGCACGTGTACAAGGTCGAGGGTATTGGCGAGGACATGCTGTGCGCCGCCATGGACTTCAAGGTGGTGGACGACGTGCGGCAGGTGGATGACCGGCAGTCCTTCGTCGCGGCGCGGCGGCTGGCGCGCGAGGAGGGCATCTTCGCGGGCGGCTCCTCCGGGGCGGCGGTGCACGTGGCGGTGCAGCTGGCCAAGGAGGTCGGCAAGGGGAAGACGATCGTCGTGGTGCTGCCGGACTCCGGCATGGCCTACATCAGCAAGTTCCACTCGGACGAGTGGATGCGCGACAACGGCTTCATGGAGGAGAAGGGCGTCGGGACGGTGCGGGACATCCTCGGGGACAAGCGTCGCGAGGTGCTCACCGCGCGCAAGGGCGACAAGGTGAACCTGGTGGTGGAGCACATGCGCAAGCACGGCATCAGCCAGATGCCGGTGCTCAACAGCGAGGGCCGCGCGGTGGGCATGGTCCACGAGTATGACTTGCTGAACGCGCTGGTGGCCAACCGGGTGAAGTTCAGCGACCCGATCGACGCCATCGTGGCGCCGCTGCAGGGCGCCATCTCCCCGGACACGAGCCTCAACCGGCTGCGGGAGATCTTCGCGCAGGACAACGTGGCGGTGGTGAAGGAGGGCGAGAAGGTCGTCGGCATCGTCACCAAGATCGATCTGATCGACTACCTGCACCGCACCGGGGCCTGAGCGCCTTGGTGATGGCTTCCGCACGGAGGGCCGGGAAGATGGAACCGGCCCTCCCTGCCGCTCCGGGGGAGGAGCTCAGACGCCCGGCTGGACTCCGAGCCCGAGCATCGGATCGAGATCTCCGGCCTCCTCGAGCTTGTAGAGATCGTCGCAGCCCCCGACGTGGCGGCCCGCGATGAAGATCTGCGGCACCGTCTTCCTTCCATTGGAGGCGGCAATCATCTCGTCCCGCTTGGAGGCGTCCCTCTCGATGGAGATCTCCTCGTAGCGGACGCCCTTCTCGTCCAGCAGCTGCCTGGCCAGCGTGCAGTAGGGGCAGCTGGACTTCGTGTAGATCTTGACTGGATTCATGCCCGCCAAGGTAGGCACCGTCCCGGCCTCGAACAGGGCTCTCCGACCCATGGCAGGGTCAGCGCGCGACGGGGGCGAGCTTGCTCCCTTGCCCTCCTGCCGTGCCCGAGGAGGTTTCAACACCTGGCCCAGCGCTCCTTAGCTTGAATGCCAGGAGGAGCTCATGGCGCGAGGATACAGCTTCGATCACTTTCAGGTTCCCAAGCGCGAGCCGCCGGAGCGCGCGACGCCGTCCGACACGCTCAAGGCCGCTACAGCCCAGAAGGGTGAGGCCGTCCCGCTCGCGGAGTCCCAGCAGGGACTGCACTATGGCCGGAAGAACGCCGAGACGGTGAGGCTCTTCCAGGAGCGCGCCGCCCGGAAGCGCCGGGAGCAAGAGGCCCTGCAAGCCGAGGCACCGGCCCGGAAGCGCCGGGCACCGGCCCGAAAGGCCGCAGCCAAGAAGACAGCGGTCCGAAAGACGGCTTCGGCAAGGCAGACCCGGACGAGCCCCAAGGCCAAGGCCCCCACGCGCGGAGGAAAGACGGTGGGACGTGTGGCCACAGCGGCGAAGAAGGCCGTGAAGCGAGTGGCCCGGAAGATCCCCGCACGGAAGACGCCAAAGAAGCGCTGAGGAAGCTGAGCAGGAGCGAGGTCCCTTCTCCTGCCCATCCTCCTGCGACGCGGGTCACTTCGCCGCGTCGAGCGCCTGGGCCAGATCGTCCACGAGGTCCTGCGCGTCCTCGATGCCCACGGAGAGGCGGATGAAGCCGTCGGCGATGCCGAGCTTCTCGCGCGTCTCCTTGGGCACGGAGGCGTGGGTCATGATCGCCGGGTGCTCGATGAGGGACTCCACCCCACCGAGCGACTCGGCGCAGGCGAACACCTTCACCGTCTTCAAGAACGTCCGCGCCGCCTCCAGCCCGCCCTTGATGTCGAACGTCAGCATCCCGCCGAAGCCCTTCATCTGCTTGCGCGCCAGGGCGTGCTGCGGGTGCGACTCGAGGCCCGGGTAGGTGACCTTCTGCACCTTGGGGTGCGTCGCGAGGTACTGGGCCACCTTCATCGCGTTCTGAGCGTGCCGATCCATGCGCACGTGCAGCGTCTTCAGGCCGCGCAGCACCAGGAAGCTGTCCATCGGCCCCGGCACGCCGCCCACCGCGTTCTGCAGGAAGTACATCTTCTCCGCGATGTCCTGGCGGCTGGTGCCCGAGAACCCGCCGATCACGTCGCTGTGGCCGTTGAGGTACTTCGTCGTGGAGTGGGTGACGACGTCGAACCCCAGGTCCAGCGGGCGCTGGAAGTACGGCGTCATGAAGGTGTTGTCCGCCACGGAGATGATGCCCCGCTTCTTCGCGACCTCGGCGATCCGCGCCAGGTCGATGAGCTTGAGCATCGGGTTGGTGGGGCTCTCCACCCACACCATCTTCGTCTTCGGAGTAATCGCCGCCTCGAAGTTCTCCGGCTTGGACAGGTCCACGAAGGAGAACGTGAGCCCGTGGCGCTTGTAGACCTTGTCGAAGATGCGGAAGGTGCCGCCGTACACGTCATCCGAGACGACGACGTGGTCCCCCGCGTCCAGCATGTGCATCAGCACATCCGTGGCGGCCAGGCCCGAGGCGAAGGCGGCGCCAAACTTCGCGTTCTCCAGCGCGGCGAGGCAGTCCTGGAGCGCGTTGCGAGTGGGGTTCTGGGTGCGGCTGTACTCATACCCCTTGTGCTCCCCCGGTCCGTCCTGGACGTAGGTGGAGGTCATGTAGACCGGCGTCATGATGGCGCCGGTGGTGGGGTCCGGCTCCTGGCCGGCGTGAATGGCGAGCGTGTCGAAGCGCATGCCCCGGGGCCTACCACAGTCGCCTCGAACCGTCATGGGTGCGCAGACACACCCTCCCCCGCTCCCAGTCCGTGGAGAACATCCGCCACTCCCCGCAGATCCTGGATCACGCCTGGCAGCCCGCCGCGGCTTCGCGGAGCTTGTCCAATGTCGGGGACTCAGGAATGAGGGGGGCAGCGGTTTCCAGGGAAGAGGGTCGCTTGGGCATGGCTACTCCACAGGGTAAGCACGCACCACAGAATCCAGCAGGTATGTTCGAGAACCGGCTCCGCAAGAACGCCCGGCACTTCCGGAAGTGGGCGCACTCGCACCGCCTCACCTGCTTCCGCGTCTACGACCGGGACATCCCCGAGTACCCCTACGCCGTGGATCTGTACGGGGAGCGGGTGCACCTCGTGGAGTACCCTCGCCGCCGTGCCCTCCAGGCAGGCTCCGTGGAGACTCAGCGCGCGGAGGTGCTCGCCACCGTGGCCGCCGTGCTCGAGGTTCCCCCCGAGCGCATCCACGTCAAGACGCACACTCCCCAGCCCTGGGGCCGCAAGCAGTACGAGAAGATGGGCCAGGGCAGCGAGCGCTTCGTCGTCGAGGAGCAGGGCCTCAAGTTCTGGGTGAACCTCGGCGACTACCTCGACACCGGCCTCTTCATGGACCACCGGCTCACGCGCGCACGCGTCCGCGAGGAAGCCAAGGGCAAGCGCTTCCTCAACCTCTTCGCGTACACGGGCGCCTTCACCGTCTACGCCGCAGCCGGGGGCGCCAAGAGCACGGTGACCGTGGATCTCTCCAGCAACTACCTCGACTGGGCCGAGGAGAACCTCGTGCTCAACGGCCTGGCGGACTCCCGCCACGCACTTGTCCGCGCGGACGTGTTGCCCTGGCTGGAGGCCCAGCGAGAGGAGCCCGATCGCTACGAGCTCATCGTCTGCGATCCGCCCTCGTTCTCCACCTCCAAGCGCATGAGCGGCTCGTTCAACGTCCAGCGAGACCACCCTCGCCTGCTGGCTGCTCTCCGCGCCGTGCTCGAGCCCGGCGGCGTCCTCTACTTCTCCACCAACTTCCTCGGCTTCGAGCTCGACGACGACGCCACCCGGGGGCTGGAGGTGGAGGAGCTGACCCCCGCCTCCCTCCCCGAGGACTTCCAGCGCAAGGAGATCCACCGGTGCTGGCGCATGGTGGCTCCCCGCGCGGGCCGTCCCTGAGCTCTCCGCGCTAGGGCGCGCAGTACCCGTTCAGGCAGCGCTGCCCCGAGGGGCAGTCACAGTTGACCGTGCAGGCGGTGCCGTTGCCCGTGCTCGGCAAGCAGTAGCCGATCTGGCACACCTGGCCGGACGGGCACTGCGTGTTGGAGGTGCAGTGCGCGCGGCACTGGCCGTCCACGCAGTCCTGCTCGGCGGGGCACTGGGCATTGTTGACGCACTGGTTGGGCGAGCCCGGCCTGCACAGGCCTGACTGGCACGACTCGTTCGCGCCACACTGCGAGTTCGTGGTGCACCCCTCGTAGCAGGTCTCGTTGATGCAGTAGTTGCCATAGCCGCAGTCACTGTTCTGGCGGCAGCCCGCAGGAGGAGGCGGCGGCGGGGGCGGCGGCTGCTGGCAGGAACCACCGTCCGGCCTCGGGGCGGGGCCCGCATCCGGCTTCGGCCACGGCGTCCCGGCATCCGGCCTGGGCTGGGGCCGCGGATCGCAGTAGTTGTCGTTGCCGCACGAGCCGTTGTTGTCGCAGTCCGAGTCCCGGTCGCAGGACTCACAGCACACGCCGTCGATGCAGGTCTCCTGGTAGCCGCAGTCCCAGTTCGTCGTGCACCGCTCCGCGTCGTCCGGGACATCTCGACACGTCCCGTTGCGGCAGTGCTGGTCCGAGTGACAGTCGCTGGCGTCCGTACAGAAGTGGGAGTCGTCTTCGCACCAGTCTCCGTGGTCTGCGTACTCAGTGATGGTGCACCCGGAGAACAATCCGAGTGCGAGGAGGGACACCAGCCAGGACAGGCGGATGGGGGCTTTGGGCATGGGGGTGCTCCGAAGGAGGCGGTCCGGCCAACCGTCATCGGTTCGGCAGGCTTGGTCTCCGAGCCGCCCGAAATTGATCAAAATTCTTTTTGATCGCTTTGCCCCCATGCGGAGACCCAGAGGCATGGAGGTAATGTGCTGGCTTGGACCATCCAAACGGGCGAAGGAAGGCTCCGAGAGCGGCTGCTCGCCTCGCTCACCACGCATGGGGGGATTCGGTTGTTCTTCCGCGGACCGCGTTCCCTGGAGACGGCGCCGGCACTCGGGCAGCGGCTCGGCCTGGAGCCCGTGCCCACGCAGCCCGCGGACGAGGCCCAGCTCCTCGCGCTCGTCCGGCGCCTCCAGGAGGGCGACGTCACCGCCTTTGATCGCCTCTACCACCTGACGCGTGTGGATGCGGCTCGCACCTTGAGCCACCTCGTGGGCAACCGGACCGAGGTGGAGGATCTGCTCCAAGAGACGTACCTGCGGCTGCTGTCGGCGGTGAAGGGGTTCCGAGGGGAGTCGCGCTTCCGCACCTTCCTCTATCGGGTGTGCGCCAACGTGGCGCTCTCCCACCTGCGATGGAAGCGACGGCGGCCAGAGGACTCCATGGCGACGCCTCCTGACGTCCAAGCCCCAGGACAGGATCCCGAGCGGGAGGCCGCCCGGCGGCAGGCCGCCCGGCTGGTGGAGCTGGCGCTGGAGCGGCTCAAGCCCAAGAAGCGCATCGTCTTCGTCTATTACGAGCTGTGTGGGATGAGCCCCGACGAGATCGCCGAGGCTGTGGGAAGCTCGGTCAATACTGTCCGCAGCCGCCTCCACCACGCGCGGCTGGAGTTCACCGAGGCCATGCACCGTCTGCTCGACAAGCCCCGCGCGGGAGGCTCCCATGGCTCGCCATGAGACCGAGGCGCTGTGGGCCTTCGCCTCGGACGAGCTCAAGGCGGAAGAGCGGGCCCGCGTGGCCGAGCACGTGGCCGGCTGCGCGGAGTGCACCCGGAAGCTCGTGGATGTGCGTCAGGCGCAGTCCCTGCTCCGCACGGTGCAGACGGACGCGCCCGCAGTGCGCTGGAGCGAGGTGGATGACCGCATCCAGACCGCCGCGGCGCGCAAGCTGGCCCGGCTCGAGCGGCAGCCTCGGTGGCCGTGGGCCCTGGTCACCGTGGGGGCCCTGGCGGCCGTGCTCGCCTTCGTGGTGCTCCGCCCCGTGGCGCCCCTCGCCCCGTCGAGCGCGCCCGTGGCGGTCCGCGAGGAGCGCCCCGCGCCGGTGAGCCCCGAGATCCATGAGGTGCCTGCCCCCGCGGTGGAGCCTTCGCCTGCTCCGGCGGTGGAGCCTCCGCAGGCTCCCGTCCTTGCCACGCACGTCGAGAGTGCCTCGGGCGCGTGGATCCGTGAGCCGGATGTCCCGGAGCGCTCGCTCGTGGCGGGAGCCCAGCTCCGCTCCGGTGCCTCCGTGCGGACGCGTGCGAAGTCCAGCGCCCTGCTGCGGCTGCCGGACGCGAGCCGCGTGAGGCTGTCCCCGGACTCGGAGGTGACGCTGGCGCGCACCGAGGCTCAGGATGTGCACCTCACGGTGACGCGCGGTCGGCTCGCCGTGCAGGCCTCGCATGCGGCGCGACAAGGGTTCACCGTGGAGGCGGCGGGCGTGCGGGCCTCCGTGGTGGGGACTGTCTTCTCCGTCGAGTGCACGCCGAGCGGTGCGGTCGTGGCCGTCAGCGAGGGGAAGGTGCGCGTCGAGGCCAAGGGCCAGCTGCCCAGGTTCGTCAGCGCCGGAGAGCGCCTCGAGGTGCGCTCGGCTCAGCGCACCACCAGGACGCGAGCCCTCTCTGCCCGGGATCGACAGGCCTTCCTGGAGCTGGGATCGAGGCCTGTGGAGGCCGCGGCCCCGTCACGCCCCACGGGAAGGGCGGCCGAGACAACTCCAGACACGGCTGTTCCCACCGAGCCTGCTCCCTCCGCTGGCGCGGCCCCGGAGGAGACACCACCGCCCGTGGCGGGCGCACCCTCCTCTGGCGCGGAAGCGTCAGGCTCGGAGCTCCCACCCTACCCTGTGCCCACGAGTCCCGAGCCGGTGGAGCCGGGCGTGTTGGCCTCCTCGCCCTCAACCTCGGACGTGGGCCAGGGGCTCCCGTCGCCGTCTCCCTGGGAGCCCCCGGAGCCGGGCGCGCCGATGCAGGGCACCGCGGACGCGCGCTTCCTCTGGCATGCCCGGGATCAGCTCCACGCCAAGACGTGTGAGAGCTTCCTGGTAGGGCTGGCGGAGATCGCCGAGCGCAGCGCGGTCCGCGAGTTCCGCGAACAGGCGCGCTACCTGCGGGCGCGGTGCTTCGAGGAGCGACTGGCCCCGGCGGAGGCCACCGCCGAGTACCGGCGCTACCTGCGAGAGTTCCCCAAGGGCCGCTACGTCCGCGAAGCCAAGGCCGCGCTGCTGCCTTGATTCCCCGGACAGGCAGCTTGGAGGCAACCCGGTGCACGGGGCCCCGCTCGCCGCTCTCTCCCTGCCGCCGAAGCCAATAACTTCACGCAGGGACACTCTCCCCAGGAGGAGAACCGATGGAGCGGATTGAGGAAGGGTATTCTCTGGAGCACCATGTAGAAGGGGAATCTCGTCACCTGGGCGCCCCGCTTCTTCGAGCGGATCTGGCCAAGGAGATAGAGGATCTCCGGCAAGGAGCCCCGTGGCGGGCGGGCGGGCACAATGCCAAGACCTTGGTAAAGTATCCCGACCTGCGCGTGGTCCTCATTGCCTTGAAGCAAGGAGCCACCCTGGGAGAACACAAGACCCAGGGGCGGATCTCCATTCACACCCTGGAGGGGCACGTCCTTCTGAAGCTGGGCAGCCAGGTGGTGGACCTCCCCACGGGCTGCCTGCTGGGGCTCGCAGCTTCTGTTCCGCACGACGTTGAAGCCGTGGAACAGAGCGCCATCCTGCTCACCATCGCCTGGCCAATCCAACGCACCTAGGGTTCCGCACTCCACTGGACAGAGGCCCTTCAGCGCTCTTTGAGAGCGCTTGCGTACAACGAAGCATGCTCGCCATGGTGGTGCGATGGACCGCGAAGGATCCGGCCCTTGCACCTGACCCAAGGCAGCCCCATGGCCGCAGAGCCGCACCGCCGCGAATTCCTCCTCGCCAAGGGCTGGGTGCAGGCCGCCCTCCTGGTGGTTCTGTTCGGCTTCTTCGTCCTGGGGCTGCTCGCGTACAGCACCTACACGGACAGCGCCCCCATTCCCCAGCGGACCGTCACCCCGGAGGGCAGGCCCGTCTATACCGGGGAGGACATCCTGGCCGGCCAGGGCATCTTCCTGCGCAACGGGCTGATGCAGTACGGCTCGGTGTTCGGCCATGGCGGCTACCTGGGGCCGGACTACACCGCGGACTACCTGCGCCGCTCCGCCCTCTTCGTGCGCGAGCGGCTCGGGGGCGAGCAGGATGCGGCGGCGGCGGCGCGCACCGTGCAGGACTTCCAGCAGAACCGGTACGAGCCGGCCACGGGCACGCTCGTCCTCACCCCGGAGCAGGCTGACGCCTTCGAGCACCTGGCCGCGCACTACCATGCCACCTTCTCCGCGCCGACCACCGAGCAGGGGCTGCGGCCGGGCGCGATCACGGACCCGAAGGAGACCCGGCAGCTCACCGCCTTCTTCGCCTGGACGGCGTGGGCCGCCTCCGCCCGGCGCCCGGGGCTCGACTACTCGTACACCAACAACTGGCCCCCGGAGCCGCGCGTGGGCAATGGCCCCACGGGCGCCATGGTGGTGTGGAGCGTGCTGTCGCTCATCGCCCTGCTGGGAGGCATCGGCCTGCTGATGGCCGCCTTCGGCCGGTGGAACTTCCTTGGCTGGCACGAGCGCGAACACCAGACGGTGTCCTTCCGCCGTCCCGGTGAGGTGACGCTCACCCCGTCCCAGCGCGCATGCGCGTGGTTCTTCCTGGTCATGGCGGTGCTCTTCCTGATGCAGGCCCTGCTGGGCGGCGCCACGCAGCACTACCGCGCGGAGCTGACCGGCTTCTTCGGCTTCAACCTGGCCGCCATCCTGCCCTTCAACCTCGCGCGCACCTGGCACGTGCAGCTGTCCCTGCTCTGGGTGGCCACCTCGTTCCTTGCCGCCGGCATCTTCCTCGCGCCGATGGTGGCAGGCCATGAGCCGCGCGGGCAGCACTGGCTCGCCTACGGGTTGCTGGCAGCGCTCACGGTGGTGGTGTTCGGCAGCCTCGCCGGAGAGTTCGCTGGCATCCACGGGTGGACATCCAGCGTGTGGTTCGGCAACCAGGGCTTCGAGTACCTGGACTTGGGGCGCTTCTGGCAGGTGCTGCTGTCGCTCGGGCTGCTCTTCTGGGTGGGGCTGCTGTTCCGCGTGCTGCGGAAAAGGCTGCGCACCGAACATCGCGGCAACATGCCGTGGCTGTTCTTCTACGCGGCGCTGGCCATCCCCGCCTTCTACGCGGTGGGCCTGCTGGCCCGGCCCGACTCGCACTTCACCATCACCGACTTCTGGCGCTTCTGGGTGGTGCACCTGTGGGTGGAGGACTTCCTCGAGCTCTTCACCACCCTCATGGTGGCCTACATCTTCGTGCTGCTGGGCGTGGTGTCCGAGCGGGTGGCCCTGCGTGTCATCTACCTGGACATCATCCTGTACTCGGCGGGCGGCGTCATCGGCACCATGCACCACCTGTACTTCTCCGGCACGCCGGTGGAGCACATGGCGCTGGGCGCCTTCTTCTCGGCCGCCGAGGTGATCCCCCTCACCTTCCTCACCGTGGAGGCCTGGAGCTTCGTGCGGCTTGGCCGCGAGCAGGGAGCGAAGTCCCGCACGCCCTTCCCCCACCGCTGGTCCATTCTCTTCCTGGTCTCGGTGGGCTTCTGGAACTTCCTGGGCGCTGGCATCTTCGGCTTCCTCATCAACCTGCCCATCGTGTCGTACTACGAGATTGGCACCGCGCTGACGGCCAACCACGGCCACGCGGCGATGATGGGCGTCTACGGCATGCTGGCGGTGGCGCTGGCGCTGTTCGCGCTGCGCTACCTGGTCCCCGAGGAGCGCTGGTCCGAGCGGGCCGCGAAGCTCAGCTTCTGGTCGCTCAACCTCGGGCTGGCGTGGATGGTGTTCGCCAACCTCTTCCCGCTGGGCGTGCTGCAGCTCCACGAGTCCGTCACCCGCGGCTACTACGAGGCGCGCCAGCTCGACTTCCTCACCAGCGATCGGGTGGCGCTGCTGGAGTGGATGCGGCTGCCCGGGGACGCCCTCTTCATCGTGGGCGGCATCCTGCCCCTGCTGCTGCTGTGCTGGCGGGGCGTGCGCCACCGCGTGCCCGCCGCGGAGCACACCGGGCCAGTGCCCGCTCCGCTCTTCACGCGCGTGGAGGGGGGGCCGGAGCAGCCGCAGCCATGAGCCTCCACACCGAGGTGGTGTGGGGCTCCGGGTACGCGCTCTTCCTGCTGGGGGTGGCGCGGGGACTGGTCGCGGTGGGACGGCGGGCGCGTGCGGAGGATGGCTCATGGCCGAGCTCGGAGGTGCCCCGCTTCCACCAGGGACTGGCCATGCCCCTGGTCTTGCTGGCGGGGCTGCTCGTCGGGGTCTGCGCGGTGCGACACCCCGAGGGGCTGGAGCTGGGGTGGCTGGGACTGGTGTCGCTGGTGATTGCCTGGGTGGCTCGGCGCACCTGGAAGGAGTGGTGCAAGAGGGAGTAAAAGCGGCGCCCCCACCCGCAGGAGAGCCCTCCGCCCTTGAACCCTGACATGCACCACTCCACCGAGGCCGCGGCGGATGGGGGCGCCTGGCTTCACGAGCTGCTCCGGGACGTCTTCATGGGCGCCTGGTACATGCCCCACGGGCACTGCTACCTGTGGAAGCCAGGACTCGTCTGGCTCCACGCTGTCTCCGACACGTTGATTGGAGCCGCCTACGTCCTCATCTCCCTGGTGCTGTACATGCTGGTGCGCCGCATTCGGCTGCCCTTCAGCACCATGGTGGTCGCCTTCGGTGTCTTCATCGGCGCCTGTGGGCTCACTCACTTCATGGAGGTGTGGAATGTCTGGAACTCGGCCTACTGGCTGGCGGGGTGGATCAAGGCCCTGACGGCCGTCGCCTCGGTGCTGACGGGCGCCTACCTTCTCAAGGCCAGGCCGGCCATCGTGGCGGTCGCAGACGCGGCGCGACTGTCCGAGCAGCGGCGGGTGGAGCTCGAGACGAAGAACCGTGAGCTCGAGACCCTCTACGCCCGGCTGAGCGAGGCCGACGCGCTCAAGACGCAGTTCTTCTCCAACGTCTCCCACGAGCTGCGCACCCCCCTCTCCCTCATTCTCGGGCCCATGGAGCGGCTGCTCTCCGCAGAGGGCCTGAGCGCCGAGAGCCAGCAGGAGCTCCGGGTGGTCGAGAGGAATGCCCGCCTCTTGCTTAGACACGTCAATGCGCTGCTCGATGCGGCCAGGCTGGAGGCCGGGGCGATGCGGCCGGTCTATGCCCAGGTTGACCTCGCCGCGCTCGTACGGCTGGGGGCCTCCCACTTCGACAGCCTCTCACGCCAGCGCGGCATCACCTTCAACGTCGAAGCGCCGGGCACGCTCATGGCCCAGGCGGACGCCGAGAAGCTCGAGCAGGTCCTGCTCAACCTTCTGTCCAACGCCTTCAAGTTCACCCCTGTCGGCGGCCGCGTGAGCTGCGCGCTGGCTGAGCAGGATGGCCGCGCGCGGCTGGTCGTGGAGGACACAGGGCCCGGCGTGCCCGTGGACATGCGGGAGACCATCTTCGAGCGCTTCCGCCAGGTGGACGCGAGCATCAACCGCCAGTTCGGTGGCACGGGCCTGGGGCTCGCCATCGCCCGTGATCTCGTGCGCCTGCACGGAGGCACCCTCCGGATGGAGGAGGCGCCCGGCGGCGGTGCACGCTTCGTGGTGGAGCTGCCGCTCCGAGCGCCCGAGGGCACCGCTGTGCACCCCATGGCGGCGGTGGGAGCCGAAGCGCTGGCAGCCGAGGCAGCCGGGGTAGCCGAGGCGCTGCGCACCCAGGCCTCCCAGGCGTCGGGCCTCGACGTGCTGGCGCCCGCGAATGCGCCCTCTGTCCTGGTGGTGGAGGACACGCCGGACTTGCGCCACTTCGTGGCTCAGACGCTTGGGCGGGAGTTCCGAGTGGAGGTCGCCCAGGATGGTGAGGAGGGCCTGCGCAAGACAGAGGCCCTGCGGCCCGACGTCCTCGTCACCGACATCATGATGCCGCGGATGAGCGGGGACGCGCTGGTGCGCGAGGTGCGAGCCCGAGCCGAGCTGGAGGCCATCCCCATCCTGCTGCTGTCAGCCCGGGCGGATGAGGCGCTGCGCATCCAGCTGCTCAGCAGCGGCGCCCAGGACTATCTCGTGAAGCCCTTCCTGGCGGCCGAGCTCCTTGCCCGCGTGCGCAACCTCGCCACCGTCAAGCGCACCCGAGACGCGCTCCAGGAGGAGCTGAAGGCGCACTCGGGAGACCTGACAGCCCTCACCGGGGAGCTGGCCCTGCGCAAGCGTCAGCTGGAGGCGGCGCTCGAGGCCTCTCACGCTGCCCGCGAGCAGGCCCTGAACGCGAGCTCCTTCAAGACCACGCTCCTCCACCTCGTCACCCACGAGCTGCGAACCCCGCTGGCCATAGTCAAGCTCAACCTCCACCTGCTGACGCGGGAGCATGCCACGCTCTCCGCACGCCAGCAGGGACTGCTCGAGAAGCTCACGCGCAGCACCTCCCGCCTTCAGCACCTGATGGAGACCATCCTGGCGTACACCTGGCTGGAGACGGGGCGCCTGGTGCCCAAGGTGTCCGAGGTGGACCTGGCGGCCCTCGCGCGGGAAGTCTCCGAGGAGTACCGGCCCGAGGCCCAGCGCAAGCTCCTGGCCTTGGAGCTTCGCGTGCCGCCCCAGCCCGTGCTCCTGCAGACAGACGGGCGGCTGCTCCACCTGGTCCTCTCCAACCTCGTGAGCAACGCCGTGAAGTACACCGACCATGGCTCGGTTGAAGTCTCCGTCGAGGTGCTGCCCGACGCCTGCCGGCTCGTGGTCAAAGACACCGGGCGAGGGATTGCGCCGGACCACCACGAGCGCATCTTCGAGCCTTTCCAGCAGCTCGAGGTGGTGGCCCGCAAAGGAAACCCGGGCCTGGGCCTCGGGCTTGTCCTCGTCAAGCAGCTGTCCCAGGCGCTGGAGGCCCACCTCTCCCTGATCTCGGAACCTGGCCACGGAAGCACTTTCATGCTGACACTGCCAGTCACAGTGCCACGAATAAGCTCTGACAAGACTTGACGAACCGGGCGCCACTTTCACAATCTGCATGGCGTGAACACATCCGCGCATGAAGATGTCATTCTGGTAGTGGAGGACGACGACGATCTTCGCGACAACCTTTGCGAAGTGCTAGAAGTGGAGGGCTTCCGGGCCGTGGGCGCCGTCAATGGGCTGGCGGCCTTGAAGTACCTGCAGGCCCACATGCCTCCGTGCCTCATCCTGCTCGACCTGATGATGCCTGGGATGAGCGGGGGTGAGTTTCGAGCACTCCAGCTGGATGACACTCACCTGGCCCGTGTCCCTACCATCGTGGTGTCAGCGATGGCCATTGACCATCAGCAAGAGCAAGTCCGAGGCGCGGCGGGCTATCTCACCAAGCCCTTGAGCCTCACGGACCTCTTTCAGGCGGTTCGCCAACACTGCGAGGCGGCACACTGAACCTGCCTCGGCAGGCTTCGAGCATCGCCAGCGACTGAGCCACTTTCTGCATCGGGGGTGATCCAGCCTTTTCGGAATTCTTCAATTAACCAGGAAACGGATGCCGACCCTCTGAAGGGGGGACCCATGCGGACCCTGGTGACGCTGCTTGTGGCTGGACTCGTGCTCGCTTCCTGTGAGCTCCCTTCCGAGGAGGGCTCGACCGAGGCTGAAGCCTCGAAAAAGACGGCGAAGTCCTTCGTCGTGGGCAGCCGGCTGCTGAAGACCGAGAAGGCCTTGCCCGGCCGGTACATCGTCGTCCTGGATGAGAAGGCCCTGGCCGGGGCGCAGGTGGGGCTGCTCGCGCACCAGCTCTCTGCTCTCCATGGAGCCTCCGTGGACCGCGTCTACGCGCATGCCCTCCAAGGCTTCGCCGCGAAGATGACGGAGGCGGCCGCGCTGAAGCTGAGCAACGACCCGCGCGTGCGGTACGTGGAGGAGGACGGCGAGATCTCCCTCTCGGGCTCGCAGGCGGAGGCCCCCTGGGGACTCGACCGCATCGATCAGCGGGAGCTGCCGCTGGATCAGACCTACCCCTACGGCTTCACCGGCAGCGGGGTGAACGCCTACGTCCTCGACACGGGCATCCGCATCACCCATGCCGAGTTCGGTGGCCGCGCGCTCCACGCCTTCTCCTCCGTCAATGACGGCAACGGCGCCAACGACTGCCACGGCCACGGCACACACGTGGCGGGAACGATTGGCGGGACGACGTATGGCGTGGCCAAAGGGGTGACGCTGCACGCCGTCCGGGTGGTGGACTGCGCGGGCCAGGGCGCCGCGTCTGGACTGATCGCTGGCGTCGACTGGGTGACCGCCCACCACGTGAAGCCGGCGGTGGCCAACATGAGCCTGGGGGGCCCCCCCACGCAGGCGCTGGACGACGCGATCACCGCCTCCATCAACGCCGGAGTGCCCTATGCCGTCGCCGCGGGCAACGAGAGCACGAGCGCCTGCTTCCGGTCCCCCGCTCGGACTCCAGCCGCGATGACCATCGGAGCGACCGACGTCAGCGACTCAAGGGCATACTTCTCGAACTTCGGGAGCTGCGTGGATCTCTTCGCGCCAGGCCTGGGCATCCCCTCTGCCTGGAACACCAGCGACACCAGCACGGTCACGATCAGTGGCACCTCCATGGCAACCCCACACGTGGCGGGCGCGGCGGCGCGCTACCTGGAAGGCCACCCGCTGGCCACTCCGGAGGAGCTCACCACCGCGCTCCTCGCCCGCGCGACGCCCGACGCGGTCGCCAACCCTGGCACCGGCTCCCCGAACCGGCTGCTGTACGCCGGCTGCCTCGGCTCAAACCAGACACCGCCGCAGGTCGTCCTCACCACCTCCTTCCCGGGCTCACCCCTGGGCGGCACGGTGACCCTGACCGCCACCGCGACGGACGACGAGGAGATCGCCAAGGTGGAGTTCTTCCTCGGCAACCGCTCGCTCGGCTCGGACAACACGGCTCCCTATGAGCTGGTCTGGAATAGCGCCACCGCCAGCAACGGCCCGGGGGTGATCACCGCCAGGGCCTACGACGCCAACTGCAACCAGGCGGTGAGCGCGCTGGTGGACGTGACCATCGAGAACGCCGGAAACGCGACGTTCGATTCCACGCGGGGAGCGCCCGCCTGCGCCACCGTGGGCCACCGGTGTGACTCGATGTGGCTCCTGGAGGGACGGGCGAACCTCGGCCCCGAGTTCCACTCGCCCAACACCGTGAGCGGCTCCTGCGCGGACGGGACGGAGGGCACGTATCGCTCCAGCCCCTCCCTGGAGCGGCTCTCCGTCTCCCGGAGCGATGGCACCGCCTTCGCGGCGGGCAAGGAGGTGACGGTGCAGGCCACGGTCCGTGCGAGCACGAACTTCGCCCAGGAGGCCCTGGACCTCTACGCCGCACCGGATGCGGCTGCCCCCCAGTGGACGCTGATCGGGACCCTGTCGCCGACCACGAGCGGCCCCCAGGTCCTCTCGACGACGTACCTGCTTCCGGCCGGCGGGCTGCAGGTGCTCCGGGGTGTGTACCGCTCAGGCGACGGCAACGCCTCTGCCTGCGTCCCGGGTCCCCTCAACGACGCGGATGACCTCATCCTCGCGGTGGGTCAGGAGACGGACGCCACGCCGCCGAGTGTGGCCATCACCTCTCCCACGGAGGGCGCGACGCTGATGGGCGTCGTCGCCGTCAACGTGGAGGCGAGCGACAACTTCGGCGTGCACCATGTGGAGCTGTACGCCGGCTCCACCCTGCTCGCAACGGACTCCCGCGCTCCCTACGCGTTGAGCTGGGCGAGCCGGGAGTCTCCCAACGGCTCTCACACCCTCACCGTACGAGCCTACGACGCGGCCGGGTTCGTCTCGATCTCAGCCCCGATCAACGTCCTCGTGGACAACGATCACGTGCCGCCGCAGGCGACCTTCATCACACCCGTGGACGGCGCGACCGTGAGTGAGACGTTCTCGCTCCAGATCAGCGCCAGCGACGACCGGCGCGTGACGCGCGTCGACGTGTACGTGGATGGTGCCCTGCTCGGCAGCAGGTCCTACGCGCCGTTCAGCATGGACTGGAGCACCCGCACGGTGTCCAACGGACCGCATGTCCTCAGCGCGACGGCCTATGACGCGGCCGGGAACGCCTCGCCCCAGAGCACGGTGAGCGTGGCGGTCGACAACGACCTCCTCCCTCCGGAGACCGCGATCACCGCGCCTGCCAGCGGAGCCACCGTGAGCGGCGTTGTCTCCATCGAGGCGAGCGCGAGCGACGACCGGCAGATCACCCAGGTGCAGTTCTTCATGAACGGCACCTACCTCGGCACCGACACAACGGCTCCCTACTCCGCATCCTGGGATTCGGTGACTGTGGCCAACGGCAGCTACACGCTGACGAGCCAGGCCTATGACGGAGCGGGCCACCGGACGATGAGCGCGCCCGTCACCGTGGAGACGAACAACCCGGGCAACGCGCGCTACGATCCGGTCCTGTCGGCGCCTCGGTGCGACACCGTGACGGAGGCCTGCGACACCCTGGAACTGGTCAAGGGCCGGGCACATCACGGCCCCGAGCTGAACACGCCCAATACCCTGGACGGGTGCCTCGACGGCACGAGCGGGCTCTACCAATACCACGGCGGATCCATCGAGCGGATCCGCGTGAGCCAGCTGGATGGCACGGCCATGGTCAGCGGGAAGAAGGTCCGGCTCGCGGTCACCGTGTGGGCCTTCAGTGCCACCTCGGACTCCCTGGACCTGTACTACACGGCGGACGCGAACAACCCCTCGTGGACGTTCATCACCACCCTCAAGCCGTACTACAGCTCCTTCACGCAGACGCTCTCGGCGGAGTACACCCTCCCAGCAGGCGACCTGCAGGCGGTGCGCGCGAACTACCGCTACGGCGGGCTCCGATCGCCGTGCAGCCCGAACCTGTTGGACGATCACGATGACCTGGTCTTCCCGGTGGAGACCGACTCCGTCCCGCCGACGGTCGCGATCGTCTCACCCGCCAACGGAGCGACGGTGCGCGGGCGCATCACGCTGACAACCTCGACGAGCGACAACCAGAGCGTGGCGGCCGTGGACTTCTATGACGCGGAGACCCTGCTCGGGTCAGCCACCTCGCGACCGTACTCCCTGTCCTGGGACACCCGCAGTGTCTCGAACGGCAGCCACACGCTGACGGCCCGAGCCCGTGACGCGACCGGCAACGTGGGGCTCGCTCTGCCGGTGACGGTGACGGTGGACAACGACTACACGGCGCCGGAGGTCTCCGTCACCGTCCCCGCCCCGGGCGCCACCGTGACGGGGACGGTGACGATCTCCGCGAGCGCCACGGACAATCAGGGCATCGCCCGAGTCGAGTTCTACAGCGGCACGCGCTGGATCAGCGGCGCCGCCTATGCGCCCTTCAGTGTCTCGTGGCACACGGGGAACGAACCGACCGGCGAGCACGTCCTGACCGCCAGGGCCTACGACTGGGCCGGCAACATGGCAACATCTGAGCAGGTGGTGGTGACCGTCGCGCGTGACACCACGCCTCCGTCCAGCTCGATCACCTCTCCCACCAGCGGTTCAACGCTCGCTGGGACCGTGATCATCTCGGCGAACGCCACCGACGATATCCTGGTGAGCAAGGTCGAGTTCTTGCTGGACGGCACCCTGATCGGGGCCCGAGCCTTCGCTCCCTACAGCTTCTCCTGGGACACCCGGACCGCAGCGAATGGCAGCCACACGCTGACGACCCGTGCCACGGACTCCAGCGGCAACGTGGCCACCTCTTCGGAGGTGATGGTGACGGCCGACAACGACTTCATCGCGCCTACGGTCTCCATCACGTCTCCCGCGAACGGGGCGACAGTACTTGGGACAGTGCCCATCCAAGTGAGCGCGACGGACGACAAGGGCGTGTCCTCCGTGAGGCTCCGGGTCAATGGAGTCGCGTCCGGCACGAGCTTCACCGTGCCGTATGTCTTCTCCTGGAACAGCAGGTCCTTCCCCAATGGCACGCACACGCTGACCGTCGAGGCCTCTGATGCGACGGGCAACAAGGGCACCTCGGCCCCGATCACCGTGACGGTGGACAACGACACCACGGCCCCCAGCGTGGCCATCACCTCACCGGCCAGCGGGGCAGCCGTGGCGGGCATGGTCTCCCTCCAGGCGGATGCCACGGACAACACGGGTGTCGCCCAGGTCGACTTCTTCGTGAACGGGTTGTTGCTCGCGGGCGACACCACGGCTCCCTTCAGTGTGGACTGGGACAGTGACCTCGAGGCGAACGGGAGCTACACCCTCACCGCCAAGGCCTATGACGCGGTGGGCAACGTGGCCGCGAGCGCCGCAGTCCCGGTGACGGTGAACCAGCCGGGTCGAGCCATGTTTGATCCGGTGCTCCATGTGCCGAAGTGCGCCACGGTGAACGGCGTCTGCGACACCATGAACCTCGTGAAGGGCCGGAGGAGTGGGGAGCCTGGCTCGCCCAACACACTCGGCAGCTGCGCGGACGGAGCCGGCATCGACCACAGCTTCTACGAGAAGATCAACCGGATCCGGCTGTCGCGCGTCAACGGAGAGGCCTTCGCGGAGGGCCGGCCCGCCCGGATTGAGGTCCACGTCGTCGCCTACTACACCTCTTCGGATGCGCTCGACCTGTTCTACGCCAGCGATGCCACCCAGCCCTCATGGACGTACCTGACCACGCTCCGGCCGAGCGCAGGTGGGGCACAGATCCTCTCGACAGAGTACACCCTGCCCGCAGGCAGCCTGCAGGCGGTGCGCGCCCAGTTCCGAGTGGGTGGCAACAACGGCTCGGCGTGCAGCGGCGGCACCTATGACGACCATGACGACGTGGCCTTCGCGGTGGGCCAGCCGACCGATGCCTTCCCTCCGACGGTGACGCTCACCGCTCCCTCCGGCAACACACTGGTGAGGGGCACTGTCTCGGTGGCCGCGACGGCCGAGGACGACCTGGCGGTGGCGAGGGTTGAGTTCTTCGCGGACGGGATGCTGATCGGCACTGACACCAGCGCTCCCTACGACGTGAGCTGGGACACCTCTGGCGCGGCGGACGGTGCTCACTCGCTCACCGCGAAGGCCTACGACACCGCTGGCCGGGTCGGGACCTCTGCCGCGGTCGGGGTGAGCACCGACAACACCCTGCCGGAGGCGGCGCTCACCACCCCTGCGCAGGGCGCCCTCCTGGGGGGGAGCGTCGTGGTCGAGGCCACTGCCAGCGACAACCAGGCGATCTCGAGGGTCGAGTTCTACGACGGCGCGACGCTGATCGGCACGTCCTTCGCCTCGCCCTATGCGCTGAGCTGGAACACGGCAGGCGTGACGGGCGGTGCCCACACGCTCACGGTGAAGGCCTATGACAGCATCGGCCATGTCCGCACCTCCGCCGGAGTGAGCGTGACAGTGGACAACACCGCGCCAGCGACGGCCCTCAGCGCTCCGGCGCAGAACGCCCTGGTCCGGGGGACCGTCCAGGTCAGCGCCACCGCCAGCGACAATCAGGCCGTCTCGAGGGTCGAGTTCTACGTGGGCGCGATGTTGATCGGTACGGACACCACGGCCCCTTACGCGGTGGGCTGGGACTCGACGACCGGGGCCAATGGCAGCGTCACGCTGACGACGCGGGCCTACGACCTGGCGGGCAACGTCACGATCTCAGCCGGCTTGGCTGTCTCGGTGGACAACGCTTCGCCCACTGTCGCCATCACCTCTCCGGCGAACGGAGGCTCGGCGTTCCTGAGCGTCACCGTGCAGGCCAGCGCCGGTGACAACGTCGGAGTGACGCAGGTGGTGTTCTACGACGGCGCCACGGTCATCGGCACGGACACCACGGCTCCTTTCAGCGTGAGCTGGAACATCCTGTTTGTACCGAAGGGGTGGCACACGCTGACGGCCAAGGCCTATGACGCGGCGGGGAACGTCACGACGTCGGCGCCCGTCTCCTTGAAGGTGAACTGAAGCCGTGACGTGCGTCCAAGTCGCCCGGTGCCTTTCGAGTATGTTTCCCTCCATGCATCAACCCTGTGGGTGAGCAACCGCTCGGGCAACGCGATGCGGGTGCACCGCGACACGGGAGAGGTACAGCGCACCCCCAGCAGTCCGCCGGGCTCTACACGTACTCGGACTTCACCAGCTACAAGCTGCGCAACACCCTTGTGCCGTGCGGCAGCTACGTTTACCGCCCCGCCCGCGGATCTGATCGCGGCGGGGGCGCCGAGCGGCCAGTACCTGCGCGTTGAGTTCCAGCTCTCGTCGAACGACCTCCAGGCCACGCCCCTGCTCCTGTCGTTCAGCGTGAACTACCGCTGCCCGCCTCCAGCCCCATGACAGTGAAGGCATCGCGCTCATAGGAGTGGGCCAAGGCCCTCACCTACCCTGCAGACAAGACCGCGTGTCGGTAGAGCCGAGGCCTGGGCAAGACCCGGAACCCGCGCTTGCCAGGGCCACCTGCCGGGCGCAGCCTGCACCAACCTGTATGCTTGTCAGACAGGTTGGCGCAGGCGCCGCCGCCAGCAGGCTCCTCACCCACCTAAGCCCGGTGCAAGTTCGACGTCAATGCGCACACGACCACGGTCGTGATGCGCGAGTGGTTGAAGACGTCGTCCTGAACCACCACGTGGGGATGGGAGTAGCTCGGGACAGGCCCTCGCGAGTCATCTGGCCCTATCCAGAACACGTCACCGCGGTGAATCCTCGCTGAACGTGTGCCCGGTCCCACGCCCTGCCCTCGCCTCAGAAGGCGACACATGAGACGGAGTCGATGCGCAGCACGGACTCCTGGCTGAAGCGCTGCTTGTACTCCTCGCGGATGGTGTCGATGTTCATCGAGGGCGCGCTGCTGCCCTCATGGAGCAGGATGATCACCTTGCTGTCCTCTTTGACCAGGGTGCCGTTGTCCATCAGGTACTGGCCATCGACATCGTACATCGTCAGGCCGTCCTGGAAGCGGGGCGTGACCGAGGTGTCCACGAAGTTCTGCCACTCCGCCTCGGTGATGGCCTCGGCGTTCTCCCGGTCGAGCCCGAAGAACAGCTCCGTGCGGTGCAGCTCCGAGCCCACCTCGCAGGACTCCCCACCGCATGAGGAGGTGAGCAGCCCCAGGGTCAGCAGGAGGGGCAGGTTCCGGAGAACAGCGGTCATCGGCTGGACGATTCGTGTAGGGGCCATGGCGCGCGGACTCTAGAACAGGTGTCACAATGCACGCCATGCAGCTCAGCGACTGGAAGCGCGAAGGAAAGACCTTCTCATTCGAGGCCCACCGCATCTTCTACCGCGACGAGGGCGCGGGGGACGTGCTCCTGTGCCTCCACGGCTTTCCCACCTCCTCGTGGGACTGGTCCCGCCTCTGGCCCCAGCTGACATCCCGGTTCCGCGTGATTGCCCCGGACCTGCTCGGCTACGGCTTCTCGGACAAGCCCTCGCGGCACGTGTACTCCGTCCTGGAGCAGGCAACGCTCATCGAGCAGCTGATGGCGTCGCTCGGCATCACGCACGTGCACGTGCTCTGTCACGACTTCGCTGTCTCCGTCGTCCAAGAGCTGCTCGCACGCCAGCTGGAGCAGGAGAAGGCTGGCCGGACGGGGCTGGTGCTTCGCTCCGCGTGCTTCCTCAACGGCGGCCTCTTCCCCGAGGTGCATCAGCCCCGGTTGATCCAGCGACTCCTGGCGAGCCCAGTGGGCCCCCTCGTCTCGCGGCTCCTCACCCAGAGCTCCTTCGAGCGAAGCTTCACCGCCGTCTTCGGCGAGAGGACCCGACCCTCGAAGCAGGAGCTGAAGGAGTTCTGGGAGGTCATCACGCACAACGGCGGCTCGCGCATCTCCCACCGTCTCATCAGCTACATCGAGGACCGGCGCCGCCACCGGGAGCGCTGGACCGACGCGCTCCAGCGCACCCGCGTCCCCCTGCGGATGGTGAACGGAGCGGTGGACCCTGTCTCGGGCGCTCACATGGCGGCGCGCTACCGCGAGCTCGTCCCCCACCCGGACATCGTGTCGCTCGAGGGCATCGGGCACTACCCGATGGTGGAAGACCCGCAGGCCGTCCTCAAGGCGTTGCTCGCCTTCGTTGGGAGCGCGTAGGCCGGCTCTCCCTGCGAGCCTCTTCTACCCAGCGGCCTTGGAGACGCGCCTCGGAGGCGAGCGCCTCCTGCCATGAGGGCCCGTCCGGCAGCAGGCGCTGCGCATGTGACAACGCGAGCCGCTCCAGCGCGCGCTCCTCGCACCACCGCCGCAGGCCCGGTCCATCCAGCCCACACGCCACCAGGAAGGCCTCCTTCTCCGCAGGCCGGACCTTGTGACGCCGCCACCACTCCGCCTCCGCCGCTTGGAGCTCCTCGGCGGTCGGCACGAGCCCCATCGAGCGCGCCCACCCGGCCAGCAGCGCCCGGCGCAGGCCCGCCTCGGCCAGCTCCACGCTGTCCGGCGCGCGCTCCAAGGCCGCCAACACCCGCGAAGAGGACACCGCGCTGCCCGCCACCACTGACACGTCCTCCGACAACCTCCGGCGCCGCACGAGTGAGGAAGGCGGCGGCCGCGAAGCGCGTCGAGGCTGCTGCACGGGCACGGCCGACGACACGAACGCCGCCGCGGTCCGGATGCAGGTGATGGCATCCTGGCGCTTGAGATCCTCCACTCCCCTCGAGAACCACGCCTCCCAGCCCGCTCGTGTGGCGGCAGGCCACGCGGGACGCACCGCCTCCAGGATCCGATGCCACGTGCGCTCCTGGTAGAAGAGTCCCTCCGCCGCCGTCACCAGCGCGCGGACCTGCCTCGGGGTGAGCACTCGCGCCACGCGCGCCTGGGCGGCCACGTGCCGGACGTTGACCAGCGGCACGGTGAGCGGCTGGTAGCCAAACTCCGCATCCACGTGCAGCAGCGCCACCTCCGCGTCATCCACCAGCACCCCATCCCGATACCACTCGAAGATCTGCCCTACCCCCACCATGCCGTGGGCGGACAGCTCCGCCGCACGCAGCGCCCCCATGCTTGCCCCGCCAAACACGGCCACTCCCGCCTCCAGCGCGGCGAGCAGCTCGTGGTGCCACACGGACGGCTGCGCCTCGAACAAGCCATCCACCAGCGCGATGGCGCGCGGCCGAAGCGAGAGCGCCCGCCACACATCCCCCTGGCGAGCCGGTGGCAGGACGCGGCAGGAGGTCAACCCCTGCGCCTCGGCCGCGGGCAGCGAGGGGCCCAGGAAGACGACGAGATCCTCGGGACGGCGTTTCATAGGAGCTCCGAGAGGCCCATGCCCGGCACCACCACGCGCCGGACATGCAGGCCAGGCAGGGGCGCGTCGAGCGTGACGGCGGCGGCCTGGGTGAAGCCCCCGCTCCGGAGCTGCCGCAGCACGCGCCGCAGCCCCCGCACGGGAGACGCGCTGTCTGGGGAGAAGTCCGGCATCTCCTCCGCCCGGCGCCTGGGGCGCGCCGAGGCACAGACGGCGGCGAAGTCCCGCGCGGCGCTCGGGTCCGCATGGGAGACATCCTCCCGCGCGCCATGGATATCGGTGAGCCGGGACTGGGCCGCCTCCAGCAAGGCGCGCAGCAGCGCCTCATCCCTCCCGAGCGCACACGCATACCCCGCGCTGAGCGGCACCGGCCCCTGCCGCTCGTCCACCAGCACCGCCGCGGCCACGGGCAGCCCCACCGCCCCCGGCCTCCGTGAGGAAGGAGTGACATCGAAGAGGTACACGCCAAAGCCCCGCTCCCGCAGCGTCCGCGCCAGCGCCGCCGTGCGGTTAGCTCCCCGCGCGAGCCCTCCAGGGCCCAGCATCCGCCGAAGCACCGCCTCCTCCGTCCACCCGCCCGGCAGGGTACGGGCGAGCTGATCCCGCTCTGTCGCCTCCAGCAATGCATGGAGCAGCGCGCGGCGTGCATCCGGGTGTGCCCCGGAGCCATTGCTCGTCCAGGCCACGCTCACCGGCCCCAGCGCCTCCTCGCCTCCGGGCGGGCAGTACACCCCCTGGGCAGGAACCCACACCGTGCGCCCCGAGTGCAGCTCCGTGGCCTGCTGCCAGGCACAGCGCACCGACTCTCCCCACAGCCGGGGATCGACGATCCTCCCCGCCGAGCCCAGGGCCTCGGCGCTCCATGCGCCCCCGTCACGTCCGGCCAGCTCGGCGCGCGTGCCCCACACCAGTTGGCCAGGCGGCACGTGCTCCGCCGCCCACAGTTCCGCCGTCTCGAAGAGCGCCCCGAGCGCGGCCCCCTCGTAGGTGAGCCCCTTGCCGTTGCAGACCTGGAGGACGTGGCCGCCCGGCCGCACCGCGCACGCCACCTCCACCGCGGTGCGGTCCAGCCCGGTGATCCGCGCCACACGCGTGACGCCCATGGCCTGGGCCAGCCGGGCCTGAAATGCCTGTGAGGAAAGAACGCGTTGCGGAGCGGGCACGGCGGGCAGCTTTAACCCAAAACCAGAGGAATGGGGCGGGGCAGCCAGAGACACGAACCCGGTACACAGATTGACGGCGCTCGACAGAGAGCGGATCCTGCCCCGTCGCTCCCATCCCTCACCACGGCAGGCCCATTGGATTACAAGATCACGGATCAGATCCCCGCGCTCGCGGCGCCCGGCACCCGGACCTCACAGCTCAACCGGGTGTTCAACGCGGCGCTCGGGGTCTTCCTGGGCCAGCAGCACGGAGCGCGCTACGCGCACCTCTACGCTCGCTACATGGGCATGACACCCCGGTTCACGCCCCGCGGCAGCGACTGCGATCCCTGGGTCGCCCCCGAGGATCAGGACGCCGAGCTGCGGGCCCTGCTCGCCCGCGGCGTGCTTCGGTTCGGCTACGTGTCCGGTGCGCCGTATGTGTACCGGAGCGAGGGGAAGCTCACCGGCTTCGACCATGACATTGGCGTGGCGCTGACGGAGCTGATCAGCATGCACTACTTCCATGAGCCCGAGCGGCTCCGCGCCGAGTGGGTCGAGGTGAAGCTCTCGAGCGACGAGCAGGCCGACAAGCTCGAGGCCCTGCACCAGGGGCTGGTGGAGGGTGCCTTCGACATCGCGCTCTCGGGGCAGATGATGTTGCCGACGGCGTCCATGAAGGGCCTCGAGGTCGAGTGGACGGCTCCGACGGCCATCCTGTTCACCGGCATCAGCTATACGGGGCGGGACCAAGACAAGCTCGATCAGAAGAAGCTCCAGGCTCTCCAGTCCGGCGAGCTCTCGGCTTTTCAGGCCTACGCCGCGGAGGAGAGCCAGCGTCTCCAGCTGGAGCTTCGCATCTTCAGCGTCTTCAACCCGGGGCCTTCACCGACGGCCGCGATGAAGCTGGTGTACGCCATCCACAGCCAGAAAGGCCGTGCCGTGTGGCACACCGGGGACGTCAAAGACTCCGACACGGTGATGTTGACGGCCACGGGTCACTTCGCCGTCGGCGACTCGCTGGCGTCCGGTGCCCAGTCGATGCTCCAGGGCTTCGATGGGGTGTACCTGAACATCCCAGCCAATGACGAGCTGTGGCCCATCGCCGGGTTCACGGCCTTGAAGGGCGCCGCGAGCAAGAGGCTGGAGAAGTAGCCCTCTGCACACCCCTCAGCGGCGGGTGGCGCGCTCCCTGGAGTCAGCCGTCCCCCTGCTGCTGCAGCGCGGCCGTCAGCACGTACCGGCCGACCAGCTCGATGGCCAGTGAGGACTCCGGCTCGTTGTAGAAGCTGCCGGTGAAGATGGCCACCAGCTCGAGCGACGGAAAGACGAACGCGTACTGGCCCCCATTTCCTCGCGCGAAGTACGTCTCCACCTTCGTGCCGTTGATCTCGAAGGTGTTGACCCACCAGAGGTAGGCGTACCTCGAGTCCCCCAGGGGCCGCTCGCTCACCGTCGACGCTCGCACCCAGGCCTCCGGCAGGAGCTGCTGCCCCTGCCACTTCCCTCCGTTCAGCATCAGCTGGCCGAGCTTCGCGAAGTCACGTGGGCGCAGGCGCAGGTGCCCACCGGTGTCCGTGCGCCCCCCATCCGCCTCCTGCCACTCGAAGCGGGAGATGCCCAGCGGCTCGAACAGGTGCCGGCGCGAGAACTCGGGGAACGTCACTCCCGCCGCGTCCTCCACCAGCGCGCCCAGCACCACCACGCCTCCCGTGCAGTACACCGTCGACTGGCCAGGCTCCTCCGCCATCGGCAGATCGAGGATGAACCGCACCCAGTCACTCGAGTCGTACATCCGCTCTTCCTGGCCGGGGGAGTCCTCCTGCCAGTCGTTGCAGGCCAGCCCGCTGCGCATCTCCAGCAGGTGCTGCACCGTCAGCCGCTCCTTGCGCTCATCCGCGTTCTTGTGGGGCGCGTACCTCCGAAGCAGGGGCAGGACGGGCGTGTCCAGGCCGGGCAGGAGCTGCTGCTCCAGCGCCAGGCCCACCAGCATCGAGGTGATGCTCTTCGTGGCCGAGCGCAGATCGTGCGGCTTGTCACGGTGGAAGCCGTTCCAGTAGCGCTCGTACACGAGCTTGCCGTGGCGAGCGATGAGCAGGGCATCCGGCGCGGGCGTCTCCTCGGCCTCGATGCGCCGCTCGAGCTCCAGGAGCCGCTCGTGGGACATGCCCTCCGCTTCCAGCGATGAGACCTGCCAGCCATCCTCGAGCAGATCCGGCGGGCTCCCCGGACCTTCAGGACGGTGATGGCCACAGGCCAGGAGGCTCCCTGCGAGCACCACCCGGGTGACGAGTCCCGGCAGTGCCGTGAGGAGAGAGAGCGCGCGCAGTCGCAAGGGAGCTCCTGAAGTCTGAGATCCCCCAGGCCATACCACGCCTCAGCGCTTGGGACCTTCCTCGGTGAACTCGGCATCCACCTCGCCTCCACGAACCTCGCCCAGCGCGGGGCGGGGGGGCGACGAGGCCTCCTGCCGAGGAACGCTCACCCCGCCATAGGTGGTGACGTGGATCGAGCCGCTCTTCATCCCGCGCTCGAGCGCGCGGCGCATTCGCGCGGAGACCCACCGCCGCGCCGGAGGAATGAGCAGGAAGAGGCCGACCGCATCGGTGAGGACGCCAGGGACGATGAGCAGCACCCCACCCAGCAGCACGAGCACCCCGCTCATGATGCCCTCTTCGGGCACACGCCCCTCGGCCCTCGCCGCCTGCCAGTTCCGCGTGACGCGCAGGCCCTCTCTCCTGGCCAGCCAGCTGCCCAGCAGGCCCGACACCACGATGAGCGCCAGGGTGGGGCCCACGCCGAGCTGCCGGCCCAGGGTGATGAGGAGGTACAGCTCCAGGAGCGGCACCACCACGAACGCGAGGAAGAGGTATTTCGCCACGACTCCTCCTTAACGCCCCTCCCCTGCGTTTGCCGCTCCCGAGCCCGCTCGGGAGACCAGCGCCTGGAGGAACTGCTCGATGCGCTGCGCGTTGGCGCCCAGGTCTCCCTTCCCCACCCGGGACTTGGAGCGCATGTCCACGCGCGTCCCCTCCCCGTCCGCCCGGACCCTTACGATGAAGTCATCCCGGAAGCGGAACAGGCGCGACTCCACCACCCCCTCGAAGGTCCGCGCCTGCGGATCCACCGTCGTCACTTTCCAGCGGGGCTGCTCGCGGGCGAGCGCCAGGGCCTGCTCGAACACCGCATCCGGCGGCGCGCTCACCCGGAGCGGCTTGAGGTTCTTGTAGGAGTCCCGGACGATCGGCTTGAACTCCGCCGGGTAGCCCATGTCCCGCCCTTGGTTCTCGGGTAGGGCCTTCGCCTGGATGAAGGCGGGCACGTCCTCCAGGTCCGTGCTCATGTCATTGATACGAGGCCGGTCGCCGGCCATGACGCCGGGGGCAATCACCCCCACGATGACCGCGAGCCCCAGCCCCACCGCGGTGAGCCCGTGCCGGGCCCGCCCTTGCACCGCGGCGATGATGCCCACCACCACACCCACCAGGCCCACCGGCACCGCGAGCCCATAGAGGAAGAAGCCATACAGGCCCGGCAGGAGGCCGAGGGTGGAGAGCAGCAGCCCGAGCATGAACAGCAGGACCGCGAGGAGGGAGATCCGGATCGACCAGGAGCGTGGCATGCGCGCAGGCTCGCTCGATTGGCTACCGGAAATCCAGCCTTTCACTCGCCCAGCTTGCTGAGCAGCGAGTCGGCCAGCAGGTACAGCAGGACCAGCCCCCCGATGATGGCCGCGAGGACCTTGAACCCCGCGGGGATCCCCTCGGGCGGCGCGGCGTAGCTGGCGGACACGGCCTCGGACACGCCCATCATCTCCCCCGCATAGCGCGCGGTGCGCAGGAACTGGTCCGCCACCGCCCCGCTGTCATTGGCGGACAGGTGCCGTCCCAGCTGCGGATCGATGAGGCGGACCTCGGCGGCGGCGGCCAGCGTCGCGCCCTCCTCCACCACCTCGCGGACCAGCTCCAGCTTGTCCGACAGCGGGACGCGCAGCTCCGTGGCGATGAGCTGCCCGCCCTCGCGCAGCTCGCCCACCTCCACATCTCCGCTCTTGAGGCGCCAGATGCGCTGCCCATCAGGGCGAGCGAACGCCCCTCGCTCCAGCAGGAGGGCATCGACCCGGGCGCTGTCATAAGGCGTCCCGGGAACCATTGTCTGAAGGAGCAGCTCGTATCTCACGCGGGTTGGCAGTATACGCCGCGCCACGACCATGCCCACTACGCCCGGACAGAAGAGGGGAAGGCCCGCCCGCCCGCAGCAGGGCCGGGGACGCCCGCACCGCCCTGAGAAGCTGGCCCCGGATCGCACCACGCCCGAGCTCGGCCCGGACGGGCTCCCCCAGGTGCAGCTCCTGCGCCGCGGCGTCGAGCGCTGGCAGGCCGGCCACCCGTGGATCTACCGCGCGGACCTGAACGGCGATCCCGGCCTGCCCGGCGGCGAGGTGGTGCGCGTCACCGACGGCCGCGGCTGGTTCATCGGCAAGGCCTTCTACTCAAAGCACTCGAAGATCTCCCTGCGCTGGCTCACCTACGAGGACATCGCGGTGGACACGGACTTCTTCCGCCAGCGGCTGCTCTCCGCCGATGCCTTGCGGCGCAAGGCCCTGCCTGGAGAGACCACCTACCGCCTGGTGCATGGCGAGGCGGACCAGCTCCCCGGGCTCGTGGTGGATCGCTACGGCGAGTACCTGAGCGCGCAGTTCCTCGTGCCGGCCATGGAGGCGCGCAAGGCGCTCATCACGGAGCTGCTCGCCGAGCAGTTCAAGCCGCGCGCCATCGTCAACCGCTCAGACGTGGGCGTGCGCGCGCTGGAGGGCTTGCAGGCGGAGAAGGGCCTGCTGCGCGGCGAGCTGCCAGGCCCCGTCTCCTTCGACGAGGGCCTGGTGCGCATGCGCGCCGATCTGCTCGAGGGCCAGAAGACGGGCGCCTTCCTGGATCAGCGGGAGAACCACGTCATGGCCTCGCAGTACGCCCATGGCGAGGCGCTGGACTGCTTCGCCTACGTGGGTGGCTTCGCGCTGCAGCTCGCCACCCGCGCCCAGCGCGTCACCGCCGTGGAGATCTCCGAGGCCGCCGCCGCGCAGCTGCGAGACAACGCCGCCGCCAACCGCCTCACCAACCTGGACGTCGTCGTCGCCAACGCCTTCGACTTCCTGCGCGACGCGGTGGACGAGGGGCGGCGCTTCGACACCATCGTCCTGGATCCGCCCTCGTTCGCGAAGAACAAGGATGCCGTGGCGGCCGCGCTTCGCGGGTATAAGGAGATCAACCTGCGCGCCATGCAGCTGCTGCGGCCCGGGGGCTACCTCATCTCCGCCAGCTGCACCTACCACGTGGATGAGCAGGGCTTCGAGGACATGCTGGCCTCAGCGGCGGCGGACGCACGCCGGCGCGTGCAGATCATCGAGCGCCGCGGCGCGGGCAAGGATCACCCGGTACTCTTGAATTTGAGGGAAACGCGCTACCTGAAGTGCTTCGTCCTGCGAGTGCTGTGAGGCTGCGCATTCGACCGCGGCCCCTCGGGTGTGAGAAAAGGGTTGCGGATGCGACCCCGCAACTGGGACGACGAGGATGAAGCCCTTGTGACTGGGGCGGTCGCGGAGACGCGAGCGCTGCGCGAGCTGCGGGCCATCTACCGTCAAGCGGACGCGGCCTACGCGCCCTTCTCCTGCCCCTCCAGCGGCGAGTGCTGCCAGCTGTCACGCACCGGGCGCCAGCCCTGGCTCTGGTACCCCGAGTGGAAGCTGCTCACGAGCCACCGCCCGCTGCCGCCGAAGCGCGCGGATGGAGGCTGCCCGTACCTGGACGCCGCGGGCCGGCGGTGCACCGTCTATGCGGATCGGCCCTTCGGCTGCCGCACCTTCTTCTGCGAGCGGATCCGAGGCCCGGCCCGCCAGCCCGCGGATACGGTCGATGCGCTGCTGCGGAGGCTCGAGGCCGTCTCGCAGCGGGTGATGCCTGGCCTCACGGGCCCTCGGCCCCTGCTGGAGTGGCACGCCGAGGCACTGTCAATGGAGGAGCGCTCATGAGCCGTCAATGGAAACAGGGGATCGCGGTGGGGCTGCTGGCCCTGCTGATGGGGTGCCGCAGCGGAGGATCCGGAGATGTGGCCTCTGCGGTCATCAACACCACCCTCGCCGTGGCCGCCTCGGGCGTCTCGCGCTCGCAGGGCGGGTGTTACGCGGCCTGCCCTACGGGCACCACCTGTGATCCGAACAGCGGCTACTGCGTCACCCTGCCCTGCCGCGGCCAGTGCAAGGCCCACGAGCAGTGCGTGGAGGATGGCCTCAAGAGCCAGTGCATCGCCCTCTCGCTCCCCGGGCAGGTGACCGTGGAGCCTCCCAAGGAAGCGAAGACCGAACCGTGAGCTTGCGCTGGCTCGTTGCCCCTCAGGAGTTCAAGGGAACCCTCACCGCCTCCGAGGCCGCCGAGGCGCTCCAGGCGGGGCTCCGGGAGGCGGCCCCCGAGGTCCTCCTGGATGTGGCTCCCCTGGCGGATGGAGGCCCTGGCACCGTGGATGCGCTGCTGGCGGGAGCTCCCGGCGAGCGCCGCGTGCTCACCGTGCAAGGTCCGCTCGGCGCTCCCGTCGAGGCGGCCTATGCCCTGCTCGACTCCGGCCGGACGGCCATCATCGAGATGGCCGCGGCCTCGGGGCTGTCGCTCTTGCGCCCGGAGGAGCGGGACGCTCGGCGCGCCTCCACCCATGGCACGGGCGAGCTGATCCGGGCGGCGCTGGATGCGGGCTGCTCGCGGATCATCGTCGGAATGGGAGGCAGCGCGACGAATGATGGAGGAGCGGGTGCGCTCGTGGCGCTGGGCTACCGCTTCCTGGACGCGGAAGGACAGCCCCTGCCCCCAGGCGGCGCGG
>Ga0190275_10000327_pt1 | contig 44907 bp, 42 predicted proteins | sample Popmic550T_FD_133745 | JGI IMG/M metagenome (GOLD analysis project Ga0190275, IMG submission 133745) | Populus adjacent soil microbial communities from riparian zone of Yellowstone River, Montana, USA - 550 T | ecosystem: Environmental > Terrestrial > Soil > Riparian zone > Trees stand | place... | reverse complement strand
GGTGCCGCCGCTGGTCGAGAACAGCCAGGTGTCGGCGCCGACGTGCTCGTAGACCCAGTCGAAGCCCTCGGGCGAGAGCGGCGAGCCGGTCGAGCCGACGGCGCCGAGGCGGCTGAGGTCGCGCCCGGCGCCGGGCTCGACGCCGTCCTTCATGCAGGCGGCGATGTAGGAGGCGCTGGTGCCGAACATCGTCACCCCGGCGCGCTCGCTCAAATCCCAGAGGGCGTTCATGTCGGGATGGCCGGGGCTGCCGTCATAGAGGACGATCGCCGCCCTGGTCAGCAGCCCGGAGACGAGGAAGTTCCACATCATCCAGCCGGTCGTGGTGAACCAGAAGAGGCGGTCGCCGGGGTGGGCGTCGACGTGGAGGTGGAGCTTCTTCAGGTGCTCGAGCAGGATCCCGCCCTGGCCCTGGACGATCGCCTTCGGCAGCCCGGTCGTGCCGGAGGAGTAGAGGACCCAGAGCGGGTTTTCGAAGGGGACGCGCTCGAAGCTCAGCTCGGCGCCCTCGCCGGCGGCGAGCAGCTCCTCCCAGGCGGTGATGTCACTCAGCGCGGAGAGGTCCGGGGCGGAGTCGAGGTAGGGGAGGACGACGGTGCGCTCGAGGCTCGGCATCTGCTCCTGCAGGGTGGCGATCGTCCCGCGGCGGTCGAAGTCCTTGCCGCCGTAGCGATAGCCATCGACGGCGAAGAGGACCTTGGGCTCGATCTGGGCGAAGCGGTCGACGACGCTGGCGGGGCCGAAGTCGGGCGAGCAGCTGGACCAGACGGCGCCGATCGAGGCGCTGGCGAGGAAGGCGACGATCGCCTCGGGGATGTTCGGCAGGTAGGCGACGACGCGGTCGCCGCGCTGCACCCCGAGCCCGCGCAGGGCGGCGGCGGTCGCCGCCACCTGGGCGCGCAGCTCGCCCCAGCTCAGCTCGCCGAGCTGGCGCAGCTCCGACGCGTGCAGGATCGCCGTCTCACCGTCGTCCTTGCCGGCGAAGACGTGCTCGGCATAGTTCAGGCTCGTGTTCGGGAACCAGCGCGCCCCCGGCATCTGGCGCGAGGCGAGCACGGGGGAGGGGTCGCCGTCGGCCTGGACCTCGAAGAAGTCCCAGATCGCGCGCCAGAAGCCGTCGAGATCGTCGACCGACCAGCGCCAGAGCGCGTCGTAGTCGTCGAAATGGAGCCCGCGCTCGGCCTCCAGCCAGTCCATGAACTCGCGCAGCCGCGAGCTCTCGACCAGGTCCGCCGAGGGCTTCCAGAGCGGCTCGGGGGCGGTGGGAGCGCTCATGCCGCCGCCGGGGTGGCGCTCGCCGCCTGCTCCCGCGCCAGCTCGTGGCGGTCGTGGGCGCAGAAGAGGGCAACCTCGTCGCCATGGGTGGCGGCCAGCTCGCGCAGCCGCTCGGCGTTGGCGACGCGGGCGCCGTTGTCGCTGGAGAGAACGCGCTGGAAGACCCGCAGCCCGGGTGGGCAGCTCGGCGGCGTCGCCATCTCCCCATGGTTGAAGTAGGCGTCGCCGCAGTGCAGCAGCCAGCGCTCGCCGGCGTTGACAGCGACGCCGGTGTGACCGCGCGAGTGGCCGAGCAGCGGCACCAGCGCCACCTCGACCTCGAGGCCGGGCAGGATGCGGACGCTCTCGAAGCCGAACCAGCGGTCGCCGCCGGCCTCGGAGCGGTGCTCGACCCAGCGCGGGCCGTGCTGCCAGTGGGCGCCCCCGATGTAGCGGCTGCGTTCGCGCAGGCTCGGCTGCAGGGCCTCCGCCAGCTCCGCGGCGAGGACGTGGACCTCGGCCTGCGGGAAGTCGGGCAGGCCGCCGGCGTGGTCGGCGTCGAGATGGGTGGCGACGATGTGGCGCACGTCGGCGGCGGCGAAGCCGAGCGCTTCGACCTGCGCGACCGCGGTCTCCTCCAGGCGCGGCCGCGGTCGCAGCAGGGCGCGGAAGGGCTGGCCCAGCTGCGCCGGGTTGCGGGCGTCCTCGCTGCCGAAGCCGGTGTCGACGAGGACGAGGCCGTCGCCGCTCTCGATCAGCAGGCAGTGGCAGATGACGTCGACCGTCGACCGCAGCCCGCCCTGGCCGCCGAGCAGGCGCCCCCCGTGAGGGCACAGCGACCCGCAGCTGAGGTGGTGGATCCTCATCCCGCCGGCAGTCTAGGCGGCTCCGACCCGGTTCGGTCTATCGTTCCCCGGGCGGGCCGGAGTGGCGGAATTGGCATACGCGATCGACTCAAAATCGATTGCCCTTGCGGGCTTGAGGGTTCGAGTCCCTCCTCCGGCATACGAGCGGGGACGGCGAGGGCGTCAGGCGGGCTGCGGGGTGCCGCCGGCGCCGGCGCCGTATTCCTCGCCCGAGCCGATCGGGCGCTCCTCCTCGACGTGCCATTCCTGGCTGAAGCCGTAGAGGGCGAGGGCGATGAGGACGATCTGCAGCAGGGCGAGGACGATCACCAGCGTGCCGAGCAGCGAGGAGGGCAGGAGCGCCTCGTCGAAGCCGGCCTTGTCGCGGGAGAACCAGCTGCCGGCGCCGACCGCGCAGAAGATCGCCAGGATCATCGAGAGCGCCGCGGCCACGGGAAGGATGCCGCGGCTCCAGCGGGTGACGAGAAAGGCGAAGAGGGCGTACAGCAGCGCGTAGACGATGCAGACCACGCCCATGCCGCCGCTGCCCTTGAGCAGCGACCAGCCGCCGATCGCGATTATGGCCGCCAGCACCGCCGTCGCGAGCATCGTCAGGGCGATCACGAACTTGGTCGTGACCGACCCAGCTTTCTCCCGATTCGGCCGCCACAGTTCGTAGCCGGGCCTTACCTCTCCTACCGCCATGCCGACGATCATAGAATCTGTCAGCGACGATGCGGCATTGGTCGCGCGTTAAGCCCCGCTGCGGGGCGCCACGCGGGCGTGGCGGAATTTGGCAGACGCGCCAGGTTTAGGTCCTGGTGGGCTTCGGCTCGTGGGGGTTCAAATCCCTCCGCCCGCACTTCCGGATCATCGACGGGGCAGCCAGGACTCGAACCTGGAATCGCCGGTTTTGGAGACCGGTGCCTTAGCCAGTTGGGCCACTGCCCCAGAGGGAGCCGGATCGTAACGAGCGGTCGTCCTCGCGGTCACCCCGGGATCAGTATCGACGTCGCTTCAGCCCCCCGTCCACATACATTCGTATATCCATACGTATGTATGTAGGATGCCCGCATGACTCGAAGCCCCGATAGCTGCGACCTGCTCTGCCTCGACCTGCCCAAGGCCGAGCGCGTCCGCGAGGCAATGCCGGCGGTGGGAGAGCTGGAGCTGCTGGCTGCCGGGGCCAAGGCGCTCGGCGACCCGACGCGGCTGGCGATTGCGCTCGCCCTCGACGCCGGCGAGTCGGCCTGCGTCTGCGACCTGGCCTGGATCGTCGCCCGCGACGAGCGGCTGGTCTCCCACCACCTCCGCTTGCTCAAGGCCGCCGGCCTGGCCCGCTCCGAGCGCGACGGCAAGATGGTCGTCTACGAGCTGACCGCGCGGGGCCGGACGCTGCTGGCGGCGGTCACGGATGGGGTGGCGGCGTGAGGGCCCTGGGGCGGGAGATCTGATGGCAGCGGTCGCGCTGGTCCTCTACTGCGTCTATCTCCTGCTCGCGTTCGGCCTGCGGACGCTGATTCAGCTCCGGCGCACCGGCTCGACCGGCTTCCACGGCCTCGGCGGTCGCCCCGGATCGGCTGAGTGGATCGCCGGGGCCGGCTTCACGCTGGCGCTGGCCCTCGGGGCCGCCGCTCCGGTGCTCGCTCTGCTCGGCTTGGTCGAGCCGATCACCGCGCTCGACAGCGCCGGCCTCCACATCGCCGGGCTCGCTTTGGCGCTGGCCGGGATCGGCCTCACCTTCTACGCCCAGGTCGCGATGGGGACCAGCTGGCGGATCGGCGTCGACCCGGCCGAGCGCACCGAGCTCGTCACCAGCGGCCCCTTCGCCCTGGTCCGCAACCCGATCTTCGCCGCGATGACGCCGACCGCGCTCGGCCTCACGCTGCTGGTGCCGAGCCCGGTCGCGCTGGCCGGCCTGGCCGGGCTGGTGGTCGCGCTGGAGCTGCAGGTGCGGGTGGTCGAGGAGCCGTATCTCGTGCGCGCCCACCCCGGCACCTATCCCGCTTACGCCGCCCGGGTCGGGCGCTTCGTCCCCGGCGTCGGCCTGCTGCGCGGGGGCTGAGCGCCCTCAGGGCTTGGTCGGGTCGAGGCCGATCAGGTCGTAGTAGCCGATTAGGAAGAGGCGGCGGCCGTCGGAGACGACGGGCGTGTAGCCGGCCTGCCCCAGCTCGAAGTTCTTCTTCCCGGTGCGGGCGTCGATGCCGATCGCGTCGCGGGTCTTGAAGCTGGAGGTGTAGACGGTGTGGCCGATCACGGTGGCGGTGCCGGGCACCGGGCCGCCGACCGCGTAGCGCCAGCGCGGCTCGCCGTCGAGCGCGCCGAGGGCGAAGAAGCGGCCGTTTTCGGCGCCGATGTAGACGCTCGGCGGGGTGCCGGGGACGCGGGCGACGGCGGGGGAGCCGTAGACGTAATCGCCGGTGGCGAAGGACCAGGCGACCTTGCCGGTCCTTTCGTCGAAGGCGAAGACGGTGCCGTCGTCACGGGCGGCGTAGACGTGGCCGAAGGCGATTGCCGGCGAGGAGAAGAAGCCGCCGTCGCCGAACGGGGCCACCTTGGTCGTGTTGGTCCGCCAGGCGGGCTTGCCGCTGGCGGCGTCGAGCGCGAACATCGACCCCTGGTAGTCGGCGACGTAGACGCGGCCGTCGTGGTAGCTGGGGCTGGCTTTGATCGCGCCGGGGGAGTCGAAGCTCCAGAGCTCCTTGCCGTCGGCGGTGCGCAAGGCGAGGAGGTCGCCGGCGTCGGTGCCGATGTAGAGGCTGCCGCCGACGGTCATCGGCGAGGATTCGAGGTGGGCGTGGAGGTTGCGCGTCCACTTCTCCTTACCGGTCTTGGCGTCGACCGCGACCAGGTCGCCGTCGAGGAAGGCGAAGTAGACGAGGCCTTCGTGGTAGACCGGCGCGGTGACGTCGGTCTGCTTGCCGCGGTCGCTGGGGTCGGTCAGCCGCTGCCAGAGGATCTTGCGGTCGCTCAGCCGCACCGCTTTCGCGTTGCCGTACTTGTTGACGACGTAGGCGACCCCGTGGGCGATCGCCGGCGGGAACTCGATCAGGGCGTGGGTGTTGATCGACCACGCCTGGTGCAGCGGCGGATCCAGCACCCGCTTGTGCGCCGGCAGGTAGTGCGTGCGCTCGGGCACCCGCCCGAACACGGGCCAGTCGACGTAGCCGCTGCCGCGGGCCGAGGCTTCGGTCTTGGAGGCCTCATCGGAGCCGCAGCTGGTCAGCGCCAGTGCCGCGACGGTGAGAACCAGGCAGGCGAGGACGGGGCGTCTGGCGGCGGCGAGGCGCATTGAGGGCTCCATCGGCATCGGCGGCGGCGATCTGGAGAGTCGTGGACGCCGGTCTGAAAGAGCGGCGGACGAGAATCGAACTCGCGTCATCAGCTTGGAAGGCTGAGGCTCTACCGTTGAGCTACCGCCGCGCAGACAGGGAGCGTAGCCGGACCTGGGCCAATTCGTCAGAATGCAAGACCCACGGGGAGTGGCGCAGTCTGGTAGCGCACTCGGCTGGGGGCCGAGCGGTCGCAGGTTCAAATCCTGTCTCCCCGATCTCAGACAATAAGTTCCGGCGCGTTTGTCATCATGGCGGCATGGCCGACTCGGCAGCGGAGAAGACGGAACTGCAGATCGTCGCGGCGCCCGCGATCGAGAAGCGCATCTACCTGATCCGCGGGCGCCAGGTGATGCTCGACGAAGACTTGGCTGATCTCTATGGCGTCGAGACCAGGGTCTTGGTCCAGCAGGTCAAACGAAACGCGAAGCGCTTCCCGGCGGACTTCATGCTCCATCTGACCAAACCCGAGGCAGAAGCTTTGAGATCACAAATTGTGATCTCAAACATCGGTCGGGGCGGACGCCGCTACGAGCCATACGTCTTCACGGAGCAGGGCGTGGCCATGCTCTCTGGCGTGCTGCGCAGCGACCGGGCGATTGCTGTGAACATTGAGATCATGCGGGCGTTTGTGGAGTTGCGGCGGGTTGCTGGCTCCTTTCAGGAGTTGCAGAAACGTCTCGATCAGATGGAACTGGACATCGGAGCGCGTCTGAGTGAGCACGACGAGCAGCTTCGTCAGATCTTCGAAGCGCTACGGCAGTTGATCGCGCCGCCGCCCAGCACGAAGCGCCCCATCGGGTTCAGGGTTCGCGAGGGCGACGAGTAGTCGGGCTGTCGGATGCGCCTTGACGCGGTTCGAATACCGTCCGGTTAAAGGCGATACAGACAATAAGTTCCGGCGCGTTTGTCATCATGGCGGCATGGCCGACTCGGCAGCGGAGAAGACAGAACTGCAGATCGTCGCGGCGCCCGCGATCGAGAAGCGAATTTCGTGTCCGTCAGCGGAAGGTCATGCTCGACGGCATCTGGCAGACCTCTACGGCGTCGAGACGAAGCACTCGATCCAGCAGGCCGGACTGGAGGTCGTTGAGGAGACGGAGCCGACTATCAGCCCCGCTCAAGAAGGCCGGCTTTTTGCTGGCTGAACTCCTCCTCGGTAAGGACACCTTCATTGCGGAGCTGAGCGAGTTTTGAAAGCTCGTCGGCAACGCCGCCTTGGGATGCCGGTGCCCCTTCTGAGAGCTGATCTGACCGGAACAGTTGGACGAGGTGCTTGGCGGCATCCCTGTTCTCGCCGCGCGGCCAAAAATTGAATTCGTACACGTCGCCGCTGCGGAGCTGAATGTTCATCGCCGTGAGGCCGGCCGTAACCCTCGCGACATCAGATACGAGAAGGGAGTCGTTCCCTCCGAGCAGCAGCGTTCCGTTCACGATGATTATGCGCTTATCAGTAAGGACCAGGGCCTCTTTAGCTTTTCCCCGTACCACTGCCCGAATCGTCTCGCGCGGGTCCAGCGCGTCCTCTAGGCGTTGCCTGATACGCCCACTCAGTCCGTCGAGCAAATCGCCAGTCGTCACAGCGCTCCCTTCTTTTGTATGTGGTGCAGGCGGGGTACTTCCTAGCCTCAACGCTCCCGCGGCGCCCGCAGCCTATGCACCGGCAAGAAACCTGTCAATTGCTCAGGATCGGATGAAGCGCCCGGAAATATACGGGCGCTTCGGGGTTCAAATACCCAGGGGTTAAGGCGAAAGCGGCGTCCAGATGCGCCACTGGCCAATGCCGCCGCGATCGAGAACGAGCAGTTGGTTCAAATACCGTCCGGTTAGGCCGACTTTTGACCTAGATGTTTGAACGCTGCGCCAGGTGTTTATCTGCGGGACCGCGTGCTCTGAATTTTTGAGCGACGTTCGGGTCGCCGTTGGGGTCCTGAATCAGTTCGCCACCGATCGTCACTTCCGTGAGCTTCGCGCCGCGAGGGGGGCGCGGTAGGCAGAGATCGTGCATGTTGTCGGCGTTGGTCGTGTTCGCGTGGTCGTGGAGATCGGCGCCATCCAGCGGGGCAGCTGCGACGAGCTTGCCGTTCGCCAGCTTGTAGATGGCGCGCGGTAGGAGGCGACGATGGGGGCTCCGACCTCGGCGAGCGGGCTGCGAAACGCCTTCTTGGCGTAGAGCGCGCCGCCACCGGCCCGCGGGAACTTGGTCACGAGCTCGGCGTAGGAGCCGGCGGTCAGCGCCGCGAGCACGAGGGCGAGGAGGAAGGCGGCCCAGATCGCGCCGCCGACTTCGCCGCCGACCTCGCCGAGGGCGTAGATGCCACCGCCGAGGATGAAGAAGAAGAGCATCCGCCGGCTGACGACGCGGCGCAGAGCCGGCTTCGCCGGAGAACCGCTCTCTCTGACCTCGTCGGCCGCGTTGGCGCGATCCACGCCACCGTCCTACCCCTTCGAGGAGGCAACCAAGCGCCCAGCGGTTAGCCTGTGCGCCGTGGCGCAAACGCGAGACCCGGGCCCCGTCGCGGCGGCGAACGAGGAGGCGGTACGGGCCTGGGACACCGTGCTCTACGAACGCTGGAAGAAGAACCGCGAGGTGTTCGTCGGGGCGCTGGACGAGATCACCGAGGCGCTGTTCGATCGCTTCCCGCCGCCGCAGGGCGGGCGCTGCATCGACATCGGCTGTGGATTTGGCGAGACGACGCAGCAGCTCGCCGGCCTCGTCGGCCCCCAGGGCTTCGCGCTGGGCACCGACTCCTCCCCTCGCTTCATCGAGGATGCCCGTCGCGAGGCGCTCGAAGCGGGCGTGCGGAACGTCGAATTCGAAACCGTCGACGCTCAGGTGGCGGAGTGGGAGGGGATCCACGACTACGCCTTCTCGCGCATGGGGACCCAGTTCTTCGCCGCGCCCGTCCCGGCGATGCGCGCGATCCGGGGGGCCCTCAAGCCCGGGGGTGGGCTGCGCAAGATCTGCTGGCGGCGCAAGGCCGAGAGCCCGATCTTTGCGGAGACCGAGCAGGTGGTGGAGCGTTTTCTCACGCGACCGGCCGAGTACGAGGCCGACACCTGCGGCCCCGGCCCTTTCTCGCTCGGCAACCCCGAAACCCTGCGGGGAATTCTCGAGGCCGCCGGTTTCGCAGACGTGGAGATGCACCAGCGGGACTTCGACTACTTCATGGGCAGGGACCTGGACGAAGCGGTCGACGCCCTGCTCGCGATCGGCCCCGGAGCCGAGCTGATCCGCCTCAACGGAGAGCACGGCGAGAGCCGCCGCGCGGAGATCGCCGACGCCCTCGCCGACCACTACAGCGCCTGGCAGCGGGCCGACGGATCGATCGTCGGGCGCGGGTCCGTCTGGCTGGTCGCGGCGACGAACCCCGGTTGACGATGAAGGTCGAGATGCTCAACGCCGGCTGGATGACCGCCTCTGCCGCGCTCTGGCGCGAAGGCGAGGATCACGAGCAGCGGACCCGGATCCCGGTGCCCGCCTACGTGGTCGAGACCGACGACGAGCGGATCCTGATCGACACCGGCCTGCACCCGGGGATCTGCGACGACCCGGCGGCCTTCTACGAGGGCTCGACGACGATGGGGCTCTTCGAGTTCGAGCTCGACGAAGCGGTGCACGAGCAGGTCGACGCGGCGACGATCTCGCGGATCGTGCTCACCCACCTGCACTACGACCACGCCGGCGGCCTCTCGCTGCTGCCCTCGAGCATCCCGATCGTCGTCCAGCGCCGCGAGTGGGAGGCCGGGAGGGACGCCGCCGCGATCGAGCGCAACTTCTTCTTCCCCCGCGACTACGTGGACGACGAGCGCGAGGTGGTGCTGGTCGACGGCGACCACGACCTGCTCGGCGACGGCTCGGTCGAGCTGCTGCTGACGCCCGGCCACACGCCCGGGCACCAGTCGGTCCGCCTCGGCGGCGAGCTGCTGCTCGGCGGCGACGTCGCCTACTTCGCCTCCGGGCTCGACGACCGCCGCTTCCCCGCCTTCGGCGACGACAAGGCGGAGCAGGGCCGCTCCGCCGACCGCCTCCGCGAGCTGCGCGACGGCGGCGCCCGCTTCGTCCCCGGCCACGACCCGGACGTCCTGCTGCCGTGCCCGGTCGCGCTCGCGAACGGTTAGCGGCCAGCTGCGACCGCGCCGGCGAGGCCCGGGCTCCCGTACTCGCCGGCGAGGGTGAGGACGGCGCCGGCGGCGCGCCTGACCAGCCGACCGGGCACCGGCGCCGGCAGCTCGACGACGAAGGCGGTGCTGCCGGGCAGCGCCCGGTTCTGCCAGCTCGAAGCACTTCCCGGCGGCCGCTCCAGCCCGGCCAGCGGCAACCCGACCAGCTGCGCGAAGCGCCGCTCGACCCGCGGGTCGCCGCCGGAGCGGTCGACCAGGCCGAACGGCTGGTGGAACCAGATCGTCAGGTCGGGCCGGAGCCGCAGGATCAGGCGCCGAGCTGCCCGCGACTCCGGCTCGGAGAGCGGGCCGGTGCCGGAGTATTCGAGGCCATCCAGCGGCCGCCAGCCGAAGGGGAAGTTGCGGTTGAGGTCGACGCCGCGGGCGTTGCCCCGCGTGCCGGCCGCGACCCCGTCCGGGTTGAGCGAGGGCACGACCCAGATTGCCGCGCCGGGGGCGGGGGAGCCGGCGATCAACCGGCGCGCGACCCGGACCCCCGCCGCCTCGTTGCCGTGGACGCAGCCGAACACCAGAACTCGCTCGGGAGCGCTGGGGTCTCCCTTCAGGGTGGCGACGATCGGGCGGCCCTGAACCGAGTGGCCGATCACCGTTCGCTGGCCGGCCGCGGCGGGCTCGGCGAGGAACATGAGCGACCAGCCCAGGGCGAGGGCTGCCAGCGCTGCCGGTGCTACGAGGCGCACGCCGATCGCGCCTGCCTGGCGATCGCGCGCAGCCACTCGCGCCTGATCAGGCCGCTGCCGGGGCGGACCAGGAGCCAGTAGAGCTTGAAGCGGCGGCGGGCGTGGGCGTCGGTGCCGGCGATCCGGGTCTCGGTCGAGAGCACGCCGTCCTCGAAGCGGAAGTTGAAGGCGACCTTGGCGTAGTTGGGCTCGGCGAACTCGGTGAAGTACTCGGCGCTCTCGACCCGCCGCAGGCCGCCGGAGGGGGTCCAGAAGCGGCCGATGCCGGCGATCACCAGCTCCGAGCCGGGCTCCTCGGCGACGACCCTGAAGCCCATCCGGCGGAAGCTCTCGAGCACGGTGCGGCTGGAGTCCTTGCGGTTGCGGCCGAGCGTGCGCAGGCCCATCAATGCGCTCATCACCCGCAGCTCCTCGCCCCGGAGGTCGCGGACCGCGTCCCAGACGGCATCCGCCGGGGCATCGGTCTCGACCCGGTGCACCTCGCGCCGGTCATGAACTGGCATCACTTGGTCGAGTAGAAACATTTTCTAGAATAGGATTCTACAGATGGATCGACGCGAGACCATTCTCGAAGCCGCTCTGGAGTCGTTCGACGCCACCGGCGCGACCGCGATCGACGAGGTCAGGCGGCGCTCCGGCGCCAGCGTCGGCTCGATCTACCACCACTTCGGCGGCGTCGACGGGGTCGCCGCCGCGCTTTACGTCGCGATCCTGCGCGGCTATCAGGCCGGTGTGAAACGGGCACTGGAGCGGGCGACCGGCGCCGAGGACGGCGTCAAGGCGCTGCTTCGCTACCACCTGCGCTGGGTCGAGCGCAATCCCGGGCGCGCCCGTTTCCTCTTTCAGAGCGGCGCCGCGCGGATGGCCGCGGGCGAGGAGCTGAAGGAGATGAATCGCGACCTGGCGACGGCCGTGGAGGACTGGGTCGGGGGCCACGAGCAGATCCGCCCGCTGCGGCCGGAGGTCTTCTACGCGGCCCTTTTCGGCCCGGCCCAGGAGCTCTCCCGCGCCTGGCTGGCCGGTCGCACCGGATCGCTGCGACGGCTCGAGGACGAGCTCGCCGAGGTCGCGTGGCGGGCCGTCCGGGCTGACTGACGCCCACGGGGGATTAGGCGCCCGGCGTTTCGGGCACCATGGTGCCTGTGTCCGACGCCCCCGAGAAGCCCCAGCTCCTGCTCGGGCCGCTGCTGCGCTACGTCGGCGAGACCGAGGCGACGATCTGGGTCGAGACCGCGGCCCCCTGTGAGGTCGAGGTGCTGGGACGGCGGGAGCCGACCTTCACCGTCGAAGAGCACCACTACGCCCTGGTCCGGATCGAAGGCCTGGAGCCCGACAGCTTCAACGAGTACGAGGTCCGCCTCGACGGCGAGCTCTGCTGGCCGCCGCCGGGATCGGAGCTGCCGCCGAGCGCGATCCGCACGATCGGCGGCGACAAGCCGATCGACGTCTGCTTCGGCTCCTGTCGGGTCGCGGTGCCGCACGAGGAGCCCTACACGCTGACCAAAGACCAGCACGAGGACGGTAAGGAGCACGACGCGCTGCGGGTACTGGCGACGGAGATGGTCCGCGGCGAGCGCGACCAGTGGCCCGAGTTCCTCTTCCTGCTGGGGGACCAGGTCTACGTCGACGAGGGCTCGCCGCGCACCCGCGAAAAGATCCGCCGGCGGCGCGGGACCGACACCCCGCCCGGCGCGGAGGTCACCGACTTCGAGGAGTACTCCTGGCTCTACGAGGAGTCCTGGAGCGACCCCCTGATCCGCTGGCTGCTCTCGACCGTCTCGGTCTCGATGCAGTGGGACGACCACGACATGAGCGACGACTGGAACATCTCCGAGGCCTGGCTGGAGGGGATGCGGCGCAAGGCCTGGTGGCATCAGCGGGTGACGGCGGGGATCATGAGCTACTGGATCTACCAGCACCTCGGCAACCTCTCGCCGCGGGCGCTGGACGAAAACGACCTCTACGGCCGGGTTCGCGGCAACGTCCACGCGACCGCGGAGCTGCGTGAGTTCGCCGCCGAAGCCCACACCACCGGGTCCGGGACCCGGTGGAGCTTCTGCCGCGACCTCGGCGACACCCGGGTGATCTTCATGGACTCGCGCGCCGGCCGGGTGCTCGAAAACGGCGACCGCTCGATTGTCGACTCCGACGAGTGGGAGTGGATCAGCGAGCACGCGAAGGGGGACTTCGACCATCTCTTGATTGCGACCACGGTTCCCTGGCTGCTCTCGCCCGGTTTTCATCACCTCGAGGCCTGGAGCGAGCGGGTCTGCGACGGGGCCTGGGGGGGGCTGGCGGCCAGGGGGGCCGAGCGTCTGCGCCAGGGCCTCGACTTCGACCACTGGGCCTCCTTCGACGCCTCCTTCCAGGGCCTGCGGCAGCTGCTCGAAGAAGTGGGTTCGGGCAAGCGCGGCCGGGCTCCCGCCTCGATCGTCGTCCTCTCCGGAGACGTCCACCACGCTTACCTGGCCGAGACCGCCTTCCCGCCCGACGCCGGCATCGAGAGCGCCGTCTACCAGGCGGTCTGCTCGCCGTATCGCAACCCCCTGGACGGTCGCGAGCGGCGCGCGATCAAAGCCGGCTTCTCGCGCCCGTTCATCGCCGCGATGCGCGCGCTCGGGCGGGCGGCGGGAGTCGCCGACCCGGGCCTGCGCTGGCGCCTGGCCGAGGGCCCCTTCTTCGACAATCAGGTCGCGACGATCCGGCTGGATGGTCGCGAGGCGAGCGTGAAGCTGAACAAGACCGCTCCCGGCGAAGGCGACGATCAGCGTCGCCTCGACTGCGTCTTCGAACGCCGCATCGCCTGACGCTCCGGTGGCCGGGGACCCGCCGGAGCCGTTCTGCACGGCCTGCCGCGGCCCTTTAGTCAAGAAATTTGGCGACGAATGAGAATGCTGTTATGCTCGCGGCCGAATCGACCAGTCAGGGTTTCTGACTCGCCGGTGACATAGCCAGCACCAGTGCCTTAATCGGTTAAAGGGACGGCGTTGTAAGCCGTAGATCCGGGTTCGAGCCCCGGCTGGTGCATTCGTAAATCGGGATTACGAATGGGCTATGGGATGAACATTTTCGACTACATCGAGGACGGATCGGTCCAGGGGGAGCGGGCCTGCTGGTCGGCGCGGGCGCCCTTCCGGCCTCGCGCGGACTACGACCTGATGCTGGTGCCGCGGGTGCCGGACTGGCGCCAGGACGAGGCGGCGCTGCAGGCTCTGGAGCGGATCGAGGCGGAGCCGTGGGTGGAGGCGATCGCCAAGGAGGGGGACGAGGTCCTGCTGCGGCTCGACAGCGATTGGATCGAGCGCATTGGCAGCGAGCTAGAGGCGGGCGAGGGGGTCGAGGGCGCCAACGCCGATCTCGCCGCCGGCAAGCGCTACGCCGTCTACTTCTGGGGTGCCAACACGACCAAGGCGCTGCACATCGGTCACCTCCGCAACCTCGCGGTCGGGCACGCGATCGGCGCCGCCCTGGAGCAGGCGGGCGCCGTGGTCGAGCGCCGCAGCCTGATCTGCGACGTCGGCCGCAGCATGGGCGAGGCGATGGCGGGCGTCGTCCAGAGCGGCCGCGACCAGCAGGTCTGGCCCGACGGCGAAGAGAAGAGCGACCACTTCGTCGGCGCCTGCTACGCCGAGTACGTCACCGCCGGCCGCGCCGCCGGCGTCGTCGGCGGGCACGACGCCGACGACGGCGCCGAGGACTCGGTCGCCCGCGAGTCCTCGCTCTACAACGACAAGGCCGACGAGCTGATGCTGCGGGTGCTGAGCGGCGATCAGGAGGCGCTCGAACTGTGGTCGAAGACGCGGGCCTGGGTGATCTCCGGCCAGCGCAAGACGCTGACCCGGCTCGGGATCGCCTTCGACCGGGTGATCTTCGAGTCCGACTTCCTGCCCGAGGTGCAGGAGCTGACCAACCAGGGCCTCAGCGAAGGCACGCTGACCAAGCGCTACGGCGACGACATGGTGATGTACGAGACCAAACGCGAGGAGCTGGAGGAGATGCCGCTGGTCCGCGCCGACGGGCTTCCCACCCAGCACATGCGGGCGCTCGCCTACTGGTCGGCGGCGCCCGAGCTCGACGACTTCATCTCGCTGCAGGTCTGCGGCAACGAGTGGGTCTCCCACGTCACCTGCCGGCGCCAGCTGATCGACGCGCTCGGGGTCGTCAACGGCAACGGCAACGGCAGCGCCAAGGGCGGCGGCCCGCCGACCTACGACGTCTTCCACGGCATGGTCGCCCGCGATCGCACCTCGATCACCTCGAGCAAGGAAGGGGCGCTGCTGATCGACGACCTCGCCGAGTGGGTGGAGGGGGAGGTCGAGTCCGATCCCGAGCGGGCCGAGGTGCGGCGCGACCATCCCGACCACGAACGGCTGCCGGCCCAGATCGCGCTCGGCTTCTTCCTCCTGCAGCCGACCTCCAAGCGGGTCGACTTCGAGCCGGAGAAGCTGCTGCGCGAGGAGAAGGGCAGCCTCGGCTGGGACCTGGCGCGGGCGCAGGCCCACCGCGGGACCGCCCCGCTCGCCGCCGAGCGGGCGGCCGAGGACCCCGACTACCGCTTCGCCGTCGTCCAGTCCCAGCTCTACCGGCGCCACCTGCGCAGCTCGGTCGAGAGCCTCGACGTGGTGCCGCTGGCGCGCTACGTCTCCCACTTCGCCCGCTGGTACCGCGAGGACGAGCGCTCGCCCGAGGTCGAGCAGGTGACGCGGACGGTGCTGGACCAGGGAGTGCGCGGCCTCGGGCTGGAGGGAGCGTGATGAGGACGCTGCTGGTCGACAACCACGACTCCTACACCTACAACGTCTTCCACCTGCTGGCGGCCGCCTCCGGCGCCGAGCCGATGGTCGTCAACAACGACGCCGTCTCCTGGCGGGTGCTCTCGCGCTCGGACTTCGACGCGATCGTGCTCTCGCCGGGGCCGGGGCGGCCGGAACGCTGGCACGACTTCGGCGTCTGCCGCGACATCCTCCGCTACAGCGAGATCCCCGTGCTCGGGATCTGCCTCGGGCACCAGGGCATCGGCAACCTGCTCGAGGGCGGCGTCAGCACGGCGCCGATGGCGATGCACGGCCGCCTCAGCCACGTCCGCCACTCCGACAGCGGCCTCTTCGAGGGGATCCCCCAGGACTTCTCGGTGGTCCGCTACCACTCGCTCGCGATCACCAGCCCGATGGGTCCCGAAGGCCACGAGACGGCCTGGTCGGACGACGGCGTGGTGATGGGGATCGAACACACACACCGGCCGATCTGGGGCGTCCAGTTCCACCCCGAGTCGGTAGCCACCGAGCACGGCCGCGCGATCGCCGAAAACTTCTACGCGATGGCGAGTCGCCACCGCGGCAAACGCCCCAGCGACGCCCCGCGCACCTCGGCACCGCCAGCCCAAGCTCCAAAAGCCGGCCGACGGGCCGCAAGTGTCCACCATGTGGACGGCTCAGGCCCATCGGCCCCGGGATCGGGGGGTGGATTTGAGCTGCGGATGCGCTCGTTCGAGGGGGAGGTGGCGACGGAGGCGTTGTTCGAACGGCTCTTCGGCGAGGCGGAGAACGCGTTTTGGCTCGACAGTGCGGATGCGCCGACGCGGCTGGCGCAGAGCTCGTATCTCGGCACCAGCGCCGGCGCCGATCGCTGCCTGCTCGAGTACGACGTCGAGGCGGGGGAGGTCGCGGTCAGCCGCGGTGGCGTCGAGGCGGTCGAGCACAAGTCGATCTTCGACCTGCTCGCCAAGGAGATGGCCAAGCACGCCGTCGAGCCGCCGCCGGAGCTGACGCGGGGGCTGATCGGCGGCTACGTCGGCTATCTCGGCTACGAGTGCAAGGCCGACTGCGGCTCGCCCAACGTGCACCGCTCCGACATGCCCGACGCGGCGCTGATGCTGGCCAACCGCGTCGTCGCCGTCGACCACGTGCGCCGCCGCACCTATCTCTTCGCGGTCGGGCGCGAGGATGACGCCGAGGCCGAGCTCTGGCTCGAGACGGCCGCGGCCGTCGTCGCCGAGGTCCTCGCCGACCCGCCGCCGCCGGTCCCGACTCCGGTTCCGGCCGAGCCCGAGCCGCACGTCAGCTTCCGCTCTGGGCGCGGCCGCGAGCAGTACCTGGCCGACATCGCCCGCAGCCAGGAGGAACTGGCGGCCGGGGAGTCCTACGAGGTCTGCCTCACCGACCAGTTCTCGACCACGGCCAGCCCCGACCCCTTCGTCCTCTACCGCCACCTGCGCCACAGCAACCCGGCGCCGTTCGCGGCCTACCTCAAGTTCGGCGAGCGCGCGATCGTCAGCTCCTCGCCGGAGCGCTTCCTCTCGGTCGACCGCGACCGCCGGGTCGAGGCCCGCCCGATCAAGGGCACGATCTCCCGCAGCGACGATCCCGTCGTCGACGCCGCCCGCCGCGAGGAGCTGGCCGAGGACGAAAAGACCAAGGCCGAGCACCTGATGATCGTCGACCTCCTGCGCAACGACGTCGGGCGGGTCTGCGACATCGACAGCGTCCGCGTCCCCGACCTGATGGTGATCGAGCCCTACTCGACCGTGCACCAGGTGGTCTCGACCATCACCGGCTACCTGGAAGCCGACCGAACGCCGGTCGAGTGCGTGCACGCCTGCTTCCCCGGCGGCTCGATGACCGGCGCCCCGAAGCTGCGGACGATGGAGATCATCGACGGCATCGAGGACGAGGCGCGCGGCGTCTACTCGGGCGGGATCGGCTACTTCGGGCTCGACGGCAGCACCGACCTCAGCATCGTCATCCGCACGATCGTGATGCGACCGGGGCGGACCACGATCGGCGCCGGCGGCGCGATCGTCATGCAGTCCGACCCCGAGGACGAGTTCGAGGAGATCCTGCTCAAGGCCAAGGCGCCGATGGCGGCGCTGGCGCGGGTTGCCACCGGCCGTGAGGACGCCGGCGCCTGGAGCGTCGAGCTGGAGCCCTCGGCGCAGACCGCCGGAGCGACATGAACGAGCCGACCTCGATCGAGCCCGGCGCGCGGCCGGGCCCAGAGTCGGCGGGGTGGACGATCCGCCCGGCGGGCGACGGCGACGTGGGAGCGGTGGCGAGCGCGGTCGAGCGGCTGCTGGTCGAGCTCGGCGGCAAACGACCGCCGCGGGCTGAGCTCGAGGCGGAGGTGCGGGCGGCGCTGGCCGACCCCGGCATCGGCGCCACGATCGTCGCCGCGGCGGCGGGGGAGATCGTCGGCGTGCTCAGCGCCAGCTGGCAGCGGGCCCTGCACGTGCCGGGGCGCTACGCGACGATCCAGGACCTCTGGGTGGGTGAGGAGTGGCGCAGCCGCGGGGTCGGCGCGGCGTTGGTCGACGAGCTTGCGGACCTGTGCAAGGCACAGGGGGTGGCCCGGATCGAGGTCGGTCTCCCGCGGGAGAGCTTCGACGCGATCCGCGCCACCGAGGCCTTCTACGCCGGCAACGGCTTCGAGCTGCTGGGGCCGCGGATGCGGCGGCTGCTGTCATGAGCGAGCTGGTGATGGTCGAGCAGCGGCGCGGCAGCGACGATGCCGCCCACTGGATCCGCGAAGGCGGCCGGACGATCCCCGGCCAGGACAGCAACCGCCGCCTCGACGAGCTCCAGGCCGGGCTGGGGCGCCACGCCGGCGTGCGGGCGGTCGCCGCCGACGCCGGCGACGAGGCGCTGGAGCGGACGCTGGGGGCGATGCACGAGCCGGGCTACCTCACTGCCCTGCGCGGGCTCGACGGGGCCGAGCCGGTGTTGATGCCGGAGTTCGCGCCGCCCGGCCTCGACCCCGACATCCCGGTCGACCCAGGCCTCGTCGCCGCCGCCCACGAGGGTGTGCGGACGGCGATCACCGCGGCCGCCCGCCTCGCCGGCGGCGCCCGCTACACCTACGCGGTCTGCCGCCCGCCCGGGCACCACGCCGGCCCCGACTTCCTCGGCGGCTACTGCTACCTCAACAACGCCGCCGCCGCCGTCAGCACGCTGGCCGAGGCGGGGGTGAGGCCGGTCGGCATCCTCGACCTCGACCTCCACTACCCGAACGGGACCGCGGCGCTGGTCGAGCGGATGGAGGACGCCACCCTGCACTCGCTGCACGCCTCGCCGGTGACCAACGTCGCCGCCGGCACCGTCCTGCCGCAGGCCGAGAGCGAACGGGTCGTCGCCTTCAGCGACAGCCCCGACCCCGCCGCCTACCTGGACGCGGTCGCCGCCTCGATCGACGAGCTGGCGGCGAGCGCCGCCGCCCTGGTCGTCTCGCTCGGCTACGACACCGTCGCCGGCGACCCCCACGGCAGCTGGGACTTCTCGCCGGCGATCTTCACCGCGGTAGGTGGCCTCCTGGCCGGGTCGCAGCGGCCGGTCTGCGTGATCCAGGAGGGCGGCTACTCGCTGCCGCTGCTGGCCGAGTGCAGCGAGGCCTTCGCCCGCGGCCTGCTGGGGGGTGGGTCGTGAGCGCCGGGCTGGAGCCGTTCCGCCGCCGCCTCGACGTGATCGACGACGAGATCGCCCGCCTGCTCGGCGAGCGCTTCGAGATCTGCCGCGAAGTCGCCGTCTACAAGAGCGACCACGGGATTCCGATGATGCAGCCGGACCGGGTCGAGGAGGTGCGCGGCCGCTACCTCGCCCGCGGCGCCGAGGCCGACCTCCCGGCCGACTTCAGCGGCGACCTCTTCGATCTCCTGATCGCCGCCACCTGCAAGGCCGAGGACGAGCTGATGGAGGCGCGGGCGGCAGGGGCGGCGGAGCCCCGGGGAGGGGCGGCGTGAGCACCCACGGCGGCAGCCCGACCTTCTCCGCCGGCGGCGCCAGGCTGCCGCGGCGGCCGGGGTTGCCGCCCGGGCCGCGGCTGCCGCGGGCCCTGCAGGCGGTCGGCTGGACGCAGCGCCCGCTGCCCTTCCTCGAGCGCTGCCAGCGTCGCTACGGCGACACCTTCGCCCTGCGCATCCTCCACTGGGGCGACTGGGTCCTGCTCTGTGACCCCGACGACGTCAAAAAGGTCTTCACCGCCGGCTCCGCGGTCGGCGTCGACGTCGCCAACCCGCTGCTGGGGCCGGTGCTCGGCCCGCGCTCGGTGATGCTGCTGGAAGAACCCGAGCACATGAACCGCCGCAAGCTGATGCTGCCCGCCTTCCACGGCAAGAGCATCGAAGTCGACGGCGAGATGATGGCCGAGGTGGCGCGGCGGGAAGTCGGCCGCTGGCCGGTGGGGGAGCCGTTCGCGCTCTGGCCGCGGATGCAGGCGATCACCCAGGAGGTGGTGATGCGGGCCGTCTTCGGCCCCGGCGACAACCCGCGCCTGGGCCGCCTGCGCGAGCTGCTGCGGGGGCTGACGGTGTGGATGAACGATCCCCGCAACCTGGCCCTGCTGGCGACCTTCGGCCCGCGCTGGATCGTCCGCAGCCGCCGCTACCGGCAGGCGATGGCGCCGGTCGAGGAAGCGGTGCTGGAGGAGGTCCGCCGCCGCCGCGCCGAAGGCGAGCGGCGCGAGGACGTCGTCTCGATGCTGGTCGAGGCCCGCTACGAGGACGGCTCGCCGATGAGCGAGCAGGACCTGCGCGACGAACTGCTGACGCTGCTGACCGACGGCCCCACCTCGACCTCGCTGGCCTGGACCTTCGAGCGGCTGCTGCGCAACCCGGAGAAGCTGGAGCGCGCCCGCCAAGACGTGCGCGACGGCGACGGCAGCTACCTCGACGCGGTGATCAAGGAGACCCTGCGCGTGCGGCCGCCGGTCCCGGTCGTGGTCCGCCGCCTGCGCGAGCCGATGCGGCTGGGCGGCTACGACCTGCCGGCCGGGACCACCGTCGCCCCCTGCATCCACCTGATCCACCGTAACGAGGCGATCTACCCCCAGGCCAAGAGCTTCGTGCCGGAGCGCTTCGTCGGCCGCCAGCCCGGCACCTACACCTGGATCCCGTTCGGCGGCGGCACCCGCCGCTGCCTCGCCGCCAGCTACGCCGAACTGGAGATGAAGCGGGTCCTGCGCACGGTCTTCTCCGAGGTCGACCTGCGACCGGTCGAGACGCGGGCGGAGCGGATGCGGAAAAGCGCCATCTCCTTCAGCCCCGACCGCAGCGGGTTGGTGATCGCCGAGCCGTGGTAGCGACCGACCTGCTCATAGTCGGCGCCGGCGCCAAGGCGGCGGGGATCGCGACCAAGGTCCACGTCCTCAACACCCTGGGCCTGGGGCCGATCAGCCTCAAGATCGTCGAGGGGACCACGCACGCCGCCTCCTGGCTGGGGCGCAACGGCATGACCTCGGGCGAGGAGCCGCTGGCCGTGACCCCGATCAAGGACATCGGCTTCCCCTACCAGAGCCACTACGAGTTCGGCGAGGCCGGCGAGGCGATCGACGCCGGGGCGATGGGGTTCTCCTGGCAGCAGTACATGATCAGCAGGCGCCGTTACGCCCGCTGGATCGACGCCGGCTCGCCCTCGGTCCGCCACCGCGACTACGGCGAGTACCTGACCTGGGTGCTGTCGCGGGCCAGCACCGGGGTCGAGCACGTCGCCGGTCGCGTCGAGGCGGTCGCGCTCGACGAGGAGGGTGCGCGCTGGGTGGTCGAGGTCGAGGGGGAGTCGGGGGCCTCGCGCCACGCCGGCGGCGCCTTGGTCCTGACCGGGCCCGGCACCCACCGCGCCTTCCCGCACGAGCCCAGCGTCGCCCCGCGCCTCTTCCACTGCGACAGCAAGCGCAGCGAGTTCGCCCGCCTGCCGCAGGAGGAGTGCTCGGTCGCGGTGGTCGGCGGTGGCGAGAGCGCGCTCAGCTGCGTGATGTTCCTGCGCGGGATGCGGCCGCGGGCGCGCTGCACGATCTACACGCCGATGCTGCCGATGAGCCGCGGCGAGAGCTTCCTCGAGAACCGCGTCTTCTCCAACCCCGACGAGGTCGAATGGGGCGCGCTCGACCTGCAGACCCGGCGCGACTTCGTCAAGCACTCAGACCGCGGCGTCTTCGACCCCCCGAGCCTGGCGGCGATCGCCTACGACGACCGCGCCCGCTTCGTCACCGGCCGCGTCACCGACGTCGGTGCGGCCGCGAGCGGGGACGGGGTGCGGGTCGAGTACGAGTCGCCGGAGGGGGTTGCGCACGGCGAGCACGACTACGTCGTCAACTGCACCGGCTTCGACCTGCTGGCGCAGCTGCGGGACCTCTTCCCGCCGGCGGCGCGGGAGCAGGTCGAGAATCGCGCCGGGCCGCTGTGGGACCGCCCGGCCGGGACCGAGGTCCGGATCGGGCGCGCCCTGGAGCTGGAGGGGATGCAGCCGCTGCTGCACATCCCCGGCCTGGCGGGGCTGAGCCAGGGGCCGGGCTTCGCGAACCTGGGAGCGCTGGGGCTGCTCTCCAACCGGGTGCTGGAGCCACTGGTCCGGGAAAAATCCCTTGTGCAGGGATTTGGCGGTGACCAGCGTTTGAAATATAAATCCTTATCGTTCGAGTAACTATGGGGTACTTAAATCAATCGGGGGGAGTGCACGTGAGTCTGGAGAAAGTTCCGAAGGCCTGCTTGGCCGCGGTGGGCCTGGCAATCGTCGCCTTGATGGCGGCGCTGTCGGGGTGTGGATCTTCGTCTTCGGGCGACGAGCCCAAGCTCGGAGGCACCGGCTACCCCGGCGTCGACGCCGCCAACAGCCGCGAGGCGAAAGGCACGATCGACAGCTCCAACGTCAACGAGCTCGATGTGGCGTGGTCGCTGCCGCTGACCGCGGAAAGCACCTATGGCTCCCATTCCTCGGCCCCCGTCATCCTCGACGGCATCGTCTACTCCCAGGACCTCGAGTCCAACGTGCAGGCGATCGACCTCGAGTCCGGCGAGGTGAAGTGGACGAAGAACTACAACGACGTCAGCCAGGGCCCGAACGGCGTCGTGGTCGCCGACGGTCTCGTTCTCGGCGCCACCGCCAAGGAGGCGTTCGCCCTCGACCAGGAGACCGGCAAAGAGGTCTGGTCGACGCCGTTGGTGGTCCAGCCGACCGGCGAAGGCATCGACATGGCCCCCGGCTATCACGACGGCCTCGTCTACGTCTCGACCGTGCCGCTGACCGCGACGGAACTGTATCCGGGCGGCGGAGTGGGAACCCTCTGGGCCCTGGACGCGAAAACGGGTCAGAAAAAGTGGCATTTCGACACCGTCCCCAAAGACCTCTGGGGGGACAAGAAAGTCAACTCCGGCGGCGGTCTCTGGCAGCCGCCCTCCTTCGATGACAAAGGGTTCATCTACTTCGGCACGGGCAACCCGGCGCCCTACCCCGGTGCGCCCGGCAAACCCTGGGGCTCGAGCCGCCCCGGCCCCAACCTCTACACCAACTCGATGGTCAAGCTCAACGCCAAGACCGGCAAGATGGAGTGGTACTACCAGGCAACGCCGCACGACATCTACGACTGGGACTTCCAGGACCCGCCGCTGCTGATCGACGCGGGGGGCAAGGAGCTCGCGGTCGGCGCCGGCAAGTCCGGCCTCGTCGTCGCCGTCGACGCCGCCACCGGCAAGCCGGTCTGGAAGCGCCCGGTCGGCATCCACAACGGCCACGACAAGGACAACCTCTACGCGATGAAAGGCGAATACTCGAAGATCAAGGCCGGCACGCTCTACCCCGGCGTCCTCGGCGGCGTGATCGCGCCGATGGCCACCGACGGGAAGACGATCTTCGTGCCGGTGGTGAACGGGGAGGCATCGGTCTCCGCCAACAGCGAACTCGGCAGCGGCGGGGAATCGACCGGGGAACTGGTCGCGATCGACGCGGCGAGCGGCGAGGTCCAGTGGCAGCAGGAGTTCGCCTCGGCGGCGTTCGGCGCCCCGACCGTCGTCAACGATCTCGTCTTCGTCCCCTCCTTCGAAGGGAGCGTCTACGCCTTCGAGACCGCCAGTGGCAACGAAGTCTGGGCGGGCACGCTGCCGGCCGCCATCAACACCAGCGTCTCGATCGCCGACGACATGCTGATCGCGCCGGCAGGTTTGGCCGGGGCCGAAGGGCAGATACCGGAAATCGTCGCCTACGAGCTCGGCGGCTGAACGTTCGCCACAGCCGCGCGGTGGGTACCGTGCGGCTGTGGCCGCCAAGCGCAGCGCCGGCATCCTCCTCTACCGCCTCCGGGCCGGAGCACCGGAGCTGCTGCTGGTGCATCCCGGCGGGCCCTACTGGGCGCGGCGGGACCTCGGCGCCTGGACGATCCCGAAGGGCGAATACGAGGAGGGCGAGCTGGCCCGGGACTGCGCGCTGCGGGAGCTGGGGGAGGAGCTGGGGGCGGCACCCGAGCTCGACGTCGACGCCCTGGTCGACCTCGGGGCGATACGCCAGAAATCCGGCAAGGTGGTCGAGGCCTGGGCGGCTGAGGGCGACTTCGACCCCGCGGACCTCGACAGCAACACCTTCACGATGGAGTGGCCGCCGCGCAGCGGCAGCGAGCGCGAGTTCCCCGAGGTCGATCGCGCCGAGTGGTTCGAGCCGAAGCGGGCGCGGGAGAAGATCCTGGCCGCCCAGGCGGAGCTGATCGATCGCCTGCTCGAGCATCTGGGCTAAGGATAGGCGTGTCGACTTTGTCCTCCACGGGTAGGACAAAGTCGACACGCGACCCCCGCCCTATACTCATCAGAGCATGGAAAACGGCTCTACTCCGCCGTCTGCCGACGCTGGTGAGGCTGACCAGAACGGCCACCTCCCGCTCTCGGCACGGCTGATCGGGGTCGGCGTACGCGGCGCTCGCACGGTCGGCAAGGCGACCGGGATCGATCGCGCGGTCGAGGTCGCGGCCGAGGAGGCGATCGTCGCCGCGGTCGAGAGCGAGGCGGTCGAGCGGGCGATGGCGAGGGTCCTGCAAGGGCCGATCGTCGAGGAGGCGGTGCAGGGCGCGCTGGAGAGCGACGCCGTCAAGAAGGCGCTGCTGGAGGCGATGGACAGCGAGCTGGTCGACGAGGTCTGGCGTCGCCTGCTGGCCTCAGACCAGGCCCAGCAGCTGGTCGAGCGGATCGCCGAGGCGCCCGAGGTGCGAGCCGCGATCAGCGCCCAGGGCGCCGGCCTGCTCGAGGACATCGGCCGCACGATCGGCAAAGTGACGCGACGCCTCGACGACAGCTTCGAGCGGTTGCTGCGGCGCCTCGTCTTCCGCCGCCGCCGGGCCGTCGCCAGCGACCACGCCGGCGCGGTCAGCCGCGCCCTGGCAATGGTCATCGACGGTGTCTTCGTCAACCTCGGCTTCACCGCGATCGTCGCCGTCGCCACCCTGGTCGACAACGCCTTCGGCGGCGGCGGGGGCGGCGCCTCCAGCTTCGCGATCGCGGTCGGCTCGACCGCCTGGCTGGCGCTCGGCGCGCTCTACCTGGCCGCCTTCTGGTCGCTGGCGGGGCAGACGCCCGGCATGCGCTTCGCCGGCATCAGGCTCAGCCTCGAGCGGCTGCCGCTGCGGCGCTCGATCAAGCGCCTTGTCGGGCTCGGCCTCTCGGTCGTGACCTTCGGCATCGGCTTCCTCGGCGTCGTCTTCGGCGAGCGCCGCCGCGCCTGGGAAGACCGCTTCTCCGGTACCGACGTCGTCTACGACGAGCGTCGCCCCGAGCCGGCTCCCTGGTCGCAGCCCGAGCCTTCGGCGGTCGCGGAGCCGGTCGTGCCCCAGCCGGCCCCGGAGCCCGAGGTCGCCGTACCCGCCGCGAGCACCGAGGAATCGACGCCGCCCGCGCCCGTCGCCTAGAAACCTCTCTACGCCAGGATCCCCGAGCGCCGGGTCAGCCAGCGCTGGACCAGCAGGGTCGCCGAGCCGGAGAGGATCAGCAACGAGACGTTGATCACCAGCACCAGCAACGCCCCCTGTGCCTCGCCGGCGCCGCCGGCGCCGATCGCGACCCCGAGGTAGGCGGACGCCGGCATCGTCGTGACCGAGATCGCGACGCCGACCGCGGCGTTGGCCCGGGTCTCGAACGAGAGCATCGCCGCGACGCCGGCGGCTAGCGCGATCAGCACCGTCGAGTAATCGGTCTGGGCGAGGGTGCTGAGGCTGCTGTTCTCGACCGCGAAGCCGTCAGGGAGCAGGCCTACGTCTTTCAGAACCGCTCCGAGGATCGCGCCGACGGCGACGACCAGGGTGAGGCCGAGCGTGAGGGTGACGAAGGAGCGCCAGGCGAGGCTGAAGCGGCGGCCGACCAGGCCGACGCAGGTGGCGCAGATCGGCAGCAGGTCGGGGCTGACCGCCATCGCGCCGACGATCAGGATCGAGCTGCTGTGGATCACGCCGAGGGCGGCGATCACGGCGGCGATCGTGATCAGGGCGAGGTAGCGGGCGAGCGGACGCGAGTTGGCCCGTGCCTGTCCCATCACCTCGACCCAGGCGAAGCCTTCGATCCCGTTGTCGCCACCGAGGTGACGCTGCAGCGGCGCCACCACCTCGACCCGGGTCAGCAGGTAGTCGTTGGCCGGGATCCCGAGCGCGGCGATCGCGTCGACCAAGCGGTCGGCCGCGGCCGGCTCGACGTCGGCGACGAACACAACCGCGTTCGTCGCCGACGCCTCGTCGGGCTGCTGGACGACCCGCCGCACTCCCTTCAGCTCCCGCAGCAGGTCGCCGAAGTGGCCGGCGCGCTCGGCGTCGACCGATGAGCGCAGCCTCAGCACAGGGTCACGGGGTGCCTTCGGGCCCCTCGGCGAGCTTGTAGACGATGATGATCGCGAGCGCGAAGATCGCTAGCGACCAGAACGGATAGGCCCCGATCGAGAGCAGCGCCCCGATCGCGTTCAGCGAGGCGATGAAGATGCCAAACCAGCGACCGAACTCCCCGCCCGACCAGAGCGAGAAGGCGGCGACGAGCTCGAGCACGCCGACGATCAGCATCACCCAGCCCCAGGTGTTGAGGCCGCTGAGGATGTAGGTCGCGTTCTCGGTGAAGAACTTCGAGTCGCCGATCGCCGCGATCCCCCAGATGATGTTGAGGATGCCGGCAACGAGCAGCAGGATGCCGGCGAAGACCCACCAGCCGCTGAGCGTCGATTCCGCGTTCATGAGTAACCCTTTCGTGCGTTGGGCAAGGATCCAAACTCATTGAACATAGGCGACGCAGGCGACGTTAGGCGGGAATTCTTTGCCAAAAGCCGCGCGGCGCTCAGGAGACGAGCTTGAGGACCTTGAACGCCTTTGTGCCGCGCGGCGTCTCGACCTTGACCGTGGCGCCGACCGCGGCGTTCATCAGCGCCCGGCCGATCGGCGACTCGGCGGAGAGGCGGCCCTGGGCGAGGTCCGCCTCGGTCGAGCCGACCAGGGTCCAAACGTTCGCCTTGCCGTTGGCCGCGTCTTCGACTTCGGCGGTGAGCCCGAAGGCGAAGGAGTCGGCGGCGCCGGCGTCGACCTCGACCACGACAGCGTTGTGCAGCCGCTCCTGCAGGCGCTTGATCCGCGTCTCCAGGTGCGCCTGATCCTCTTTGGCGACGTGATACTCGGCGTTCTCCTTGAGGTCGCCCTCCTCGCGGGCGACCTTGATCCGCGCCGCCATCTCCTGCCGCGCCGGTCCTTCCAGCTGCGCGAGCTCGGCTTTGAGATCCTCGATCCCGGCCGCGGTTATCGGCTCCCCACCTGAGTCTGGCGCGTTCATGGGGCCAGACTGCCAGATTGGCCGAGCCGGTGCCCCGCTGCTTCAGTCGCCGGCGGCCGTTCGCCTCCGCCCGCCAGCGACGGCGCGAACGACTTCACCCTTGGCCCCGGCGGCATTGCCGAGGCGGGAGAGGCCGAAGAGGTCCACGTTGGAGGCCAGCAGGGAGTAGGGGTCGTAGGCGACGCCATCGGTGGCGCCGGGAGCGGCGAAGCGGGAGACCAGCAGACCTACTTAGTAAGAAAAGCCCCCGGCAGAAGTAGAAGGGCCTCCGGTAACGGCCACGACAGAGGTTCAATTGCTGAAAAGAAGGGTTTCGTCCCCGCCGCGCGCGGCGACTACGTCACCAACAGAAAGGCGTCGACGCTGTTCCTGAGAAAAGGCGGCCTCGAACCTGTTCGTAACCCAAAGCCACGGCTCCGAAGCCGCCGCCGTCGGGATCGCCGCCGGCACCGCGCAGTTCCATCGTGCTCGGCGAGGGCGGTCACACCGTCGCGATCCAGTACGCGGGCGCCAAGGCGTGAGCTTCATGCTGAAAGGCTGGAACCTCGCGGTCCAGGCCGGATCGCGCCCAGAGAGTGGGGCGCGGTCTCGGCACCGCATCCGACTTTGACCACTCCGGAGTGGGGCAAATGTCGGATGCGTAACTCAGCGGTTGGGGCGGGGGAGGGCGTCGCCGAGGATCAGGCGGGCCCGGTAGAAGAGCGCCTCGTCGGCTGCCGACGGGACCGAGTCGCGATTGGCGGTGCGGCTGGTGCGGTTCTGAGCGACGCCCGCCGGCGCCTCGTCCCGGACCAAGCCGGTGATCCTGCCTCTCGATACGAAGGTCGTGTGATTCACCCGCTTGCTCATTCCGACTCCTTTTATAGTTTGTTGATGTATTAACTCAATAATAGTAGCAAAGAGAAGCGAGGTTGTCGCTTGTCGCCCACAGGGCTACAAGCGACAACCGGATGATGGTGGGGCGGCGAGGTGGGGCGGGGCGCTACCCGGCAAAAGCGCGCCCCGCCCCGTCGCCTCTTCAGACGGCTGCAGGTATCTCTGCGTCGCCCTCGTCCCGTGGCCCGCGGGGAGTCGAGGCCCCGTCGGCGTGGGTCGGGGACGAACCGTTGAAGCTCTTGGCCTGGGCCGGGCGCAGGTAGGCGATCTGCCCCTCCTGCAGCTCCAGCCGCTGCAGCTCGTTGCGGGTCAGCTGGGCCCAGACCTCGGTCCCGTCGGAGAGCACGAACTCGACCCGGATCTCGAAGCCGAGGGCGACGATGCGCTGGACCAGGCCCTGCTCGGTGCGGTCGTCGGCGTCGAGCACGACCTCCATGTCGTGCGGGCGCACGAACTCCTCGCCGAGCCGGTTGACCTCGCCGACGAAGCTCATCACGAACTCGTTGGCGGGGTGCTCGTAGAGGTCGTCGGCGGTGCCGGACTGCTCGACCCGGCCGCGGTTCATCACGACCAGCTGCTCGGCGACGTCCATCGCCTCCTCCTGGTCGTGGGTGACGAAGATCGTCGTTACGTGCATCTCCTCGTGCAGACGCCGCAGCCAGGTGCGCAGGTCCTTGCGGACCTTGGCGTCGAGCGCACCGAACGGCTCGTCGAGCAGCAGCACCTGCGGTTCGACCGCCAGGGCTCGGGCCAGGGCCATGCGCTGGCGCTGGCCGCCGGAGAGCTGGTCGGGGTAACGCTGCGCGAGCCCGTCGAGCTGGACCAGGCGCAGAAGCTCGTGCACCCGGTCGTCGATCTTGGCCTTGTCCCACTTGCGGATCTTCAGGCCGAAGGCGACGTTGCCGAACACCGTCATGTGCTTGAAGGCGGCGTAGTGCTGGAAGACGAAGCCGACCTCGCGCTTCTGCGCCGGCGTCGCCGTAGCGTCCTGGCCGTTGATCACGACCCGCCCGCCGTCGAGCTCCTCGAGCCCGGCGATCGCCCGCAGCAGCGTCGACTTGCCGCTGCCGCTGGGCCCGAGCAGCGCCGTCAACGAGCCATCCGGCACGTTGATCGAGACGTCGTCAAGAGCCTGAAAGTCACCGAAGCGCTTGAACGCTCCCTCGACTGTGATTCCCATCAGGAACCCTCCTTCGTGTTAGAGGTGGTTAGCGCCAGCTCGGCGGCGGGCAGGGTGCCGCCGCCGCTAGCCTTTGCCTTGCGGCCGCCGACGCTCATCAGCAACAGCGTGGTCAGGGCGAGCAGGGCGAGGACGATTGCGCCGGCGTAGGCGGCTTCCTCGTTGAACTGCTCGAAGGCCTTGGCGACGAACAGGGGCATCGTCTCGGTCTCACCCGAGATCGAGCCGGAGACGATCGTCACCGCGCCGAACTCGCCGAGCACACGGGCGGTGGTGAGCACGACGCCATAGGCGACGCCCCAGCGGATCGCCGGCAGGGTGATGCGCCAGAAGGTCTGCCAACCGGTGGCCCCCAGGGTCGAGGCCGCCTGCTCCTGCTCGGTCCCGATCTCCTGCAGCACCGGCACCGTCTCCCGCACCACGAAGGGGAGTGAGACGAAGATGCTGGCCAGCACCATCGCCGGCCACGAGAAGAGAACCGTGATTCCCGCTTCCTCGAGGCTCGGGCCGAACCAGCCGTCGCTGCCGTAGAGCAGGAAGAGCGCGAGGCCGACCACGATCGGTGAGATCGCGAAGGGCAGGTTGATGATCGTGTCGATGATCCGGTTTCCCCACCAGCGGTGGCGGACCAGGAGGATCGCGCAGACGACGCCGAAGACCGCGTTCAGCGGCACCGCGACCGCGACCATCAGCAGGGTGAGCTGGATCGCGTGCAGCGCGTCGGGGGTGGTCATCGCCTCGATCGGCGCTCCGAGCCCGTGCTCGAAGGTCTTGTAGAAGATCATCCCGACCGGGGCGAGCAGCAGCAGGCCGAGGTAGCCGAAGGCGAGGCTGCGCAGGCCCCACTTGGCGGGCGGAGAGGCGGTCATACGCCGTCACCCCCAACCTGGGAGCGGCCGATGACACGGTTCACCGTGCGGCCGAGGATTCCCTTCTCACCGCGCGGGCCCGAGCGGGCGAAGAGGCTGACGAAGATCAGCATCAGCACCGAGAGCGAGAGCAGCACCACCGACACCGCGGAGGCGCCGGGGACGTTGCCGGTCTCGATCTGGGTGCGGATGAAGACCGAGGAGACCTCGGTCTCGAAGGGGATGTTGCCGGAGATCAGGATCAGCGAGCCGTACTCCCCGAGCGCCCGCGCGAAGGCGAGCATGATGCCGGCGATGATCCCCGGCAGCAGGTTGGGGAAGATGATGCGGCGGAAGGTGGTGAAGCCGCCGGCTCCGAGCGAGCTCGCCGCCTCCTCCATCTCGCGGTCCATCTCCATCAGCAGCGGCTGCACCGAGCGGACGACGAAGGGGAGGGTGATGAAGCAGAGCGCCATCACGATCGCGACCCGGGTGAAGGCGACGTCGAGCCCGATCGGGCTCTCGGGCCCGTAGAGGGTGAGCAGGGTGAGGCCGGCGACGATCGTCGGCAGGGCGAAGGGGAGGTCGATCAGGGCGTTGACCGCGGCCTTGCCGCGGAACTCGTCGCGGACCAGGACCCAGGCGATGATCGTGCCGAAGACGGCGTTGATCGCGACCACGATCAGCGAGCAGACGACGGTCAGTTTCAGCGCCGCCATCGACTGCTCGCCGGTCACCGCCCTCCAGAAGGCGTCGAGCCCGCTGGAGAGCGAGCTGTCGACGACGGCCGCGAGCGGCAGCATGACCATCAGCGAGAGGTAGAGAACGACCGTGCCGCGGCCGAGGCCGACACCGAACCCGGGCAGGCGGATGCCTGCCCGGGGTGCTGCGGATACGGGTGGAGCGCTTGCCGGGTGCGCGCTCATCAGCCGCTCGTCGAGACGCCGAGTTCCTTCTCGATGGCGGCAACCGAGCCGGTTTCGTCATCGAAGAACTCGTCGTTGACTTTCTCCCAGCCACCGAACTCGTCGATCGTGAACAGGTCCTCGGGGGTCGGGAACTGTTTCGGGTCGATCAGTTTCTCGTTGACCGGGCGGTAGCCGTTCTCGGCCCAGAGCCGCTGGCCGGCGTCCGACCAGACGTAGTCGAGGAACTTCTGCGCCGCCTCGGGGGCGTCTTTGGTGACCGCGATCGGGGTCTCGATGCGGATCGTGCTGGGCGGGATCACGTAGTCGATGTCCTCGCCCTCTTCCTGGGCCTTGATCGCCTCGTTCTCGTAGGCGAGGAGGACGTCGCCCTTGCCCTGGGTGAACGCGGTCAGTGCGTCGCGGGCGCTCCCCGGCTGCACGGCGGTCTTCTCGAGCACGGTCTTGATCGCGTCGAGCGCCTCCTGCTCGGTTTTGCCCGCGTGCAGCTGCGATCCGTAGACCGCCATCAGGTTCCAGCGGGCACCGCCCGAGCTGAACGGGTTGGGGGTGATGACCTCGACGTCCTCGGTGAGGAGATCGTCGAAGGATTTGAGCCCCTCGGGGTTGCCTTTGCGCACCGCGAGAACGACGACCGAGTCCTGGGCGATGCCCTTGTACTCGCCTTCGTCCCAATCGGGTGCGACCTGGCCGCCTTCGACCAGGCGGATCATGTCGCCGCCCTGGGCGAAGTGGACCACGGATGCGGGCTGACCGGCCTCGACCGCGCGGCTCTGGTCGCCGGAGGCGCCGAACGAGTTGCTGAAGCTGACGCCCTCGCCCTCCGGGGTGGAGGTGAAGCCGGGCTCGAGCGCTTCCTCGTAGACGGCCTCCGGGGTGGAGTAGCCGACGACGTCGAGCTTGCCGCCCTCGGACGAGCCGGTGGCGCTGTCGTCACTGCTGCCGCAACCGGCGGCGAAAACGGCGATGAGCAGAGCGAGAAGGGCGGCCGGGAGGCCGATCTTCACGCTGCGCCGCCGGGTCTTGCGAGCGTTCCGCATCTAAGTTTCCTTCCTATGTCGACTGACTTACTACTGAATGTGCGCTGGACCGTAGCACAAAGTCGATAGACAAAGTAGGGAATACTGATCTGGATTCATCGGAATAGGCTGGAACGGTCGATCAAAGGGCGATGTGTCGAGTTCTTCCTCCACGGGGAGGACAAACTCGACACGGAGGGGGTGGACCGTGTCCGTAGATGCCGTGCGCACGCCGGATGAGCTGCTCGAGGGGTTGCCGGACTACCCCTTCGAGTCCGTGTACCGCGACGTCCACGGCCTGCGCTTGGCGCACCTCGACGAGGGCGAGGGCAAGCCGGTCGTCTTCTTCCACGGCGAGCCGACCTGGTCGTTCCTCTGGCGGCGGGTGATCCCGGCGGTCCGCGCTGCCGGCTACCGCTGCATCGCCCCCGACTACGCCGGCTTCGGCCGCTCCGACAAGCCCACCGACCTCGGCTGGTACACGTACGACCGCCACGTCGAGCTGATGGCGCTGCTGCTGGAGGAACTCGACCTGCGCGACGCGACCGTCGTCGTCCACGATTGGGGCGGCCCGATCGGGCTGCGGCTGGCGGTCGAGCACCCGGACCGGATCTCCCGCATCGTGATCATGGAGACCGGGCCCTTCACCGGCCACCAGCAGATGAGCGACACCTGGTTCGCCTTCCGCGACTTCGTCCGCGACAACGAGGACGTGCCGGTCGGGATGCTGATCCGTGGCGGCTGCAAGAACGACCCGGGCGACGAGGTGATCGCCGCCTACGACGCCCCTTATATGGACGGCGCCTCGAAGGCCGGCGTCCGCGCCTTCCCGCTGATCCTGCCGACGACTCCCGACGCGCCCGGCGCCGTCGCGGGCAAACGCGTCGCCGACGGCCTGCGCGAGGACGGGCGCCCGACGCTGGTCCTATGGGCCGACTCGGACCCGATCCTGCCCTTCAGCGTCGGCGAGCGGGTCTCGAGCCAGCTCAACATGCCGGCGCCGCGGCCGATCGCCGGTGCCGGTCACTTCCTGCAGGAGGACGCGGGACCGCAGATTGGCGCCGTCATCGCCGACTGGCTCGGTTGACCAGCTCGCTCATCTGATCGTGCGAGTGCTCCGCCAAGAGGCGGACCCGGCGCGGCGCGGCGTCGTCCTCGAGCCAGGTGACGGTGCCCGGCCAGTAGGGGCCCGGCGGTCGCCCCGGGTGGTGGAAGGCGGAGGCGAAGATCCAGTTGCCGGTGTTGTGGAGGCGGCCGCCGCCCGGTAGCTCCCATTCGGCTTCGCCGTCGCTGGGCCCGCCGCGGTGGGTGTGGCCGGTGATCACGTGGCCGCCGTCGACGCCCAGGCGCGCCGCCATCTCGGTCCCCGCTTCGACGCCGCTGCGGAAGATCGCCTCGGGGGAGATGTCGGACTCGAACTCGGCTCGCAGGACCCGATTGACGCCCTTGACGGCGACCGGAAAGGAGGCCCGCAGGACGGAGCCGGTCAGCCGTCGGCCGCGGCCGCCGCCCTCCTCGTTCCCGGACAGCCGCCGCCAGGCGGCCTCGGAGGGGCGCCCACGCGCTTCGGCGAGGCCGGTGGGGCGGGCCTGCGCGACGCCCCAGCCCAGCCCGTAGATAGGCCGCAGCACCCGCTCGTAGTCGACTGGCCGGGCCCGCTCCGGGATCGGTCCGGAGAAGCGCATCACCAACGCTGCCATCAGGCACTCGGTGCGGGGCAGTGAGAGATGGGGGTCCATGTAGTGGCCGTGGGTGGCGTAGACGTCATCGCGCAGCCAGACGCCGGGGTAGGCGAGGCGCAGGCGGGCTCCCCCCAGCCAGGCGGCGAGCTGGGTGGTCGGGCCGGGGGAGGGGTCGTAGAGGTGCTCGAGCCCAAGCGTCGCCGACCCCGTCAGCGAGAGCTCGTCCAACAGCGGCTCGGCGAAGCGGTGGTCGTGATTGCCGGGGACGAGGATCACCTCGCGCCCGCTCAGCGCCTCGCCGAGCTCCTCGAAGAAGGGGCGGGCGGCGGCGAGGGCGATCCCGAGGGGCAGGTCGCGCAGCTCGACCACGTCGCCGAGCAGGACGACCCGGTCGGCCCCAGCGATCTCATCCAGCATCGCCCGCCGGACGGCCGGCTCCCGCAGCACGTCTTCGCCGGCGGCGCCGCCGAGGTGGAGGTCGGAGACGATCGCCGTCCGCATCCACCTCTTTTACTCGACCAGAGGGTTTGGCTGCCCAGCCAGTCGGGCAGCTACCCTTTTCGGATGCATTCCTTCAGCGACGAGCGGATCGCCCCGGCCAACGGGCTCGAGCTGTCCTACCAGGAAATGGGCGACCCCCAGGGCGAACCACTGCTGCTGGTGATGGGCCTGGGGACGCAGATGATCGCCTGGGACGAGGGCTTCTGCGGGCTGCTGGCCGAGCGCGGCTTCCGCGTCGTCCGCTTCGACAACCGCGACATCGGCCGCTCGACCAAGCTGGCCTCGGCGGGGCTGCCGAGCCGGGCCGACCTGATGCTCGGCCGCCGCGGCAGCGCCGCCTACCTGCTGCCCGATATGGCGGCCGACACCGTCGGCCTGATGGATCACCTGGGAATCGAGTCGGCCCACGTCGTCGGCGCCTCGATGGGCGGGATGATCGCCCAGACGCTGGCGATCGAACACGTCCGTCGGCTGCGCTCCCTGGTCTCGATCATGTCCAACACCGGCAGCCGCTGGACCGGGATGCCGAGCCGCAAAGCGATGGCGGTCCTGCTCGCCAAGGCGCCGCGCGGGCGCGGGGAGGCAATCGAGCGCGCGGTCAAGACCTTCAGGGTGATCGGCTCACCTGGCTACCCGTTCGACGAGGAGCGGGTGCGCCAGATCTCCGGCCGCTCTTACGACCGCGGCCACAGCGCCGCCGGCGTCCTCCGCCAGCTGCACGCGATCACCGCCTCCGGCGACCGCACCCAGGCCCTGCGCGGCGTCCGCGTCCCAACCGCCGTCATCCACGGCAACCGCGACCCGCTCGTCCGCCCGGCCGGCGGCCGCGCCACCGCCCGCGCCATCCCCAACGCCCGCCTGAAGCTGATCGACGGCATGGGCCATGACCTGCCGCGTCAGCTCTGGCCGCTCTTCGCCGAGGAGATCGCCACCAACGCCGCCCGCGCCACCGAGAGCGCCCCGGCGAAGCAGCCGGCCTAGGCATCCTGCCCAGCCGGCCGCCTCGAAGATGCGGCTGAATGGAGTCGAACCATCACGGGCTCTCGCCCACACGGACCTGAACCGTGCGCGTCTACCAGTTCCGCCACAGCCGCGGGACGAGGCAATTTACCGGTTGCGCCCTCCCCGACCCCGCTTGCCCCGGGAAGCGCCCCGAATCCGTCTATGGCTAAAATGCCCGTCCCTCGCCGCTATCGTCTAGGGGACTAGGACGCTGGCTTCTCATGCCAGAAACCGGGGTTCGAATCCCCGTAGCGGTATGGCCTTATCGGAGAGAGCCGGATCACCCGCCTCTCCCAGGTCACTTAGATTCGTCGCCTCGCCGAGCGCGCTTGACAGGCCTTACTCGAATGGGGTCCGTAGAGGCGATCTACCGCCGCGACGCCGACGGTAACGAGGTCACTTCGGCGGCTTGCCGCCGAACGAGGACGCGTAGGTCGCGCGCTCGTCGTGCAAGCGGCTGCGCTGTCACGATCCCCGCCGCCTGAGGTCGTAGCTGTCGCCGAAAAATTGGCAAGTCTACGCTATCTGTGTAGTCAAAATATATGGTTAGCGGTTCGGGTGTATGGAGACGAAGACACTGGCGCTCTGTTGGCGCGGCTTTCGCACGCATGGGAAGCCCAGCACCCCCGGAAGGCGAGCGGTGGGGCGTATGCCCTGGCAGGGTTCGGCTTTCAGTTCAGCCTTGCTCTCCTGGAGGTGCTCGAACGGTGGAAGGGACTCGCAGGCGATCGCCGCGCCGTTCCTACCGTGTTCGTCGAGCTGCTGAGCGATGTGGTTAAAACGTCTCTCGGCGGGTCGCTCGTTGTGATCCAGGTCAAACGCACCCAGTCGCCGAAGGCGATCCGGGCGGGGCTCGAGGACCTCCAGTCCGTATACGAAGTGGCAGCCGCAGAGATTCCGGAGCACCTGTCTCGGATCGAGCTGGAGCTGGCGTTTCGCATCGGCAAGCCGGAAGACGCGTGGCCGGTGATTGACGCGTGGGCAGGGGAGGACCCGGACGCTCGTGCCGTTGTGGCCGATGCCGTCTCGGTCAACCTTTATCCGGATCCAGAGAACCGGATCTACGCTCTGCTCGTCAACGAGCTCGACGCCGCCGAACCGGTGGCGCTTTTCTTTCGTTGGCTGGGCGGGATGATGGCGGCCGCCGGCCAGACGGCTCCCGACGGTCGGCGAGTGGGACTGGAGGCGAGCGCGAAAGAAATCTGGGCGGACCTGATCGCTCTCGAGAAGGGCGGCGAGCTTCGCGGCGGGGCATATCTCTGGTCACCGGTCGACAGGCCTCCCGATCAGGTTCGAGCCGGTGGGGTCCTGACGGGCAAGCAGCCCACGGTCGCTCACCTGCGCAATGGCTACCTAGCCGATCGCCCCGATGCCCTGAGCCGAGTTCGGGTGCGATTTAAGCGTTGGCTTGCCGAGCGTGCCAAGGCGGAGGTACAAACGACGGTGCCCATGTTCTGGATCGGAGGGCGTTCGGGCTCGGGCAAGAGCGCGCTGTTGCTGCAGCTCCTGTCCTCACTGCAGGAGGAAGGCACCGGGCCGGTCCTGTGGCTGTCCAACAAGAACGAGCGCCTGGCGGAGACCGCTCGCTGGGCGCGCGACGCTTTCAGGTCGGAGCGCGCGCCGGTGATGGGCGTCGACGACCCATACGCGCCTGACGGACCGCGGGATCTGGTCTGGGGCAACTTCCTGGCAGAGCTGACCCCAGGCCTCGAGTCCGGCGAGGGGGACGGGGTGCCGATCCTCGTCTGCGCGGGCCCAAACGAGCAGGCAGAGGCGTTCGCCCGTGATTTCTCAAGTGATTTCGACATCGAAGTGGTCGAGCTCGAGCGCGAGCAGCCGGAGGAACTGATGCGCCTGAGGAGCTGGTATGAGAAACGGACCGGCACCCAAGCCCCGGGGCCCAACGACGAAAACATCCTGCTCGTCCAGCTCTTCTTCGAATGGCAAGCCGGGGTTCGCCTCGATGCCTTCGCGCAGCGCTTTCGGCGTCGGCTGCAGGAAGCGGCCCGGGAAACCGAGGACAGCTCCTTGGTCTCCGTGCTCGCTGAGGTTCTCGCCTTGAATCGCATCTACGTTGGCTACCCGTCCGACGACATGCGACAGCGGCTCTCCGCTCCCCAGGACGATGTCTTGCAGCGCTTGCAGGACGAGGAACACATCGCCATCGACGAGCAGTCCGGGCGCTCCGGCGTCTGGATGGCGCATCCCCATCTCGCCAACGAGATCTACGAAGTTTGGTTTCCCCGTCAGGCGACGGCCAGCCAGCGGCGGCGCCACTTCGTCGAGGCAAGTCTCGCCTGTCTGAGGAGCGGTGGGCGCACCGCCGAGAAGACGGCTCCGATCCGCGCCGTGGCGCAGGCCCTGGAGGCAGACAGCCACATCCTGCGCGAGCGCATAGATCCGGAGTTCGTCGCGGCACTTCCGGAGCTCTACGTCGCGGCGAAGGAGGCCAACTCGGAGATGCCGATCGACCAGCTGAGCCTTTGGATGGAGGTCCAGCGCGTTGCGGGGGTCTCCTTCGATCCGGATCCGGTGGAGGACGTCCTACCTCGGATCGAGCCCGGTCTCTGCGACGACCCCAGCGCCGTGCGCCTCTGCGAAACGCTGATCTCATCCTTCGACCGCTGCACGGACCCCCAGCGTGAGAAATTGTCGATCGCGATCTCGGGCCTCCTGACGAGGGTGCCAGACTGGACGGGATGGTCGCGCGTGGCCGCCAGCGCCGCGAAAGCACAGGTGATTTCCGGGTTGGCAGACCTTCTCGACGAGTGGCTTGGGCAGCGCCTCGCCCGGTACTCGTCCGGCTGGGTATTGCAGGCCGCACTGGAGGAGTACGGCGATGATCCTCGCTTCGAGGCCCATGCCATTCGCCTGCTGCGAGAGCACCCGAGCCACTCCGCTTGGGGTAAAACGTGGGTCGCCCTCTGGAACCGGCGGCCTGGCGAGGATCTGATCGAGATTGGCACGGAGTGGCTCGGGGCGAACGGCTCCGACCGGTTCTGGACCTTTGTCTGGCGATCGCTATTCAGGAGGGCTCCAGACAAGAAGGCGAAGCAACGTGTATCCGAGATCGGCTTCAGCTGGCTCGAAGGCAACGAAGACCACGCCGGCTGGGGCGTGGTTTGGGACGCTCTCTGGAACGCCGAGCTCGGCCCGCGTCTGGAGAAGCTCGGGCTGGGCTGGCTCAAAGAAGCGGACGTGAATCGGGAGGCGTTCGGAATCGTCTGGTGTCACATATGGGAAAGCGGCTATCGCCCCGCCGAGTTCCAGCAGTTGGGTGAAGCCGCGCTGCGCCGTATGAGCACCTCACTCCGAGGTTGGGAACGCATGCTCGCCTGCCTCCTACGAGAGGGTCATTCCGACGAGTTCTGGAAGGTTGGAATGGCGTGGGCGCAGACAACGGGAACCGCCGATCGAGGCTGGGGAATCATGCTGCCGGCACTCTTGGATGGGGCGTCCGAGCGCGAAGACGCAGATGGCTTCGAGACGTTGCTGCGGATTGGGCGGGATTTCCTTCGTGAGGCAGATCCAAGTCACCCCAGTTGGTCTCGCGTCTTCTGTGCGACCTGGGATGGCGAGGACGACGAGCTTCGAACGCTGGCGCGGGAATGGATTGAGGACCTCACCGGCGTGCGCTCGGATTGGACCTTCGTGTGGGACAGGCTTTGGACGGCCGACCCTGATGAATGGCTCGCCAATCTCGCGCTTCTCTGGCTGCGGGAGAACATGGGCGTGAAGCGTTGGAACCACATCTGGATTTTGCTGGGCAAGGAGGGCCCAGAGGTCTACCGCTCCTTCGATCTCGAGGAATTGCTCGATCTGGGAGAGCTCTGGCTCGACGCGACCTCCGCCGGCGTCCCAGGGTGGGGCTACGTCTTTCGCCTCCTTTGGGAACGACGATCCAGCGAAACTATGAGACGCCTCGGCCTGGTATGGCTGGCCGGAACGATGAGTGGATACGAGCCGGACTGGGACCGCATCTGGGCGTTACTGTGGGCAGATACTTTCGATAAAGCCGGAGAAGAGGGGGAAACGCTGCGGTGGCTCGGTATCGAGTGGCTCAAATGCAGCGAAGGGCACCAGCACTGGCCCACGGTCTGGATCCACCTCTGGGATGAGCGCCCGGACCAGTGTTTGTGGGAGCTGGGTGACCCTTGGGTCCGGGGCAGGGGGGTGGGGAACCCCGCCCGCAAGGTGGTAATCGCCCGCTTGGCCGCGGGGAAGCGGGAGGCCGCTGAGACGAGGAGGGAGCTGGCTCGTCGGTCCGGTGCCGCCGACAGCAGGGCGAACAATCCCATTGCTCTTCGGCGAGCGATCCAGAGGGGCCCCACCAAGGAGGCGATAGAAAAGGGCCTCGACCGTGTGCGCGAGGGTCCCGCCTCCGGTGGCCAAGAGGACCAGATCGCCTGGAAGAAACTCTGGTCGACGCTCTGGAAGGTGCGTCCCAGCATTGAGCTGCGCGAGATCGCGATCGAATGGCTCGAGAGTTCGGCTGCCACGGACGCCAGGGGCAGGAGTCAGGTATGGGGAACGCTCTGGCGGGCAGAGGCGTCCGCCGATCTATATGGAATCGGATGCGATTACCTCGCTTCAGCGCCCTTCGGTCGCTCCAAATGGGGTGCCATTTGGCAAGAGCTGTGGCAGTACCAGGAGTCCTTGTTGTTACTGCGGCTCGCTGCCAGCTGGCTTGTCTCCCGGCTGGAGAAGGGCGAAGCGCGATCGCCCTGGCCGGGGATTTGGCGCCGGGCGTTCGAGGCGGACCCAACGCCTGAGATTGTGGCCCTGGGGCGCAGGTGGCTTCGTACCTATCCGGACCATCCAGCGGCCCCCTACATACGAGAGCACCTGCTGAAGTTCGCTGTGCCGGGCGAGCTCGACGGCCCGCTGTCCGAGGAGTGAGGCTCAGGCAAGCCGCGATACAGACCGAAGCACGAGCGCGGGTTCTTTGCAGGCATTTCGCGACTCTAGGGTCCGCAACGGTTGCGGCTTTAGTTGTAACTGTGTAGGGTGCGCAGGCCGGTCCGAGCTCAGGGCCGCATCCATTCCATTCGCTACCCCACGGGGAGAACGAGGAGACACATATGAGCACCACGCAGCAGCAGGCGGTGTCGTTTTCGACCTTCGACATCGCTAATCGGGTCGATGAAGTCTTTGCCGAAAACGGTTTCGCCGCGACCGACGGGGACGGGAACATCCTTCGCCTGAAGGAAAAGGTGATCGAGCGGATCGCCGATGTCCTGACCAAGCGCGGAGTTGCCACCACGACCGACGAGCGGGTCGAAAAGGCCATGACGAAGATTGACCTGTACGAAGAAACGTTCCCTCAAGGTCCGAAGCACGACGACCCTGACGAGATCGAGTCGGCGGTCGCGGAATACATCGCTACCTACGTCTGGTCGACGACGACGCCGTCATATGACGGGCGCGTCCAGCGCGAATTCGGGAATCGCAGCGACACCACCGACGTCATGTTGTGCAGACGGAAGATCGGGGGTATGCCGTCCGTTTACATCACCCGCACGGACGAGCTCATCGTCGACGACTTTATCGTTCCGGCCTCGGAGCGGATCGTCAAAGTCGCGGACAAGACGCGGCGCGACATGAGCCTGGTGATCCAGCGGCGCCCGAGCCTCGAGGCCCGGGTCAGGGCCGAGCTGGAGGGGATGGCGGTCAAAGCGTCGGTTGCGCTTGGTGTGACCAAGTCGGCCGGCGCGCTCAAGTCCGGAAAGTAGGCCGCCGTGGATCCTGCGGCGGGCCTGAGCCCGAAGGCCAGGGAGGTGTACCTCGCCCTGGCCACCCCGGGCACGGAGGCCGAAGTCGTCGCCCGCACCGGGCTGAATCCGAAGACGGTCGGACCGCGGATCGGCCAGGACCTGATCAAGAAGGGCCTGGTCGAGGTGATCGCGACAGTCGAGAACGAGCAGGGACGGAAGGTGAGTCGGTACGCGCAGGTGCCGCCCGACCGGATCGAGGACGCGAGGGCGCAGGCGCAGTTCCGGCTGCGCGTAAAAGCGCCACGCAAGCGCCCCCTCGACCTGCGCAAACGGATGGTGCGAGAGCTGTTCAAGGACGAGGATCTACTCGCGGCGCTGGTGGCCGATCAGGCCAGGGATCGGGCGAGCGTCCGGGCTCGCAAGGCCGCTCGCGAGGAGATGCGGCAGCGTGAACGCGAGGCCGCCGAACTTCGACGGGCGGAGAAGAAGGCTGCCGACGCCGAGGACCCTCGGCTGCCGTTCTGGCGCGCTCAGCGCGGCTTTTCTGAAGGAGCTGACGCGGCCCGTCTTCTGAAGATGATGCTCGAACGCGATCTGCAACTGGTTCAGGCTCGCGGTCAGACGCTGGTCGATCCAAGGCACTGGTCCGACTCGGTCCGGCACACCACCGACATGCTCGAAATCGCTGGTGCGTTTCATCTCGCCCTGCACGGTGCTTTCAGCCTCCCGCCGACCGCATGTCCCGCCTGTGGCGCGGAGCCAGCGGCGGAAGAGGAGGCGGAAGTCGTCGACGTCGAGGACTTCGATGAGCTCGCAGAGCTCGCCTCTGGCGAGGACTGATCGCTCATCGTGGGCTAGGAGGGATCAGCGGACCACGGGCGAGCCCGGCAAAGACCGTGCCGTCACAAGTTCGCGAAACGGCGGGCGGAGGCCCCGCCGTACCCTCCGGCGCCACTTGGAATTAGGTTTTGTGAAGTCCTCTCGCCGACTCGAATCGATCGCCGTGGAAACGAACGGGGCGTCTACCACGGCTCTCCCTCGACCGCCGCTGAAGAGATCGAGAACGCGATCGACGAATCTCTCGATCGTCCCTTCCCCTGGGCCGGCGGGCCCTACGTCGGCGCCGTCGGCGCCGAGCTCTAGTTCGACGGGACCGGGTCGTATGGGATCGGGTCCGAGATCACCAAGTGGGACTACAGGCGCAGATTCACACCTGCCGCCAGACGAGATCCGGCGTACCATCGGCGTCGACCCCGGCCGGCTCCGTCAGCTCCCCGAATTCATGCATCCAGGCGCAGTGCGGTCTCCAGATCCGTCGCGAAGTCCTTGAGGGGGCGGCCGAAGAGGTCCTCGATGGCGCGAATGCGGTTGCTGACGGTGCGGCGGTCGACGCCCAGCGCGGCCGCGGTCGAGGAGACGTTGCGCTCGGCGGCGAAGTAGGCGCGCAGGGTTTCCTTCCCCGCCCTGCCGTCGTCGCGGGCGCGCTCGAGCGGCTCCAGGTAGAGCTGGCGCAGCGAGGTGGCGGCGAGGTCGTCGTGGAGGACCGCCGCCAGCAGCGCCACGTCGGCGTAGTGGACGATCGCCTGTCCGCGGCGCTCGGCGATCGGCAGCGCCGCCTTCGCCTGACGGTGGCTGAGCCGCCAGCCTGAGAGCCCCTCGCCGGGCTCGCCGACGGTGACGATCATCCGCTCCGGGGGATCCTCGTTAAGCGCTCGCAGCGCCTGCTCGGCCTCCAGTGGGCGGCTGCCTCCGAGCCAGCAGGCCCAGATCGGCTCCTCCTCATGGCAGACGGCGAGCAGGCGGCGGTCGAGCTTCACCGCCAGCACGCGCATTGCCACCGGCACGCCCTCGCCCTTGGCCATCAAGGCGAGGTGATGGGCGTCGAGGTCGTAGCCGAGCTCGGCGTGGTCGACCAGTTCGCCGGCAAGCAGGCCCTGCACGCACCGGCGGCGCCGCTCTGAGGCGTTGCTGGGTCGGTTCCTCGCCTCGCGCTCGTGCTCGGCGCTGACCGCGGCGAGCAGGCGATCGCCGAGCGTCGCCTGCGTCGCGAGCAGCCCCCGTAGGACCGAACTGGGGACCTCGGCCCGCGCCGCCTCTTCGACCAGGAAGTCCCCGAAGAGGGCGTTGCCGGCGAAGTAGCGCCGCAGGACGGTGTCGAGGGAAACGCCGTCGCGGGCATCGAGGCGGGCCTGCGCGAGCAGGATCGCGGGAACGGCCGGAGCTTGGCGCTCGCCGAGTTCGAGCACCGTAAGCCGATGGTCGACGGCGGCGGCGAGCGCGGCATCGAGGCCCTCCACGTAAGCGGGGTCGGCGACCTCGTGGGGATCGGAGATCGCGTAGATGCGGGTCGCGATCGCCGCCTGGATCTCGGGCAGGCGCTCGCGCAGGCGGGAGGCGAGCGCGGCGCGGGACGGTTCAGCGCTGGCTGGCATTGGCGCTGAGCACCGGCTTGAGGTCGAGGATCGGGGTGCCGTCGAGCGCCTCGAGCCGGTGCACCCTGACCCGGCCGCCGCGGATCTCCGCCACCTCGACCCGGTGCAGGCCGATCGGGTTGGGCCGGTCGGGGGAGCGGGTGCCGAACACTCCTTGCAGCGGCCGCGAGCTGTCGCTGCGGGGGTGCACCTCGAGCACATCGCGGCTGGCGCGGTCGAGCCAGGTGAGGACGAGGATCTCGTCGCCTACCGCGATCCCGCGGAGCCCGCCGATCAGGTCCGGCGCGAGCACGAGCCAGGCGTCGGGCGCGCCCTCGTCGCCCTGCTTGGGCGCCGCCGCGAGGTCCTTCAGCGGCGAGTGGACCCTGCCGATCGGCACCAGCTCGATCTGCGGCTCGGACACGGAGGGATTGTAGGAGCGCGGTCCCGTAGATTCCCTGCCATGACCACGACCTTCGAGATCGGCACCCGTTATGAGCGACCCCCGACCGCGGCGCCCTCGTGGTTCCACGAGGTGCTCGCGCAGGTTCGCGAGCAGCGCGGGGCGGATGCTCCGATCAGGGTCGAGGCGACCACCGGCCACCGGGTGGACGGCCTGCTGGTCGAGGGCGACCCGGCGATCTCCGGTGGCCCCCACGGCAAAGTCAGCCTCAGCTCGCACGGCGAGGATCTGGTGATCGGGTCGGAGATGATCGCCGCCTTCACCCTCCTGCCCGGGCAGCCGGTCGTGCGCCCCGACGAGGACGAGGGCTAGCCGAGCGACTGGATCGCGTAGTGCAGGCCAGCCCCGAGAACGGCATCCGGCATCGGCGCAGGCTACGAGCTCGGCGGGGCGGCTGAGTGCTTCGCGCCCGCCCGGGTCGCGAGCGCTACTTGCAGTTCTTGTCCGGCGCCGGCAGTTTCAAGCGCTGGCGGGCTGCGGCCACGGCCGAGACCGAGGAGCGGCAGGCTTTGGCGATGGCGCCGTCGCCGTGGTCGGGACGGCGGCTGACCTCGAACTCGATCAGCGCCGCGCGCCGCAGTTTGGCGCGGACTTCGATCGGGCTGTCTTCGGGCGCCGACTCCAGCGCCGCCTGGGCGGCGCGGTCGCGGCGGCAGTTGAGGCAGAAGATCCCGTCGGCGCAGCGATCCCAGGTCTCGGGCAGCTCGACCCGCTGCCCGTCCATGCGGCTGACCGAGACGCCGCACTGGCCGCAGGTCCATTTCTTCGCGGTGCCGCTGGCGGTCGCGGTGCTCATGCCGCCACCTTCGCTTTGTTGCTGCGACGACGCCGTCGCCGCCGCTTCTGGGCGGCGGAGCCGTTGCCATTGCCGCCGCCGGAGCCGTTGGAGCCGGAGCTGGGGCGGGGGGTGGAGGCGGTTGACGTCGCGCTGGCGCCGAAGCCGCTCGGCCGGCCGAGGTCGAACTCGCGGCTGAGGCCGAGGTCGCGGGCGATGCGGCGCATCTCCCCAACCTGGTCCTCGAGCACGAAGCTGATCCCGGCGCCACGGTTGCCGGCGCGGCCGGTGCGGCCGATCCGGTGCGTGTAGGCGTCCTGGTCGCCGGGGGCGTCGAAGTTGATCACGTGGGTGACGTCGGCGACGTCGATCCCGCGGGCGGCGACGTCGGTGGCGATCAGGGTGTCCACGTCGCCCTTCTCGAAGCGCGCCAGCGCCCGTTCGCGCTGGCCCTGGCTCTTGTCGCCGTGCATGGCGACGGCCTCGACCTCGCGGCTGCGCAGCCGTTTGACCAGGCGGTCGGCGCCGCGCTTGGTGCGGACGAAGACGAGGGTGCGACCGCGCCCCACTTCTTTCAGCTGCACGGTCAGGTGGTCGAGCTTGGCGCTCTGGGACTCGACGTGGACGAAGCTGTGCTCGATGTCGCGGTCGCTGTGGTCGGTCGGCGCCTGGGTGTGGCG
>Ga0190275_10000326_pt1 | contig 44946 bp, 45 predicted proteins | sample Popmic550T_FD_133745 | JGI IMG/M metagenome (GOLD analysis project Ga0190275, IMG submission 133745) | Populus adjacent soil microbial communities from riparian zone of Yellowstone River, Montana, USA - 550 T | ecosystem: Environmental > Terrestrial > Soil > Riparian zone > Trees stand | place... | reverse complement strand
TGCCCGAGCAGGGCGCGAAATTGATCGAAAGGGAGCTGGTTCGATGACCTGGCAGATGTCCTCCTTCGTGCTGCTGGCGCTCGCGCTGGCCGCTGGCTTCGCGTGGTACGAGCGCAAGCGCCCTCCGGCGCGCGTCGTCGGCGTCGTGGCGGTGCTGGCGGCGCTGGCCGTCGTCGGGCGCCTCGCCTTCGCGGCGGTTCCCAACGTCAAGCCGACGACCGACATCGTCCTGTTCGCCGGCTACGCGCTGGGCGCGGCTCCGGGCTTCGCGGTCGGCGCTATCGGCGCGATCGCCTCGAACGTCTTCCTCGGCCAGGGGCCCTGGACGGTCTGGCAGATGGCGGCCTGGGGCGGCGTCGGGATCGGCGGCGCGCTGCTCGCCTGGGGCACGCGCGGGCGCGAGCTTGGCCGCGTCGAGCTGGCGATCTACTGTGGCGTCGCGGGGTTCGCCTTCGGCGCGCTGATGGACGTCTACCAGTGGACGCTCGCGGCTCGGCAGGACCTATCGACCTATCTCGCCATCGCGGCTACCTCGTTGCCCTACAACATCGCCCACGCGATCGGGAACGTCGTCTTCTGCCTGCTGATCGGACCGGTCTTCGTCCGCTCGCTGCGCCGCTACCGGCGCCGCTTCGAGGTGACGTGGGCGGCGCCCGCCGTCCGCCGCGGCACAGCTGGCGGAGCCGTCGCGGCGGTTGTGGCCGGTCTCGCCGTCATCACCGCATTGAGCGTGCCGGCACCGTCCGTCGACGTCGCTCACGCCGCACCGGGCGCCACCACTGCCGCCTCGGCGCCCGTCCGCGCCGCGATCTACCTGCGTCGCTCACAGAACCGGGACGGCGGCTTCGCCGGCAGCCCGGGACAGTCGTCGAGCACCTTGATGACGGGTTGGTCGGCGCTCGGCCTGGCCAGCGCCGGTCTCAACCCGCGCGACGTGAAGAACGGCAAGCGCGGACGCAGCGCGATCGACTACCTGCGCTCCAACAGCAGGAGCCTCGGGGACGTCGGCGAGCTGCAGCGGACGATCCTCGTGCTGCGCGCCGCCGGTCTCTCGCCGCGCAGGTTCGCGGGCGCCGATCTGGTCGCGAAGCTGCGTCGCGCCCAGTCCGCGAACGGGTCCTGGAAGTCGAACACGGCCTGGACGGCCTTCGGCCTGCTCGCGCTGCGCGCGGCGCGCGAGCCGCTCGGCTCCGAGCGCGTGCGCAAGGCGGCCGACTTCCTCGAGGCAGCCCAGGCGCCCGGGGGCGGCTGGGGATTCGCCCCGGGATCGCCGGCGGACGTCGACGACACCGGGGCCGTGCTGCAGGCGCTCGCCTCGGCGGGCCGGCGCGGCGCGGCGGCGCGAGCAGGCGTCGACTACCTGCGCGGCGGTCAGGGCGCCGACGGCGGCTGGGGCCAGCTCGCGGGCCGCGACTCGAACGCGCAATCGACCTCGTGGGCCGTGCAGGGGCTGGTCGCGATGCGCGCCCCGCTCGGCTCGCTGCATGCGGACCCGCTCGCGTATCTGCGCGGCCTCCAGCGCCGCGACGGGCACATCGCGTACTCGCGCACCAGCGACCAGACGCCGATCTGGGTCACCGCTCAGGCGATTGCGGCGTTGCAACGCAAGCCGTTTCCACTGCCACCGGTCAAGCGCGGCAAGGCCGCCGCGCTGCTCGCTGCTGCGGCCAGCGCCGACAGGGGGAGCGGAGGCGACGGTCCCGGCCCGGCGGTGGTCGTCGTGGCTGGCATCGCGGCCGCGGCGGCCCTCGCCGCCGCGATCGGCTGGCGGGTGCGCCGCCAAGGCGCGACCGCCTGAAGTCCGCGCAGACGCCGAACCCCGCCGACCCCATCCGGTACCGTCGCCGTCGTGGAGCTTGAAGAGGCGATTCGCGGGCGGCGGACCCACAAGGTCTACGGGCAGGAGCCCGTCGACCGTGAGATCCTCGAGGAGCTGCTCGAGCTCGCGCGCTGGGCGCCCAACCACCATCTGACGAATCCGTGGCGATTCCGCGTGCTGGGCCCGGAGTCGCTCGCGAACCTCAAGGCCGCGGCCGGTCCCGACGCGGCCGCGAAGCTCGACCGCGCTCCGACGTTGGTCTGCGCGTCGGTCAAGTTGACCGGCGACGCCGTCCAGGACGAGGAGGACGTCTGCGCCGCCGCCTGCGCCGTCTTCATCGTGCTGCTCGCCGCCCACGACCGCGGCCTCGTCGGCTACTGGCGCACACCCGGTGTGCTGCGCACGCCGGACGGCGCCGCCGCGGTCGGGATGGAGCGCGACGAGCTCTTCATCGGGCTGATCCATCTCGGCCACGCGCGCCAGGACAAGAGCCCGCCGGACCGCTTGCCGACGACCGACTTCGTGAGCTACCTGCCGTGATCGCGCGCGCCGACGCCCTCGCCACGCTGGAGCGCGACGAGTTCGACGTCGTGGTGATCGGCGGCGGCATCACCGGCGCGGGCGTCGCCCTCGACGCCGCCTCGCGCGGCTACAGCGTTGCGCTGGTCGAGCGCCACGACTACGCCGAGGGGACCTCCAGCCGCTCGTCGAAGCTGATCCACGGCGGCCTGCGCTACCTGCAGAACTTCGACCTCGGCCTGGTGCGCGAGGCGCTGCTCGAGCGTCAGCTGCTGGTCAACCTCGCTCCGCACCTCGTGCGCCCGCTGCCGCTGCTGATCCCCGCCTTCGACGGCCGCCGACCCGACCGCGTGCTTGGCGCCGGCCTGAACATGTACGACGTGATGGCGAGCGACCGCCGCCGGCGTCGCGGCGGGGGCGAGGCCGGCGGGCGCCGCCGGCGGGTGGACGAGGAATCCTGGAGCCCTGACCGCCACCGGACCGTCGACGCGGCCGAGACGGTGCGGCTGCTGCCCGCGCTCGCGGCACGCGAGCCGACCGCGGCCTACCTCTTCTACGACTGCCAGACCGACGACGTCCGCCTGACGCTGACGATTCTCGGCGAGGCCGAGCGCTATGGCGCCGTCTGCTCGAACGCCGTCGAGGTGACCGGGCTCGTCGAGCGCGACGGGCGCGCCGGCGGGGTCCTCTGCCGTGACGCGATCGGCGGTGGCGAGTTCGAGATCCGCGCGACGAACGTCGTCAACGCGACTGGCGTCTGGGCCGACCGCATCCGGCCCGAAGAGCTGCACGACGAGGCCGAGGTGCCGACGATCCGCCCGAGTCGCGGAACGCACATCACCGTCTCCCGTGAGCTGCTGGACGTCGTCGCCGGCGCGATCGTCCCCGCGGGCGGCGACCGTTCGATCTTCGTGCTCCCATGGCTCGGCCGCACGTTGATCGGGACGACCGACAACGACTACGAAGGCGCCGATCTCGATCACGTCCCGCCCTCCGCCGACGACGTCGACTATCTGCTCGACGCGGTCAACGAGTTCTTCGCGACCTCGATCGCCGCGTCCGACCTGACCGGTGCCTATGCCGGCGTGCGGCCGCTGATCGCGACGGGCGACCCGAAGAAGTCGGTCGACATCTCGCGCAAGGCCGAGCTCTACGAGACCAGCTCCGGCCTCGTGACGATCACCGGCGGCAAGCTGACCACGTGGCGCCGGATGGCGAAGCTGGCGGTCGACCGGATCGTCGAGCGCGAGGGCCGCGACGCGCCCTGCCGGACCGCCGAGATCCCGCTCGGGATGGACATCGATCCGGCGGCGCTGCCCGATGTCGACGGCGTCGACGACGAGACGCGGCGGATGCTGATCGGTCGCTACGGCCATGGCGCGATCGACGTCATGCGGATCGCCGCCGGCGACCCGGCGCTCGCCGAGCGGATCTCTCCGGAGCTGCCCGACCTCGTCGCCGAGGCGGTGGTCGCGGCCCGTCACGAGCAGGCGCGCGGCGTCGCCGACGTGCTGCTGCGCCGGACCCGGCTCGGGCTGCTCGACGCCCGCAACCTGACTGCCGCCGGCGCCGCCGGTCCACGTGCCGTCGCCGATGCGATGGCGGCCGAGCTCGGCTGGGACCAGACACGGATAGCCAAGGAGCTCGGCGACTGGCGGGCGGTCGCCACCGCAGAGGGCCTGGCTCCCGGCGCGCCGGGAGCCGAGGTCGCGGAGACGGCATGAGACTGAGGCTGCGCGACGGAGGTCTCGCCCTGGAGGCGGGCGTGCCGGCGTTGATGGGAATCGTCAACGCGACCCCGGACTCGTTCTCCGACGTCCAGGGCGAGAAGCCGCTCGACTTGCTCGTCGAGCGCGCGCTCGCCTTGACGGCCGCTGGCGCGGCGATCGTCGACGTCGGCGGTGAGTCCGGCCGGACCGACCGCGACGCGGTCTCGGTCGACGAGGAGGCGACCCGCGTCGTCCCGCTGGTCGAGCGGGTGGCCGCGGAGGGGATAGCGGTCTCGGTCGACACCTGGCGGGCACCGGTCGCACGGGCCGCGCTCGACGCTGGCGCTGTCCTGATCAACGACGTCAGCGGCCTCAGCGACCCCGAGATCGCCGCGGCCTGCGCCGCCAGCGGCGCCGGCCTGGTGATCACCCACACGCGTGTCCCGCCGAAGACCCGTGCCTACCCGGCCTACGACGACGTCGTGGCCGACGTCCTCGAGCTGCTGACCGAGCGCGCGACCGCCGCGGCCGAGCGTGGGGTGGACCGCGAGCAGCTGCTGCTCGATCCCGGCTTCGACATCGCCAAGACGCCCGCCGACTCGGTCGAGCTGCTGCGTCGCCTGCCCGAGCTGGAGGCCCTCGGCCGCCCGCTGCTGTTGGCGATCTCGCGCAAGGACTTCGTCGGCGCGCTGACCGGCCGCCGCCCGCGCGACCGCGACGCCGGCACGCTCGCGGCCGTCGAGCCGGCGCTCGACGCGGCCGTCGGGACGGTCCTGCGCGTCCACGACGTTGCGGGCGTCGCCGACTTCCTGGCCGTCCGCGCCGCCCTGCGCGGCGACGCCGAGGCGCCCACCGCGCCGCTCGACGACGCCCTGCGCCGCGAGTCCACGCCGGCCTAACGGGTACTCTCACCGCTCGAAATCGATCCGAGGAGCAGCCTCAGTGTCAGTCCTGCAGCGCAAGGAGCTGGAAGACAGCCCACTTGCCGACCTTCATGCCATCGCCTCAGAGCTGGGGATCGAGGGCTACCGCGCGCTGCGTCGCGAGGACCTCGTCACGGCGATCCTCGGCGGCGGCGAGTCCGCTGACGAGAGTGCCGAGAGCACCGAGGGCGAGACCGCCGAGCGCGAGCGCCCGCGTCGCGGTCGTGGGCGTGGACGGGGCCGCGGCAGGGGTCGCGGCAGCCGCGACGAGATCGAGGACAAGCCGGAGGCCGAGGAGCCCGAGGGCGAGGTCAACGACGAGCCGGAGGCAGAGTCCGAGCCGGCCGAGGACGAGCAGCACGAGACGCTCGCCGGTGTGCTCGACGTGCTGCCCAACGGCAGTGGCTTCCTGCGCGTGACCGACGGAGCCGACGTCTACGTCTCCCCGGCCCAGATCCGCCGCTGCGAGCTGCGTCCCGGCGACGAGATCGCAGGGCCCGTCCGGCCCGCGCGCCGCAACGAGCGCTATCCGTCGCTGGTGCGCGTGGAGAGCGTCAACGGCGGTCCCGCCGAGGCGCCGGTCGACCGAGCGGAGTTCGGCAACCTGACGCCGGTCCATCCGCACGAGCGGCTCGCCGCCCCGGCGTCGCTCGCCAGCGCGCCGTTCGGCAAGGGCTCGCGTGTCGCGATCGCCGGCCCGTCCGGCGCCGGAGCGACCCGCCTGCTGCGCGAGATCGTGACGACTTTGACGGCGCAGCCCAGTAGTCCCGAGCTGGTCGTGGTGCTTGCGGGCGTGCGGCCCGAGGAGGTCACCGACTGGCACCGTGAGACCGACGCGCCCGTCTTCGGCGGATCGTTCGACTGTTCGCCCGACGAGCAAGCCCAGGCCGCTCAGCTCGCCGTCGAGCGCGCCAAGCGCGTCGTCGAGCGGGGTGGGGATGCGGTCGTCGTGATCGACACGCTCGAGGCCCTGTCGCCAGGGGTCGCCCGCCGGATCTTCGGCGCCGGTCGCCGGGTCGAGGAGGGCGGATCGCTGACGGTCATCGCGGCTGTCGGCGAGAGCGCGGATCAGCTGCGTGTCGCCAGCACCCGGGTCGTACTCACGCCGGGCGCCAGCGAGCCGACGGTCGATGCCGAGCGCTCGGGCGCTCAGCGGGCCGACCTGCTCGCCTGATTTCGCACAATCCATAGGGTTATGCGGGTGACCCGCGACCCGCGCAAGCCGACCACAAAGGACGAGGAGCTGCTCGAGGCCGAGTCGCTGACGATCGTCTCGGAGCTCGACGACGCGGCGCGGATCGCCCGCATCGACGGCGAGCTGCGCGACGGCTTCGAGGCGCTCGCGCACATCGGCAAGGCGGTCTCGTTCTTCGGCTCGGCGCGCACGGCGGCCGACGACCCCGACTACGAGGCGGCCCGTTCGCTGGCGCGGCGGATGGGCGAGGCCGGCTTCGCCGTGATCACCGGCGGCGGTCCGGGCGTGATGGAGGCCGCCAATCGCGGCGCGCGCGACGTCGGCGCGCCGTCGATCGGACTTGCGATCGAGCTGCCGCACGAGGAGGGCGCCAACCCCCACGCCGACATCAGCCTGACCTTCCACTACTTCTTCGTCCGCAAGGTGATGTTCGTCCGCTACTCGAGCGGCTTCGTCGTCTTCCCTGGCGGCTTCGGAACGCTCGACGAGCTGTTCGAGGCCGCCACGCTGCGCCAGACCGAGAAGATCCGCCACTTCCCGATCGTCCTGTTCGGCAGCGCATACTGGAGCGGGCTCGTCGACTGGCTGCGCGACAGCGCGCTCGCCGAAGGCAAGATCTCGCCGAGCGACGTCGACATGCTCGAGGTCACCGACGACCCGGAGCGGGTACTGGAGATCATGCACGCGGTCGAGCACCGCCGCCCGCGCCGGCCGTAGCCGATCTAGCCGGGCTGGGTCAGCTCGCGCACGACCATCGCCGCGGCCTTCGAGCCGGCGGCGACGGCGTTGGCGACCGAAGGCATCTCGCCGGCTACGTCGCCGGCCGCGAACAGGCCGGGCGTCGTCGTCCGGTACATGGCGTCGACGGCGAGCGCCGCGACGAAGACCGGGTTCGGGTCGGCCAGCTTCGCGCCGAGCTGGTCGGCGAGCGCGGTCCGCCCGTGCATCGGCGCCGGCACCATCAGCCCCGCGCAGCGCAGCTCTGAGCCGTCCTCGAACTCGATCGACTCCAGCTCGGCGCCCGGGCCGTGCAGCGCCGCGACGGGGCGCTGCTCGACGGCGATCCCGGCGGCGTCCAGCCGGGCCATGTCCGCGGCGTCCAGTTGCGCCGGACCGCCGGTCAGCAGCGTCACGTCGTCGCTCCACGCCTTCAGCAGCAATGCCCGCTCGGCGCCACTGGCGGCTCCGTCGAGGACTCCGAGCGCCCGCTCGCGGACCTTCCAGCCGTGGCAGAACGGGCAGTGGAACACCGACCGGCCCCAACGGTCGGCGACGCCGGGGATCGCCGGCGGCTCGTAGTCGCTTCCGGTGGCGAGCAGCAGGGTGCGCGTGCGGACGCGGGTCCCGTCGGTGAGGGCGAGCCCGAACCCCTCGTCGGTGCGCTTCGCGCCCGTGGCCGTCTCCGCTCGCGGCTCGACAGCGGGGTAGGCGGCCAGCTCGTCGCGACCGAGCGCGTAGAAGTCGGCCGGCGGCCGGCCGTCCTGGCCGAGCAGGCCGCCGATCCCCTCGGCGACGCGGTTGCTCTGCCCGCCGGCGTCCAGCAGCAGGGTGTGGCGCCGTGCCCGCCCGAGCACCAGCGCCGCGCTGAGTCCGGCGGCGCCGCCGCCGACAACGGTGCAATCCCAGAGTTCGTCCATGTCCCGGAGGGTGACGCGCGTCGCGAAAGGTGTCAAACTCTTTTGCCATGCCGGCAAACGACGATCGAGAGTCGGTCGATGTGCGCGTCCGCCGCCGGCTGCGCGAGCTGCGCTCCGAGCAGGGCCTGACGCTCCAGCAGGTCGCCGAGCGGGCTAGCATCGACGTCTCGACGCTCAGCCGCCTGGAGGCCGGCAAGCGCCGCCTGGCGCTCGATCACCTTCCGGCGCTCGCCAGCGCGCTGGGCGTCAGCGCCGACGACCTGCTGCGCGCCGCGCCGAGCGATCCGCGCGTTCGCGCCAGCCCGCGGACGACGAAGGGGGTGACCTACTGGCCGCTGACCCGTCATGGCGCGGCCGCCGGCCTGCACGCATTCAAGCTACGGATCGCGCCGGAGCGGAACTTCCCGCCGGATTCGCTTCCCGTCCACGAGGGCAACGACTGGCTCTACGTCCTACACGGCAGGATGCGACTGCTGCTCGGCGACGACGACCTGACGATCGAGCCGGGCGAGGCGGTCGAGTTCAGCACCCTGACGCCGCACTGGTTCGGCGCGATCGACGGGCCGGTCGAGCTGATCGGGATCTTCGGCGCCCAGGGCGAGCGCGTGCACCTGCACTGAGGAGTGGAGGAGGTGCTAGCGCCGGTAGGCGACGCGCTTCCAGGACGGCTCGGGCGAGAGCTCGATCAGCTCCCAGCCGCGCTCCGGCTGCGCGTAGCCGAACGAATGGTCGACGTCGTCGAAGACGATCTCCAGCTCACCCTCGAGCACGCGCTGGTCGAGCCACGCGCCACGGAAGACGAGCCGGCGCAACCAGTGCACCAGCGAACGATCGGAGGGGCCATGGAGGTCGCCCCAGCAGTCCATGACGTGCTCGCCGAGCAGTGAGTGCGCGTCGGTCACCTCGCCGTTGACGGCCAGGTTGACGAGGTCCTCGCGCTCCTCGTCGCCGAGCGGCCCGCCGACGAAGCCGAGCTTGGTCGCGGCCTGCTCGACGCGCTCGGTGAAGTCACGCTCGTTGAACGTGAACTTCAGCTCGCCGTACTCGAGCACGTAGTCGGCGCCCGACTCGTAGTTTCCACGTTTGGCGGTGTCCATAGGGGGCGCGGTGCAGCGGCAGGGCCAGCCGCACGACGCGTCGGCATCCTAGCCCCGTTCCCTTCTCGCCCGGACGGATTGCAACGTGAATTGCACCCGTAGGGGGGCGAGTTTTTGCTGGCCGTGACTTCATCGGCCATGAACCAAACGCTCTTGATAGTCGAAGACGACGAACGGACCGCCGAGTATCTCGCCGACAATCTGCTCGCCGATGGCTACCGCGTCGCGGTGGCGAGTGGCGCGGCGGAGGGGATACGCCAGATCGAGGTGCGCCACCCTGCGCTGGTGCTGCTCGACCTGGGCCTCGACGACGGCAGCGGCCTCGTGCTGCTCGACCGCGTCCGCTCCGCCGACGAGATGACCTCGAAGATCGATCCCGACCTGCCGGTGATCGTGGTCAGCGGTCGCGGCAGCGATTCCGACCGCATCCGAAGCTTTGCGCGCGGGGCTGACGATCATGTCGCCAAGCCGATTGCCTACGGCGAGCTGCTCGGCCGCATCCGCGCGGTGCTGCGGCGCGCCGAGGGGAGGTCTCAGCGCGGGATCGTGCGCCACCACGGCCTGACGCTCGACCCGGTCACCCGCGCGGTCCGCCTCGACGGGACACCGCTGCATCTCTCGACGATGGAGTTCGCACTGCTGCAGCGCCTGGTCAGCAACCCGGACCGTGTGTACTCGAAGAGCGAGCTGCTGCGCGACGTCTGGGGCTTCCAGTCCCCAGGGCGTACGCGAACCGTCGATGCTCACGCCTGCCGCCTGCGCCGCAAGCTCGTGGCGGTCTCCGAGCGGCGCTGGATCGTCAACGTGCGCGGCATCGGCTACCGCCTGACGGACCCGGCGCTCTGATGGCCGGGCTGGTGGGCTGGTCGCTGGCCGCGGCTCTGGCCGTCGCGGTGCTGCGGCTGCGACGGCGGATGGGGCTCGTGGCCGACGCGGCGCATGAGCTGCGCGGTCCCGTCGCGGCGTTCTCGTTCGCGGTGGCGGGGCTGCGCCGCGAGCCGGGCGGCCCGCGGCGGGCGCTGCGCTTCGAGACGGAGCTGGAGCGGATGCGGGCGGGGCTGGCCGACCTCGACGCCGCGCGCGAGGGAAGGCGCGCGCCGGCGCGACCGCGGACAGTGCCGCTCGAACGGCTGGTCAACGGCGCCGCGGCGGGCTGGACGGCTGCGGTGACGGGCGCCGGTCGCGGCGTCACGGTTCGCTGGGACGCCGGACGGGCACACGTCCGAGCCGACCGCGGGCGGCTTTCGCAGGCGCTGGCCAACCTGCTCGCCAATGCCGCCGAGCATGGAACGGGGCCGATCGAGATCCACGCGGTGCGCAAGGGGACGCGGGCGGTGCGCGTCGAGGTCCGTGACGCGGGACCGGCGCTGCGGTCTGGGCGGCGGCGCGGTGGTGCCTTCGACCGTGGCCACGGCCTCGGCATCGCCAGACGGGCGATCCGCGACGCGGGAGGGACCTTCGAGCTGGAACGCGGTCGCGACGGCACCGTCGCCGCGGTCGAGCTGCCGTTGGCGTACAGCACGGATGGCGACCGCCGTCGATCGCCGCGGGAGGCACGTTCGTGAGCGCGCGCACCCGCCGCCGGCGCGGGCTCGTGCTGCTGACGCTCGCGCTCGCCTGCGGGGCGCTGGCGGCTTCGGAGGTGGGGGACAGGGTGAGCGAGGTCGAGGGCCGGATCGGCGTTCCGGTGCCGGTCGTCGTCGCGGCTCGCGACATCGAGCCTGGGACGGAGTTGAGCCGTGCCGATCTTCGGCTCAGCCATGTTCCCCAGCGCTTCGCGCCGCCCGACGCGCCGACCGACCGGGATCAGGCCATCGGTCTCCACACCGCCGGCCCGGTTGCTGCCGGCAGCCCGATCACCGCCGGCGTGGTGGGGACGACGGCGAGCGGCGACGATCCCGGCGCGCTGCGTCGCGGCGAGCGGGCGGTCGAGATCGCGGTCGCCGGCGGCGCCTCGCTGATCGAGACGGCCGTTCCCGGCGCCCGCGTCGACGTCCTCGTCTCGACCGATCCCGGCGACGGTCCCGGCAGCTCCTTCGTCGCGCTGGAGGACGTCGAGCTGCTCGGCCTGTCCCCGGGCTCGTCCGCCGAGGCGCCGCTCGACGCGGACCTCTCGGCGGGCGCGGCGACCTCGGCGGTCGCGACGCTCCGCGCCACGCTGCGCCAGGCGGTCTACCTCACCGCCGCCCAGAGCTACGCCCGCGAGATCCGCCTGTTGCCGCGCCCGCCCGGCGACCGCCGCCGCATCGGCCGCGCCACGGTGGGAGCGAACGACCTCTGACCGCCCGGCGAACGGTTCATGGGCCCAGCGCCAGAAGAATCGTTCGCCCGGCGTGTCAGGTTCGCCGGCGTCTCAGCGCGCGTGGAGTTGCTCGACGGTCCCCGCGGGGGTGCCGAGCAGCGCCTGCTCGGCCATGCCGATGAAGAGGCCGTGCTCCAGCACGCCGGGGATGCGGCGGAGCTGGTCGGCGAGCGCGTCGACGTCGGTGCCCGGGGGGATCGGGCAGTCGAGGATGTGATGGCCCTCGTCGGTCAGGAAGGCGGAGTCGTCGGCGATCCGAAGCTCGGGGTCGGGCAGCAGCTCGGCGAGCCGGCGCCGGGTGTCGCGCCAGGCGAAGCGGGCGACCTCGACCGGCAGGCGGAAGCTCTCGCCGAGGCGGTCGACGAGCTTGCCGGTCTCGGCGACGACCACGAAGCGGCGCGCGGCGGCGATCACGATCTTCTCGCGCAGCAGCGCACCCCCGCCGCCCTTGATCAAGCGCAGGTCACGGTCGACCTCGTCGGCGCCGTCGATCGCGATGTCGAGTCCGAACGTGCCGTCGAGCTCGACGACCTCGATCCCGGCCTCGCGGGCGCGGGCGTGCGTGAGCTCGGACGCGACCACCGCGCGCAGCGGCGGCCCGTCGGGCCAGCGCTCGGCGATCCGCTCGACCACGCGCCAGACGGCGCGGCCGGAGCCGAGGCCGATCGTCGTGTCGGGCTCGATCAGCTCGATCGCCGCGGCCGAGGCGGCGTCACGCGCGGGGGAGTGCTCGTCCATCGCCATCAGCCGGCGCAGCATCGCCTCTGGGGCGGACAGAAGCCGTTAGCTACGATCTAAGTCGAGTCGTATCAAGTTGTCTTATACGCTCGTTGACGGCCGTATTCCGACCCGCTACACTGCTTATCAATCGTAAGTCAATCTTCTATCGGCGAAACCCCGGGGAGAAGCGCATGGAGACGGAGAAGCAGACCTTGCTGTTGGTCCCGGTGGACGACTCGGTCGTCTTCCCGAACATGACGGTGACGCTGGTCGTCGACGTCGGCGACGAGGAGCGGGTGCTGCTCGTTCCGCGCGAAGACGACGAGTTCGCGTCCGTCGGCACGGTCGCCGAGGTCTCCGACCACGTCCGTCTCCCCGGCGGTGGCCACGCTGTCGCCCTGACCGGCCTCTATCGCGGCATCGCGGGGGCGGCCCACACCGACGCCTCCGGCGATCTGCGCGTAGAAGTCACCACCCATCCCGACGACGAGCCCGTCGACGGCCACACGCGCGATCTCGAGCGCGAGTACCGCGCGGTCGTCGAGGAGCTGCTCGAGCTGCGCGGCGACGACGGCCGAATCGCGGCGTTCGTCCGCTCGATCACCGAGCCGGGCACGCTCGCCGACACCTCTGGCTACTCGCCCGACATCTCCTACGAGCAGAAGGTCCAGCTGCTCTCGACGCTCGACGTCACCGAGCGGCTCGAGCTCGCCCTGAAGCTGCAGCGCGAGCGCCTGGCCGAGCTGCAGGTGCGCAAGCAGATCCGCGACGACGTCCAGTCGGGCGCCGACAAGCAGCAGCGCGAGTACTTCCTGCGCAAGCAGATGGAGTCGATCCGCAAGGAGCTCGGCGAGGACGACGCTTCGGTCGCCGACGAGTACCGCACCAAGATCGAGGAGTCCGGCATGCCGGAGGCCGTCCGCGAGCAGGCCGAGAAGGAGCTGGCCAGGCTCGAGCGGATGGGCGAGCAGTCGGGCGAGAGCTCGATGATCCGCACCTACCTCGACTGGCTGGTCGCCGTGCCGTGGGACGAGCGCTCCGAGGAGCGGCTCGACCCGACGCACGCGCGTGAGGTGCTCGACGCCGACCACGCCGGGCTCGAGGACGTCAAGGACCGGATCGAGGAGCACATCGCCGTGATGAAGCTGCGCCGCGAGCGCGGCCTCGGCGACGCCGGCGGAGAGGGCTCCGAGCGCGAGCGCAAGCGCGGCGAGGGCGCGATCCTGACCCTGATCGGCCCGCCCGGAACAGGCAAGACGTCGATCGGCGAGTCGATCGCCCGCGCGACCGGGCGCGAGTTCGTCCGCATGTCGCTCGGCGGCGTCCGCGACGAGGCGGAGATCCGCGGCCACCGTCGTACCTACATCGGCGCGCTGCCGGGACGGCTGGTCCGTGCCCTGCGCGACGCCGGGACGATGAACCCGGTGATCCTGCTCGACGAGGTCGACAAGGTCGGCGCCGACTGGCGCGGCGACCCGTCGGCGGCGCTGCTCGAGGTGCTCGACCCTGCGCAGAACCACTCGTTCCGCGACCACTACCTCGACGTAGAGCTCGACCTGTCGCAGGTGCTGTTCATCGCGACCGCCAACGTCGCGGACACGATCCCCGGCCCGCTGCTCGACCGGATGGAGGTCGTGCGCTTCGACGGCTACACGATCGACGAGAAGCTGGCGATCGGCCGCGACTACCTCTGGGGCCGCCAGCGCGAGCGCAACGGCCTGCGCGAGGACGAGGTCGAGGTCTCCGACGACGTACTGCGCACCGTGATCGCGGAGTACACCCGCGAGGCGGGCGTGCGCGGGCTCGAGCGCGACCTCGGCACGATCCTGCGCAAGACGGCGACGAAGATCGCCTCGGGCAAGGTCGAGGCCCCGGTGACGGTCGATCTCGACACGGTCCGCGACGCGCTCGGGAGGCAGCGCTTCTTCCAGGAGGCCGCCGAGCGGACCGCGGTGCCGGGCGTGGCAACAGGTCTGGCTGTGACCGGGGCCGGCGGCGACGTGCTGTTCGTCGAGGCGACCGGGATGAAGGGCAAGGGCGACCTCGTCCTGACCGGCCAGCTCGGCGACGTGATGAAGGAGTCGGCGCGCATCGCGCTCTCCTACGCGCGCGGCCACGCGGACCAGCTGGGAATCGACGGCGACGCCTTCGACGACCGCGAGTTCCACGTCCACGTCCCGGCGGGAGCGATCCCGAAGGACGGTCCGAGCGCTGGGATCACGATGACGACGGCGCTGGCGTCGCTGCTCAGCGGGCGCCCGGTCAAGCACACGGTCGGGATGACCGGCGAGGTCACCCTGCAGGGCCGCGTCCTGCCGATCGGCGGGCTGAAGCAGAAGGTGCTCGCCGCTCACGCCGCCGGCCTGACCGACGTGATCCTGCCCGAGCGCAACCGCGGCGACCTCGACGACGTGCCCGAGGACGTCCGCGAGCAGATGACGTTCCACCCGGTGATGACGATCGGCGAGGTGCTCGACGTGGCTTTGGAGCCGGCGCGCACTGGGGTGCAGGCGACGCACTAGTCGCGGACAGCATCGTTATCGTGCGAGGGGAGTCATGGGATTCCTCTCGCGCGAGATCGTCCGTAGGGCAGCGCCGCTGATGCTGGCCGGCGCCGCCGGCGCGGCCGGTGCCGTGGTGATCGCGCGGCGCAGGATCGGCGAGCGGCGCAAGTTGAGTCTGGTGTCGGGTCCGCCCGGGTCGGTGGAGCCGCAGCCGACGCCCCCGGGGCCGGCACCAGGGCCGCCGGCGCCGCCAACGCCGGTTCCGGAGCCGCCGAGTCCCACCCCCGACCCGATTCCGGCCCCTGAGCCGACCCCGGAGCCCCAGCCAGCCCCGACCCCGGTTCCCGATCCTTCGCCGGCGCCTACGCCGCCGCCGGAGCCCGAGCCGCCGATTGCGGCGGAGGCCGAGCTCGAGCGGACGGTGCGCGACGCGATCGCCGGCCAGCTGGAAGCGGCGGGCGGAGCCGTCGACGTCGAGATCGCTGGTCGAAGGGTCGTGTTGCGCGGACGCGTCGACAGTCCCGAGTCGATTCGCGAACTCGAGCGCGCCGCCGCTACGGCTCCGGGCGTGGAGGGCGTGCGAGTGCTCTTGCACCTTCCAGGACGGATGGCGAAGCGCCGCTAGCGCGTTCTGCCGTTCGATCTGATTGACTTTCCGACTTCGAATCGACCATAGCCGAGTCTCCGCCGCCCAGGTGGCGGGGAACGGGGGAACCACTGGGGCTCAGCCAACTGGCCGAGCCCCCGGGGCGAATCGCCGCCAGCGTGCGGCGTAGCGCACTTTCCAGCGCGAGCCCGTCAGCTCACCTCGTAGGCGCCGGAAAGAGGAGACTTACGTTGCGCCGTCGTTTGCAGGTCTGCTTGCTGTCGTTGTCCGCGCTCGCGCTGTTGAGCGTGGCGCCCGCCGCCACGCCGGCATTCGCCGACGATCCGAGCGTCAGCGCCGGTGGCGCCGCCACCGCGTCGACCGAGGTGACGCTGCGCAAGGGCGACCGTGGTCGTGCCGTGCGGCGCCTGCAGCGCAAGCTCAACCTGTCGGCGGATGGGGTCTTCGGTCCGCAGACCGACCGGGCGGTGAGACGCTTCCAGCGTCGCAACGGCCTGACCGCGGACGGCATCGTCGGCCCGATGACGCGCGCCAAGCTCGGCCTCGCGCGCTTCAGCAGCTCCGATGTGCGCCATCCACCGAAGGACGCGCCCGCGGACAGCGGCGACGGCGGCGACAGCACGGTCAAGCTTCCGCGCGTGCTGCGCGAGATCGCCGAGTGCGAGTCCGGCGGCGACCCGCGCGCGGTCTCCTCGAACGGCATGTACCGCGGCAAGTTCCAGTTCTCGCGCTCGACGTGGAAGGCCGTCGGCGGTCGTGGCAGCGATCCGGCGAAGGCGTCGGAGGCTCACCAGGACCGGATGGCGCTGCGGCTCTACCGCCAGAGCGGCGTCGGCCCATGGCCTGCCTGCGGCGCGAGAGCCACCAGCTGATCGGCTAGCGCGCCGTCTGTTCGCTGTCGCGCAGGTCCGCCAGAGCGGACTCGCGGGTGGTGTGCGCGCTCAGGCGGGAGATCAGCCCGTCGCGGATCACGTGGACGAAGTAGAGGTAGGCGCCGGAGGTGCCGTCCGCCGAGCGGATACGGCGGTGCCCGGCGACGAGCACTGCCTCGCCCCGCCCTTCGAAGCTGTAGGGCGAAGCCTCGAAGGTCTGTCCCTGCTCGTCGAACGCGTTGAAGAACCCGCGGACGCCGTCGTGGCCCGGGTAGGTGGTCCCGTCGACCGCGACGAACTCGACGTCGGGGTCGAGTAGCGGCAGGGCGGACTCCACGCCCCCCTCGCGGTACGCGGTCCACATCCTCCTCACCAGGTCATGCGAGCCCTCCATGACGGATACGACCTTATCCGTCAAGTGGAGCGGGGGCATACATGAGGGGGGCAGGCTTCCCCCAGAACCACCCCTTCAAACATGTGGAGGCGATCGAGGAACTGGCTGGGGCGCTGCGCCGGCAGCTGATCGAGCGGGCGCGCAGCGGCGAGTCCGGCGGCGATGTCGGCAGCGAGGTCGCCGCCCTGGTCGAGCGCGAGGCGGCCGCGCTGTCCGACGCCGAGCGGGCCGCTCTGCGCGAGCGGGTGCTGCTGGCCGCGACCGGCTTGGGCCCGCTCGAGCCGCTGCTCGCCGACCCGGCCGTCGACGAGGTGATGGTCAACGGCCCGGGTGAGGTTTACGTCGAGCGCGGCGGCCGGATCCGGCCGACCGGTGTGCGGTTCGAGTCCGCGGCCGAGCTGACGCACACGATCGAGAGGATCCTGGCGCCGCTCGGCCGCCGCGTCGACGAGGCGTCGCCGCTCTGCGACGCGCGGCTCACCGACGGGTCGCGCGTGAACGTCGTGATCCCGCCGCTGTCGCTCTCGGGGCCGTGCCTGACGATCCGTCGCTTCCGGCGCGAGGGGTACTCGCTCGACGACCTCGTCCGGCTCGGCACGCTGTCGGGCGACCAGGCCGGGCTGCTCGCCCGCTGCGTCGCCGCGCGCGCCTCGATCCTGGTCAGCGGCGGCACCGGCTCGGGCAAGACGACGACGCTGAACGCGCTGTCGGGGGCGATCCCGGACGGGGAGCGGATCGTGACGATCGAGGACGCGGCCGAGTTGCGGCTGCGCCAGGCCCATGTCGTGCGGCTGGAGTCGCGGCCGCCGAGCCTGGAGGGGCGTGGGGAGGTGACGATCCGGGCGCTGGTCCGCAACGCGCTGCGGATGCGACCCGACCGGATCGTCGTCGGAGAGGTCCGCGGCGGTGAGGCGCTCGACCTGCTGCAGGCGCTCAACACCGGTCACGAGGGATCCCTGTCGACCGTTCACGCCAACTCGCCGCGCGACGCGCTGGCGCGGCTGGAGACGCTGGCGTTGATGTCCGACGTCGGCCTGCCGCACGCGGTCGTCGCCGATCAGGTGGCGCGGGCCATCGAGGTCGTCGTGCATCAGGCGCGGCGGCCAGACGGCTCGCGCGTCGTCGAGGCGATCGCCGAGGTGATGCCGTGCGAGAGCGGCGCCCAGGTCCAACCGGTCAGCGAGTGCGGCGACGGCCGCCTCGCCCGTCGGCTAGCGGGGAGGGCCGAGCGGTGATGGCGCCGATCGCCGGGTTCGTGGCGGCGCTGGCCGCGGTCTACGGGGCCGCGGAGATTCTGCGCGTCGCCGCGCCAGCCGTGCGGGAACGAATGCCGGCGGCGCTCCGTCGGGGTGCGGCGCTTGTCGACGTGGTGGCGCGGACCGGCCGCGAGGGCCGCGACCCGGGGGTTGCGGAGCGCAGGCGGCTGCTGACCGCCGGGGCGGCGATCGCGTTCGTGGGCGGCTGGATCGTCGCCGGTCCCCTGGTGGCAGTCGGGCTCGGCGCCGCCGGGCCGTGGACGGTCGCGCGGCTGTTGCGCGCGCGACGCGAGCACTACCGGCGGGCTGTCGACGCCGGCGCCGACGCGGTCGCCATCTCGCTCGCCGATGCACTCGCGGCCGGCCACTCGCTGCGTGGCGCGGTCACGGAGAGCGCGCAGGCGGTCGGCGGGCAGACCGGCCACGAGCTGCGCCGGACGGCCGCCGAGCTGGCGGCCGGCGCGCGCACCGTGGCCGCGCTCGAGGACCTGCGCGCCCGGACGGGGTCGCGGCGGCTCGGCACGATCGTCGCGGCCTGCCTCGTCCAACGCGGCGCCGGCGGCGATCTGGCGCGGCTGCTGCGCGAGTGCGCCGAGGGCTTCGCGGATCAGGGGCGGCTGGAGGACGAGGTCCGCGCGGCGACGGCTCAGGCGCGCTTCACCGGTCTCGTGGTGGTCCTGCTGCCGCTCGGCGGCGCGCTGCTCGCGGAGCTCGCCAGTCCCGGCTTCGCGGCTGGGCTCGCGAGCTCGTTCCTGACCGCGTGGCTGGTCGGCCTGGCGGTCGCGATGCAGGTCGCCGCCGCCTTCCTGATCCGCAAGCTGGGGCGGGTGAGCTGGTGATTGCGGCCGTGCTCGCCTTCGCTGCCGCGACGCTGGTGGTGCTCGGCGTCGGGATGCTTGCGCCGCCGGCTGGGACCTGGCGGGCGAGCCGGCGGGGGAGCGCGCGCCGCGGGCGGCCGGCGGACGGCCGCGGAGGCGAGCCGGCCGCCGGCCGCGACCGGCTGGCACGCGGGGCGGGCGCGGTGCGCGCGCTCGCGCGGCTGGGTGGCGCGGTCGCCAGGCGGGCGGCGCCGCGCGAGCTGGAACACCGGATCGAGGCGGCGGGGCGCCCGGGCGGCCTCGAGTCGCGTGAGCTGATGGCGGCGAAGCTGGCCGGCGCGCTGGCCGCGGCGCCGCTCGGTGCGCTGTTCGGAGCGGCGGCGCCGGGCCGGCTCGGACTCCTGGTCGTCGTGATCGCGCCGGTGGCGGGCTTCCTGGCTCCGGATCTCTGGCTGGCGCGTCAGGCCACGGGGCGCGCGACCGGGGCGCGGCGTCAGCTGCCGGAGCTGCTCGAGCTGTTGCGCGTGACCGTCGACGCCGGCGCCTCGCTCGCGGCGGCGCTCGCGGCCGTCGGCGAGCGCGCGGACGGCCCACTGGCGCGCGAGTGGCGGGCAGTCGGGGCGGAGGTCGCGCTCGGGGTCCCGCTCGGCGAGGCGCTGACCGGCATGCATCGGCGGCTGCCGCTGCCGGAGGTCCGCGCTTTGGTCGCCGCTCTCGACCGCGCCGGCCGCCACGGCGCGCCGCTCAGCGCCACGCTCGCAGGCCAGGCGCGCGACGCGCGGCTCTCGTTGCGTCGCCGCGTCCAGGAGGACGCCGCCCGCGCCGGTCCGAAGATCCAGCTCGTCGTCGCGCTGCTGCTCGTCCCCTCGGTCCTGCTGCTCGTCGCGGCCGCCCTGGCCTCGGCCCTGCTCGGCTCCGGCGGAACGCCGCTCCCCTAGGGCGCCCGCTAACTGACGAGCTTGCGCGTCATGCCGAAGATCGCGACGCGCCACATGATCAGGCCGAATGCGATCAGGTAGGCGACGTTCCAGACGTCGGCCCAGCCCTCGAAGCCGAAGGCGGCGTGGCGGACCAGCTCGACGCAGTGGTAGAGCGGGTTGATCTGGGCCAGCACCTGCGCCCACTCGGGCAGCTGGTCGATCGGGAAGAAGGTTCCGGCGACCAGGAACAGCGGCGTGATGACGGCGCTGGTGATGTAGCCGAAGTTGTCGATCGACTTCACGAACGCGGCGATCGAGATCCCGAAGCACGACCAGCCGAACCCGGCGAGGAAGTTGATCGCCGGGACGGCCAGCATGCCCCAGGCGGGCGGCAGGCCGAAGATCATCGCCACCAGCAGCGGGGCGCAGCCGAAGACGGAGGCGCGCATCGCCATCCAGAGCGCCTCGGCGCTGACCAGCTCCTCGGTGTCGACCGGGGCGGCGAGGATCGCATCGTAGGTGTGCTGGAACGAGTACTTGACGAAGGTCCCGAACATCGACGGCATCGCCGACGAGAAGAGAACCGCCATCGCGACCATCCCGGTGCCGACGAACTCCTCGTAGGAGAGGCCGTTGCCGACGGTGGTGATCAGCGAGCCGAGGCCGAAGCCGAAGGCGAGCAGGTAGATCGTCGGCTCGACGGTCGACGAGAACGTCGTCGAGCGCCAGTAGGACGAGAAGTTGATCATCTCGCGGATCAGCACGCCGCCGATCGCGCTGCCCTCGAAGCGGTGCAGCTTGCGCGTTGGTGCCGCGGGTGGCGGGGCGGGGGCGGCCGCGTCGGTCATGCTCGCGCCGGTCATGAGATCTCCTCGCCGGTCAGCAGCACGAAGACGTCCTCGAGGTTGCCGGGCCGGGTGACGCCGTCGAGACGATCGCCGTTGCTCGCTATGTCGCCGATCATCGTGATCGAGGTGCCCGTCCGCCGCGTGCGGTGGCCGGACGCCTTCGCCTCGGCCTCGATCTCGGCGAGCCGCGTGGGCGGGCCGTAGACCTCCAGCACCTCGTCGCCGGCGTGCTCGGCGACCAGGTCGGTCGGCTTGCCGACGGCGACCACCTTGCCGTGCGACATGATCGTCACGGTGTCGGCGAGTCGCTCGGCCTCCTCGATGTAGTGGGTCGACATCAGGATCGAGATGCCCTCGGACCGCAGTCGGTCGATCAGCGCCCACAGCTCTTGGCGCACCTGTGGGTCGAGTCCGACGGTCGGCTCGTCGAGCAGCACGAGGCGCGGCTGGTGGACGAGGCCGCGCGCGATCAGCAGCCGCCGGCGCATGCCGCCCGACAGCTCGTCGACGACGGCGTCGCGGCGGTCGGTCAACTTCGCGATCTCGAGCGCGCGGTCGATCGCGGCGCGCCGGTCGCGGCGCGGCACCCGATAGAGGTGGCTGAAGACGATCAGGTTCTGCTCGACGGTCAGCGTCGTGTCGAGGTTGTCGAGCTGGGGGACCATCCCGCACTCCGCGCGCGCCTGCTTCGACTCGCGTGGCAGCTCGTAGCCCAGCACCTCGATCTCGCCCTCGTCGGCGATCGCCTGGGCGGTCAGCAGCCGCATCGTCGTCGACTTGCCGGCGCCGTTGGGGCCGAGCAGGCCGACGCAGGTCCCGGCGGGGACCTCGAGGTCGAGGCCGTCGACGGCGGTGATCGCGCCGTAGCGCTTGACGACGCCGCCGAGGCGGAGGGCGGGGGAGGCAGTGGGCACGGCGGACGATGGTACGGACCGGGGTGGTCGGGGCGGTGCGCGCCTGCAATCCGCCTTGCAGCAGCGTCCGCGCATGGGATTTCCCACCCACATCGGATTCCTGACGGCGGTGGCCCGCCCGTCGCGGGAGAGCGTCCCACCGGCCCCCACGGTAAGGATTTCGCTCTGCAGTGCGGAACTTCGAGGGCGACGGTCGTGCAGTTCTTGCTCCCGATGACCTTAAGTGGGTGAATGTGTTGCAACGTGGGGGAGAGTGGGATACAGTGGCGCGCATCGACAAGGACCGGAGTGGCTGGGCTCCTCCCACTCAGCCACTTCGGTCCGCGTCGAGATCGCTTCCACGGAGCTCCGGATGTCGTTCAGAGGCCACTACGAACACTCACTCGACGCGAAGAACCGGCTCAGTGTCCCGGCCCGCTTCCGCGCGACGTTCTCCTCCGGCCTCGTCCTCTCCAAGGCCAGCGACGCCTGCATCTCCGTCTCCACGCCCGAGGCGCACGAGTCGATGCTCGATCGCGCGCTCGAGGGCAAGAACCCGCTCGGCAGCGAGTACCGCGCCGTCCAGCGCTACTTCCAGGGCAACTCCTTCGACGTCGAGCTCGACGCATCGGGCCGTGTCACCCTGCCGGGCCGCCTGCTCGAGCACGCGGGGATCGAGAGGGAGACCGTCGTCGCCGGTGTCGGCGACCACCTCGAGATCTGGGACCGCAAGCGCTGGGACGACGAGCAGGCCGCGCTCGACGCGAGCATCGGGGAGGTGACCGAGGGCCTTGGGAATCCTTCTTGACATGACACGCGCGCACGTACCCGTCCTCGCGGGTGAGCTGATCGAGCTCGCCGACCCCGGTCCCGGCGACCAGGTCGTCGACTGCACCTTCGGCGCCGGCGGCCACGCCCGCCTGGTGGCGGACCGGATCGGCGCCACCGGCACGCTCGTCTGCGTCGACCGCGATCCCGCCGCCGAGGCGCGCTTCGAGGAACTCGCCGCGGACGTGGCCTGCGAGACCCGCTTCCTGCGCATGGACTACGCCGACGCGCTCGAGCTGCTGCGCGCCGAGGGCTTCCGGGCCGACCTCGTCTACATGGACCTCGGCATCTCCTCGATGCAGGTCGACACGCGCGAGCGCGGCTTCTCCTACTCCTACGACGCGCCGCTCGACATGCGGATGGACCCGACGCAGGACCTCGACGCGCGCGAGATCGTCAACGAGTGGGACGAGCGTCAGCTCGCGCGCCTCTTCCGCCGCTACGGCGAGGACCCCGGCGCCCAGTCGACCGCGCGCGAGATCGTCCAGCGGCGCAGGCGTGCGCCGATCGAGACGACCGGCGAGCTCGTCGAGGCGATCGAGGCCGCGACGCCCGCCTACGTGCGGCGCAAGTTCGGCGCCGGCCACCCCGCCAAGCGCGTCTTCCAGGCGATCCGGATCGCCGTCAACGACGAGCTCGGCTCGCTCGACCGCGCGCTGCCCGACGCCTGGCAGCTGCTGCGCAAGGACGGCAAGCTCGCCGCGATCTCCTTCCACTCGCTCGAGGACCGACGCGTCAAGCGCTTCTTCGCCGAGAAGGCCCAGGGCTGCATCTGCCCGCCCGACATGCCCGTCTGCGCCTGTGGCCACGAGCCCGAGGCCGAGCTGCTCACCCGTCGCGCGGTCGCGCCGTCACCCGGCGAGGTCGCCGACAACCCGCGTTCGAAGTCCGGCCGCCTGCGCGTCGCGCGGCGGATCGACGGGGGACAGGGCTGATGACGCGCGCCGCCGCTGCCGCCCGCGTTGCCGCCCCGGCCCGCCGTGCCGCTCCCGTCCGCCGCCCGGCACCGGCACGTCGCCCCGCGCCGGCGCCAGCTCGCCGCCGAGGCCCGGCCGCCCGGTCGACGATCGTCCAGCGCACCGGCGAGTTCGCCCGCGTGCGCGCCGTCGCGGGCTTCGAGGCGCTGCTGCACGGCCCCGGACTGATCGCGATCGTCTTCGTGCTGCTTGCCGGCGTCGTGTTCGCCAACGTCGCGCTGCTGCAGAAGAACCGTCAGATCACCCACGACGCCGCCCGCGTGTCGGAGCTGAAGCGCGACAACGCGACGCTGCGCCGCGACGTCGCCGAGCTCGGCTCCAGCGAGCGGATCCAGCAGGTCGCCGCCGAGCGCGGCCTCGTGCTGCCCGCTCCCGATGCCGTCAACTACCTGCGTTCCAACCCACGCACCGACGCCGTCGCTGCCGCCAAGGCGATCGACGAGGACACGGCGCTTGCCGCCGCTCCCGTCGCTCCCGTCGCGCCCGTCGTGCCGACCTACACAGAGCCCGTCACCGCCGATCCCTACGCAACCGCGACCTACGACGCGTACGGGAACGCCTACGACCCATACGGCAACCCGATCTCGGCCAACACCGAGATTGCCGGAACCCCCGAAGCCGTCGCCGACGTGACGGCCGGCGTGCCCTAGGAGCCTGTCGGTGCGTCTGATCGACCGCCGGATCGGCCTGATCTTCGCCCTCTTCCTCCTCCTACTCGGCGCAGCCACCGCTCGTGCCGCCTGGATCGGCACCGCCAGCTCCGGCGACCTGAAGGCGCGCGCCGCCACACAGCAGCTCGAGGAGCTGACCGTCGCCGCCCGGCGCGGCACGATCACCGACCGCAACGGCGTCGAGCTGGCGGTCTCCGAGGACTCGGTCACCGTCTTCGGCAACCCGCTCCAGATCAAGGATCCGGCGGGGGTCGCGGCCAAGCTCGCGCCGATCGTCGACGAGGACGAGCAGGAGCTGACCGAGCTGCTCGCCGACCGCAGCACAGGCTTCGTCTACCTCGCGCGCAAGATCCCGCCGGCCGAGGGCCAGCAGGTCGAGAAGCTGGAGATCGAGGGGATCGACACCGTCGCCGAGCCGCGCCGCACCTATCCGCAGGGCGAGCTCGCCGGCCAGCTGATCGGCGCCGTCGGCGTCGAGAACGAAGGTCTGACCGGGATCGAGCAGCAGTACGAGGACAGCCTCCACGGCGACGACGGCAAGCGCAAGATCGTCCGCGACGCGCTCGGCGAGCCGGTGTCGATCGTCGACACCGACAGCTCCACCCCCGGCGAGGACCTCCAGCTGACGATCGACGCCGCGCTGCAGGAGCGCGTCGAGGCCGTCATGGGCGAGGTTGCCGACACCTTCGCGCCCAAGGGCGCCACCGCGGTCGTGATGGACCCGCGCAACGGCGAGCTGCTGTCGCTCGTGAACTGGCCGCGCGTCGACCCCAACGACATCGCCGCCGCCGACGAGAGCGCGATCCAGAACCGCGCCGTGACGTCCGCCTTCGAGCCCGGTTCGACCTTCAAGGCGTTCACCGTCGCCGGCGCGCTCGAGGAGGGGCTGATCACGCCCGAGACCCGGATGGACCTACCGCCGGAGCTCCAGGTCGCCGACCGGACGATCGGCGAGGCGCACGCGCGCGGCTACGTCAACCTGTCCGTCGGCGAGATCCTCGCCCAGTCGTCGAATGTCGGCTCGGTGATGATCGGCCAGAAACTAGGCCCGAAGCGCTTCGACAAGTGGGTGCGGAAGTTCGGCTTCGGCTCGCTGACCGGCGTCGACCTGCCCGGCGAGTCGCCCGGAATCGTGCTGCGGCCACGCAACTACTCCGGCTCCTCGATCGGTAACCTGCCGATCGGCCAGGGCATCGCCGTCACCCCGGTGCAGATGGCCGCCGGCTTCTCGGCGCTCGCCAACGGCGGCGTCCTGCACGAGCCGACGGTGATCAAGGGAGCAAGCGACGAAGGGCGCCGCGTCGTCTCGCAGAAGACCGCCGAGCAGGTCGCCGCGATGCTCGAGGGCGTCCTGGCCGCCGGCGGCACCGCCGAGGAGGCCTCGATTCCCGGCTACGTCGTCGCCGGCAAGACCGGCACCGCCGAGAAGATCGACCCCGAGACCGGGGCCTACTCGGAGACCAAGTTCTTCTCTTCCTTCATCGGCTTCGCGCCGGCCAGGGATCCGCGGCTGATGGTCGCCGTGATGGTCGACGAGCCGACGGGGATGTACTACGGCGGCGAGGTCGCGGCGCCGGCGTTCGAGAAGATCATGCAGTTCGCGCTGCCGTACCTGCGGATTCCGCCTGACTGACGGCGGCGGTTCTTTGGGCTAGGGCTCGGCCGTGCCGGCCGCGGGTCCTGTCTCCGATTTTGGTTTCCGTGCTCGGCTACGTTCGCTCCGCTGGGACTACGCCCGTCCCTGGCGCGGTTTGTCGGTTGAGGGCTCCTACGTAATCGACGGGAGGGCTCCGCCCGGACGCTCCGCTCTCTACGCCTGCGCGCGCAAATCCAAAATCGTCGCCACCCGCGGAAGCTACGGTTACGGCTCTGGGACTGGCGTTTGTGGCGAAGTTGTTTGGTTGGAGCGAAACAAATCGAACCGAACAACTTCAGTGCAGTCGGTCGGGCCGGAGGCGTCCGGATGAGCATTTATGCTGGGTGCGTGTGGTTCGAGGAAAGAGCTGAAGGCGAGGCGGGGCGGCCGAGTAGCAGTACTGCTACCTTGGTTCCTGTGGCGACGATTCCTCAGAAGGAGCTGCGCAACAACGTGGGGGAAGTCCTTCGGCGGGCGGAGGCCGGTGAGCAGATGACGATCACCGTGGCTGGGCGTCCGGTTGCCGAGCTTGGCCCGGCGCGGACTCGGCGTTGGGTCGATGCTGGCGACCTGAGCGAGCTGTGGGATCTTCCGCTGGATCGTGGTCTCGCGGAGGACTTGCAGGCCTTCGATGCCCAGTTGCGGAATCCCTGGAAGCGATAGGGGTGCGGGCTGTTCTCGACACTTCGGTGTTGATCGGTGGCGAGGGATTGCCAGCTGGGATCGACACGGCGATCAGCACGGTTTCGGTCGCCGAGCTTCATTTTGGGCTCCTGGTTGCGCAGGACGACGACACGCGTGCTCTGCGGTCGACGCGTCTCGGCCTCGTGGAGGCGCGCTACCCCGATCCGCTGCCGCTCGACGATCGGGTGGCGCGTGAATGGGGTCGGCTTCAGGCAGCTGTTGCCAATCGCGGCGGGAAGCCGCGTACGCGCAACGCCGATCTGGCGATAGCTGCCACGGCGATCGTCAACAAGGCGGTTCTCGTCACCAACAACCTGAAGGACTTCGCGATCGTCGAAGACCTCGTAGAGGTACGCGCTCCCGCTCAGTTGGGCGCGTGAACTCCGCGCGCTGAGTAGGGGCGCTCGGCGCCGAAGGATTGGGATTGGAGGGCGGGACGGTTGGTGTTGTTGGCGGGGCTGACTAGTTGACAGAGGGCGCCGGGGAAGGGCTTGGGGGAGGCGGAGCGGCCGTAGGGGTCGGTGTACCAGCGGCGGGGGCCTTTGCGGTTGGTGATGGTGGTTTGGTTGAAGTATGTCTCGCGGTGGGCTCCGGTGAAAGGGGAGCGGGGATCGTCGAAGGGGAGTGGGGTTGTGCGGGTGCCGTAGGCGGTGGCGCGGTCGCAGGCGCTGCGGAGGGCGATCGAGCGGGGTGGCGAGGGCGCCCAGCAGACGTCGATCGTGCGGGCCAGTCCGGAGGGCAGGGCGGGGTCGCGGTAACGGGCCGGGTCGAGGACGGAGAAGGACGGGTTCCAGCTGGCGATCCGGCGGCCGGTGGGCGTGGCGATGCGATTGGATGACGCCCAGGTCTCCAAAAGGCCGCGGGACTTCAGCGAGATGCGGGCGAATGTCGTCGTCAGCAGGCGGGTGCCGTCGTCGCAGCGGACGGCGTAGATCAGCTCGTGGGCGTTGTTGGCGAAGGCGTCGGGGGAGTGGCTGCCCTGGTGGAGCTTGGTCAGGAAGTCGCAGGTCACGCCGATCGGGCGGCGGGCGTCGGTGCGGGTGCGGCGGAGCAGGCGTACGTCGTTCTGCCACTCGATCTTGTGGCCGACGTGGTCCTCATGGCGAGTCGTGGTGCCGGGATTCGCCGCTGCGTAGGCGTCGAGCGCCTCGCTGGCAGCGCCGAACGGGATGCCGCCGCCGAGGTGGCGGGCAGCCCAACGGTAGAGGTCGGAGCCGCGCGGGTCGCGACCGTGCTCGTGGCCGAACGTGCAGCGACGGCCGGTCGCGGGGTTACGGACGACCGGCGAATGCCAGCCGGGGTAGAGCTTGCCGCCGGGACCACGGGTCGCATAGCGGTTGTGGAGGGCGGCGGGGCAGCTGTCGAAGCGGCTTGGGGACCAGATTCCGAGCGATTTTGCAGGGGCGGCCGTGACCTCGGGCGCCACGGTCAGCCTCGGCTTGGCGGCGGCGGATGACGGCGGCACCGCGAGCAGCGCGGCAACGGCCAGCGCCAGGGGGATCTTTAGCCTCAGGGCAATTCTGACGGGTCTGTTACACAACAAGGTGTATCCTGGTGCATATGGCACGCACCAACATCGATATCGATGATGGAGTGATAGGTCGGGTGATGAAACGCTACGACCTCAAGACCAAGCGGGAGGCAGTCGATTTCGCCTTGCGCAGGCTGGACGTCGATCAGATGACGGTCGACGAGATGCTGGCGATGGAGGGAAGCGGCTGGGATGGCGATCTCGACGCGATGAGGAGCGGCACTCCGCCCGATCTACCCCGCGACCTTCCGAGCGGGTGATTCTCGCCGACACGTCGGCGTGGGTCGAGTACCTGCGCGCGACGGGAAGCCCGGCCAACCTGCGGCTGCGCTCGTTGCTGGGAACTGACGCACTGGCGACCACCGACGTGGTCGTGATGGAAGTTCTCGCCGGCGCACGGGACGATCTCCACCGGCAGCGCCTGCGGGGCTTGCTCGGCCAGTGCGAGTACATCCGGACCTCGCCCCCCGACGACTTCGAGCGGGCGGCGGCCCTGAGTTTCAGATGCCGGCGCTCGGGATTCACGATCCGGGCCTTGACGGACTGCCTCCTCGCAGCGGTGGCGCTTCGTGAAGGGGCCGCTGTCCTGCATGTCGACCGTGACTTCGACGCGATCGCTCGCTGTGCGCCGCTGGCGCTCGATTCGGCCTGAGCATCCGGGGGGACGCCCGGAGCCGACTCTAGACTTGCGGGCGTCCATGACCCTCCGAGAGCTGATGGGGAATGGGGCCCCTGAGGTCGAGGTCTCGGGGCTCGCCTATTCGAGTAGGAGCGTCTCCGACGGGACGCTCTTCTTCTGCGTGCCCGGGTTCAAGGCCGACGGGCACGACTTCGCCGCCGACGCCGTCGAGCGCGGGGCCGTGGCGCTGATCTGCGAGCGGCCGCTGGGGCTCGGCGTGCCAGAGGTCGTGGTCGACGACGTGCGGGCGGCGATGGGGCCGGTCGCGGCGCGCTTCCACGGCGATCCGACGGCCGAGCTGGAGGTCGTCGGGATCACCGGGACCAACGGGAAGACGACGACCGCCTTCCTCGTCCGCGACCTGCTCGAGGCCGACGGCCTGCCGACGGGGCTGCTCGGAACGGTCAAGCAGGTCGTCGGCGGGGTCGAGGAGCCGGTCGTCCACACCACGCCCGAGGCGATCGACCTCCAGGCGACGTTCCGGCGGATGGTCGACGGCGGCGACACCGCCTGCGTGATGGAGGTCTCCTCGCACGCGCTCGAGCTGGGGCGTGCCGCCGGCATCCACTTCGCCTGCCGCGTCTTCACCAACCTGACCCAGGATCACCTCGACTTCCACGACGACATGGAGGCCTACTACCTCGCCAAGCGGCGCCTCTTCGACGGACCGGGACCGGTGGTCGTCAACCTCGACGACCCCTACGGCCGCCGCCTCGCCACCGAGATCGACGACCCCATCGGCTTCTCCATCGCGCCCTCCAGCACGGCTCATGTAGCGGCGGGCGGGGAAGTGCCCGAGCAGCGGTTCCCAAGCGGATCGGGCGCTTCCCCGCCCGCCGCGTACCGCGCCCGCGACGTCCGCTTCGACGTCACCGGCGCCCGCTTCACCGCCGACACGCCCGACGGGCCGCTCGAGCTGGTCACCCGCCTACCGGGGCTCTTCAACGTCTCCAACGCGCTCGCCGCGCTGGCGATCGCGCGGACGCTCGGCGTCGACGCCGAGACCTGCCGGCTGGCGCTCGCCCAGGCCGGCCGCGTGCCGGGGCGGCTCGAGCCGATCGAGGAGGGGCAGCGGTTCGGCGTCTTCGTCGACTTCGCCCACACGCCGGACTCGCTCGACAACGTCCTGCGCGCCGCGCGCGACCTGACCGAGAACCGGCTGCACGTCGTATTCGGCGCCGGCGGCGACCGCGACCGCGCGAAGCGACCGCTGATGGGCGAAGCCGCCGCGGCGCGCGCCGACCGGGTGATCGTCACCTCCGACAACCCGCGTTCCGAGGATCCCGAGGCGATCATCGAGGAGGTGCTCGCGGGCACCGGGCCCGACGTCGAGCGTGAGCCTGACCGGCGCGCCGCGATCGCGCTCGCGATCGGCACCGCGGGCCCCGGCGACGTCGTTGTGATCGCCGGCAAGGGGCACGAGCAGGGACAGGAGTTCGAGGGCGGCCGCAAGGAGCCGTTCGACGACCGCGAGGTGACGCGCGAGGCGCTGCAAGCGCTCAGGGAGAGCAAGGCATGAACGACTGGAGAGGTGGCGCATGGACGGCGTGACCACGGGCTGGGTCGCCCAGGCGGCTGGCGCCGAGCTGGCGGCCGGCGACCCTGCCGCGCCCGGACCGATCGGGGCCGCCTTCGACACCCGCGAGTGCGGTCCCGGCGACCTGTTCTTCGGCATGCGCGGCGCGCGCGTCGACGGCGGCGAGGTCGCGCCCGACGCGTTCGAGCGCGGTGCCTGGGGAGTCCTCGTCGAGCCGGCCCATGCCGAGCGGGCCGTCCACCGCGCCCCCGAGGGCGCCGCGGTGCTGGTCGCGCCCGACGGGCTGGTCGCGCTCGGGGACCTCGCCCGCGCCTGGCGGCGCGAGCTGGGCTGCAAGGTGATCGGCGTGACCGGGTCGACCGGCAAGACGTCGACCAAGGACATCCTGGCCGCGCTGCTGGCGCCGCACCGGACCACCCACGCCAGCCCGCAGAACCGCAACACCGGCGTCGGCCTGCCGGTGACGATCATCGAGGCCGACCGTGGCACCGACGTGCTCGTGCTCGAGATGGCGATGCGCGGCGAAGGCCAGATCGCCGAGCTGGCGGCGATCGCCGAGCCCGACGTCGGCGTGATCGTCAACGTCGGCCCGGTCCACCTCGAGCTGCTCGGGACGGTCGAGCGGGTCGCCGCCGCAAAGGCCGAGCTGATCCGCGACCTGCGCGACGACGGCGCCTGCGTCGTCCCGGCGGCCGAGCCGCTGCTCGAGCGCCACCTGCGCGACGACCTCGACACCGTCACCTTCGGCCCCGGCGGAGACGTGATGCTGCTGTCGTTCGACGCCCACGGCGACCGGCCCGGCGGGGTCGCGGAGATCGAGGCGCGCGAGCAGCGGATCCTGCTCGACCTGCCGTACTCCGAGCCCTACAACCTGCTCAACACGCTCGCCGCGGTCGGCGCGGCACAGGCGATCGGGGTCAAGCCGAACGGTGCGGTCGAGGTCGCTTTCAGCTCGCTGCGCGGCGAGATCGTCGAGCTCGCCGGTGGCGTCACGGTCGTCAACGACTGCTACAACGCCAACCCGATGTCGATGCGGGCGGCGCTCAAGCACCTGTCCGAGACGCCCGCGCAACGGCGCGTGGCGGTGCTCGGGGCGATGGCCGAGCTGGGCGGGACCTCGCACGTCTTCCACCGCGAGATCGGCGGGGAGCTGGCGGCGCTCGGGATCGACGTGCTGATCACCGTCGGCCGCGAGGCGCTCGATTACGGGGTTGGCTACGACGGCGAGTCGTACTCGGTGCCCACGCCCGAGGAGGCCGGGGCGCTGCTGGAGGAGATCGCGCTCCCGGGCGACCGTGTGCTGATCAAGGGCTCGCGCTCGGCGGGCCTGGAGCGGGTGCTCGCGTAGTGGGCGAGATCCTGATCGGGGGGATGGCGTCCCTCCTCATCTGCATCTTCCTCGGCCCGAAGTTCATCGACTGGCTGCGCGGGAGGGAGTTCGGCCAGCACATCCGTGAGGATGGGCCCGCCGGGCACCACGAGAAGGCCGGCACGCCGACGATGGGCGGGATCGTGATCTTCGTCGGGGTCGTCGTACCGTTCCTGATCCTCAGCGACTACCGCGCGATCAGCCTGGTCGTGCTGGCCGTGGCGCTCGCCTCGGCGGGGCTCGGCTTCGCCGACGACTGGGCGAAGATCCAGAAGCGCCGCTCGCTCGGGATCAGCGGGCGCACCAAGCTGATCGTCCAGGCGCTGATCGCGATCGGCCTGTGGCTGGCCGCGACGCGCTACGTCGAGCTCAACGACACGCTGCGCCTGCGCGTCGTCGACGCCTCGGTCGACCTCGGCTACCTCTATCCGGCGCTGATCCTGCTGGTCCTGATGGGGACGACGAACGGGGTGAATCTCACCGACGGCCTCGACGGCCTCGCCGCCGGCTGCAGCGCGATCGTGCTGCTGGCCTTCACCGCGATGGCGTTCATCACGGGTGGCGCGGCCCAGAACGACCTGGCGCTGCTGAGCGCCTGCCTGGTCGGCGCCTGCGTCGGCTTCCTCTGGTTCAACTCGTTCCCGGCCTCGATCTTCATGGGAGACACCGGCTCGCTCGGGTTGGGTGGCGCGATCGCCGCGCTCGCCGTGATGACCCAGACCGAGGTGCTGCTGCTGATCATCGGCGGGATCTTCGTGATCGAGGCGCTGTCGGTCGTGATCCAGGTGTTCGCCTTCCAGCGCTTCCGCCGCCGCGTCTTCCTGATGGCGCCGCTGCACCACCACTTCGAGATGCTCGGCTGGTCGGAGACGAAGATCATCCTGCGCTTCTGGATCGTCGCGGCGATCTGCTCGGCGATCGGATTTACGCTTTACCAAGCGTCGATTGCATAGGCGATGAGACCGCCGCTGCCACCAGGGCCGTTCTCGGTCGTAGGGCTCGCACGTTCGGGTCAGGCGGCGATGCGCGTGTTGGCCGCCAGGGGCGAGGAGGTATTCGGCGTGGACGCCGGCACGCCGGAGATCGACATGCCGGGGTTCGAGGTGCATCTCGGCACCGACGGGATCGCGCTGCTCGACCGCGTCGGGACGCTCGTCAAGAGCCCTGGGGTGCCCAACGAGGCGCCGGTGGTGGCCGCGGCGCGCGAGCGCGGCATCGAGGTCGTCGGCGAGCTGGAGCTGGCCTGGCGGCTGCTGCCCAACCGCTTCGTCGCCGTCACCGGTACCAATGGCAAGACGACGACCGTCGAGCTGCTTGGCGCGATCTGGCGCGCGGCCGGGCTGCCGGTCGCGGTCGCCGGCAACGTCGGCACGCCGCTGGCGTCGCTCGTCGGCGAGCTGGACCCCGACGTGACAGTCGTCTGCGAGGCGTCGAGCTTCCAACTCGAGGACACGGTCGCGTTCGCGCCAGAGGTCGCGGTCCTGCTCAACGTCGAGGAGGATCACCTCGATCGTCACGGCGACCTCGCCTCCTACCGCGCGGCGAAGGAGCGGATCTTCGCCAACCAGCGGCTGGAGGATTGGGCGGTCGCCCCGGCCGACATGATTCCTGCGGGCGCGGCGGGGTGGGTCGGCTTCGGCGACGGCTGCGACGCCGACGTCTGGGACGGCTGGATCCGCTTCCGTGGCGAGCGGCTGCTGCCGGTCGGCGAACTGCGCATCCGCGGCGCCCACAACCTCGACAACGCGCTCGCCGGGGTCGCGGCGGCGCTGGCCGACAGTGGCGCGGTCGCGCCGACGGCTGTCGCGGAGGCACTCCGCACCTTCCCCGGCGTCGAGCACCGGCTCGAGGAGGTCGCGACCGTCGATGGCGTCCTCTACGTCAACGACTCGAAGGCGACCAACCCCGCGTCGGCGCTGCGCGGGCTGCAGGCGTTCGGCGACGGGATCCACGCGATCCTCGGCGGCAGCCTCAAGGGCGGAGGGTTCACCGCGCTGCGCGAGGAGGCGGGCGCGCGCTGTCGCGCCTGCTACCTGGTCGGCGAGGCTGCCGACCGGCTCGCTGCCGACCTCGAGGGAACGGTGCCGCTACGCCGAAGTGGCACGCTCGAGCAGGCTGTCGCCGACGCGGCGGCGGCCGCCGAACCCGGCGACGTGGTGCTGCTCTCGCCGGCCTGCGCGAGCTTCGACGCGTTCGCGAACTATGAAGCGCGCGGGGCCCGCTTCAAGGAGCTCGTCGCTGCTTTGGAGAACGGAGAATGAGTTTTGCGCCCAGCGTCGAAGGGGTCCCGGATGGCGAAGAGCGGCAAGCGGCCGATCGAGTACTCGATCCTCTACACCGCGACGCTCTGCATGCTGGCCATCGGCGCGGTGATGGTCTACTCGGCCTCGTCGGCGGAGTCGCTGCTCGGTGCGGGCGACCCGTCGCAGTACCTCAAGCGCTACGTCTTCCTCGGGCTGATCGGGCTCGGCGTGATGCTGGTCGCCGCCCGCCACGGGCTGGATCTGGTGCGCAAGCTGACGCCGCTGCTGCTTGCCGGCTCGTTCTTCCTCTGCATCGCCGTGATGCTGCCCGGCGTCGGGATCACGGTGAATGGCGCGACGAGCTGGATCGGCGGGGGGCCGCTGGTCTTCCAGCCGTCGGAGCTGCTGAAGATCTCGCTCGTCCTCTACGCCGCTCAGGTGCTGGCGACCCGCCCGCGCGCGGTCGAGAGCTTCGAGGGCCTGACGAAGCCGCTGCTGCTGGTCGTCGGGGCGGCGTTCCTGCTCCTGATGAAGCAGCCCGACATGGGCACGATGATGGTCATCTGCTTCGCGATCGGCTCGGTGCTGATCATCGCCGGCACGCCGCTCAGGCTGCTCGGGATGCTCGGCGGCGGCCTGGCCGCGGTGGCGTTCGGGCTGGCGATCGTCGAGCCGTATCGAATGGCGCGCCTGACGGCCTTCCTCAACCCGTTCGCGGATGCCGGCGACACCGGCTTCCAGACGGTCCAGGGGCTGACGGCGATCGGCTCAGGCGGGCTGTTCGGCGTCGGGCTCGGCGAGTCGGTGCAGAAGATCTACTACCTGCCCGAGGCGCATACCGACATGATCCTGGCGATCATCGGCGAGGAGCTTGGGCTGATCGGGATGATGGGCGTCGTCGGCCTCTACGTGCTGATCGGCTTTGCCGGCTTCCGCACCGCCAAGGCGGCCCGCGACCGATACTCGAAGCTGCTCGCCGGCGGCATCACGTCGCTGATCCTCTGCCAGGCGACGCTCAATCTCTTCGCCGTCCTCGGGCTGGCGCCGCTGACCGGCGTGCCGCTGCCGTTCATCTCCTACGGCAGCACCAACCTGATCGTGCTGCTCGGCGGGATGGGGCTGCTGCTGAACGTGGCGGCGACCGGCGGGGTTCCCGCGAAGGCGAGCAAGCCCCGCCTGCGGTCGATCGACGGAGGTGGTGCTGGTGAAGGTGGCGATCGCCGCCGGCGGGACAGCGGGGCACGTCGTGCCGGCGCTGGCAATCGCCGACGCACTGCGGGCTGAGGGCACCGAGGTCGAGTTCTTCGGCGGCGAGCGCGCCGAGGCCGAGCTCGTTCCGGCCGCCGGCTATCCGTTCCACGAGCTGGCGGTCCGGGGCATCGACCGCCGCAACCCGCTGAAGGCCCTGCGCGCGATGCTGCTGGCGCTGCGAGCGACGGCGCGGGCACGCAAGCTGCTGCGTCAGATCGGCGCCGACGTCGTGATCGGCGGCGGCGGCTACGTCGCCGGCCCGGTCGGACTGGCGGCGCGCACGCTGCGGCTGCCGCTGGTGCTGACCGAGGCCGACAGCCACCTCGGGATCGCCAACCGCCTGCTCGCGCGGATGGCGAAGCGCGTCTTCCTCGCCTTCCCGCTCGAGGGCCGCGACGGCGGGCGTTACGAGGTTGTCGGGCGCCCGATCCCCGCCGCGACGCTCGGCGCCGACGCTGCCGCGGCACGCGAGCGCTTCGGGATCGGCGCCGACGAGCGCTGCCTGCTGGTCTTCGGCGGCTCGCTCGGCGCCCGCCGCGTCAACGAGGCGACGCTCGAGGCGTTCGGCGCCGGCGCGCCGTTCGCCGTCCTGCACGCCTGCGGCAGGCGCGACTACGACGATCTCGCCCAGCGCCTCGCGGAGCTCGGCGCCCCGCCGCACTACCACCTGCACGCCTACATCCAGCCGTTCGCCGACGCGCTCGCCGCGGCCGACCTGACCGTCGCCCGCTCCGGCGGCTCGGTCTTCGAGGTCGCCGCCGCCGGCATCCCCGCGATCCTCGTCCCGTACCCGCACGCGACCGCCGACCATCAGACGCTCAACGCCCGCCACATCGTCTCTGGCGGCGCCGCCGTGGTCGTCTCCGACGCGGAGCTCGACGGCCCCCGCCTGGCCCGCGAGGTCGGCGCGCTGCTCGCCGACGAGAACCGCCTGCGCGCGATGGGACACGCCGCCCGCTCGCTCGCCCGGCCCGACGCCGCCGAGCAGATCGCACGAGAGGTCCTCGCGCTCGGCGAGGGGAGGGGCAAGTGAACGCCGGCGCCAAGCCGTTCGCCGACCGCCAGCTGCACTTCATCGGGATCGGCGGCGCCGGCATGAGCGGCCTGGCGCTCGTCGCCGCCGACCTCGGCGCCACCGTCACCGGGTCCGATCGCGCCGACTCCACCTACACCGAGCGACTGCGCCAGCACGGCATCGAGCCCGCAGTCGGCCACGACGCCGCCAACGTCCCAGCCGGCGCCGAGGTCGTCGTCTCAACCGCCATCCCGCCCGAGAACCCGGAGCTGGCGGCCGCCCACGCCGCCGGAGCCACCGTCATCCACCGCGGCGCCCTACTCGGCGAGCTGACCCGCCTCAAGAAGTCGATCGCCATCGCCGGCACCCACGGCAAGACCACCACCTGCGGCATGACCGCCCACGTCCTCCGCGCCACCGGCCGCGACCCCGCCTTCGTCATCGGCGGCGAGCTCCGCTCCGCCGGCACCAACGCCAGCTGGGGGACCGGCGACTGGATCGTCGCCGAGGCCGACGAGTCCGACCGCTCCTTCCTCGAGCTCTCCCGCGACATCGCCGTCGTCACCAACATCGAGCTGGACCACCACGCCACCTACGGCTCCCTCGCAGACCTACGCGCCACCTTCGCCCAATTCACCGCCCCCGCCGATCTCTGCATAGCGTGGGCGGACGCCGGCATCAACCTGGCCGCTGACTCAGCCGCCGGAGACGAAGGCCCGAGCAGCGATTCCCAAGCGGAACGGGCCTTCGTCTCCGACGGCGTACCACCAACGCCTCGAGTCGAGACCTACGGCCTCGACCAAGGAGACCTCACCGCAGAGAATGTCCAGCTCCGCCCCATGGGCTCCACCTTCACCGTCGACACCACCCCCGTCACCCTCAACGTCCCTGGCACCCACAACATCCTCAACGCCCTCGCCGCCCTCGCCGCCTGTCGCGCCGCCGGCGTCCCGCTCGCCGAGGCCGCCCCCGCGATCGCCGGCTTCGGCGGCACCGGCCGCCGCTTCGAGGACCGCGGCACGACCGCCTCCGGCGCGCGGGTCTACGACGACTACGCCCACCACCCGACGGAGGTCCGCGCGACGCTCGAGGCGGCGCGCACGCTCGACGCGCGGCGGATCGTCGCCTGCTTCCAGCCCCACCTGTTTTCACGGACGCGCGAGCTGGCGCGCGAGTTCGGCCGCGCCCTGGCGATCGCCGACGTGGTGGTGGTCGTCGACGTCTACCCGGCGCGCGAGCGGGCCGCGGACTTCCCGGGCGTCAGCGGGCTGCTGGTCGCCGAGGCCGCGGCCGATGCGGCGCCCGGACGGCTGGTGGTGTGGGCGCCGTCGTTCGACGACGCCGAGCGCAGGCTGCGCGACGAGCTCGGTCCCGGCGATGCGCTGCTCACGCTCGGCGCCGGCAACGTCGACACCCTGGCGGCGAGACTGACGGAGAACGTGTCGTGAACATTCCCGAGGGGGTCGAGCGCGACCGCCCCCTGGCGCGCCTGACGACCGTCCGGACCGGCGGTCCGGCGGACTACTTCGCTCGTCCCGAGAGCTCCGAGCGGCTTGCCGAGCTGCTCGCCTGGGCCGACGGCGGCCAGATCGACGTAGGAGTGGTCGGCTCGGGCTCGAACCTGCTGGTAGCCGATGAGGGATTTCGAGGACTGGTACTCAAGCTGGGGGGCGATCTCGCCGCGATCGAACGCGACGGCGACCGCCTGCGTTGCGGCGGTGGCGCGCGCCTGCCAAAAGCGTCCGCGTTTGCCGCTGGCGAGGGCCTGTCCGGCCTCGAGTTCGGCGTCAACATCCCCGGGACCGTCGGCGGCGCGGTGAAGATGAACGCCAACGCCTACGGGGGCGACCTGTCGCGCGTGCTCGAGTCGGTCGAGGTCGCGACGCCGGAGGGAACGGGGCGTCGCGTGCCGGCCGACCTCGGCTTCGCCTACCGCAGCTCGAATCTCGGCGAGCGTGAGATCGTCGCGAGCGCGGTCTTCGTGCTTTCCCCAGCCGCGCCGGAGGCCGTCAAGGCAGCCCTCGCGGAGATGCGCCGCAAGCGCCGCGAGGCGCAGCCGTCCGGCATCAAGACCTTCGGATCGACCTTCAAGAACCCCGAGGATCCGCGCGCGGAGGGTCGCAGCGCGGGCGTGCTGCTCGACGAGTCGGGCTGTCGCGGGATGGAGGTCGGTGGCGCCCGCTTCTCCGACAAGCACGCCAACTTCGTTGAGAACGCCGGCGAGGCGACGACCGCCGACGTCGTCGCGCTGATGGCGGAGGGCCGCCGTCGCGTCCATGAGCGCTTTGGCGTGACGCTCGAGCCTGAGGTCCAGCTACTGGGCGCGGTCGACGCCGACGCTCTCTACGGGAAGCCGGCATGAGGTCTCCTGCCGCCGCGATCCGTCGCCCCGCCGCCTCCGCGGCAAGGCTGCGCGCCACCCTGACGCCTTCCAAGCGCACCCGCCGCCGGCTGCTGGGCGCGCTGGTCGTGGCCGCACTGCTGACCGCCCTCTACATGTTCTGGCTGCGCGACTCCTCGCTGGTCGCCGTCGAGAACGTCACCGTGACCGGGCTGACCGGCGACGACGCCGACCGGGTCCGTGTCGCGCTCGCCTCGACCGCCGAGACGATGACGACGCTGCATGTCGACGAGGCACGTCTCCAGGACGCGGCGGCCGCCTTCCCGATCGTCGCCCGGATCGAGGCCGAGGCCGAGTTTCCGCACGGCATGGCGATCGACGTGATCGAGCACCGCCCGGCCGCGCTTGCCGTCGCCGGCGGGCGCAAGCAGCCGATCGCCGGCGACGGGTCGGTGCTCGCCGGGCTGCCCGCCAAGGGCGACCTTCCGACGATCGACCTCGCCGTGGAGATGCCCCAGCGCCAGCTCGGGCCAGGCGCCGCACGCGACGCCGTGCGGGTCGCCGGGATGGCGCCGCCGGTGATCTCCCGCCGCGTCGACAGCCTCCATCGGGAGGCTGGCGCGCGCGGCGTCGTCGCCGAGCTCGAGGACGGAACGGAGCTCGTCTTCGGCACCACCGATCAGCTCGCCGCGAAGTGGGCGGCGGCGATCCGCGTGCTCGCCGACGAGGAGGCGACTGGGGCGACCTACGTCGACGTGAGGATTCCGGAGCGGCCGGTCGCGGGCGGCCTTGCGACGACCACGATCGCCCCCGTGCCGCCGGTCGCGGAGACGCCCGCGGCGCCCGCCGAGACGGCGCCGACATACCCTTGAGTTGGACTTGAGAGTTGGCTCAACCCTCGACTCTCGCTAGAGGGTGAGAGTGCAAGAGCCGTTGCACCGCCGGTTTGACATTCGCCCGGTTTTCCACCTACAGTCCTGGTTTGCAGCGATTCCTCGGCGGCGGTGCAAACCCTCGATGATCGCTTTACCTGCGGACGGGAACGTCCGATAGGAGCATCACGACAGGAACCCGAGCAGGCGAGGCAAGGAATCAAGCGATGGACACCGGAAGCTATTTGGCCGTCATCAAGGTCGTCGGAATCGGCGGCGGCGGCACCAACGCCGTCAACCGGATGGTCGACGCAGGTCTCAAGGGCGTCGAGTTCATCGCGGTCAACACCGACGCGCAGGCGCTGGCCATGTGCGACGCCGACGTCAAGCTGCAGATCGGCGACCAGCTCACGCGTGGGCTCGGCGCCGGTGCGGAGCCCGAAGTCGGCTACGGCGCGGCCAACGAGAGCCGCGACGAGATCAAGGAGGCGCTCAAGGGCGCTGACATGGTCTTCGTCACCGCGGGCGAGGGCGGCGGCACCGGCACCGGTGCGGCCCCAGTCGTCGCGGAGGTCGCCAAGCAGGAGATCGGCGCGCTGACCGTCGGTGTCGTCACTCGCCCGTTCGACTTCGAGGGCTCGCAACGCAAGCGCCAGTCCGACGAGGGGATCGACCGCCTGCGCGAGCAGGTCGACACGCTGATCGTGATCCCGAACGAGAAGCTGCTGGCCGTCGTCGAGCGCCGCACGAGCATCCTCGAGGCGTTCCGCGAGGCCGACAACGTGCTGCGCCAGGGCGTCCAGGGCATCACCGACCTGATCACGATCCCCGGCCTGATCAACCTCGACTTCGCCGACGTCCGCACGATCATGCAGGACGCCGGCTCCGCGCTGATGGGAATCGGCGAGGCCGGCGGCGAGAACCGCGCCGCGGAGGCCGCTCGCCATGCGATCTCCAGTCCGCTGCTCGAGCAGTCGGTCGAGGGAGCCACCGGCATCCTGCTCAACATCACCGGCGGCAGCGACCTCGGCCTGTTCGAGGTCAACGAGGCCGCCGAGATCATCCAGGGCGCGACCGACCAGAACTCGAACATCATCTTCGGCGCCGTCGTCGACGACGGCCTCGACGACAACGTTCGCGTCACGGTCATCGCGACCGGGTTCGAGGGGGCGAAGTCGCGGCCGCTGTTCAGCGAGGACTCGACCGGCCGTCGCCGCGAGCCCCGCCGTCGCGACGTCTCGATGGACGACAACCAGCGCTCTTCCTTGGAGATCTCGGACGACGACATCGACATCCCGGAGTTCCTCAAGGACTAGGTCTCCGTCGGCGTCTGCCGGCCGGGCGACGAACGCCCGATCCGCTTGGGAACCGCTGCTCGGGCATTCGTCGCCCGCCCGGCGAGCTAGCTTCGAAACGACTGAGGGCCCCGCGGTGGCGGGGCCCTCGGTTCGTTTGCGGTTTGCGGGGCGTTACTTCTTAACGCGGAAGCCGATCCGCTTGGTGGTGGTGCCGGCGGTGGTGCGTGCGGTCAGCAGGACCCTGTAGCGCCCGGCGGCGAGCTTGCGGCCGGCGATCCTCAGATCGTTGAGGCCGGTCGCGCCGTTGCGGTCGAACTTGCGGACGCCGACCCAGCGGACGCAGCGCTTGCGGTTCTTGTTGGCGGCCGTCTGCTTACGGCACTTGCCGTTCGCCTTGCGGCCCTTGGCGGCCTTCTGGAGCTTGACCGTGACCTTTGCGGCCTCTGACAGGCGGTAGGTCAGCTTGCGCGCTCCGGTCGTGGTGGTCGCGACCGACATCCCGGTGACCGCCGGCGTGCCGACCGGGACGGTGCATGGAGCCGTGCCGTCGCTGCTATTTCCGAGGCACTGGTCCTGGGTCTCGTCGCCGTAGCCGTCCTTGTCGGCGTCGGGCTCGACCACGGCGCCGACGAGCAGCTCCTCGGTCACCTGGTCGGACGTGCGGGCAGCGGCCCCGTCAGCGAGCGTCGGGGCATAGACGTAGGTGAAGTCGCTGCCGCTCGACGCGTAGACGGCGTTGGCGTCGCTGGTGTCGATCGCCAGGTGGTTGCCCTTCTGGACCGGGACGCGGGCCGGGAACTCCTCGACAGCGTCGTTCCCTGCGACCGTCACGGTCGGACCGGTCGCGAGCGCCTTGGCCTGCGCGGAATCCTCGTTGTCGCGGGTGATGTCGGCGACTCGGAAGGTCACCGTGGCCGGCGATCCGGGGCCGCCCGCGCCGTAGGCGTTGATGCGGAACTTCACGATCACGCCGTCGCTCGGCGCGCCACCGGCATAGGGATCGCCTGTTCCGACGGCGGGATGGATGAACGACACGTAGCTGCAAGGGGTCGTCATCAGCCCGTTGCACGCGCCGCTGTTGGGGCTGTTGGCGAACCGGCTGCCGAAGCTGTCGGCGGCGATCCCCGACGCGGGCAGCGCCATCAGCGCGGTGGCCGCGACGGCCATTGCGGTCGGGATACGCCTGCTGAGTGTGGACTTGCTGTGCATCGGAGTGGCCTTTCAGTCGGGTTGCTTTCCCGTCCAACGCCCGATCCCGCTCCGAATTACGCCGCGCGGGCAGGTAGCCTCTCCGCGGCGTGCCCTCCGCCGCCGAAACCCTCCGCCGCACCCCGCTCCACGACCGCCATCAGGCGGCCGGCGCACGGCTGGTGCCGTTCGCGGGCTGGGAGATGCCGGTCCAGTACGAGGGCGTGCGCCAGGAGCACATGGCGGTCCGCGAGGAGGCCGGCGTCTTCGACGTGTCGCACATGGGACAGGTCGAGACCCGCGGGCCCGGCGCCGAGGCGTTCCTGCAGCGGCTGCTGTCAAACGACGTGACCAAGCTCGCTGAGGGCGGCGCCCAGTATTCGCTGCTCTGCCGTGAGGACGGGGGCGTCATCGACGATCTCTTCACCTACCGGCTGCCCGGCGACGGCCCGCGCTTCCTGACGGTCACCAACGCCTCGAACCACGAGCGCGACTACGCGTGGCTGGCCGAGCACGCCGCGGGCTTCGACGTCGAGGTCGTCGACGCGGCGGACCGCTACGCGATGCTCGCCGTTCAGGGGCCGCGGGCACGCGCCGCGGTCGAGCGGATCGCCGGCGGCGAGCTGCCGGCGCGGATGCGCACCGCGAGCGTCGCGATCGCCGGGATCGACTGCCTGGGCTGCGGCACGGGCTACACGGGCGAGGACGGCGTCGAGATCCTGGCGCCGCCGGAGCGCGCCGGCGAGATCTGGGATGCGCTGCTGGCCGAGGGGGTCGTCCCGGTCGGGCTCGGCGCACGCGACACGCTGCGCCTGGAGGCCTGCTTCCACCTCTACGGCAACGACCTGTCGCTCGACCGCAACCCGATCGAGGCCGGCCTGGCCTGGGCCTGCAAGCTCGACACCGACTTCATCGGCGCCGACGCGCTGCGCGACCTCGAGCCCGCGCAGCTGCTTGTGCCGTTCGCCTTCACCGGTCCGGGCATCCCGCGGCAGGGCAACCCGGTCAGCACGGCCCACGGCGATGGGACCGTGACCAGCGGCAGCCTGTCGCCCTGCCTCGAGATCGGGATCGGCATGGCCTACCTGCCGGCGGCCGCCGCGACGCCCGGAGCTCCGATCGAAGTCGACGTCCGCGGCAAGCGCCGCGAAGCCGCCGTCCGCGGCAAGCCCCTTTACAAGTCATAAGGAGAAGCGCGAGTGGCAGCCGACTACCCAGAGGACCTGAAGTACCACGCCGAGCACGACTGGGCGCGGATCGACGGCGACGTCGCCGTCTTCGGCGTCACTTGGTACGCCCAGGACGCCCTCGGCGAGGTCGTCTTCTACGACCCGCCCGCGGTCGGGTCGACGGTGTCCAAGGACGGCGCCTACGCCGAGGTCGAGTCGGTCAAGGCGGTCTCCGACGTCTTCGCGCCGCTGTCCGGCGAGATCTTGGAGGTCAACGAGGCGCTCTCCGACAACCCCGAGAAGATCAACGACGACCCCTACGGCGACGGTTGGCTGGTCAAGGTCAAGTTGAGCGACCTCAGCGAGATCGATCAGCTGCTCGACGTGGCCGCCTACCGCGATCTGCTGTCCTAGAAGGACGACGTTTCTCCCCCGATGAGCCGCTACACCTCCGCAACCGACGCCGACCGCCAGGCGATGCTCGACACGATCGGTGTCGGCTCCGTCGACGGGCTGTTCGCCGAGATTCCTGAGGGCGTGCGGCTGCAGCGGCCACTCGACCTGCCGGCGGGGCTTGCCGAGCAGGACGTCTACGACCACCTGGCGGCGCTCGCCGCGCGCAACACCCACGCCGACGCCGAGACCAGCTTCCTCGGCGCCGGGATGTACGACCACTACACGCCGGCGCTGATCGACTCCGTCCTCCAGCGTTCGGAGTTCCTGACGCCCTACACGCCCTACCAGCCGGAGATCTCGCAGGGTGGGCTGCAGGTGATGTTCGAGTACCAGACCGCGATCTCCGAGCTGACCGGGCTGCCGGTCTCGAACGCCTCCGTCTACGAGGGCCCGTCGGCGGTCGCCGCCGCCGGCTACCTGGCGAAGCTCGAGACCAAGCGGACCAAGCTCGTCGTGTCGCGCGGCCTGCACCCGCACTCGCGCGAGACGCTCGCGACGCACGCCAAGGGCTACGGCATGACCGTCGCCGAGGCCGGCCTCGACAGCGAGGGCGTTACCGACCTCGACGCGCTCACGGCGCTCGTCGACGACGACACCGCCGCCGTCTTCGTGCAGCAGCCGAACTTCCTCGGGACCGTCGAAGAGCTGGGAACGCTCGGCGAGGCTGCCAAGCGGACCGGCGCGCTGTTCGTCGTCGCGGCCGACCCGCTGCCGCTCGGCATCCTCGAGCCGCCCGGCGCGCTTGGCGCCGACATCTGCGTCGGCGAGGGCCAGACGCTCGGCAACCGGCTCGACTTCGGGGGCCCCTCGTTCGGCTTCTTCGCCGCCGCCGAGCGATTCATCCGCAAGATGCCCGGCCGGATCGCTGGCGAGACGCGCGACGTCGACGGCAAGCGCGGCTTCGTGCTGACGCTGCAGACGCGCGAGCAGCACATCCGCCGCGAGAAGGCTACGCACAACATCTGCACGGCGCAGGCGCTCAACGCGCTGGCCGGCGTGATCTACCTCTCCTGGCTCGGCAAGCAGGGGCTGGTCGAGCTCGGCGAGCTGATGCTGCGCCGCACCCACTACGCCCGCGAGACGCTCGGGCTGGAGGCGATCAACCCCGGCCCGGTCGTGCGCGAGTTCGCGGTGCGGGTGCCGGACCTCGACGCGGTCTTCGAGCGCGCCCGCGCCGTCGGGATCAATCCCGGCTACCGGCTCGGCCGCGACTACCCGGAGTACGAGGACGGGCTGCTGGTCGCGATCACCGAGCGCCGAACCAAGGCTGACATCGACCGGTTGGCCGCCGTGCTCGGCTCGGTCAGAGAGGAAGCCCACGCATGAGCGCGGATAGCCCCGGGGGGCTCACGCCCCCCGCACCCCCCGGCGCCAGATGGCCGGCCGCGGTGCTCGATCCGCGTCTTGACGAGCAGACGCGCACGATCTACGAGAAGTCCGTCGCGGGGCGCCGCGCCTTCACGCCGCCGGTGACCGACGTTCCCGAGGTCCCGATCGAGAGCCTGCTGCCCGCCGCCATGCGCCGTAGCGCCCCGGCCGAGCTGCCGGAGATCGCCGAGCCGGAGATCGTCCGCCACTACAACGGCCTGTCGAAGAAGAACTTCGACCTCGACACCGGCTTCTACCCGCTCGGCTCGTGCACGATGAAGCACAACCCGAAGCTGCACGAGCGCGTCGCCGCGCTGCCCGGCCACGCCCGCCTGCACCCGCTCCAGGACCCCGAGCACGCCCAGGGCGCGCTCGAGCTGATGTGGAACCTCCAGCGGGCGCTCGGCGAGATAGCGGGGCTGCCGCACGTCTCGCTCCAGCCGTCAGCGGGCTCACACGGTGAGTTGGCCGGCCTGCTGGTCACCCGCGCCTACCACGAGGACCGCGGCGAGCACCGCCACAAGGTGCTGACGCCCGACACCGCCCATGGCACCAACCCGGCGACCGTGACGATGGCCGGCTACGAGGTCGTCAAGGTCGGCACCGACGAGCACGGCGGCGTCGACCTCGAAGACCTGCGCGCCAAGGCGACCGACGACGTCGCCTGCCTGATGCTGACCAACCCGAACACGCTCGGCCTGTTCGACCGCAACATCGAGGAGATCGCCTCGATCGTCCACGACGTGGGGGCGACGCTCTACTACGACGGCGCCAACCTCAACGCCGTCATGGGCATCTCG